>Ga0335085_10003040_pt1 | contig 29959 bp, 28 predicted proteins | sample Lox_Sample_45_FD_206712 | JGI IMG/M metagenome (GOLD analysis project Ga0335085, IMG submission 206712) | Soil microbial communities from Loxahatchee National Wildlife Refuge, Florida, United States - Lox_Sample_4.5 | ecosystem: Environmental > Terrestrial > Soil > Wetlands | place: USA... | reverse complement strand
TGTTCTGGACCGTCCGAGGAGCGAACGCCATCGTGGCCCTGCGCTGCTGTTGTCTCAACGGCCGCTTCGAGGATTACTGGGAGAGCCGCCGGGCAGCCTGACTTCCACTTTTATGTCGCGCACCCGCTTCACAGCTCCGCCCATCCGGGTACTCGCCGAAAAATGCAATCTAAAACAGCAACTTCAATCCGAACTGAATCTGTCTAGGGTCAAGCCTGGTGCTGCTGATCTGACCGTACCCCGCATCAGTAATAGTAGAATCGGGAAAGTAATATTGTGGGTGGTTGAATAGATTGAACGCCTCGGCGCGGAACTCCAGGCGCAGCCTCTCAGTGAACATGAAGGTCTTTGCCAGATTGAAGTCCCAATCGTTGATGCCCGGAGACCTTACGACGTTTCGGCCTGAGGTGCCATAATGAGCCACGGCAGATTGAGTGTAAGCTGACGTGTTGAACCACTCCTGCACCGTCTTAGGGCCCACCGGATTGCCTGTGAGGTTGGCCCGGTTTCCCGATCCAAAGATGACATCAAGGAGGCCGAAAGGATCCTGCCCGTAAACGGACATGGGGAATCCCAGTTGCACGGTATAAATGCCTCCCACTCGCCACCCGCCCAGAGCAAGATCGGCAGCCTTGCTAGCACCGCTCATGTAGCGTTGGCCGCGACCGAAGGGCAACGCGTAAACGAAGTTCGTAACAAAGCGCTGGCCAACATCGAAATCGGACCGGCCGTAATCAAGCTGCGGATTGTGATTATCCATGAAGCCGTTCCACCCGATGGCCGCGTTGCCGATTCCAGCCGCGGCGGACTTATTGTCGAGACTCTTCGACCAGGTGTAGATCGCTTGCATGGTCAGCGAATTGCTCCGGCGTTCCAGCTTAAGATTGCCGGCATTGTAGCTGGAAACGCCTCTCCACTCGCTGTCGATATAGACGCCGGTAAAATTGGAGTACGGCCTCCGTGTGCCGACTGGGCAATCGCCATTGTTGAGATTGATGTAATTGCCGGCCGCGTCCTGAGTTGAGCAAAAGTCAGGATTGGAGGGCGCGTAGGCCTGCGCAATATCGTTGCGCGTCAGCAGGTGCGTTCCCTTATTGCCGATGTAGTTGGCCTCGAGCGTTGTATTGGGAGCAAGCTGACGCTGCACAGAAAGAGACCACTGTTGGACGTAAGGGTTGATGGGATGCTCTGAGATGATCACCGCGATGAAGGTCAGATCATTGGGCGTCACAGGAGCGATGGTGGTGAATGCGGGAAACAACTGGTCCGTCAGCTTGGGCGCTGACGCTACCGGCTGAGTGGAAGGGGTGAGCGTTGAGCGCACTTCGTAAGGGTAAATATCCCCGGAGTCGTCAATCTCGCGGCCTTCGGCGGAGTCGAAGAAGATTCCATATCCGCCCCGAATCACCGTCTTTTCTCCCCAAGGACGCCAGGCAAAGCCGAAGCGGGGAGCAAAGGGTGTGAGCGGGTTAGAAATGGGATTATGCCGGCCGCAATACCTGTACATGCTGCCCGGCGGAGCCACACCCTTCGTCACCAGGGATTGGTCCGCAATACACATTCCGCCGTCGGCGTTAGTGCCGTCCAGCCATCCCATCTTGTTGCTCTGCTCGTAGGGCACGGTGCGGAAGTCCCACCGCAGACCGAGGTTCAAAGTAAGGTTCGAGCGCACCTTCCAGTCGTCCTGAAAATACGGAGCAAAGTACTGAAAGTGATACTGGTTCAAGTTGCCCGCCACGCCGGGCTTGCTGAACGGCGCCGGCTGGTACAAGCCTGTGTTGTAGTAGTAGCCGAGCAGGAAGTCTGCTACGGCATTTCCAGTTCCACAGTAAACCGTCGGACAACCTGTTCCATTGGTGACGATCTGGTCATTCCGGTACGTGAATGTACCCAGAAAGTCGGCGGCGAGGTTCCGGTTCTGTATCCAATGACGATAATCCGCGCCCGTCGTGAACGTATGCTTCCCCCGGATCATCGAGAGGTCATCGGCGAATTGCCAGGTGGGAATGTAACTGGTTGTGGTGTCGTTGGTCGGACCTCCGAAACCTGAATAGTTGCCGATCGAGATACCGCCTGGGTACGAACGCGCGCAGTCAGGAAGGTTCTGAAATACGCCCGTGAAGCCGAGGGCGTCAACCACGGACTGAGCCGCCGGAACACCGCACTGATTTGAGGTGGCCCCCAGGCGGCCGAACCGGAAATTGTTGACGTTTCTCGCACCGAGGCTGAGCGTATGGGAAACCATCCAGCTCCTCTCGGTCTCAACAAAGGTGTTGTTTCCCAGCGGGACGGTGAGAGTGCCGAGCGTGGAAGTATCATAGTGCGCGAACGTCAGGCGGCCAAAGACCCTGCCGTAACGGCCCAGGTCCTGGTCCACTTTGTACGTCTGCTGGTTCATGTTGGTAGGCAGCGTCACCAGCGACTTGTAGTTGTTGCCCGAGCAGACAGCAGGATCACAATTCGGGGCCGGAAACATGCCCAAAGAGAGGGTTTCCTTGGCCAGCTTCGAGAAACGGCTCGAGTCGATCGTATTGCCTGGGAAGGGTAGCCCTGTGTTAGGGTCCACCGGCATGCAGGGAAGGTTGGTGGCCAGTTGGGCCGTGCACGCCGAGGTGCCGAACGCTGGCAGCGTGCCTGCTGCATCGGAAAAATCCCCACCCAGTTGCGCAGGATCAGGAACCAGGCCTTGCAATATGTTTCCCCGGCGAATACGCCAGCCTTCGTAGTTGGCCAGCCAGAATGTCTTGTTGCGGCCGTCGTAGACCTTTGGAATATACACCGGGCCGCCCGCAACAAAGCCGAATTGGTTCTGCCGGAGCTCAGGAACGCTGCTCGCGAAAGTGTTTCGGGCGTCCAGAGCGTCGTTTCGGAGGAATTCAAACAGGGAGCCATGCAGGGTGTTAGTACCGCTCTTGCTGACGATGTCAACTTGATTGGCGCTGTACCCGTACTGTGCCGAGTAAGTCGCGGTCTGCTCCTTGAACTCTTGGATGGCGTCTTGTGAGACGATGACGGCCGGAGTATTCAACGCCACGTCCGTATTGATGATCCCATCCAACGTGTAGTTAAGGCCGGTGGGCCGAGCGCCGTTGATACTGTACGAACCTCCCTTGTCCTGGCGCATCGCTGTTTGTTCGCCGTCATGCGTGTCCACGGCGCCCGCGCCCAGGAGCAGAAAGTCGGTAAAGTTCCGGCTATTCAGAGGCAAGTCGGCCACCTGACGCTGACCGATGAGTTGCGTTACGGCCGCCGACTCCGTTTGCAAGGCCACCGTGGCCGCCTTGACTTCCACCGTCTGCGTCACTTGCCCCACGGCAAGCTGGAGGTCAACACGCAGAACGTCTGCGACGCTGAGCTGAATGTCGGACTGCTTCGCGAGCTGGAAGCCCGGCTTCTCGGCCGCAACGGTGTAAGTGCCCACCGGCAACAGCGGGAACGAGTAATCCCCGTTTGCCGTAGTAGTCGTCTCACGGGTAGCGCTCGTGAGCTGATTGGTAGCGGTAACCTTGACCTGGGGAATTACCGCCCCGCTTGCGTCCTTCACCGTGCCCGTGATCTGGCCGGTGGCCGTTTGGGCCCATGCCGCCTCCGCCGTGGCAAGCACCAAAAGGAGCCCAGCGGTGAGTAACGTTGCTAGTCTCTTCTTCATTGGCTTATGCCTCCCGCTCCGCGGTACTCTCGGGATACGGACAACTCAATCTCAAACCCTCGAGGTGCCGCGTCGCTCTACCCAAACCGCAGCAAAGCCAGCTTGCGACGGATGCGGGTAGTCTTGAACATTAGTGCCAAGCGGACTAGTAATAAGAACAGCGGGGTGACTTTCGATAGTCGTCGAGCCACTTACATCAGGCGGCACAAAGCGGATGCTACGCGAGATTAACGGAACGAAATAAAAAGTGAAGAAAAAGCGCCTTGCTCGCCCTAATCCCCCACCCGTCTCGATGGACGACGTTCCTCCTATTAACGTACTCGCAACCGCTACACTGTACTTCTGAGGGTATAGCGCGTCAAGTACTTTATAAATATTTTTTATGCTGCCACAGGGCCGTTCTGCGCGGCTGCGAGATCCGTGAGGGCGATTCGTGAGTTGCGGTCTGGGCCGCTACGCTGGGAGCAGCGTCCCGAAGTCTATTTCGGTTGCCTGGTTTGTGGATTCAACAACAGCATCGGATTTGGAGCTTGATAAAACTCGAACATTCTCGAACAGATGTTCGACTGACCTCGCGATGGCGTCAAACGAGCCTGCTCCCAGGCGCTCAGGAAACTGACGGACGGGTAGTTGCCTGCCCTCAAAGAGGATCGGCAGAAGTTGTCGGATGGGAAGATCCAACTCTGAATGTTTCGGGGAACATGGAGGGGCCTCTGCACGCCCGAACTCACGCCCCATTCGGGCGCAGGTCCGGACTCACCTTCAGGTGCGCTTCGGTCAACCTCCGAACATCTTCCGCCGCGACGCCGGGCATGGTCTCCCGGAGCACCAAGCCCTCCGGCGTTACGTCGATGACGCCAAGTTCAGTGACAATCGTATCCACTACGCCGGCGCCGGTCAGCGGCAGGATGCAGTGCTTCAGAATCTTGGGCCGCCCGTCCCTCGTGGTGTGTTCCATGGCAACAATCACACGATTCGCGCCCGACACCAGGTCCATGCTGCCGCCCATACCCTTGACGACCTTGCCGGGGATCATCCAGCTCGCCAGATTTCCCTGCTCGTCCACTTCCATCGCTCCCAGCACCGTCAGGTCCACGTGGCCGCCCCGGATCATGGCGAATGAGTCTGCACTCGAAAAGTAAGACGTGCCAGGAAGCTCCGTTACTGTCTCCTTACCGGCGTTGATCAGATCGGGATCCTCCTCACCTTCGAAAGGAAACGGCCCGACACCTAGCATGCCGTTCTCGGACTGCAGAATCACCTCAATCCCAGGCGGAACAAAATTGGCCACCAGCGTGGGAATGCCGATCCCGAGGTTGACGTAGTATCCGTCTTTAAGCTCCCTGGCAATGCGATGGGCGATGAGTTCACGTTTATCGAGCATAGTAGAACCGTTCCTCAGCGATGGGCTTTCTTCACCGTCCGCTTCTCAATTCGCTTCTGGTAATTCGTCCCTTGTAAAATTCGCTTCACGTAAATGCCGGGTGTGACGATCATGTTAGGGTCCAGCTCGCCAAGCTCGACGAGCTCCTCCACCTCGGCGATTGTCACTCGCGCCGCCGTGGCCATCACGGGATTGAAGTTGCGAGCTGTCTTGCGATAGACCAGATTGCCCCAGCGGTCGCCTTTCCATGCCTTGATGAAAGCGAAGTCAGCGGTGAGAGCGCGTTCCAGGAGATATTGCCGGCCGTCAAACTCGCGCACTTCTTTGCCGTCGGCGACCACCGTACCTGCGCCAGTTGGAGTGTAAAACCCAGCGATGCCTGCGCCGCCTGCGCGGATGCGCTCAGCCAGCGTGCCTTGGGGATTGAGCTGGAGCTCAACCTCGCCCTTCAGCGCCAGCTCTTCCAGGCGCTTGTTTTCGCCGACGTAGCTGCCGATCACCCTGCTGATTTGGCCCGTCTCAAGTAATCTACCCAAGCCAAAGCCGCCCACGCCGGCATTGTTGCTGATCACGGTAAGGTTCCGAACACCCTTGCGCCGCACAGCTTCGATCAGATTCTCGGGAATACCGCAAAGACCGAAGCCACCTACGAGGATGCTCGCACCGTCTCTCACGTCGGTTACGGCGGCGTCTGCATTGGGAAAGATCTTATTCACACCACCTCGCTTCAGTCATTGGCCGAATTGGTAGAACTTCTGCATGTTGCCCATCTGCGGGTACAGCGCGTACCGCTTCACTTCGAGGATCTGCTTCAGATGGCCGAGGTCGTGGAAGGCCCATTCGTAAAGAAACTCGAGGGCGCTAACCTCGCCGACCTTCTTGTGGACACCCACACGACGCAATTGCACGGGCCCCAGCTCTCGCAACCACTTCACATTGGCGCGGCGTTGCCGGGTGAGCGAAGCCAGCGATTTCCGCGGTTCGATGCGGTCGTAGTGCATCTCGACGGCGCGCTTCTCCTGATCGAAGGGATCGAGAGCTGGCCGTTCCTGCGTGACAATAGCCTCTACACGATCACGCATGCCAACTCGCTCGACATCCGCCAGATGCGCCAGGATCTCCTGGACAGACCATTTGCCGGGCGCCGGACGTTTCTTCATCTCGCGGGGTGAAAAATCACGAAGCTCACGCTGCAGCTTCTGCGGCGTGGAAGCGAGTATCGCAAAGACATTTTCGAGCATTTTAGGCTCCCAGATAAAGTGGCGTGCGAAGCGCCTGGAGTGCGGCGGCTCGACGACGCCTTGCTCTGACTCGCTCGCCTGTTCCGGAGGCGGCGTCAAGCCGCCGCACTCCAAGGCGCTCCGCGCGGGAATCATCCCGGCGAAGTTTCGCGCGGCGGCTCGGGCTCAGGCTCGAAGGTGAAGTCGCCCTGCTGAGGCCCTGAAGGTCTCTCTGCGGCAAGCGTCCCGCCTCCTGTGAACTGTGGGGCTGCGCCGATCGATTCTGGAGACGCGACCGAGGCGAGCTCCGGGTATCGCGCCTGCAAGGTTTCGGGCACCGGCATCAGGTTGCCGGTAAGAAGAGATTCAATCTCGAAAGCGTTCGCCACTCCCTTGCCCTCAAAGTGATTATTGGTGATGACGAAGGTCGACTCGGAGTGTGCCGCCACCCGCTGCACGCGCTCCACCCAGGGTTCCAGCTCATCCATGCGGTACAGATAGTCATAGCGCTCGAAAGGCTGGGAGTGCGCGAACCATTGATTGTAATTGCGGCCGTGGAGGCGTACGTAGCCGACTGCGCTGGTGGATTGAGCGGTGGGCCCGAGTGATCGTCCGATGATCGGCTGGTCTATGTTGCAGAACCCTACTCCGAGTTCACCGAGCAGTTCAAACGCTTCCGGACAATTCCAGGAGCTGTGCCGCACCTCCAGCACCAGCGGGTATTCCATGAATTGCATGACGACGCCGCCCAAGTACTCCCGGTTTTCGCGGGTCCACTTGAAAGACCAGGGAAATTGCAGGAGTAACGCACCTAGACATCCCCCCTCGGCGAGCGGCTTTATGCCTTCTTTCACGGCCCGCTCGTCTTCGCGGCTGGCGTCGCGGTCATGCGTGAACCGCCTCCAGAGCTTGGCGGTGAACTGAAAGCGCGGATTGCCGCTCACCTGTTTGACCCAGGAACGCGCCGACTCCGGCCGCACTGGTTGGTAAAACGACGTGTTGATTTCGATGGTGTCGAAGAAGCGCGCCAGGAATTCCGCCTCATGAAAGCCGCGCGGGCGCGGAGTGGGGTAGACGATACCTGCCCAATCCTGATAAGACCATCCAGCCGGTCCAACCCGAATAGTGGCACCGTGGGGCGCCTTCGCGGGCGGCGCTTCGGGCAGCGGGCTTCGTGGCGCAAGAGCGGAGGCTTTCATATTCGCCTTTTATTCGCTTTATTATGGCGCCGTCTCGCACCTCCTGTCAACTACTCTGCCCAACCCAACGGTACCGGTGTCATTCGAATGTTTCCGACGCAGTCATTCCCGCGAAGGCGGGAATCCATCGCTGAAGCGATTGGAAAGAGAAGGCATCAAGGAAATGGATTCCCGCCTTCGTGGGAATGACTGCGCCTCACGGGGTTCCGCCCAGCAAATGACACCAGTACCTGCCCAAGGCATCGGCGAGTAGCGACTCATTTTAATGGCACACCCACCTCGGCGGTCAGAGTTAGCCACGAGACGCTGGTGCCGGCGAGGCTTGAACCGGTTGAAACCCACCCTTTCCGGAAGAGTCGGTGAGAAATCAGAACCTCGCGGCGGTCACGGAGAATTTTGGTTGCCCGAAAGGAAAGCTGTCCGTAAATGGGCGCTTGTTGAGCGGTTCGACGAAAAATTATGAAAAAAAGGCCATCTTGTCCGTAATCCATTGCTGAGCCTAGGCTTATCAAATTGGGTTCGACCCCCTCGAAAGTTTCAAAATATCGTCCATTTTTGGCACATAAACGTTTGTTGCTACAGCACTTAGATGCATTGGGTTCGTGTATTGTAATCAAACTCGTGATAGCCATCCCGATCTCTATCCCAAAGTTCCTCCAAAATCGACCCGTGCTGAGCTTCCGGCTTGGCGGAGGGGAGGGCTTGCCACTGAGGGCCAGGGCACTGTGGTGGTGATCCCATTCCGCTCGTTCCCTGAAGCCGCACGCAGCTACGGATACCTTTTGAATAGCACGCCAGATCATCGCCCGTCGATACTGTATTCGGTCTTTTGTTGGTCAATTGCTGTCAGCCGGGAAATGCGAGGTCTCGTACGATATCGCACGATCAGGATTGGCTAGTCGGATTACCGGCGGCTGGCCCTTTCGGGCCTGCATTCTCCACGCGCTCCCGATTCGGCCCTGAGCGTTGCCAGACGGAAGGGAAGGGTTGAAACCGGTTGGACCCCCGCTCTTTCTCCGCCTTCGAGAGTGGTCAGAAATACAGGCTATCCATCGCGATTCTCGGGATGTGTCAAACTCTTGACAAGGGGCCAAGGCATTGCCTACGATGGAAGCTCTTCTCTTTCAGGAGATTGCCGTGATCAAATTGGACATCGTGAATGAAGTGGTGAACCGGACGGGCATCACCAAGACCAGGGCCGAGATGGCGGTAGAGACAGTCTTCAACTCTCTCAAAAAAGCCATGACAGCCGGCGACCGGATTGAGCTGAGGGGTTTCGGGGTGTTCAACGTGAAAGCACGCAAGACCGGCGTGGGCCGCAACCCGAGAACAGGCGAGGAAGTCAACATCAAGCCGGGCCGTGCGGTTCGCTTCAAGCCGGGAAAAGAGCTGCAGGCGCTCTGATCTCGATCCGCACCGAGACGCGGGATCGCTCCGCTCGGTCGCGTCGTCTCTATGGGTGACGGCTCCCCCGAATCGTCGATTGGTTCCCCCATCCTGATTGGCCAAGCGACCGTGCCGCAGCCACGGTCGGCATGGTGGCGGTGGCGTCCTGCTTGGCGCTTTCGGGCCCCCGCTTGGACTTCGTCTCCGCAATTCCATCTGTTTCTTCTCGCTGTAACCGCTCTCAGCACCGTTGTGGCTGGGAGCGGAATCGCCGCAAACTACGCGGCGGGGCGTCCGGCCTTCAGCGCGGACCTCTCTCTTGCTCCGTTCCGCAGCATTCTTCAACAACCCGCGCGGCTCGCCGCAGGGTTGCCCTTCGCCTGTACGCTCCTTGCCATCCTGCTGGCTCACGAACTCGGCCACTATCTTACCTGCCGACATTACGGCCTGCGCGTGAGCTACCCTTACTTTATCCCCGCGCCGACACTCATCGGAACCATGGGCGCCTTCATTCGCATCCGTTCCCCAATTCTCACCCGGCGTATGCTCGTGGATGTTGCCGTGGCGGGCCCGATTGCCGGATTTGTACTAGCGGTTCCCGCGCTTGCCTGGGGGGTGCTGCACGGGCGTCCGGCGGGAAGCGTGGTTCCCCCCGATGCGATCATTCCCGGCTCTCCGCTCGCCCTCGTGCTGCTGACGCACTTGCTGCGGCCCGGCATCCATCCCGCACAAGTGGCGCTTGCGCCGGTGGGACTCGCCGGCTGGGTGGGGCTCTTCGTCACCGCACTCAATCTGCTGCCTATGGGCCAACTCGACGGCGGTCACATCCTCTACACTCTGATTGGGAGAAGGCATAAGCTGCTGTCACGCAGCCTTTCGCTGGCTCTGCTGCCGCTGGGTTGGTACTGTTGGCCCGGATGGTATCTCTGGGCGGCGATCCTGTGGCTTATCGGCACAGGCCATCCTCCGGTATGGTTCCCGGCTGACCCGCTGGGACGCAGTCGGCAAGCGCTGGCAGTGATAGCCGGCCTCATCTTTGTTCTCTGCTTTATGCCCACTCCTTTTTCGGTGAGCTGAGAAGTCATTGATTGACTCATTGAATCAATCAGTCATTGACTCAATGAAGCGCCACCCGCAGAGATCAAATCCGTTCGCTCTTCTCGTCCGCCTTGTCCATCCCTTAAGCCGGTACCAGTGTCATTTGCTGGGCGGACCCTCCAGGACGCAGTCATTCCCGCGAAGGCGGGAATCCACACTTTCTTCATGCCTTTTCTTCAAAGGACTTCTGCAATGGATTCCCGCCTTCGCGGGAATGACTGCGTTCGGGGCGTTCACAATTACACCACTACCCTCAAGCCCGGTCGGGACGTCACTCTCCCGCAATCGTGGCATACCGCAACTGCTGCTTGACAATGTCACGCGGATAACTCATCTCAACCGTATCCGGCTCGCCGTTCGCGCCGGGATGTAACTCGAGGTCAGGATTGATGCCCACCCAGTACGTCGGCAAGTCGAGCGTCTTATAGCGCGCAATCACCTGGTCCCGCCAAGCCGTATTGAAGTGAATCCCATACTTGGTAATCAGCGCCTTGGCGGCATCGTAGTCGCCTTCGGCTTTAATGCGCATCAATTCGGCAAGCAGCATTCCCACGCCCTGGCGCATTTTCTGGTAGTCGGTCACCAGCATGTAGACCTTGCCGTCGCGGACGATGGGCTGGATGGCGCCCGTCTTATCGCGAATGTAGTTGACGATAAGCTGTGTGCCGCGGCGATGGTCCTCTTCGATGGTGTCTCCGGTAGGCACCTCGCGAAGTTGAGTGAGCGCGGCCCGCGCTTCGCTGTCATACTCTGCTCTAGCAACGTTGATATTCGGCATTACGCCCATCTGGATGAGCTTGGGGTCCCAGAAATTCCACAGTGCCATCAAGTCTGCGCGCGTCTCTTCAAGAGTGGAAAAGTACTCCTTCAGGTAGAAGGCCGGCTCCTTGGTGAGTTTCGGCGACAGTTTGCCTGAGCCGTGGCCAATTACCTCGTGCATGGCCGTCATCAGGTTTTCGGCCAGGTCGCCGTACTGGCGCGCACGGTCGATTTCGGCCTGGGAGCCGGCAAATTCCTGACTCACCTTCTGCCCGGTGGCGCTGTTGAGGGCGCGGATGGAACCTGTGAAGATGAAGCTCTTGGAGCCGTACTTTTCGTGAATTTCGTTTTCGTTGGGGAGATTGTCGCCGATGGTGGTGACGTTGAAATCGCCGGTTTCCACGAGCGTCTCAACGGCGTTGACAATCGGCGGCGTCGGGTTCGGATTCTTGTACTTTGCGTCCCAGGGCGCCCGCTGTTCGAAGTAAGCGGCGTTGGCCGCGAAGCCGGTCATCAGCTTGTTCAACTCTTCATCCACCACGGTGACGAACCCCTGGATGGAGCCTTTCTGGCCGCGCGCATCCTTGTAGACTTCCACGAAGCCGTTGGAAAAATCGGGGTTGGTCTTGTCTTGGACCCAATCGGTGCCGCACTGAATCCAATCTGCGCGGTGGCCCGTCCGGTAGTAGCGAATGAGGTCGTTGATTACCTTCTTCTGCTGCTCGGGGGCGTAGGGCAGCGCGTGCTGCAGATCCTTGATGGTAAGCGCCAGTTGGTGCGCGTAAAGACCGGGCGGAATCTTGCCGTCCGGGGTACCGGCCCGGTAAACCTGCTCCACCAGCTTGCCGTCCTTCTTCGCTAGCCTCGAATTGAGCGCGTAGCGCTCCGTGAAGCCCACCAAGTCCTTGAGCGTCACTCCTGAATAGAAGTTGTTGGCGCTCGCTTGCAGCGGATCTTCACCGTTCGGCGGATTCTTCACCGTCAGCATGGGCTGAAAATCAGGATCGAAGATAGGCTTTTGGAGTTCTTCCAGCTCGTTATCTACACTCGTCAGCGAGTCCTCTCCGGCTCCGAGCATGGCGCCGTTCTCGAGAGCTTGGTGCGCTGCAGCCTTCAGTTCCTCGGGCGTGAAGTCGGGCACGAACTTTCGCGAAGTGAATTCATTGTGGTTACCCTGATTGCCCCAAAAGAGCATTGTGTAGTCTGTGATCTTCTTGAGCACCGAGGGATCGACACCATCCGAGTGAGTCAGGATGGCTTCGAGCAGGTGCTTCTCGCGGAGACCGTAGGCGGAGTTTTGGTCGTAGGCAATCGGGTTGACGGCAATGGCGGCTTGAACCAGCCAGTAGGCGTCGAGTTTCTGATCCGGCGACAGCGCGTTGAAGCTGTCGGCACTGACCTGGACAAAGCCCGTGTCGCCCACGCGTGCCACCAGACTCGGCGGCGCGGTTCCCGCGGGTTCCTGTTGGTTGGCGGTTCCCGGAATCCGTGCGGCCCACAACACGCACGATTCGAACGTGGCGGCCAGCAGCAGTGCGATGCGGGCGAAGAGCAAGGCGTTCATCGGCAAGAGAACTTCCCCCCGGAACGATTCGTTAGTGTCCTGATTTCAAACGTAGGGGCGGCCCTTGTGGCCGCCCAACCGACTCCACCCACAGGTTTGCTTCGTGAACGGGCGGCCACACACAAGGCCCGCCCCTATGTCTGAAATCATCACGCATCGCTTCGCGGGCTTACGTCTAACACCGTCACTCGGGCCGCCGGCTGGTCAACCTTGTAGATCACCCGGTAGCGCCCTACCGGCACGCGCCAACCCTCGCGAGCGGCGATCTTCTCCGACTCCAGCGGAAGCGGTTCGGCAGCGAGTGCCCGAATGCGATCCCTGACCGCCTCGTAGACTTCAGGCGGAAGGCCGGCAAGCTGGCGAGCGGCGCCCGCGAGGATCAGAATGTTGTAACTCAACGGCGGGTGCGCTCAATCTCTGCGATGACATTCTCGAACGGAAGGGCCTCACCTCCCGATGAAGTGGCCTCGTCGTAGGCCCGCACGCACTGCTCAGCCTCAAGCTCCTTCAGTAAATCGTGGCAATCCACAAAATCCAGGTGCACGCCTGCAGCGCGGCCGTTCTTGTCAAAGACAACGCGCTCCCGAATCTTTGCCATATGCCTTCCCGATTTCGACGAAACGTAACGGCGCTAATTCCGTTCACTAGCGACTCTGTCGGCCGGTCCTCGGAGCCCAAGTCGGACAGGGCAACCGCTCGTGCCAAACCGTCACAATCCCTAGGCCCAAAATTTACATTAAATACCTTATGTATCAATAAGATGCTGGGATATCATCGATAACTATATTGTTTTCTGTAAGATGCTGGGTTCCCAAGATGACGACCCTTTGTTTTCAGTAAGATGCTGGGTTCGTTCGTAGTACCCCCGGCGGGGCGCCTCAGGGTCGCGTTCGACTCCGATCGAGTCGCCCACTCGAATTACACCACCCGTCACGATACCTGCCCGCAGGCCGCCGCGGCCGACAAGCCCTGGTCTCAGGGTCTGGCCCGTCAAACGCTCGAGGTGCCCGCAAGGCTCGCACAGCCTGATGCCCATCAGCGTGGCCTCTCCCACTCGAAAGACGCGGTTCACCAGATCATTCAGCCGTACACCGCGCGTGGCGATGTTGCGCCGTGCCTCGCGGGCGTCAAGCGTTACGCCGGCTTCGGCGGTGAAAGCCTCCAACGCTTCAGCCTCGATCAGTGTCACCTCGTAGTCGGGTTGCTGCTTCCAGAAAGTGCCCTGCCCCAGCCAGTAGCGATCGCCCTCGAGGCCTCGACCCGGTTCGGCCCGAACCTCTCGCACCGACACCAGGGGCGCCTGCGCCTCCGCACCCACGAAGATGCCCACCACGCGGCCTTCACTCATTGCCCCTCCTTTGTTCTATCTTGCGCGAAGGAAGAGCCCACGTCAACGAGCGGGACGGAGACAACCGAGACGGAGAGTAGCGAGTAGGGAGTAGCGAATAGGCCAGTTTGCGTCTATTCCCTATTCGCTACTCGCTACTCCCTATTCCCTGGACCTCCCGCCAGCGACTTATCTCGCCGGCTGAACACCAGTCTGAAGCGCGGGCGCAACGCCTGACTCCAAACCGAACCCGCAATGGGGGCAGAAGTGATCGCCGGGCCGGATTTCGCGCCGACACTGCGGGCAGTTCGGGCGCAGGTTGTACTGGCAGCTTGGGCAAAAGTTGAATTGCGCGTTCACCAGGCGCCCACAGCTCGGGCACTCGAAGGGAAGCGGCTCGCGGACCACAAAGTAGAGGATTGCGCCGACTAGATAGGGCACGAAGAGCGAGACCAGCACCCAAAGCGTCGGGCTCATACCGCGGCGTCTCGCATCGCACCCGATATAGCCCAATAGCATGACCCACGCAGTTACCACGATCGCGAGTGCCGTCACGATTCCAAAGCTTGCGAGGAGCTTGAGCGCCAGCGGTTCTCCCTCAATTCCGAACAATGGGAAATTCGGCATGGCCATGCCTATCCAAAACACGACCACGAGCGCGGCCACGTAAAGCGCGCACAGCAACCTCACCAGCCAGCGCGGGACAATCCGCAACTGTTCCCGGAAGGTCGTCCTTTCGCGCGCCCTCTGCCGCCAATTGTCTTTGAAACGCCCCAGAAATTGATCGCCTGTTGACATCTTGAAACCCTCACTTCCTAAACAACCCCCGGTCCGGCGTAACGCCAGCTACGACACCTCCCGTTCGGCCCGCGAACGATACCAGAGAACAACCCCACTTGCGGCCGCGGCCGGAACCAACCACCAAAAGCCAAATCCAAGCACCCAAACAACGCGAGGCAAGTCAAACTCGCGGCCCAGCCACGCGCAGACGCGCCACACCAGAGGTGCGCTGGCTACCCCCACTACCCAAGAGAGGATGCAGCTCACCGCCAAGGCGACGTTCCGTGCATGTTGCACACGCAGCTCTTCGGCCCGCCGCCGCACCAGCAACTGGGCTGAGGTCGCGAGGCCACTAGGAACGGAAACGGGCATCGTCCTCAGGGCTCGCAACGCGGCATCGGTGGCCGCAGCCCGGCCAGCGCACGCTTCGCACGCGCCAAGATGGTCCGCGAGCCACCGCAGTTCTGGTGCTGCGAGTCCTTCCACGCGCTCCTTATCAATCAGGCTTCGCGCCCGTTCGTGCAGATCGCCGTTCATACTAACGTTCATCCCGCCATTCATGATTCCCGTGCCTCCAACAGCTCGCGGGCGGCGTTCAAACCCCGATAGAGACGCGACTTCACCGTGGAGAGTGGCGCCTTAATCACACCCGCGATTTCTTCCAGTGACAATTCCTCCTGAAAACGCAGCAGCAATACTTCGCGGTAAACCGGCAGCAAACCCGCGAGCGCCGTTTGAAGCATCTCTCCTCGTTCGCGTCCCGCGTATTGTGCGAGCGGTGACGTCGCATCCGGAGCGCGCGGTTCCCACGCCCGACTCGCCTCGCCAGGCTCCAGCATCTCGTCCAGGCTCGCCATCTGTTTGCGGCGCTGCAAATCGATTACCAGGTGCCGGGCGATCGAGAACAGCCAGGCCTCGAAGCGCGTGACGCCGTCGTATTGGTGGCCACGCGCTAACACTCTCAGCCAGGTTTCCTGAAAAAGGTCGCGCGCCATCTCCCGACTACCGCTCAGATACAGCAGGTAGCGATACAGCCGATGCTCGTACTGCGCGATCAGGCTGTCGAGCAGCTCAGGATCGCGGCGGCGCAGGCCCCGCGCTACGGCCCTGGTCTCAGGTTCCATCGCGAAGGCAAAGAGATGAATCGCGGCGCCCATTCCACTTTGGTATACGCTGCAGTTCGGGAAAAGACTCCGGGCACCCGAACGCCCCCTGATTGATATCGTATCCGGACCATCGCGATCGACGACAAGCAAGGGCTTCCCACTCTGATTTGAGTGACGTTATGGGTGGGGCTCTGGTGAGTCATTCACGCTGGTCAACCAACGCACTTCGGATGCCAAGCTCATAAAAGGGAAGTCTTCGCCTTGATGGTGATATTATAGACCTATTGAAAGGCTCACCACGGCCCGCTCCGCTATCCGGTACTGGCGTCGTTTCCTGTTTGAGACCTCTCTTGAAGCGCAGTCATTCCCGCGAAGGCGGGAATCCATTTTTGAAGTTATTGGAAACACGGTGTCAAGCAAAGTGGATTCCCGCCTTCGCGGGAATGACTGCGCTTGGGGCGTTCAAATGACACCAGCACCCGCTAACCACGCGAAGGAAATTCGGAACGGGCCTTCCTGTTTTTGCCGGTGCGCACGGTGAGCGCTGCGGCGGGCAGGCGTCCCCGCTTACTGCACGATGAGTATCAGTAGGGCGGGGTGTGTCACGGTCGTTGAACCCGCCGAGGTTGATCCGTCCACCAGCACTTGGTACGTGCCTGCCGGCGTCGACACTGTTGTCGACTTGCTACCGCCGCATCCAGCTACGGCCAGAACGGCGATTGGCGCGGCGATGAGGGCGATCGCACCCCACATCGGCCTAAGCCCTCGGCTGAGCTGTCTTCTCGCGAGACGCGCCCCAATCCCCAAGGCGACCAGGGCAGCCAGGAGACATCCCAACAGAATCTCCGGCCCAGGCCCACCCATCGGAAACACTGGTCTCCACCGTGCGCCAGGCGCTAAGCCGGCTGCCGTCGTGGCTACCGTAACGGTTGCAGTCGCGGTGCCCGACGCGCCCGGGGTCACCGACGCCGGCGAGAAACTGCAACTCACGCCTGGCGGAGGCGCTGTGCAAGCCAGCGTGACGGCCTGATTGAACCCGCCAACGGAAGTCGCGGTTATGGTATAGGTGGCGCTGGCTCCGGCACTGATCGTGTTTGACGTTGGCGAGGACGCAAGCGAAAAGTCAGCTCCGGTACCACCCAACGAGATAACCTGACCGACGGGGCCGGTATTATCGTTAATCTGGACGAATCCAGGTGTGACACCACCCTGAAGGGGCGTAAACGTGACACTAATGGTGCAACTCGTGCCCGGCGCGAGCGGCGCCGCCGTGCAATCATTGGTCTCGTTGAATGTTCCCTGCAAGCTGAGGCTTGAGATGACTACCGACTGGTTGCCTGAGCTCGTGAGTGTTACGGTTTGAGGCGCGCTCGTGGTGGTGACAAGCTGACTGGCAAACGTCAAGGTGGTGGCGGAGAGCGTGGCGCACGGGCCGGTTCCGGTGCCTGCCACGCTGAAAGTCTGGGGGCTGTTGCTGGCGGTGTCAGACGAAACGGTCAGGGTAGCTGTTGTGGGGCCGCACACCAGCGGCTGGAAGACCACGCTGATGGTGCAACTCCCTCCCGGCGCGATCGAAGGGCTGCTTCCGCTTGACGAGGTCCGGCAAGTATCGGTCTCTGAGAAGAGATGGCTGCTCGATGCGATAGTCGTGATGCTGAGCGCCGCGTCGCCGATGTTGGTTACAGTGACGGTTTGCGGGGCGCTGGGCCCGCCTCCGGTCGCGCTCACAATCAGCACGTCACCAAAGTTCAACTGGGTGGGCGATAAACTCAAGATTCCGATGCCACCCTGGCCTGCGGCCCGCAGGTTAGCCGCGCTGAACAGCATCAAAACAACGGGCACGATCAGCACCGCAACGGCGAGGGGCGTCGCTTGTTTCCTATTCTGCACAGGTCTGCTCTCCATCCGATCAAGATTCAAGGGCTGGAACCCGGCCCGGCACCAGCGGCACCGGTCGGGTCTGACAGCCATCAATGGCACGCAATCAGTCGCGCACTTCCGCGCGATCAGGGCATAAGGGCTCAGTTTATCATCCCCGATGGATGCTGGAGAGCCCCGCAAGGTTTGATCAGGGTTTGATCGGGGCCCTTCACCCTGCCGCCTTGGTCCCATCCATCCAGCGCGCAACTGACGGCGAGCGCCTGCCGAAGACCTCGCGTGTTATCATTATGGTTCATCCAGATAGATTACCTTGGAGAGAGGCCGATGCACGACAGTCCCGATCACCATGACGCCGAGTTGTTGCTACGGCTCTATGACCTGCGCCGCGAGGAGAAGCTCCGGCGGGCGCGCGCATGGTTCATTGGCAAGTTCCGCGCGACGAACCTTGACGAGCTGCGCCAGGTCTGCCCTCCTGGTTCCGAAGAACACGCCTATTTCCGCATGACGATGAGCTACTGGGACATGGCGGCCTCGCTGGTGAACCACGGTTTGATTCACGAGCAATTCTTCTTCGAGAACAACGGCGAGTTCTGGGTTGTGTGGGATAAGGCTCGCCCGGTGATTCCCGCTCTTCGGGACTTGTTCAAAGACCCTCATGCCTACGAGAATCTCGAAAAGCTGTCGCTCAAATACGAGAAGTGGATGGCCGGCCGTTCCCCGGAGTGCCTGGAAGCGCGGCGGCAACGCTTGAGCGCCGCCGCACAACCATCGGGCCCGAGCAGCCGATGAGCGCCAGATTCCGTCCGTTTGGCTCCCCGTTTGCCGTCTCAGCGAAGATTCCAAAACAAGTACCCCGGTCCAACTCGCATATTGTGAATCAACCACGGCGGAGAGACGGCTGCCACCAGAAATCCACCCACGGTTTGGGCGAAAGCGAGAGGCCAGATGTTGCGATGGTGCGCGAAGACCTCCGCAAAGATGAAACCGGCCACCGTGGTGGCAACCATGAGAATCGGATTAGGAATATGAGCGGCTCCGAACATGACCGCCGCCAGCACCGAGCTGAGATGAGGGTTCCGCACCGCCCGCAGGAGCCGATTGTGAAAATAAGACTGCATCAGGTACTGCTGCGCCGCGCACCAGGATCCGTAGCCTATAAAATAGGCTAACACCGCAAAGTCCGGCGGTGTCACTTTCAGACGGCCCGCCGCGAATCCGTAGATGACGAGAGGAACGTACAAGATGAGTATGATGGGCAGCACTTTTTCCGCGCTGGGACGCAGTTCCAGCAGCGTCAACCCCAGGCCCTGCAGCGTGTCCCGATGTACAAAATGACTTGCGAACACGATGGCCAGCAGCAGGATCCAGAGATGCGGAAGGACGTACTGCCAGCGCCAAATATAGAGCAGAACGCAGGCGAACATGCCGACCGCTTCGAGCCCTGTCAAGAGACGCGCGGCTTCATCCGATATAATTGGGGAAGCCGCCGCAGCGGGTGAAGTGTTCATAATAATTTGATGAGAATGTCGCGATCCCATCCCGAGTTACCACGCCCAAAAGGCGGCCTTCACTTCCGTGAGTTGTCGCGACGGCGGGCGCTGGCGCTCGTCGTCGTAGTCCTTTGCGCTGCCACTTTGGGCTTGCTGTTCGCAAACGACCCGCCGGGTAGCAAAACAGCCCGCCACGTGTTGGTGATCTCAGTCGACGGCATGGGATCGGCCTACTACACTCAGCCTCCTGCCGGCTTGCAAATTCCCAATATGCGCAAGCTCATGGAGCACGGCAGCTTTGCCGACTCGGTGGAAGGAGTCTATCCCACCCTCACTTATCCTTCGCACACGACGCTGGTCACCGGACGCCTGCCCGCAGAGCACGGTATCTACACGAACCTTTCCTCACGCCAGGCCGGCAAGAATCCGGATGACTGGTTTTGGTTTGCCAACGCCATCAAGGCGCCCACGCTGTGGGATGAAGCGCGTGCCCACTACTTGACCACGGCGTCGGTGGCTTGGCCCGTGACCGTTGGTGCGCCCATCGATTGGGACGTCCCTGAGATCTGGGACCCGGCAAAAGGCGAGGTTCCGGACGCGATGTACGTGGCGCGCCACATGAGCGTGACCACGGCGGCTGAGCTGGGAATGGCCTTGGGGCTGCCGCCGCCCGGAAGCGAAGACGACGAAAACCGTGTCCGGCTGGCCTCCTACTTTCTTACGCGGCACCGGCCCAATCTCACTTTGATACACCTCGAAGGCCTGGATGCGGTCCAGCACGCTACTGGGCCCGGCAGTGCGCCGGCTATCGCTACGCTCAACCGGGAAGATTTCCATATCGGCGAACTGCTCGACGCTGTCAAGACCGCAGGCCTCGACGGCAGCACGGATGTATTCGTGGTTTCCGATCACGGATTCCTGCCCATTAAGCGTCAGATTCGACCCAATGTGCTGCTGGCAGATGCCGGACTGCTGACCGCTGATTCCGACGGCAACGTTACCGGCGGCAAAATCGCCACTGTCACCAATGGCGGCTCGTTTTTCATTTACTGGCCCGAGGGAACCGACTTTGGCACCGCGGTGAGGGCCGCCCTGAAGCCGATGACTGACCAGAGACTCGCCTACGCGGTGTTTGATCAGCCGAGCCTCCAGCGAATGGGCGCCGACCCCGGAGCGCGTCTGGCTCTCGAAGCTCCCGACGGCGCGGAATTCACAGCGCGGGCAGCGGGTGCCCTCGTCGAGCCTCTCACCGCGCCCCAAGGGATGCACGGCTTCTTAGCCTCTCGGACGGGTCTTCAGTCTGCATTTATCGCTTGCGGCCCTGACATCCGAGTGGGTGTTGACATTGGCCATATTCAGATGACCGAAATTGGCCCGACCATCCTCAAAGCCATGGGAATTCAAGATCCCACTTTCGGGGACCGGCCGCCGATGGAAGCAGTGTTCAAATCTCCGCATGACGTTCTCACCTCGCGCCCCTCCCCGGCTGGCGCGTTCGGCCGGTGAGCCATCGCTTACGCGCCGACTCGGAGCCTCCCCATCAATCGCTCAAGCTCCCCAGGCTCGGACTCTTGAGAGTCGAAGAGCCCTTCAAAATCAAAGTCTGGAAAGCCGCGGCGAGTAAGCCTTCCCGGCAACTGCTCACGCAGCACCTGGCCGCTGGCCGAAGGGAAGCTCATGATCACGTCGAACACGGCCCTGTGAACCGGCTCGTGCCAGCGATAATCGGCTAAGGCGTGGCGGGCAATCTCGCGCCCCTCGGGTTCCGCATTCTCGCTGCAAAGCACGCGCAGCAGGCGTCGCTCCAGGTCAGGGAGCGCTGCTTCCGCTGTCGTTTCGATATTCGGCTGGGATGCGGTCAAAGTCTCTTCCCTCAGTGGCGAGTGGCCACTCGCTATTCGCTATTCGCTACTCCCTACTCCCTATTCCCTATTCGCTACTCCCCCCTCTTCGCACGTTCTTGAAGCGCCTGCAACACTCCGAAGTATGCCGGCTTTTTCTGGTACCGCTCGTCAAACAGCAGCGGCTTGGCGTCAGGACGAGGGTTCATCACCTTTTGGGTCAGCCAGGACCGGGCGTCTGACACTCCCCAGGTGTTGAAGCCCTTGCAGTTTGAGTCGGCCAGGCAAGTTGCCAGCACGTCGTGATAGATCTTACGTTGATGCTCCATCGGATCGGGAAACGCGCCGGGCGGCCCTTGATAAAGATCCATCTCCGAGATGTAAACCTGCACATGGGCAGCGCGCGCGCGGCTCAGAAAATAGCGCAGTTCGTCGAGATAAGTAGGGCGCAACTGCTGCGCTTCGAGGTGCATTTCTGTGCCCACGATATCGATGGGTACGCCTTGCGACTTGAGGCGCTCAACCAAGTCAAAGAACTCATCCGTCTTGGCGCGGTCCACGCCGGCCTGCCCGAAGGTTTCGTTGAGCTCGAGCGCCACATTCGGATTGGCCTCGCGCGCGTAGCGAAACGCCTTGGCGATGTACTCATCGCGGCCGAAAACCGCCTGCCAAGGCTGATTGGGATTGGAGAGAGGCTCGTTTACCACCTCCCAGCAATAATAAGAGTCGCCGCCGTGGCGCACCACCGTCTGGATCCACTCCCGCAGGATGCTGTCATATTCGTCTTTCGAGCGCCCCCAGTTTCCGGTTCGCGCGGGCGCCAGCCAGGCCGGCGCCACCGCCCCTGCGCGATAGATGAGGGAAGCCCCGAAGAGCTTCATCTGGTGCTCGCGGGCAAATTGCATGTCCTGATCCATGCCCCGGAAATTGAACTGGCCGGGCGCAGGTTCTACGAAGCGCATGAAGACAAACGAAACGAACAGGTTGAATTCGCGGGTCAGAGTGTCGCGATATCGCGGGTCGTCAAGGATCTTCATCTGCATGATGGAACCGATGTGGAACCCTAACTTGTCCGCGTACGCGCGCAGAGTGTCGCTTCCGGGCGCAACCGGTGCGCCAGATCCCTTTTCGGCAAACATTGGGCTCAGGCCAATGACGAGCGCGGCCATCAGCAGTGCCAAAGAGGTCCATTTCATACGGACTCGATTCTCAACCGCCATAGCGTACCCGTTTTGTCCTTCACTACCGCAGGCACCCTCCCATAATAGCCTGCATCTCGGAAGAGCGCCGGAACCGCTCGCAAAACGCGGGGCCTTATTCGAGACAACACTCGTACCGGTCGCACTCCTCGCGTAGGGCAGTCAGTTTGACGTAGGGGCGGCCCTTGTGGCCGCCCATCTCAGGGCAGCGCTCTTACTTGGGCGGCCACAAGGGCCGCCCCTACGTCAAACTGACTGCCCTACCACTCCGCGTGATCCTTCGCGGGTGGGTTATGAGAAGATAGAAATCGGGCCGGCGGGCGAACGATCACCCCGGAAAGCGGTCAGATGGTGAAGCCGCAGTTCGCAAACCCTGTCGAGGAGGAATCTCAGATTTTTATGAACAGACACGCTTGCACACCTGTCTCCTGCCCGGTTGATTGCCCGGTCGGCGCCAAGTCTCGCGGCCGGCAGGTGCGCCGGCTGCCGTTCGTTGCCCTGATGCTCACGGTGACGCTGTGCCTGGCATCTCGTCCCAGTGCAGCCCGCAGCCCCCAGGGTGACACTAGCGATAACGTTCTGCGGGCGACGCTGCCGAACGGCCTGCGCGTGGTGATTGTGCCGAACCGGCTGGCTCCGGTGGTCACAACCATGGTGAATTACCTAGCGGGCTCGAACGAGTCGCCCGAAGGGTTCCCGGGCACGGCGCACGCTCAGGAGCACATGATGTTTCGCGGCAGCCCGGGGCTTTCCGCCGATCAGTTGGCGGAAGTGGCCGCTGCCATGGGCGGCTCGTTTAACGCGGACACGCAGCAGACCGTGACGCAGTACTTTTACACCATTCCTTCTGAGGATCTGGACGTCGCCTTGCGCATTGAGGCCATGCGCATGCGCGGCGTGGATGACAGCGAACAGGAGTGGGACAAGGAGCGGGGCGCCATTGAGCAGGAAGTGGCGCGCGACTATTCCGATCCCGTGTTTGTCTTCATAACCAAGGTGCTGGCCGCCATGTACAAGGGCACGCCCATGGCGGACCCCGGTCTCGGTACTGGGCCGACTTTTGACAGGACGACCGCGGCCATGCTCAAGAAATTTCATGACCAGTGGTACGCCCCCAACAACGCCATCTTGATCGTTGTGGGCGACGTCGATCCGCAGGCCGCACTGGCGCAGGTGAAACAGTTCTTCAGCGATATTCCATCGAAGACGCTGCCCACCCGTTCTGAGATTCATCTCACCGCGGTCGAGTCGCAGACGATGCATCTGGATACGGATTTGCCTTACGGCCTCGCGGTGGTCTCTTTTCGCATGCCGGGCACGTCAAACCCCGATTACGCCGCAGCCCAGGTGCTGGGCGATGTGCTCAGCAGCCAGCGCGGCACGCTCTATGGCCTAGTTCCCGAGGGCAAGGCGCTGTTTGCCGGCTTCCAGATGGACTCGCAGCCGCAGGCTGGTCTCGGCTACGCTGTTGCCGCCTATCCCAAGGGAGCCGATGCCGAGGCGCTCTCAGGCGAGATGCGAAAAATTCTTGAAGACGACCTCAAGACCGGACTTCCGGCTGACCTGGTGGATGCCGCCAAGCTGCATGAGCTGGCCGGCGCCGAGCTGCAGAAAAACTCGGTGGAGGGCCTCGCTAATGCCTGGTCATCCGCCGTGGCGGTGGAAGGAAGGCAGTCACCCGACGATGACGTGAAGGCCATCCAGCAGGTGACGGTTGATGAAGTGAACCGGGTAGCGCGCCAGTATCTCACGTTGCCCAGCTCCATCGCGGCGATCCTCACTCCGCAGCCTTCAGGGAAGCCGACCTCGCAAAGCACTTTCGGCGGCCAGGAATCTTTCACGCCCAAGGAAGCGAAGGTCGTCCCGCTGCCGGATTGGGCGCAGCAGGCGCTAAGTAGGTTGGCAGTGCCGAAGGCCACCACACATCCGGTGGAGACGACTCTCGAGAACGGCATCAAGCTGGTCGTTCAGCCTGAAGACGTGAGTGACACGGTGACCGTTTTCGGTCGCATCAAGAGCCAGGTGTACCTCCAAACGCCCAAAGGCCAGGACGGGGTGGATGGCGTTCTGAGCCAGCTCTTCTCTTACGGAAGCACCACGCTAGACCGTATTGCCTTTCAGAAGGCGCTTGACGACATTGGTGCCGACGAGAATGCTGGCGTGGACTTTTCCGCGCAGGCGCTTGCCAGCCATTTTGACCGGGCTGTGGAGTTGCTGGCCGATAACGAGCTTCATCCAGCCTTGCCCGAACAAGCTTTTAACATCACCAAACCGCAAATGGCCTCGTACGCTGCCGGTGAGCTGCAGAGCCCTGACCACCTGGCCGCGCAAGCCTTGCATGCCAACCTGTTTCCCAAGGACGATCCCACGCTGCGCGAGACCACGCCTCAGACGGTTTCCTCGCTGACCCTGGATGACGTCAAGAGCTTTTACGCCCACGTCTTCCGTCCCGACCTCACCACGATTGTGGTGATGGGCAAGGTGACGCCCGAACAAGCGAAGACGACCATCGAGAAATATTTCGGGTCATGGCGGGCGACGGGCCCGGCGCCGCCAACGGACCTACCGGCTGTGCCTCCTAACCAGCCTCGCCAAACCGCAGTGCCGGATTCGAGTCGCGTGCAAGACAGCGTGACCCTGGCGGAAACCCTGGGCATCACGCGCTTCAGCCCCGATTACTACGCCCTCGAGCTCGGAAACCAGATGCTCGGCGGCGCCTTCTACGCCAGCCGTTTCTCGAAGGATCTACGTGAGAGCGCCGGCCTTGTCTACACCGTGGGGTCGTCGCTTCAGGCCGGGAAAACGCGTTCCGTCTATTCGGTAACGTACGGTTGCGATCCGCCCAACGTCTCCAAAGCCCGGGCCATCATCGTGCGCGATTTGAAAGCGATGCAAACCTCGGCTCCCGATTCCGACGAATTGAATCAGTCCAAGGCCATGGTGCTTCGCCGCATCCCGCTGAGCGAAGCAAGCTTCGGCAGCATCGCCGGCGGCTGGCTGGCGCGCTCGGCCATCGGGCTGCCGCTCAACGAGCCCTTCATCGCTGCGCAGCGTTACCTCGACATGACCGGCGCCCAGATTCAGGCGGCGTTTGCCCATTGGATACGACCGAATGATCTGGTTCAAGTGACCCAAGGACCACAACCGCAGTAGTCGACACTACCCGCGGTTGGCCCAAGTTGCGGAGCCCCGTGCCCGGCTGTAGACTGAAAATGTCCCTGAGTACTGCGCAGCCTCAAAGGAGAACCCGTCATGTTGCCTCAGATTCGATCCGAGTGGGTGAAACAGCGTTCCGGTCCCGTCAGGACACAGATGCATTACGCGCGCCGCGGTGTGCTGACCGCGGAAATGGAGTATGTCGCGCGGCGTGAAAATCTGGAGCCCGAAGTGGTGCGCACTGAGGTGGCGCGGGGCCGCATGATTATCCCCGCCAACATCCGCCACGTCGAGCTTGAGCCCATGGGCATCGGCATCGCTGCCAAGTGCAAAATCAACGCCAACATCGGCAACTCCGCCACCACCTCGAACATTGACGGCGAGGTGGACAAGCTGCGCACGGCGGTGAGATTCGGGGCCGACACGGTGATGGACCTTTCAACCGGCGGCGATATTCACCAGATTCGCGAAGCCGTCATTCGCAATAGTTCCGTGCCTATCGGGACCGTCCCAATTTATGAAGCCATCTCGCGCGTTACTCATGTGCGCGATCTCACGCCCGAGCTGATGCTGGAAGTGATTGAAGAGCAGGCCGAACAGGGCGTGGATTACATGACCATTCATGCCGGCGTGCTGCGCCAGCACATTCCCCTCACGCGCCATCGGATCACCGGCATCGTGAGCCGTGGCGGCGCGATCATGGCGCAGTGGAGCGTGGAGAACAACCAGGAGAATTTCCTCTACACGCACTTCGTGGACATCTGCAAGATTTTCCAGAAATACGACGTCTCGTTCTCGCTCGGTGACGGCTTGCGTCCCGGTAGCCTGGCTGACGCCAGCGATCGGGCCCAGTTCGCCGAACTCGAGACGCTGGGCGAACTCACCCGGACGGCCTGGGAGTATGACGTGCAAGTGATGATCGAAGGCCCTGGCCACATCCCCATGGACCAGATCAAGCTTCAGGTGGATAAAGAGATGGAAATCTGTAACGAGGCGCCATTCTACACGCTTGGGCCACTGGTGACAGACATCGCGCCGGGCTACGACCACATCACTTCCGCCATCGGCGCGGCCATGATCGGCTGGCACGGCGCCTCGATGCTTTGCTACGTCACACCCAAAGAGCATCTGGGCCTGCCGAATAAGCATGACGTGCACCAGGGGATCATCGCGTATAAGATCGCCGCCCACGCCGCTGATGTGGCCCGCCACCGCCCCGGTGCCCGCGACCGCGATGACGCGCTCAGCTATGCGCGCTTCCTTTTCGACTGGAACAAGCAGTTCGATCTCTCGCTTGACCCCGAAACCGCCCGCGCGATGCACGACGAAACGCTGGCCGACGACTATTACAAGGACGCGGCGTTTTGCTCCATGTGCGGTCCCAAATTCTGCTCGATGAACACCACGCAAGTGATGGAGAAGCATTTGGGCTTGGATCAGAAGGAGCGGGAGGAGAAGTACCAGGAACTGCTGGCGAAGGTAGGAAGCTAGAGGAGAGTACCTATGAACATCACACTCAGCCCGGAAGTTGAGAGACGCGTCGAGGAACTCGTGGAGCGCGGAGCCTACCCAACCGCAGATGCTTTGGTTGAGGATGCGCTGGGCTCTTTCCTTGACATTGAGAACGAAGAGGACCTCGACGCCGTCCGCCAGCGGATCGCGGTCGCCGAGGCAGAGATTGATCGCGGTGAGTTCGAGGAATACGACGCCGAGAGCATCCAGAGGCTTGTGGCTGACGTCCAAAAGCGGGGACGAAGTAGGCTGAAAGAGTTGGCCCAGACAAGACCAAAGGGATGAGCAAACTTCGGATTGCCCGTAGCGCCGTGGCAGGAGGCTTCTAACCCAAAATGGCCTGGCTATCGTGCCGTATTCCGTCAACTCTCTGTACAGCATCCAGTGCTTCTCCGACGGGAATATGAGGTTTCAGTTGGCTTATTCGTTGAGCTCGAGCCTTTACTCCAGCCTCTTTTCCCCTCAGAGTGACGAATAGGGCAGTGGCTAGGCGTTCCAAGGAAGCTACGTTGCCTGCACCAAGCCGCTGAGCGATAAAGTTAATCTGCCGCGTGTACTTTTGAATTGTCTTGGGATAAAGGTTCTTCACCACCTCCGAAGTTCTGCCAGGACGATAACTCGCGCCGTACGGCGGCTGAGGGAGAAGGGAGACAATCCCGTCAGCCCGCATCTGAGTAAGCTCCGAAGTTAAATCGAAGGAATATGGCCCATGCTTGTACAGTATAAAGTCAAATCCCAGGGGTACTGCCATCAGGTCCTGAAGGAAATACGCGGTCTTCTGGATATGCGTTTCACCGCACCAGCTCCCCTGTTGTTGCAGGTGCTCAATAAGTGTAACGAGTAGGGCATCACGCTGAAGGCGTTCCATCGCTATTCCTCCCTTCTGACCGGTCGTATTATGTCACTTCGATGGGATTTTAGCCATTTCTCTGCGCGGGCTCGAACGGACGGGTCCACGAAGACGTACTCGATGGCCACCACAGGCACGTTTGCAAGAACAGTCGACAAGGCTATTGACGAGCAGATCCTGTCGTCGTCGGTAAGCACCGGGAAATCCGATCCTCCACCTTTCTGCGTGTATTGGTCGTAGCGAAGGTTCTCCTTGCCGAATTCGACGGCAGCTGCACCGAATACGGCCTTGCCAGCTTCAGGGTTCACCTGTACGTCCTCTGGATTTCGCTCGTAGAGGCATCTGAAATGTTCCCGCCTGGTGATTCGCTGAGCCTCCCGGTGTAGCGGCGAATCAGGGTTTCGGTCTGCTTCAAGGATAGCAGACAACACTTCATGATCAGTCATCCGCAAATGGCTATCGACATCGGTTGCAAACGCTTGCCCGGGCAAGTAAGCCTTGAGAAAGTCCATCAGGTGGATATCGTAAGCACGCCTAACCGAGTGAAAGTACAGTCTGTGTGTACATAAAATATCTTGCTAACATGAGCGCTTCCGCGCCGTGAATTCCATCTTGATGGAGGCCAAGGCTGGGCTCGGAAGAGATTTCCAGGTCCCCGGCTGATAATTTGGGATGTGACACGCTGGCACTGTCACCTTGGGATCGCGCTTTGCGCGTCCCAGATCCGGAAGGATGCGCACCTGATGCTTTGGCCGTATCCTTGGGTCCGCGCTTTTGAAACGGAAGAATTCTGAGCGAATCGATCAGTCGATAGTGGTCAAAGCGTCCGTAAGCAACGCCCGCATGATGCGAGTCTCGCAGCAGGTAGTCCATCCGGTCCACACCGAAAGCATCGCCTGTGATGATCTCCGAAAGCAGCGTCTCCCAGATCGAAAATGTTCCCTTTCGATACTTCTTGGGTCCTACAGCCAACTTCGCGACTTGTTCGGAGTCTAAGCTCAAGGCCCGCCAAGCACCCTTTAGCTCCTTGCTGTTGATGATGTCCGCCGTCAGCCGCTCGTGATCCCAGCTCTTAGGCAAGAGTTCAGATTCGGCTGCGTGCGAAAACGGCAGATGCCCGACGTCGTGGCACAAAGCCGCCATTCGCAACGCACGGCGCCAAAGCTTGTGATCCGGTGATTCGTTGGGTGGCAGGATATCGCGTATCGAGCTGTCGACGACATTTTCCGGATGGGTCACGACATCGTACACCCGTGAGGCCAGTTCCATGACTCCTAAGCAGTGCTCGAACCTCTTATGGGTCGCGCCAGGATAGACCAAGAACGTCGTTGCAAGTTGGTGGATGTGCCGGAGCCGCTGGAACGGGCGGGAATCAAGCACTCGACGTTCGTTCGAATCGACCCTTATAAAATTGTGAATCGGGTCCCGAATCTCATGGAGGTACTTGCCCAATGTTGACCTGCTTTCAGACCTTCCGCCGCTGGTCGTCTCGCATTCCCATCGTTTCTTTTCCCTCGCCAGGCCTGCTGAATCAAGGAAGTGCGCCACCATCTGCAGCACTGCATGTGCCATTATAGCGAACAAATAGCGAAAATGACAGAAGTTCTTTGGGAGTGTTGGGGGTGTCCATTTTTTGCTGCTCAGAAATTCTTACTAGGTGGTAAGCTCGTTGAGAGTAGCCTCCGGGCGGCAGGCTATACGGTCTACATCATATCATGGGGCTGTTTAACGTAACGGTAAGACTGGCGAATCTGTCTGTCCCCAGCCAGGCGGGTGACGTGTCGCTGCTCGTAGGCACCAGGGCGACGTTATCCTGGATTCCTCGCGAAATATTAGACAGGCTCGGTGTAGCCCCCGTCTCCCGACTGCCATTTACGCTGGCGGATGGGCGTTTGCTGGAGCGTGACATCACGGCAGTGTTGTTGACAGTCGACGGAAGGAAAGCTCCGGTAGAGGTTGCATTTGGTGAACCAGGAGAAGAGGCGGTTCTGGGCGCGACGGCACTAGAGGGTCTGGGTTTTATGGTTGATCCGGTGGCACAAAAGCTTGTCCCTCGCAACCTGTTTGCCCTCTCGAACAGCGTGCTGGGGCGTGCAGGAAGGGCACACGAGGGGACGGGAGGCCCGCGAAGTACGAACAGACTGGGAATGTCATTCAGAATTAACAATATGGCAAGCTGGCTGGTAGACTTAACCGGCAAGCATTGTGACAACTATGTATCAACGAGATAATAGTTGCCAGCCACGACCAACGGGCCCCCCGGGGGTATGATGTGATCGGAAACGAACCCAAAACTGTACGTTATTGATAAAGCATCGTTTATATTAAAAAATCGGCCTTTTCGCGGAGCGAGTTTGAAAAACGAACCCAAAACTGTAATCAAATGATTTTATTAGTGATAGGTCATAAAAATGGCGTTAAACCAGGTTGCAAAACGAACCTAAAGAAAGCGCCGGGATAAACCGACCCGGAGTTGAGGATGAAAGAGCCTCACAGGAAAGGAGTAGCGATCCACCCTGACCCCGAGTCATGCGCCAGCAGCCGTAAGGATGCGGGCG
>Ga0335085_10003039_pt1 | contig 29964 bp, 30 predicted proteins | sample Lox_Sample_45_FD_206712 | JGI IMG/M metagenome (GOLD analysis project Ga0335085, IMG submission 206712) | Soil microbial communities from Loxahatchee National Wildlife Refuge, Florida, United States - Lox_Sample_4.5 | ecosystem: Environmental > Terrestrial > Soil > Wetlands | place: USA... | reverse complement strand
CGTCGGCATCGACGGCGACATTCTCAAAGCTTGCGGCAACGACGCCTGTCCCGAGGAGAACATCGTCGAATTGGCCAACGGCTGCCTGTGCTGCACCGTGGCGGACGAATTCGTGCCGGCGCTCGATGCAATCTTGTCGCGCGACGGCGTCGAGCACATCGTCATCGAAACCTCCGGCCTCGCCTTGCCGAAGCCGCTGGTGCAGGCGTTCCATTGGCCGGCGATCAGGAGCCGCGTCAGCGTCGACGGCGTCGTGGTCGTGGTTGATGGCGCGGCGCTCGCCGAAGGCCGCGTCGCCGCCGATCTCAACGCGCTGGCGCGACAGCGCGCCGCCGATGCCGCGCTCGCCCACGACGATCCGATCGAAGAGGTTTTCGAAGACCAGATCGCCTGCGCCGATCTCGTCGTCCTCAACAAGCGCGATCTTCTCGATGCGGCGGGCGTCGAGAAGGCGCAGGCGGCCATCGCCGAGGTGCTGCCGCGCCGCGTCAAGGTTATCACGGCCGCCGACGGCAAGGTGGATCAGGCCCTGCTGCTCGGGCTCGGCGTCGGCACCGAGGATGACATAGCCAATCGCCCGACCCGTCATGACAGCGAGCCCGATCATGATCACGACGATTTCGATTCGTTCGTGGTACCGCTGCGGGAGATCGCCGATCCGTCGGCTTTGAGCGCGCGCGTCGCGGCGCTGGCCGACAATTTCGACGTGCTGCGCGTCAAAGGTTTTGCCGCCGTCGCCGGCAAGCCGCGCCGGCTCCTGGTGCAGGCCGTGGGCGCGCGGGTGACCCACCAATACGAACGGCCGTGGCTGGCTGCCGAAGTCCGCGAGGGTCGGCTGGTGGTGATCGGATTGAAAGGGCTCGATCGCGCCGCCATCGCGCAAGCGCTGGCCGATTAGAGCGATTTGGAGTGAGCGATGCATCTGCTCACGACCACTGCGACCAGTCTCGACGAAATCGTCGAAGCCGTCGATCTCGGCCAGACGCCGGGCGACATTGTGGTGCTGTCGTTTGCCGACAGCGACCTCACCGGGCTTGCCGACGCGTGGGCGGCGGAGCGGGCGGCTTTGCCGAGCGTCCGCTTGGCGCATCTGCGCGATCTGCGCCATCCGATGTCGGTCGACCTGTGGATCGAGCGCGTCGCCGTGCACGCGCGCGTCGTCGTCGTGCGCCTCCTCGGCGGACTCGATTGGTGGAAATACGGCATCGAACGGCTCTCCGCGCTGGCGCGCGAACGCGGCGTCGGGCTTGCGGTGCTGCCCGGCGAAGACCGCGACGATCCTCGGCTTGCCGCCGCGTCGACCTTGCCGGCGCAGGAGCTCGACGTTTTGTTGCGCTACTTCCGCGAGGGCGGCCGCGAAAATCTGCGCGCCCTGTTGCGCCGCCTCGCCCGCTACGCCGGGTCCGATCTGGCGGCGCGCGAGCCGGAGCCGGTGCCGCGTTTTGCCGGCTATCTGCCCGGCGAAGGAGCCGTCGATCTCGACCGGCTGGTCGCCGCATCTTTTACCGCGCGCTGTTGCTTGCTGCCGACACCGCGCCGATCGACGCGCTTTTTGCCGCACTTGCCGCGCGAGGGCTCGCACCGGCGCCCCTCGTCGTCACGAGCTTGAAGGACCAAGCCGCCGCGGCGTTCCTGCGCGAAGCGTTGGCGCGGCTCAAGCCCGCCGTCATCGTCACCACGACCGCGTTCGCCGCCGGCGGCGCGATCGGCGAACCGACGCCGCTCGATGCTGCGGGTGTTCCTGTGCTGCAAGTCGTTTGCGCCACGACCAAGCGCGCCGCATGGCGTGACAGTGCGCGCGGGCTCGGCGCCGCCGACCTCGCGATGCATGTGGTCCTGCCCGAGCTGGACGGCCGCGTGCTGGCCGGTGCGATGGCATTCAAGGCGCCGCTGCCGCCGCAGCAGGGCCTTGCATTCACGGCGCTGGCGAGCCGGCCGGAAGCGGATAGGGTCGCCATGGTGGCCGATCGCATCGCCGCCCTGATCCGCCTCAACGGCCTGCCCCGCCGCGAGCGGCGCGTTGGCGTCCTGGTGCCGGATTATCCCGGCGCCAGCGCTGGCACCGGTTACGCAGTCGGCCTCGACGTACCGGCGAGCGTGATCGCGCTCCTCGAAGACCTCGCGGCAGCCGGTTACGCTGTGCGGGGCACCCCGCGCGCGCCGCGCGCGTTGCTCGATGCGCTCGCCACCGGGGACGGAGGCGCACAGCTCGCATTGGCCGAGTACGACAGCCTGTTGGCCGAGTTGCCGCCGTCAGCCGTGGCGCGCCTGCGTGAGGCCTGGGGCGATCCGGCCGGCGATACCGACTTGCAGCACGGCGCATTCCGCTTCCGGGCCAAAAAATTCGGCAAGGTGTGGGTAGCGTTGCCGCCGGATCGCGGCCGCGCCAGCGAGCGCCGCGCCGACTATCACGATCCGGCATTGCCGCCGCGCCATGCGCTCGTCGCATTCGGCCTTTGGCTGCGGCATGTGGCAGAGGTGGATGCGCTCGTCCACCTGGGCGCGCACGGCACGCTGGAATGGCTGCCGGGCAAGGCGGTCGCGCTGACCGCCGCATGCTTTCCCGAAATCGTCACCGGCGCGCTCCCGGTGATCTATCCTTTCATCGTCAGCAATCCGGGCGAAGCGGCGCAGGCCAAACGCCGCCTTGCCGGGGTGACCATCGGCCACCTGCCGCCGCCGCTTGCCGCCGGCGGGCTGTCCGGGGATGCGCGCGAGCTGGAGCGGCTGGTCGACGAATATGCCCAAGCCGACGGCCTCGACCGCCGGCGCCGGCAGCGCCTGGCGACGCTGATCGTCGACACGGCACGACGAACCGGATTGGCGCGCGAAGCCGGCGTCGATCGCACCGCTGCGCCCGACGACGCGCTGCGCCGCATCGACGCCTGGCTCTGCGATCTGAAAGACCTCGCCGTCAAGGACGGCCTGCACATCTACGGCCGGGCGCCGGCGGACAGCGACGATCCGCTGTGGCGAGCGAGCGCCGAGGCCGAGCGCGCGGCCATGCTTGCGGCGCTCGACGGCCGCCGGGTCGCGCCGGGCCCGGCCGGCTCGCCGACGCGCGGGCGCCGCGACGTGCTGCCGACGGGACGCAATCTCTTCACCGCCGATCCGCGGACCCTGCCGACCCCGACGGCGATGGAGCTTGGCGGGCTCGCCGCCGCCGAAGTCTTGCGCGCCCATCTGCAGGCGCACGGCGAGCCACCGCGTAACGTCGTGATCGATCTCTGGGGCAGCGCCACCTTGCGCACCGGCGGCGAAGAGATTGCGCAGGGCCTTGCGCTCATGGGCTGCCGCCCGATCTGGGAGCCCGCGAGCGGACGCGTCACCGGCATCGAGGTGCTGCCGAACGCCGCCATCGGGCGCGCGCGGGTCGATGTGACCTGGCGCATTTCCGGACTGTTTCGCGATTTATTCCCGGCGCAGATCGCGCTCATCGACGCCGCGGTGCAGGCGGTTGCCACGCGCGACGAGTCCGACGACGAAAATCCCCTCGCAGGCGCCCGTCGCGCCGCCGAGGCGATGCGGCTTGAGCGCATTTTCGGCACGGCGCCCGGCACCTATGGGTCCGGTGTCGAAGATTTGCTCGGCCGCGGCGCGGATGCCGGCGCGGTCGGCGCCGCGTACCTGGCTGCCGCGTCCCACAGCTATGGCGGCGCCAGCGGCGATGGCAGCGCCGCGCCCGGCGCTTTCACCGGGCGCGTTGCAGCCGCCGACATGCTGGTCCACCCAAGCGACGATCCGGGCCGCGACCTCCTCGAAGGCGCGGAGGATGTCGCCTTCGTCGGCGGCTTTGCCGCGGCGGCCAAGATGCTCGGTCGCGGCGCCGACCTTGTCATGCTCGACGTCACCGATCCGCAACGGCCGCGGGCGCGGGCGCTATCGGCGGCGCTGTCGCGCATCGTGCGCGCGCGGGCGATCAACCCGCGCTTCATTGCCGGGCAAATGCGGCACGGCCCGCGCGGCGCCGCTGAACTTGCCGAAACCGTCGACCGGCTCGTCGCCTTTGCCGAAACCACCGGCGCGGTGGCAAACGAATTGTTCGATCTCCTGCACGACGCTTACGTCGCCGACCCGGATGTGCAGGCGTTTCTGCGCCGCGAGAATCCGCCAGCGGCCGCCGCAATCGCCGCCCGGCTCGACGCGGCGCGGCGGCGCGGCTTGTGGCATCCGCGGCGCAACGACGTCGACGCCGGTCTTGCGGCTTTGCGCGCGGGGGCCGTGCCGTGACCGCGCTCGCCATCGATCGCCTGCGGCGCCGCGGCGCCTGTCCCGGATTGTCGGCCCCCATGCAAACCGGCGATGGATGGCTGGTGCGGTTATCGCCCATCGGCACCATTCCGCTCGACGCATTCCGCCGGTTGTGCGTCGCGGCGCGACAGCACGGCAATGGCGTCGTGGAAGTAACAAGCCGCGGCAGCATTCAGGTCCGCGGCTTGAGTGTGGCGTCGGCGCCGCGCTTCGCTGCTGCGATTGCCGCGCTCGACATCGCGGCGGCAGACGGCACCCCCGTTGTCACCAATGCGCTCGCCGGACTTGGGGCGGACGAGGTTCTTGATGCGGCCGCGCTCGCCGCCGATCTGCGCCGGGACGTGACGCGGGCGGCGCTGGCAGCGCGGCTTGCTCCTAAAGTGTCGATCGCAATCGACGGCGGCGGCGCGCCGAACCTCGACCGCATTGCCGCCGATGTGCGGCTTGGCCCGGCGACGATCGATGGCCGCGCCATGCTGGGCATCGGCGTCGGCGGTGACGGGAGCACTGCGGCATGGCTTGGGCATATCGCGCCCGCTCACGGCGTTACGGCGGCCATGCGGCTTCTCCAAGTCCTGGCGCAACGCGGCCGGAGCGCCCGGGCCCGTGACGTTGTTGCGGCCGAGGGGGCGGCACCGTTTCGTGTGGCGCTGGAAGGCCTCATGACGGCCGCTCATGCCGGCGAAACCGGGGGCGCCGAACTGGCTTGCCAGGTGCGCCGCAATGAGCGGACGACTGTGCCCATCGGTCCGCATCCGTTGCGCGACCGATCGCTCGCCTGCGGCGTCGGGCTCGCGTTCGGCCATGCCGATGCGACGACGCTTGAACGCCTGGCCGATGCCGCGCACAGCGCCGGTGCGCTCGGCATGCGTGCGGCGCCGGGCCGGGCGCTGATGATTATCGGTATGGCTGAAGCAGCCGGGCCGGCCTTTGCTGATGCTGCCGCGGCTCTGGGGCTCATCGTGGGCGCGGACGATCCGCGCCGGCACGTGATCGCCTGCGCCGGCGCGCCGATCTGCTCGTCCGCGCACATTGCGGCGCGGGCCATCGCGCCGATAGTCAGCCGGATTGCGGCGCCGCAGCTCAATGCCGCGCGGCAAATCCACATCTCCGGCTGCGCCAAAGGCTGCGCCCACGGCGGCGCGGCGGCGCTGACCGTCGTCGGCGTGCCCGATGGATGCGCGCTGATCGCCAACGGTTCGGTACGCGACACGCCATATCGCACCATCTCGGCGGATGCGTTACCGGCAGCCATTACCCAATTTGTCCACCGCGCGCGCGAGGGCGATCATGGCTGAGCGTGCCGCCTATCTGCGCGATGGCAACGCCATCTACGAGCGTTCGTTCGCCATCATCCGTGCCGAGGCCGACCTGTCGCGATTTGCGCCGGCGGAAGCTGAAGTCGCAGTGCGCATGATCCATGCCTGCGGCATGGTTGAACTGGCGCCGCAAATCATGTTCGGCGCGGACCTCGTGACGGCGGGACGCGCGGCGCTCGCCGGCGGTGCGCCGATTCTGTGCGATTCCCAGATGGTCGGGCGCGGCATCACGCGGGCGCGGCTGCCGGCGCACAACGAGGTCATCTGCACGCTCAACGACCCGCGCGTCGCGGAACTGGCGCAAAAGCGCGGCACCACGCGTTCGGCCGCGGCCCTTGAATTGTGGACCGGCCGGCTTGACGGCGCCGTCGTCGCCATCGGCAACGCGCCGACGGCGTTGTTCCGTCTGCTCGACTTGTTGGACGCGGGCGCGCCGAAGCCGGCGGCGATCCTCGGCATTCCAGTCGGCTTCGTCGGCGCTGCGGAAGCAAAAGAAGCGCTCGCCGCCGATCCGCGCGGCGTGCCGTTTCTGACAGTGCGCGGGCGCATGGGCGGCAGCGCCGTGACTGCCGCCGCCGTCAACGCGTTGGCAAGGCCCGGCCTATGACCGCGGTGAACGGCACCGGCAAGCTTTTGGGTGTCGGGGTCGGCCCCGGCGATCCTGAATTGATGACGCTCAAGGCGGCGCGAGCGCTGGCCGAGGCCGACGTGATCGCGCACTTCGCCAAGGCCGGGAACGCGAGTCATTCGCGCGCCATCGCCGCGGCGCATCTGCGCAGCGACGTGACCGAATTGCCGCTGCTTTATCCGGTGACGAGCGAGCAGCCGACTTGCAGCAGCGCGTACCGTGATGCGATCCGCGATTTCTACGATGCCGCGGCCGCCAGGATCGCCGGCCATCTCGAGGCTGGACGGGTCGTCGCCGTGATCTGCGAAGGCGATCCGCTGTTCTACGGCTCCTACATGCACCTGCATGCGCGGCTTGCTTCGCGGTTTCCGACCGAGATCGTGGCCGGCGTGACCGGCATGTCCGGCTGCTGGTCGGCGGCGGGACTGCCGATGGCGCAGGGCAACGACGTTTTCACCGTCCTGCCGGCGACCTTGCCGGAGGCGGAACTGGCGCGGCGGCTTGCGGACGCCGACGCCGCGGTGGTGATGAAGGTCGGGCGCCATCTGCCCAAACTGCGCCGGGCCCTCAAGACCAGCGGCCTCCTGCCGCGCGCCATCTATGTCGAGCGCGGCACGATGGCGGACGCAAAGATGGTGCCGCTCGCCGCCAAGCTCGACGACCAGGCGCCGTATTTCGCGATCGTTCTGGTGCCGGGCTGGGAGGCACGGCCGTGACCGGCCATCTCGCCGTGATCGGTCTCGGCCCGGGCGATGCGCGCTATCTGACGCCCGAGGCCGAAGCAGCGCTTGTCGCTGCCCAAGCCCTCTTCGGCTACGGTCCGTATCTTGACCGCGTGCCGGTTCGCGCCGGCCAAAGCCGGCACGCCTCCGACAACCGCGAAGAACGCGCCCGCGCCGCCGCCGCGCTGCGCCACGCTGCCGACGGGGCGCGCGTTGCCGTCGTCTCCGGCGGCGATCCCGGCGTGTTCGCCATGGCGGCGGCGGTTTGCGAGGAGATCGAGCGCGGTCCGCAAAGCTGGCGGGGCCTCGATGTCACCATCGTGCCGGGCATCACCGCGATGCTTGCCGTGGCGGCTGAGATCGGCGCCCCGCTCGGCCATGATTTCTGCGCGCTGTCGCTGTCCGACAATCTCAAGCCGTGGGAACTGATCGAGCGCCGGCTCGGGGCGGCAGCGGGCGCCGGCTTCGTCATTGCGCTCTACAATCCAATCTCGCGGGCGCGGCCATGGCAGTTCGGCGCCGCCCTTGGGTTGTTGCGGCGGCATCTGCCGCCGTCGACGCCGCTCGTCTTCGGCCGCGCCGTCGGCCGGCCGGATCAACAAATCGATGTCGTCACGCTCGACGCCGCCGATTCGGCCAAACCCGACATGGCAACGCTGGTCATCGTCGGCTCGCGAGCGACGCGCGTCGTCGAACGCGCCGGGCTGCCGCCGCTGGTCTATACGCCGCGCGCCGCTGTGGAGAGGAGCGCATGATCGAGCCAGGCAACCGCATCCTCAATGTTCGCGGCGGCCGGGGCGGCGGGCGCTGGCGGCCGGCGCAGCATGATCACGCCGATGCCGAGCGCGCGCGCCGCGGCGATCTTGCCATAGGTCGCGGTCCCGCCGCTGTTCTTGGCGATGACGACCTCGATGCGATGCGCGGTCATGAGCGCGCGGTCGCCGGCTTCGCTGAACGGCCCGCGTGCCGTGACATAGGCCGCGTGCGGCACCGGGAGCGGCGGCTCGACCGGATCGACGCTGCGGATGAGATAAAAGTGCTGCGGAGCCTCCGTGAACGGCGCGAGCTCGTTGCGGCCGAGCGCAACAAAGACGCGCCGCGGCATTTCGCCGAGCGCATCGACCGCCTGGCGCACGTCGCTCGCTTCGGTCCAGCGGTCGCCGGCGACGGCGATCCAGGATGGCCGTTGCAGGCCCAGCAGCGGCACATTGGTTTGCCCGGCCGCTTGCGCGGCGTTCAGCGAAATGACCCCGGCATAGGGGTGCGTCGCGTCGATCAGCGCATCGATGCACTCGCTCACAAGATAATTTGCCAGTCCCGCGACGCCGCCAAAGCCGCCGCTGCGGACCGGCACCCTTTGCGGCGCGGGCGATGCGGTGCGGCCGGCAAGCGACACTGTGACCGCAAGGTCGGACCGCGTTGCCAGCCGTTCCGCCAGCAGCCGCGCTTCGGTCGTGCCGCCAAGAATGAGGACGCGCTTCATGTCGCTTCCTGATGCCGTCGAACGCGAAGTTGCCGCATCGCGGCGCTGGCTGTCCATCGTCGGCATCGGCGAGGATGGCATCGAAGGCCTAAGCCCGGGCGCCCGCGGACTGATCGGCGCGGCCGACATCGTGTTCGGCGGACGGCGGCATTTGTCTCTGGCGGCGCCGCTTATTCGCGGGGCGGCGCGGCCGTGGCCGAGCCCGTTCGACGGCGCCGCCGACGAAGTGCTGCCGCATCGCGGCCGGCAAGTGTGCGTACTCGCATCGGGCGATCCGTTCCATTATGGCGTCGGCGCGGTGCTGGCGCGCCGCATCGATGCGCGCGAGATGATCGTGGTGCCGGCGCCGTCGGCGTTCAGCCTGGTGGCGGCACGCCTCGCCTGGTCGCTGCCGCAGACGGTGCTGCTGTCCGTGCACGGCCGCACCCTGGATCTCATCCGGCCGCATTTGCATCCCGGCGCGCGTATTCTGGCACTGACCTCCGACGGCGATGGCCCGCCGGCATTGGCGCGGCTGCTGGCGCAATCCGGTTTCGGGGCGTCGCGGCTGACCGTTCTCGAAGCCCTCGGCGGACCGCGCGAGCGGATTCGCACGACCAGCGCGGCGGCCTACGACTTCGACTCCGTCGATGCCCTCAACACGGTCGCGATCGAAGTCGAAGCCGCGCCGGGCGCGCGGGTGATTGCCCGGGCAGTGGGTCTTGCCGACGAGCTGTTCGAGCACGACGGTCAGATCACCAAACGGGAAGTGCGCGCGGTGACGCTCTCGTCGCTCAAGCCGCACCGCGGCGAACTCTTGTGGGACGTCGGCGCCGGCGCCGGCTCGGTCGCCATCGAATGGATGCTGGCCGATCCCCTGATGCGCGCGATTGCGGTGGAACAGCGTGCCGACCGCGCCGCCCGTATCCGCCGCAATGCTGCGGCTTTCGGGGTGCCGGGCCTGGGGATCGTGGAGCAAAGGGCGCCAGACGCTTTTGCCGGTCTTAGCCCCCCCGACGCCGTCTTCGTCGGCGGCGGCGCCGGCGAGCCGGGCCTGCTCGACGCTGCGATTGCGGCGTTGCGCGCCGGCGGCCGCCTCGTGGTCAATGCGGTGACGCTTGCGACCGAGGCGGAGCTGATCGGGCGCCATGCTGCGCTCGGCGGTGACCTTATTCGCATCGCCATCGCGCGCGCCGGCGCGGTCGGCGAAAAATCCGCTTGGCGCCCGGCGATGCCGGTGACGCAATGGGCTTGGACCAAGCCATGATCGTCGCCGGCGTGGGCTGCAAACGCGGCGCTTCGGCGCCCGACATCGAGGCCGCCGTGCGCGCGGCGCTGACGCGCGCCAATATTGCGGCCGGCAAACTCGACGCCATCGCGACCATGGCGGCAAAGAATAATGAGGCCGGCATTCACGCGGCGGCCGAAAGGCTGGGCGTCTCCGTTGTGCTCCTCGCCGAAGCCGACTTGCGCGCCGCCGGCGACCGGACGCAGACTCGTTCCGAGCGCGTGCGCGCGCTTGTGGGCGTGCCGTCCGTCGCCGAGGCAGCGGCGCTCGCGGCGGCCGGCCCGGCGTCGCGTCTGCTCATTCCCCGCCTGGTGATCGGCGCCGCAACGTGCGCGCTTGCCGCTTCGGAGCCGGGACCATGACGGTGCATTTCATCGGCGCCGGCCCCGGCGCAGCCGACCTGATCACCGTGCGCGGCCGCGATCTGATCGCGCGCTGCCCGGTATGTCTCTATGCGGGGTCGATCGTGCCGCAGGAGCTCCTGGCGTTCTGTCCGCCGGGGGCGCGCATCGTCGATACGGCGCCGCTTTCGCTCGATCAGATCGACGCCGAATTTGCTGCCGCCGACACGGCCGGTCTTGACGTGGCTCGGCTGCATTCCGGCGACCTGTCGATCTATTCGGCGCTTGCCGAACAGCTCCGCCGCCTGGATCGGCGGGGCATACCCTATACACTCACTCCCGGCGTGCCGGCGTTCGCTGCTGCCGCTGCGGCGCTGCAATGCGAATTGACCGTGCCGGAGCTTGCGCAAAGTGTCGTGCTCACGCGCGTTCCGGGCCGCGCTTCGCGCATGCCGGAGCCGGAAAAGCTCGCCACCTTTGCCGCGAGCGGCGCCACGCTCGTCATCCATTTGGCGATTCATGCCATCGAAACCATCGTCAAGGAATTGACGCCGTTCTACGGCGCCGATTGCCCCGCGGCGGTCGTGGTCCAGGCCAGCTCCCCGATGCAATGCATTCTGCGCGGCAGACTGGGCGACATTGCCGGCAAGGCCGCGGCGGCCCGCATCGAACGCACCGCGCTTATTCTCATCGGCCGTGCGCTTGCGCCCGGCGATTTCCGCGGCAGCGCGCTCTACGACGCCGACTATCGCCGTCGCTTTCGCGGAGGCGGCGCATGAAGCAATCGCTAGACTTCCCCGAACGGTGCGCGGCCGACCAGCGTACCGTCGCGGTCGAACAGGACTATCTCGATGGCAATCATGCGGCCTTGGACGAGGCGTTCTGCGGTCCGCTGCGCCGCGCGCGCCACGGCGTCGCCGAGTGCAACACCTTCGGATTGCGCCAGCGCGAACGCTTCCGCGGCAGTGTTGGCCGCCGCAATGCGGGCGTGCAATTCATCGGAGCCGCCTGCGGTCTGTGCGACGCTGGCGAGCCACGCGCGATCGACTTCGCCGCGCTTGGAATGAAGGTCGGTCAAACCTTGCGCGAGCTTGGTCATCTTGCCGACGCCGCCGGCGATGGTGACGCGCGGCACCGGGTGGCTGCGCAGATATTTGAGCATGCCGCCGACAAAGTCGCCCATGTCGATCAGGGCAATCTCCGGCAGGCCGTGAAGTCTTTGCACCGCCGCCTCGGACGTGGCGCCGGTGGCGCCGGCGATGTGGGTGAGACCGGCGGCGCGCGCGACGTCGATGCCGCGATGGATCGAATGGATCCACGCCGAGCACGAATAGGGCACGACGATGCCGGTGGTGCCGAGGATCGACAGGCCGCCGACGATGCCGAGCCGGCCATTGAGCGTCTTTGCCGCGAGTTCCGCGCCGCCGGGAATGGCGATCTCGACCTCGGCATCGCCAGCGCAGCCGGCGGCGACAGCAACTTCGGCGATGGCGTCACGGATCATGCGCCGCGGCACGGGATTGATCGCCGGCTCACCGGGCGGCAGCGGCAGGCCCGGCCGGGTGACGGTGCCAACGCCTTCGCCGGCGCGAAAAGTGACGCCGGTGCCGGGCGCGGCAACGCGCACCGTCGCCAGCACCAGCGCGCCGTGGGTGACGTCGGGATCGTCGCCGGCGTCCTTGATCACGCCGGCCGTGGCCGAGCTGCGATCCTTGCGCGTCTGCGCCAGCGCAAAGCTCGGCCGCTCGCCGCGCGGCAGTGTCACCTCGACCGGATCCGGAAATTCGCCGGTGACGAGCGCGGCAAACGCCGCCTTCGCCGCCGCAGCGGCGCAGGTGCCGGTGGTCCAGCCCCGGCGCAACGGACGTTCCTGCCGCTCCATCGCCCTTCCTTTAGTCCCGGCGGGTGCGATCGTCACCACGGGAGCGCGCCGCCATGACGGTGTGGGACGCGCTTGCGGCGCGGCGCGCCGGCGTGCCGGCGCTGATGCCGGGTAACGTCTGGCTCGCCGGCGCCGGGCCGGGCGATCCCGGGCTTTTGACGCTCGACGCGCTTGCCGGACTGCAGCAGGCCGACGTGATCGTGCACGACGCGCTGGTCGACGAACGCGTGCTGGCGCTGGCCGGCCCGCAGGCGCGGCTGGAGTTCGCCGGCAAACGCGGCGGCAAGCCGTCGGCGACCCAAGCCGACATCAGTCAGCGATTGATTGCGCTGGCGCGCGGCGGCCGGCGCGTGCTGCGGCTGAAGGGCGGCGATCCGTTCGTCTTCGGGCGCGGCGGCGAAGAGGCGGCGGCGCTTGCGGCCGCTGGCGTCCCGTTCCGGGTCATTCCCGGCGTAACTGCCGGCCTGGCCGCGCTCGCCGCCGCTGCCATCCCGGCGACGCTTCGCGGCGTCAACCGCGCGGTCATTTTCGCCGCCGGGCACGGCGCCGACGAGGACTTCGACTGGTCGCCGCTCGCCCGCGCCGGAGCCCCGATCGTGCTCTACATGGTGATGCACAATCTGGAGCGGATCGCCGCGAGTTTGATCGATGCCGGGCTTGATGCCGAGACGCCGGCCGCCGTCATTGCCTCGGCGACGACGCCCAAGGAGCGCGTCCTCGTCTCGACGCTGCAGAAACTGCCGGCCGAAGCCCGTCGGCACAATGTCGAGCCGCCGGCCATTGTCGTGATCGGAGAAATCGTGACCTTGCGCGCCGTCCTTCTTGGCGAGGCAGCGGCCGCCGCAAAGGACGCGACGTGACGGCGCGCGGCCTGATCGTCGCCGCGCCGCATTCCGGCGCCGGCAAGACCATCGTGACGCTGGCGCTGATCGCGGCGCTCAAGGAGCGCGGTACGGTCGTGCGCGCCGCCAAAGCCGGGCCTGATTACATCGATCCCGCGTTCCACGCCGCAGTCAGCGGTGCCGCCAGCGTCAACCTCGATTCCTGGGCCATGGCGGCGCCACTTCTCGATGCGCTGGCGGCGGGCGCCGCCGACGGCGCGGATATTCTTGTTATCGAGGGCGTAATGGGCTTGTTCGACGGCGCCGCCGAGGCTGCCGGCGCTCCAGGCCGCCGTGGCGCCACCGCCGATCTCGCCGCGCGTTTCAACTTGCCGGTCGTGCTCGTGCTCGACGTAGCGCGCCAGGCGCAATCGGCGGCCGCGCTGGTTCGAGGCTTTGCGATACACGATCCGGCTGTGCACATTGCCGGCGTGATCCTCAACCGCGTCGGCAGCGAACGGCATCGTGCGCTCGTCGCCGACGCCATGACTGCGCTCGATATTCCGATCCTCGGCGCAGTACCGCGCGCAGCGGCGTTGGCACTGCCGGAACGGCATCTCGGCCTGGTCCAGGCCGGCGAACATCCCGATCTCGCGGCGCTCGGCGGCCATCTTGCGGCGATGGCCGAACGCCACATCGATCTTGACGCCGTTCTCGCCGTTGCGGCGCCGCTCAAGATCGGTTCCGTCGCGGACGGCGCCGCAGCGTTGCCGCCGCCGGGGCGGCGGATCGCGCTCGCCCGCGATGCCGCCTTTAGCTTCGTCTATCCGCATGTGCTCGCCGGCTGGCGCCGCGCCGGAGCCGAAATTCTGCCGTTCTCGCCGCTCGCCGACGAGCCGCCGCCGGAGCGCGCCGACGCCTGCTGGCTGCCGGGCGGCTATCCGGAACTGTATGCCGAAGCGCTTGCCGCCGCGCGCCGCTTCGCCGACGGATTGCGCCGCTTCGCCGCAACGCGCCCCGTGCACGGCGAGTGCGGCGGCTACATGGTGCTCGGCCAGAGCCTCGAAGACGCGGCCGGGCGGCGCTATCCCATGAGCGGTCTGCTCGGCCACGCAACGAGTTTCGCCAAGCGCAAGCTGCATCTCGGTTACCGCACGGCGCGGCTGCTCGCCGACGGTGCGCTCGGCAGAGCCGGCGCCAGCGTCCGCGGCCACGAGTTTCACTACGCCTTGCTCGTATCGGCAGGAGACGACGCGCCGTTCGCCGAGATTGCCGATGGCGAAGGCCGCGTACTGGAAAAAACCGGCGGCCGGCGCGGCCGGGTCACCGGCACATTCTTTCACGCCATTGCCGCTGCCGATCGACGACAGCCGGGTTGGTAAGAAGCCGGCCCTTACGACAGGCCCTTGCTCTTCAACGCCGTGCCGATCTCGTCGAGCACTTTGGGCTCCTCGATGGTCGCCGGCATGGTCCAGCTCTCGCCGTCGGCGATTTTCTTCATGGTGCCGCGGAGAATTTTGCCGGAACGGGTCTTCGGCAGCCGACCGACGGTGATGGCGAGCTTGAACGCGGCAACCGGACCGATCTTTTCCCGCACCAGCGCCACGCATTCCTTCTCGATTTCGGTCGGCGGGCGGTTAACACCGGATTTCAACACGATGAAGCCGCAGGGCACCTCGCCCTTGAGTTCGTCCTTGATCCCGAGCACGGCGCACTCGGCGACGTCCTGGTGCGAGGCGAGCACTTCCTCCATGCCGCCGGTCGAGAGTCGGTGGCCGGCGACGTTGATGATGTCGTCGGTGCGGCCCATAACGAACACATAGTCGTCGGCGTCCTTGAAGCCGGCGTCAGCGGTTTTGTAGTAGCCGGGAAATTCGGTGAGATAGCTTTCCTTGAAGCGCTCGTCGGCCTGCCACAGAGTCGGCAGCGCTCCCGGCGGCAGCGGCAGCTTGACGACGATCGAGCCCATCTTGTTCGTCGCGACCTCATGACAGGCCTCGTCGACGACGCGCACGTCGTAGCCGGGCATCGCGACGGTCGGCGACCCGTGCTTCACCGGGAGCTGGCCCAGGCCGAGCGGATTGCCGGCGATCGCCCAGCCGGTCTCGGTCTGCCACCAATGATCGATCACCGGCACCTTGAGCATCTGCTCCGCCCATTCCAGCGTCGGCGGATCGGCGCGCTCGCCGGCAAGAAAGAGCGCGCGGAATTTTCCCAGATCGTGCTGCGCCAGAAGCTTGCCCTGCGGGTCTTCCTTCTTGATGGCGCGGAACGCGGTCGGAGCCGTGAACAGCGCCACCGCGCCATGCTCGGAGATCACCCGCCAGAACGCTCCCGCATCCGGCGTTCCGACCGGCTTGCCTTCATAGAGGATCGAGGTGCAGCCGTGGATCAGCGGCCCATAGACGATGTAGCTGTGGCCGACCACCCAGCCAATATCCGAAGCCGTCCACCACACTTCGCCGGCGTCGACACCGTATAGATTCTTCATCGACCATTTGAGCGCAACCATGTGGCCGCCATTGTCGCGTACCACGCCCTTCGGGCGGCCCGTCGTGCCCGACGTGTACAGAATGTACAGCGGGTCGGTGGACGCCACCGGCACGCATTCGTAGACCGAGCGGGCGTGGATCAGTGCGTGGTCGCGCAGCGTCGCCCAGTCATGGTCGCGGCCGCCGATCATCGGCGCTTCCAGCTGCGGACGCTGCAGGATCAGGCAGGCGTCGGGCTTGTGCTGCGCCAGCGCTATCGCTTCGTCGAGCAGCGGCTTGTAGGCGACGATGCGGCCGGGCTCGATGCCGCAACTTGCCGACACGATCGCCTTGGGTTTGGCATCGTCGATGCGGGTCGCCAATTCGGGCGCGGCAAAGCCGCCAAACACCACCGAATGGATAGCACCGATGCGCGCGCATGCGAGCATGGCGATCACCGCTTCCGGCACCATCGGCATATAGAGGATGACACGGTCGCCCTTGCCGACGCCGAGATCGCGCAGCACTGCGGCGAGCACCTGGGTTTCGGTCATCAGGCGGTGGTAGGTGATCGAGCGCCTGGCGCCCGCAAGCGGCGAATCGTAGACGATCGCCGCTTGCTCGCCGCGGCCGGCCTCGACGTGGCGGTCGACCGCATTGAAGCAGGTGTTGCACACGCCGCCCGGGAACCAGCGGCCATAGATCCCGGCGTTCGGATCGAACGTGGCTTTCGGCTTTTCGAACCAGGACAAATCGGCGGCGGCTTCGTCCCAAAAGCCGAGCGGATCGCGCTGCCAGCGCGCGTAGACTTCGCGATAACGGCTCGTGCGGGCGTCCATGACGGGTTTGGTTCCCTCCTGATCGGGCTGGCATTGGCGGCCAGATCGTCGGATCGGGCCTCAGGATGACGGATCGCAACGGCTTTGCAAGCCGCGGCCGCGCCGCAGTGCCGCCATGCATCACAGCCCTGTCGCCGCGGCGTCGGCTTTGATCTATGTCACAATCCGCACCGGTCAGCCTGCGCCACCAACGTGATCACCAATCCGCTATTCTATCTCGTCGCCATTCCGGCCGTGACGCTGGTCGGTCTTGCCAAGGGCGGCTTCGCCGGGCTCGGCATGATCTCGACGCCGCTTCTCGCCCTCGTCGTACCGCCGCTTGAGGGCGCGGCGATCCTGTTGCCGATTCTCATCGTCCAGGATGCGATTTCGGTGTGGAATTATCACCGCTCCTGGAGCGGCTGGAACCTGAAGGTGCTGCTGCCGGGCTCGGTGATCGGCGTCGGCGCCGGTTGGCTGTTCGCCAGCTACCTCTCCAACGCGGTGATCGAGGTGACGGTTGGGGCGATTACGCTCGCCTTCGTGCTCCAGGCCTGGCTTGGCATGTGGCGGCGCTCCTATCTCGGGCAGCCGCCCGTCAAGGCGCAGCGGCCACATCCGGCCATGGGCATCCTCTGGGGTGCTCTCTCCGGCTTCACCTCGACCCTGGTCCAGGTCGGCTCGCCGCCCTTCCAGATTCACATCCTGCCGCAGCGGCTCGACAAGCTTACCCTGGTCGGGACCACCGTCATTTTTTTCGCCATTCTCAACCTGATGAAGGTGGTGCCCTATTTCGCGCTCGGTCAGTTCTCGCCGCGCAACCTCGTCACCTCGGCAGTGCTGCTGCCGCTCGCGATCGTCGCCAATTTTCTCGGCTTCTGGCTGGTACGCAAAACCCCGACCGAGCAGTTCTACAAGATTGCCTACCTGCTCATGCTGCTGATTGCGATCGCGCTGCTTTGGCAGGGGGCGAGGGGCCTCCTTCGCTGAGCATCTTTCCGGCGAGGAGTTGCAAGCCTGTTTCCATTCACTGTCCGCTCTTTGCTATTGTCGCCGGGATAGTCCGGGAGTGACGACCATGCCGACGCCCTACGACATCGATCTCGACCGCAATCCGGCGAATTTCCAGCCGCTGACGCCGCTGTCGTTTCTCGAGCGCGCGGCCGCGGTCTATCCGGACCGGACGGCAATCCTCCACGGCGGGCGGTCCTGGAACTACCGGCAGTTTTACGCCCGCGCGCGCCAGCTTGGGTCGGCGCTCGCCCGCCGCGGCATCAAGCGCGGCGACACCGTTTCGGTCATGCTTGCCAACACGCCGGCGATGATCGAGGCGCATTATGGGGTGCCGATGGCCGGCGCGGTGCTCAACACGCTGAACACGCGGCTGGACGCCGCGATCCTCGCTTTCACCCTCGACCACGCCGAGACCAAGGTCCTGATCACCGACCGCGAATATTCCAAGGTCATCAAGGAGGCGCTCTCTGGCGCCAAAGCCAAGCCCCTGGTGATCGATTACGACGATCCGGAATTCTCCGGCGCCGGGGAGCGCCTCGGCAGCCTGGAATACGAGGATTTCCTGCGCGAAGGCGATGCCGGTTTCGCCTGGCGCATGCCCGGCGACGAGTGGGACGCGATCTCGCTCAACTACACGTCGGGCACCACCGGCGACCCCAAGGGCGTCGTCTATCACCACCGCGGCGCCTACCTGCTCTCGCTCGGCAACGTCATCACCTGCGGCATGGGCAAGCATCCGGTCTATCTGTGGACGCTGCCGATGTTTCATTGCAACGGCTGGTGCTTTACCTGGACGTTGTCGGTCGTTGCCGGCGCTCATGTCTGCCTGCGCGCAGTGCGCGCGGCGCCGATCTTCGACGCCATCGCCACGCACAAGGTGACGCATCTGTGCGGCGCGCCAGTCGTGATGTCGACGCTGCTCAACGCGCCGGCACACGAGAAAAAGCCGCTGCCGCAGGTCGTGCAATTCGCTACCGCCGCGGCGCCGCCGCCTGAAGCGGTCCTGTCGGCGATGAAGACGGCCGGCTTCAATGTCACCCACCTGTACGGGCTCACGGAGACCTACGGGCCGGCGAGCATCAACGACTGGCACAGCGAATGGGATGCGCTGCCTGCCGATCAGCAGGCCGGGAAGAAGGCGCGGCAGGGCGTGCGCTATCCGGTGCTCGAGGCGCTCGACGTGCTCGACCCGGAGACGATGCGCAGCGTGCCGCGCGACGGTACGACGCTCGGCGAGGTCATGTTCCGCGGCAACGTGGTGATGAAGGGCTATCTGAAGAACAAGGCGTCGACCGAGGCGGCATTCGCCGGCGGCTGGTTTCATTCCGGCGACCTCGGCGTGGTCCACCCCGACGGCTATATCCAGCTCAAGGACCGCTCCAAGGACATCATCATCTCCGGCGGCGAGAACATTTCGTCGATCGAGGTCGAGGACGCGCTCTACAAGCATCCGGCGGTCGCCGCGGTCGCCGTGGTCGCCAAGCCCGACGCGAAGTGGGGCGAGACGCCGTGTGCCTTCGTCGAACTGAAGCCCAACGGCAACGCCACGGCCGAAGAGCTGATCGCGTGGTGCCGCTCGCATCTGGCCGCCTACAAATGCCCGCGCTTCGTGGTGTTCAGTGAAATTCCGAAGACGAGCACCGGCAAGATTCAAAAATTCAAGCTGCGGAACACGGCGAAGGCGGTGTGAATAATCTCCCTCGCCCACGTGCGGGGAGATGTGAAAAAAGGCAGAAGGCAGAAGTTCAAGCTGCGCGAGGTGGCGAAGGGAATGTGACGCCATTCCCATACACTTCGTCATGGCCGGACTTGTTCCGGCCATCCACGTCTTTAATTTGACTCGCTCATTAAGACGTGGATGCCCGCGACGAGCGCGGGCATGACGAGTCAGGACTTGGGATGGTTGGTATAATTCTACTAGACCAATTCCGAGAGTCAGGCCGCCTCCATCACGCCGACCACCAGCCGCTTGCCGAGCGCGCGCAAGGCGGCAGTAAGCGCCGGCAATTTGGTCGGGTGTTTGGGATCGAGAATGCGGCGCACTTCCTTCTCGTCTTTGCCGATGCGACGCGCCAATTCACTTTTGGTAATTCCGGCAGCGGCAAACGATTCGAGCACCGCGAGCTTGGCGGCGGCGAGCCCGAAATCAATGTCGATCGAAATTACCTAAACTGACATTAATGTACGCTGGCTTCGTATCTGAGCCGTGCGATCTGGTCTTTCACCTGCAACTTGCGTCGTTTGAGCTCCGCGATCTGCAAGCCATCCGTCGACGGATGGGTAAGCGCTTCGCTGATTTCCTGTTCGAGTGCTTGGTGCCGTCGTTCGAGTTCCGCAAGATGCGATTCAATCGCCATATAGCAGCCTCCTTGCGTGCAATAACCCCTGACCCTGACACCCGTCGTGATGACGCTACGCCGATAGCACGGCAAATAAAGAATACTCCCTTTACGGCGCGGCGAAAATCCCTACCCGGTGCGGCGCCGCGCCCTTGTGGGCGGTTAACCAAAACGCGATAATCCGTAGGAACTTACCGGTCTTTGGCTGGTGCTAAACCGCTATGCTCAAGAGCCAGCTTCCGGGGGCGCCCAGACCTGATCGAAACGTGACGTGATCGAAACGTGATCCAGGCGCCAAGGCGGCGATGACAAAAGAGGAAGAACGCGAGCTTCGGGAGCAATTGGCGCGCCTGCAGCAGGAGCATCGCGACCTCGACGTCGCGATTGCGGCCTTGCAGGGCTCGCCGGGTGCCGACATCATTCAGGTCCAGCGCTTGAAGAAGCGCAAGCTGCAATTGCGGGATCGGATCACTTTCATCGAAGACCAATTGACGCCGGACATCATCGCCTAGCTAAAGCGTGATCCGAAAAGCGGACCTCGGAAAAAGACCGCACCTTGCCAACCGGCTAAAAACGGAATGACGATTCAACGAAAAGTCATCGCGTTTTGGCAGTCTTTCCCGCTCCGGCGCTTTGCTGCTCGGAATGCCGTTGCGCCTTACGCGCGTACATGGCGGCGTCGGCGCGAACGAGCACCTCGGCGGCGGTGTCGAGCGGGCCGATGATCGTCGTCCCGGCCGAGGCCCCGACAACCAGCGTCGAGGCGCCCCACCGCACGGGCGTCGTGTAGACGGCGGCTTCGAGTGCGACGGCTTTGGCAGCGGCGTCGGCGCTGCCGGCGTTCCACAGCAGCACCACGAATTCGTCGCCGCCATAGCGCGCGACGACGTCGGAGGCGCGCACCCGGCGGACGAGCGCCGCTGCGATCGCCCGAAGGACGGCGTCGCCCGCCGCATGTCCATGGCGATCATTGACCGGCTTGAATTCGTCGAGATCCAGATAGATCAGCGCGGCGGCCGCGCCGTAGCGCTTGACGTAGGCAATCGAACGCTTGAGCTCGCGCTCGAAGCCGCGGCGGTTGAGAACCTCGGTGAGCGGGTCCACGTCGATCCGCGACTCGAGCTCCCGGATGCGCCTCCGCGAGAGTTCGAGTTCGGCGGCGAGCCGCTCCACCTCGGCGGCAAGGCGCGCGGCCATCGTGGGCGAGCGCGGTTTCGGCGCTGTTGCGTCGCCTGGAGCCGCGGTCTGCGGCCGGACTGTCCGGGGCCGCAGCGGCCGCGGCGGTGCGGACGCCCGTTGCTTGCTGGGCCGTCTTGCCGGCTTGGGTTTCACGCGCGCGTGCCCGCTCGAATCAACCGCAGAGATTATGCCCCGGCAACGGCCGCATGGGACGAAGCCTCCCGCGGCATGGCGCGAAAACGCCAGGCTGCGACGGATTGACGCAGGCCTGATCGCCGCCCCTTCGGTCAATCGGCTTGCAGGAATGCAAGTGGCTTCACCTCCGACCTGCCAAAAACCGCGGCGGTCAGGGGACCGCCGAAGACGGCGCCGGTGTCGAGATTGAGACGGTTCGTCCGCAAGTCCGGCGCGCCGGTCTCGGACGGCGTGTGGCCGTGGACGATCAGGCGCCCGAAATCTCGGCGGTCCGAGAGAAACGGCTCCCGGATCCAGAGCAGGTCATGCTCGACCTGTGCATCAAGCGGCCGTGCCGGATTTATGCCGGCATGGACGAACAGCCGGCGGCTGTCGTCATGGCAGAGCGGCAGCGAACGCAGCCATTCAACGTGCGCGCGCGGCAGTTCGCTGGCGCGTTCGGCGCCGTAGCTTCGCAGCGTCGCCGCGCCGCCCTGGACGAGCCAGTCGTGCTGTCGAAACGCGCCATCGATGACGCCGAGCGCCATCGCTTCGTGATTGCCCATCAGGGCGATGACGTGGTCCGGAGCCGCGGATTGAAGGTCCATCAGGCAACGGACGACGCCGGCGCTGTCGGGGCCGCGGTCGATGTAATCGCCGAGGAAGACGAACGTCATCGGCCGCCCATCGGCATACTGGCGGCAACGGGCGATCAAGGTGCGCAACTTGGATAACGAACCGTGAATGTCGCCGACAGCGCAGATGAGGGACATGCGGTTTGCAGCCAGATATTGGCTCCTACTTGGCTCGGGTTCCAATGGTGGCCATATTCAGGCAACATTGTTCAGTTAGCGTTCAGGCGTAAATGAGAACCTGCACTTTGGGGCGGTTTGATATCGGTAGAAGTTGAGGTGATGCCATGAGGAAGATTTTCACTGCCGTCGCCGTCGCCGCAACACTCGGTTTGACCGCGGTGGCGACCTCGAGCCCGGCGGACGCTTGGTGGCGCGGGGGTTGGGGTTGGCGCGGCGGTTGCTGTTGGCGAGCCGGCCCGTACTTTTGGGGCGGTGTTGCGGCTGGCGCCGCTGTCGGCGCTGCCGTCGCAGCGAGGCCGTATTACTACGGAGGGTATTATTATCCGAACGGGCCTTACGCTTACTACTATCCCTATCCATACCAGCCTTATTACCGGCCCGGGTGCCGGCGCGTTTGGAACGGCTATAACTGGGTGCGTGCCTGCTACTAAGTTCGACGCACGGCCAAAGTCGGCGCCAAGCCATTTTCTGCAAGGACGGGCTCCCGCCCTCGGCGGGAGCGTTTTTTTTGCCAGCCGGCTTGATCCCTTCGGTGCACCAAACTTCCGCCAAAGAGTGCAGTCTCAATAGTGCGGGGCGATCAGTCTGGAAGTCGACGGGGACTTCCAGCTCGGTCATCTGGCGACCGGCGCCCGTCCGGTCACGTTGGGGGAACATATGCGTAAATCGCTCATTGCGCTTGCCGGCGCCGCCAGCATCGGCGTTGCGTCATTGGCTGCGCCGAGCCCGGCAAATGCGTGGTGCGTCGGCTGCGCCGTGGGCGCGGGAATTCTCGGCGGCATAGCCGCGGGTGCGATCGTCGGCAGCGCGATTGCGCACAGTCCGTACTACTATCCGCCCGGCTACTATTACCCGCCGCCCCCGCCCGGCTATTATCCGCCGCCGCCCGACTACTATCCTCCCGGTTACTATCCGCCGCCCCCGCCGCCTCCCGGCGCAGCGGCTCCGCCTCCGGCCGCATACGCTCAGTCGGCGCCCGGTTGTCATTGGGCGAAGCGCAAGGTCTGGGTCGAGGAACGCGGCTACTACCAGTGGCGGACCGTGCAAGTTTGTCCGTGATCGCGGCCGTTCCGGGACGCGGACAATGGCCTCTTCAATTTGGCCGGCCGGCTCGCTTAGCCGGCCGGTTTTGTTTGATGACCGCTTTGCTCCGCCGCGTTAGTGCCGGCGCAACGGTCAGATGCGAGGATGCAGACCGAGAAAGACGCCGGACGGTCGAACGACGTGACGCTACATTCGCTCTCATCTTCGCCGCGCGCGGGTAACGCGCGTGACCGCGCTGCGGCCAGCGGCCGCCCGGGCACCGTTTTTGCGCGGACGCACAAAGCCGCGTCCGCGCTCATCAGGCGCGGCTGGTCCAAAAAGCGGACCTGGACGATGACCGTGCTGCTTTGGGCCCTGGGCATTTTCCTCTTTCTCTACATCGGCCTCGCCGCGATTCTCTACGTTACACAACGGTCGTTGATGTATTTCCCGGAGACGATCCACACGACGCCGGCGCAGGCTGGCCTGCCCGAGGCAGCGGAGGTGGTGCTGACCGCGTCCGACGGCGTGCGGATCATCGCGTGGCATGTCGCGCCGCGCGACGGCAAACCGGTCATCGTTTATTTCCACGGCAATGGCGGCGCGCTCCGCTATCGGGTCGAGCGCTTTCGCAAGATTATCGCCGACGGCATCGGCCTCGTCGCCCTGGAGTACCGCGGCTACGGCGGCTCGAGCGGCAGCCCGAGCGAGGCCGGCCTGATTGCGGACGCCGAAGCCGCCTACGGCTTTGCCGTCGCCCGCTACCAGCCGCAGCAACTCGTGCTCTGGGGCGAGTCGCTCGGCGGCGGCCTCGCCGTGGCGGTCGCGGCGAAAAAGCCGGTCGGCCGGGTCATTCTCGAGGCGCCGTTTACCTCGGCCGCGGCAGTCGCCGCCGAGCACTACTGGTTCATGCCGGTGAGCCTATTGATGAAGGATCAATTCCGTTCCGACGAGCGCATCGCGAAGATAACGGCTCCCGTTCTCATTCTGCATGGCTGGCACGACCAGATCGTGCCTTATGCGATGGGCGAGCGGCTGTTCGACCTGACCAAGGCGCGCAAACATATCGTGCGTTTTCTCGACGGCCACCACGAAGATCTCGACCAGAACGGAGCGCTGCACGCGGTCGGGCGCTTTCTTGCCGGCGAGCTGGATCGCCCGCCCGCGCCTGCCGGGCATTGAGTCACTGCGGCACGGTCATGATCTCGAGCACGTGTCCATTCGGATCGCGAAAATACAAGCCTCGGCCGCCGCCCCAATGGTTCAGTTTGCCGTCCTCAAGACTCCATGGAGCGCTGCCGTAGGCGATGTTCGCCTCCTTGATGCGGCGAAAGATCGCGTCGAATTCGCGCTTGGCGACATGGAAGGCAAGATGATGGCTTTCGAACTTTTCGTTGTCGTCGTCGAACAATAGCGTCAACGACTTGTTGACCTTGACCGGCGCGAAATAGCCGCTGCGCCCGCGCTTGAGACCGAAAATGTGGGCGAAGAACTTGGCCGCCGCATCTTTGTCGTGCGCCGGCACGATGGTGTGATTGAGCGTGATCGTCATGGTTCTTTCCATGCTCGCGGTTGATTTCCGGATTGCGCCACGCTCGCTGCAACTAAACTAGAGCGCAATCGCTTTAGGCTGAATCGATTGCGCTCTATAAGTCTTTCCTGGAGCATGATCTTTTCGGAAAACCGGTGTCCACTTTTCCGGATCATGCACTAGAGTGGTCAGATTCTAACATTCGCATCCCGGTTCGGTAGGCTATCATGCGAATGTTAGAATCGAAGGACCACTAGAAAAATTATGAGTGCTAGTGGAGCTTTGGATTTGACATTCGCTTCGCGAGCTCACGGCTGGGTGGGTAGCGAATGTCAAATCCGCTCCACTAGAACGTCTGATAGGTCTGTCCGACCTTGCCGCCGACGCGCGCGAATCCCGCCTTTGCCGGCTCATACTTGTCGCTGATATTGAGCGCCTTCGCATAGGAGCCGGCCGCCTTGTCCTTTTGTCCGAGCCGCTCGTAGGCGAGCCCGCGGCTGGTCCAGGCCTGCAGGTTTGACGGGTCAATCTGCACCGCCTGGTCGAGATCGGCCGCCGCCGATTTGGCGTCGCCGACCGCGAGATAGCTGAGGGCGCGCGCCACGTAGGGCTCGGCTTTGTGCGGCGCGAGTCCGATGGACGTGGAGAAATCATCGATGGCGATCTGGTACTGACGCTGGCTTTGGTACAGCAGGCCGCGGTTGTAGTAGGCCTGCGCGTTGTCGGGCTTGAGCGCGATTGCTTTATTTAAGTCGTTCAGCGCCGGTCCGCTGCGCCGTTCCAGGCGGTAGACGATGCCGCGGCCGAGCAAGGCCGGAACGTAAGAACCGTCGATCGACAGCGATTTGTTGTAATCGGCGAGCGCAAGATCGAGCTTGCCGAATTGCCGGTAGAGCAACGCACGGTTGGAATAGGCCTGGGTGTAATTGGGGTCGAGGCTGATCGCCTTGTTGAAATCGGCGAGCGCCTGTTCAGTGCGGCCGGCATCGGCGAAAGCCGCGCCGCGCATGTTGTAGGCCTGCGCATCGTTCGGATGTTTCTGGACGACCTCGGCGAGCGAGGCGAGATTGGATTGGGCGGGCTTGAGTGCCGTGTCGTCCTTTTCCGATGACGAGAGGCTGCCGAACGAAGCGCAGCCTGCAAGAGCCAACAGGGCGAGCAGGCCGAGTGCGGGCGTCACGCTCCGATCCGCCGCGTACCGGCGCCACCCGTGCCTATCGATAGAACCTCGTCGCGTCATCCGATGCCTCGTGGCACCGCAGACTCCCCTCGGCTGACGGTAGATCAGGCTGCAGCGAGACGATAGCCCCCGGATCGCCTCGGATCGGCTGTCAAAAACTAAGGCGCGGGCCAAATCGCCCGCGCCCTCGATCACAACGCGGCGGTGCTCAGCCGAAACGCGGCGACCGCGGTGCGCCGGCGCGGCCGCCGGCAGCGCCCGGTGCCGGCTTCGGTTTCATCGGCAACAGGCCTTCGCGCTGCAAGCGCTTGCGCGCGAGCTTGCGAGCGCGGCGGATCGCCTCCGCCTTTTCCCGTGCTTTTCTTTCCGAGGGTTTTTCGTAGTGGCCGCGGAGCTTCATCTCGCGGAAAATACCCTCGCGCTGCATCTTCTTCTTCAGCGCCTTGAGGGCCTGGTCGACATTGTTGTCACGGACGAGAACCTGCACGCGTGCTCCCTTGTTCGGTGCGCTCGATGTGGTGCGCTGGGAATGGAAGGGCGGCGCCGGGGTTTGCGCCCGCGCCACGTTGTCGCGGCTCATAGCAGATATGTCGGGTCAAGTCCACAAACCAAAGTCCCCAAACCAAAGTCCACAAACCCGAAACCGATCCGTGGCGGCCAGGCGGGTCTTCCGCCGGCTTACTCGGGAAAGACCCGCGTGACGTGACCCATCTTGCGCCCCGGGCGTACGGCCGTCTTGCCGTACAGATGGAGCGCCGCGCCCGGCACCTGCAGCCAATCGCGGTAGGTTTCGACCTCGCTACCGATGAGGTTGATCATTTCCACGCGACCGCGGCGGATCGGCTTGGCGAGCGGCCAACCCGCCACCGCACGGATGTGCTGCTCGAATTGCGACACCGAGGCGCCGTCGAGCGTCCAATGGCCGGAATTGTGCACCCGCGGCGCGATCTCGTTGACGAGCAGGCCGCCGTCGCCCAAGACGAACATCTCCACCGCCAGCACGCCCACATAGTCGAATTTTTCCGCAATGACCTCGGCGATTCGCTGCGCTTGCCGTGCGGAAGCCTCGGACAGGGCGGCCGGTACCCGCGAAATCTTCAAGATATGGTGGCGGTGCTGGTTTTCGGTCACGTCAAAGCATTCGACGCTGCCATCGCGCGCCCGCGCGGCGATTACGGAAACCTCACGAGCGAACGGTACGAAAGCTTCGATGATGCACGGTTGGCCGGCAACCTCGCGCCACGCGGCCGCGGCAGCGGTTTCATCGCTGATCGCGACCTGACCTTTGCCGTCGTAACCGAAGCGACGGGTCTTCAGCACGGCAGGGCGGCCGATCCGCGCCACCGCAGCGGTCAATTCTGCCGGCGTCGTGGCGGCGGCATAGGGCGCGGTGCCGATGCCGAGGGCGGCGATGAAATCTTTTTCGGCCAGGCGGTCCTGCGTCGTTGCCAAAACGCTCGGGTCGGGCAGGACGGAAACCCGCGCAGCGAGAAACGTGGCTGCTTCGGCCGGCACGTTCTCGAACTCGTAGGTCACCACGTCGACGCTGCCGGCGAAGCGCTGGAGCGCCGCCGTGTCGCTGTAATCGGCGCAAGTCACCTGATGAACGACATCGAAGGCCGGTGAATCCCGATTGGGAGCAAAGATGTGGCACTTGAAGCCAAGTCGCGCCGCCGCCAGCGCCAGCATGCGCCCCAACTGACCACTGCCCAGGATGCCAATTGTGGCCCCCGGTTGCAGAACCGACGCGGTCGCGTTCACGCTCCGGAATCCCTTGGCTCTTCGGCGACGGCCGCGGTCTGCCGCTGCCGCCAGGCTTCGAGGCGGTTTGCCAAGTCCGGATCGCTGAGCGCTAAGACCGCGGCCGCGAGCAGCGCCGCGTTGATCGCACCGGCGTGTCCGATCGCCAAGGTTCCGACCGGAATGCCCGGCGGCATTTGCACGATGGAATAGAGCGAATCGAGCCCCGACAATGCCTTGGTCTCGATCGGTACGCCGAACACGGGCAGGCTCGTCAGCGAAGCGGTCATGCCGGGCAGATGGGCCGCCCCGCCGGCGCCGGCAATGATCACCTTGAAGCCAGAGGCTTTTGCGCCTCTGGCGAAGGCGTAGAGACGCTCCGGGGTGCGGTGGGCGGAGACGATACGGGCCTCGTAAGACACCCGCAGCGCGTCGAGCGTCTCGGCGGCGTGCTTCATGGTCTGCCAGTCGGACTGGCTGCCCATGACAATAGCGACGGACTTCGCTTCCGGCGGCGCCAAGAAAATCCCCTGCGCGAAGGAAGCGGCGGATTATAGGCGCGCCCCCCGCAGTGGCAAGGCGGCGCCCGCAAGCCCCAAAGCGGCGCGGCGCTGGCCGCGTGCGTTACGATCAATGTGCTCGTTGTAATCGGAAAGCGTCTGGGGAAACGGCAAGATTGGCCGGCAAACGCAAATGCGGGGATTTTTGGCGCATCCGCGCGAAGGGATATTATGGCGTCATGCGCGACAAGACCGAAGCCGCCGAAACCGCCGGTGTGCCTGCGCAGCCGGACATGATCGAGGAGACCGTGCAGCGGCTCGCGTTGAAGCTCGAATTGATTCAGGCACGGCTTCGTGCCGCGTGCGAACCAACGAACGCGGACACTGCCAAGGACGAGGTACAGGCCGCCGCGACGCAACTGCAATCGATCAAGATGGAACTGCAGGCGCTGCCGATCGCGATCAATCCCGACCGGCAAGCGCTGTTTCGCGCCCGCAGCGACTTGCTGAACCTGGGCGAGGTCATTGACCTAGCCGCGGTGTTTCTCGATTGCAGCCTGCGCCTCAGGCACTTCACCGAACGAGCGACCGAGCTGTTTGGCATCGCGCCGACCGATGCGGGACGGCCGATCACCGATTTCGTCCATCAGCTCGAATACCGGGACCTCATCACAGATGTGCATGCCGTGCTCAATGACCTCGCCCCGATCCGGCGCGAGATTCGCAGCCGGGCCGGCCGCTGGTATGACACGCGCATCCGGCCGTATCGCTCGGTCGACGGCGAGATCGACGGCGTAGCCATCACCTTCGCCGACGTGTCCGAACGCCACCAGGTCGAAGACACGTTGCGGACCAGCGAAATCCAGTTGCAGCAGCAGAAATACCTCATCGGCCTGTCGCACGACCCGATCTTCGTCTGGGACTATGACGCCGGCATCGTCGAGTGGAATCGGGGCAGCGAAGAGCTGTACGGCTATAGCCGCGACGAAGCGCTCGGCAAGATCAAGGAGGAGCTGCTTGGCACCACCGTTCCCGGCTCCTCGTTTGCCGCACTGAAGGCGAGGCTGCTTCAGGAGCGCCACTGGGCGGGCGAACTGCGGCACAAGACCAAAGATGGGCGCGATCTGATCGTGGAAAGCCGGCTTCAGCTCGGCAGCTTTCAGGGTCGACGGCTTGTGCTGGAAAGCACGCGCGACGTCACGGTGCGCCGCACCGCGGAGCGGCGGTTGCGCCTGCTGCTCGGCGAGCTCACGCATCGCGTCCGCAATACGCTTGCCGTCGTTCAGGCGATTGCCCGCCACACCATGCGCAACAGCACGTCAAAGGAAGATTTCGCCGAGCGCTTCGAGGCCCGGCTTTCGGCGCTCGCGAGCGCGCATACGCTTTTGGTCGGCTCGGATTGGCAGGGCGCCGATTTCGCCGAGCTCGCGCGCCATCAGCTCGCGCCCTACATCACCGACGACGCGGACCGATTGCGCTTGACCGGTCCATCGCTGTCCCTGCCGCCGGAGCTGGCGACGCCCTTTGGGCTGCTGCTGCACGAACTCGCCGCCAACGCCGCCAAGTATGGTTCGCTGTCGGGGGGAGCCGGCACCGTGAGCCTGGACTGGGCGTTGGAGGCAGAAAACCGGCAACGAACATTCAAGATGTTCTGGCGGGAAGTCGGCGGTCCGGCGGTAAGCGAACTTCATGCGGATGGCCTCGGCACTGCCCTGATCGACCGGGTAATTCCGGGCGCGCGTGTGGAGCGCCAATTCCGGCCGGATGGATTCGTCTGCACGATCGAGCTGGTGCTGCCGCAGCCAGCGGATGATGCAAGCGACGCAAGCTGATTGATTGCAGCACGATTCGGAGGAGTGGGTTTTCCGGAAAGATCATACTCCAGCACCGAAATCCGGGCCCGCCCTGGCGGGCAGTCGAGGTCACGGCCGCGATGGCGCGCGCCGGCACGCTTCCCACAGACGCGCAGCGGTAATCGGCATGTCGAGATGTGCGCCGGCGCCGCCGGGCAACGCATCGGCGACGGCATTCATCACCGCCGCAATCGAGGCGGTGGTGCCGGCTTCGCCGACGCCCTTGACGCCAAGCGGATTGGTGGTAGCCGGCACGTTGTGCAGCGCATCGCGAATGTCGGGCGGAATGTCGGCGGCGCGCGGCAGAGCATAGTCCTGGAACGACCCGGTGACGAGTTGCCCGCTGCCCTTTTCGTAAACCACCTGCTCCATCAGCGCCTGTCCGAGCCCTTGCGCCAGGGCGCCGTGCAACTGCCCTTCGACGATCATGGCGTCGAGCGTGTTGCCGCAATCATCGACCGCCGTATAGGCGACAATGTCCAGGTGACCGGTTTCGGGATCGATCTCGACTTCGGCGATATGCACGCCATTGGGAAATGAAAGCGGCGTCTCGGTTGTCGTCTTGGTGTCGAGATCCTCGTCGATGACGCCGCTCGCTTTTAGTTCCGCGGCG
>Ga0335085_10003038_pt1 | contig 29965 bp, 28 predicted proteins | sample Lox_Sample_45_FD_206712 | JGI IMG/M metagenome (GOLD analysis project Ga0335085, IMG submission 206712) | Soil microbial communities from Loxahatchee National Wildlife Refuge, Florida, United States - Lox_Sample_4.5 | ecosystem: Environmental > Terrestrial > Soil > Wetlands | place: USA... | reverse complement strand
TTCCCTGCCCGATCTCGCCGCCCGTACCGGCCTCACCAACGATGACCTGCGGCTCCTGATCAAGGTCGGCGCCCTGGATTCGATCGCTCACGGCTGGACCCGTCCCATGATGCTCTGGTGGGTGGATGGGAGAGAACGGGGAACGGGAGAACGGGAGAATGGGAGAACGGGCCCGGAACTCTCACTGAGTTCCCCCTCTCCTGATAAGGAGAGGGGGACAGGGGGTGAGGGCGGCGTCCCCGCCCTCCGCGAATACACCATCGAGCGTAAGCGCCGAGAGGAATACGAGCTGCTCGATTTCACCACCGATACCCACCCGATCCGCCTCTACGCCGACCGGCTCCAGCGATTCCGCCTGTGCCGGAGCACCGAGCTCGATCGTCACGTAGGGAAATCCGTCCTGCTCGCCGGGATGCTCACCACCTCCAAGCCCGTCCACACCATCAAGGACGAGCCCATGGAATTCGCCACCTTCGACGACGGCGACGGGCTGATCGAGACCGTCCTCTTCCCGGACCTCTATCGTGAGCGGGGTCACGTCCTGTTCGACCAGGGGCCGTTCATCTTTCGGGGAAAGGTGGAGCAGGAGTTCGGAGCGGTGACGGTGACCATCACACAACTGGACCGGCTGGAACGGATGCTGGACCGCGTCGAGCGGACGGACCTTCGCTCTTCGACCTGGCCTTCGTCCCGCGAGGCCCGGCGCGATCGATAGGAGATGAATGTGTCTATGGCGACGAAACGGCTAGCCGCCTGTACCGCGGCGGCGTTCGCAGTCCTGTCTTGCGCTACCAACTCGTATACCGGGGTTTCGGGGTTTCCGGCCGATTCCTCTTTGGCGCTGGTCCTGGTCGCGCAGGGTCTGAGTTTCCCCCTCTATCTCACCAGTCCGCCGGGAGATACCGCCCGCCTGTTCGTAGTGGAAAAGGGCGGCACCATCCGCGTCATCCAGCACGGACAGCTGCTGCCGACTCCATTCCTCGACATCAGCGGCAAGGTCACCAAGGGCGGCGAGCAGGGACTCCTCGGCATGGCCTTCTATCCCGATTACGCCACCAGCGGGCGCTTCGTGGTGGACTATACCAGTCCCATGGGTGCCCAGGGCGGCGGCACCTCCATCATCGCCGGGTATCAGGTCTCCTCGGATTCCAACCTGGCCGACCCCACCGAATCGGTCATCCTCACAGTCGATCAGCCCTACAGCAACCACAACGGTGGGGAGGTGACTTTCGGGCCCGATGGCATGCTCTATATCGGCTTCGGGGACGGCGGGAGCGGCGGAGACCCGCAGGGACACGGCCAGAGACGGGATGACCTGCTCGGCTCGATTCTCCGGATCGACGTGAGCGGCGCCAGCGGTTACACGATTCCGCCTGACAATCCCTACGTCGGGATGGCGGGCATCGCTCCGGAGCTCTGGGACTACGGGCTCCGTAATCCCTGGCGCTTCAGTTTCGATCGAGCCAATGGTGACCTCTATATCGGGGACGTCGGCCAAAACGTCCACGAGGAGATCGATGTCTCGGTCGCGGGGGCGCAGGCGGGAGTGAACTACGGGTGGAACATCATGGAGGGGATGAGCTGCTACAACGCGAACTCCTGCAATCAGACCGGCCTGACCCTGCCGGTGGTCGACTATACCCACTCCGATGGGTGCGCGGTTACCGGCGGATACGTCTATCGGGGGAGTGCCGCGCCGGCGGCGAACGGCGTCTACTTCTACAGCGACTACTGTGGCGGATGGGTCCGGAGTTTTCTCTACCAGGCTGGGCAGCCCACCGAGCAGACCGATTGGCCGCTCCTTTCGACGGGAGGCAGCGTGCCCAGCTTCGGCGAGGACGCCAACGGGGAACTGTACATTCTGACCGCCTCGGGACGCGTGTACCGGGTCGTCCCGCGCTAGGAGTTCGGCGCACTGGCGGCCCCGAATCCCGCCCCTCACATTATCCATCAATGCCATACCCACGACTCGGTCTCAACCGCGCCTGGACCCTGGCTCTTTTACCCTGCCTGGCCCTCACGCCACCGCCGGCAACCACGCCGGAGGCCGTGCAGTTTCCGCTCAGCGGGTATGACGTGACCTACTTCAACTCCAATCAGTGGATCGAGACCCACGTCACGGTCACGGAAGAGGGCGAGGTGAAGGGGGAGGTCGTCTTCTGGAATCAGCAGGTGACCGACCTGTGCGGCCAGGTAGTCTTCGCCATTGCGGACGCCACCGGCCGGGTGCTCACCTACTTCGGCGGAGCATCCGGCTGCATTCGGGGGAAAGGGGCGCACGAAGCCACCATCCACAAGTCCTTCAAGGTGAAGGGACAGGTTCACCCGAACTACCTCGTGGGCGCGACCCAGTTGCTGGCCCGGGCCATTCAGGACGCCAAGGCCGAGCTGACGCCGGACCTGATCCGGCATCTATTTCCCCCAGGAGCGCATCGCAACGAATCCTGAGGCGCGACAGGCTACGTTTCCCGGATGTCCCACCCAGACGCCGCTGAACTTGCGGCCCTCGCAGCACGGGTTCCCCCATCAATCCGTTTTGGTACCTCGACCTGGAACTACCCGGGGTGGAGGGGCCTGGTCTACCACGTGGACTATCCGGAACGCAGTCCCTCCGCCCGGATGCTCGAGGAATACGCTCGCTTCCCGCTGTTCCGGACCGTCGGGATCGACTCCAGCTTCTACGGGCCGCCCACACCCGCCACGCTCCGTCGCTACGCTTCGTATCTCCCTTCCGGTTTTCCGTGCGTGAGCAAGGTGTGGGACCGGATCACGGTCCACACCTTCGTCAAGGAGCGCTACCCCACCAAGGGTGGGGAGCCGAACCCCGAATTTCTCGACGCCGACCTGTTCATGAAGGAGGTCTACGAGCCCTACGCACAGAACTTCGGGGACCACACCGGGCCGTTCGTCTTCGAGTTCCAGGCCATTGCCCGGATGGAGCCGCAGGAGTTCGCCGATCGCCTCGACCGGTTCCTGTCCCAGCTCCCCCGGGAGGGTCAGTACGGCGTGGAGGTGCGCAATTCGGAATTCCTGAGCCCATCCTACCTGGCCGTCCTGCGCGAGCACAACGTGGCCCACGTCTTCAACGCCTGGACCCGCATGCCCTCGATCGGCGAACAGGTCCTCGTGCCCGGGGTGTTCACCGCTCCCTTCGTGGTGGCCCGGGCGCTGTTGCGACCCGGACGAGCCTACGCCGAAGCGGTAGAGGCATTTGCCCCCTATGACCGGATCCGGGAGGCCAATCCCCAGCTGCGCGGCGACCTGGTCGAATTGATCCGGCGGGCCCTGGCGCTCAGGATCCCGGCCTATGTCTTGGTAAACAATCGGGCGGAAGGAAACGCACCACTCACGGTCGCGGCGGTAGCAGGATTGTTGGTGGCTGGAAGTGAGTCGGGTGGAACCAGAGGAGAGCGAGCGGCCCCCGACTAATCGGCAGCGGCGCGTCTGGTCGGCTTGCGGCGTTTGGCCACGGTCCGGCGGCGACGCGGGCCCTCGCGGTCGGGAGCTTGAGCCGTCTCGTGGGCCACCCGGGCCAGCCGGAACGCGCGGCCGACGCCGTCAGGGCCCGCCAGGCTGACCTCGACCCACCGACCGTACGGCGCGTTCTCTCCGGTCAGGAAGGGACGCGCCAGCTTCGCCCCCAGGACTTCCTGGCGCTCCGCTTCGGGCAGCTTCAGAACGATCACCTCGTCCAGCAGGAACGCGAACATCCGCTGCTTGGTGAAGAACGCGTCAGCCCCGAACATGCGCTTCGAGGTGACGTCATTCAGACTCCGCACCGCAGCGTTGATGAACTCGTGGGCGTCGTTCTTCGATGGCGCCATACCCGCCAGGTCTCCCTGAACAAGGCGCGACAAGATACCGCGTTCAAGTCACGGACGCTATTGCCCGAATAGCGCCCGTACCTGAAAAAGTTCCATTCAATTCAGGAGCAGCAATGAGGCCAGCGGGTGGGCCTTGTGGCTACGAGAGATACGAGGGCGGTTACGACCGGGATGCGGTCAGACTGTTGACACTCTGCTCCAGGTCGACGCCGGAAAGCGCGCAGAGTTGGGAGAGCGTTTCGCCGATCTTGTTGTTGGGAGTGGACGCGCCAGCCGTGACACCGATCACCCTGGCCTCTCGCAGCCATCCTGCTTCCTCGATCTCCTCGTCGCGACTGGGCCCTTGATGGCGCAGCCGTCCCGTGGCGAGATCGATGGCCTGGGCATCCTCGATGTGGAAGGTTCGCACGCCTTTGGATCGGCAGAGGGCCGCAAGGTGCGTGGTGTTGCTCGAATTGTAGCCCCCCACCACGATCATCAGGTCGAGCGGCTCCTCGAGCAGCTGTTCCACCGCATCCTGACGCTCCTGGGTTGCCGAACAGATGGTGTCAAACGTCCGGAAATGATCGGCCAGGTTGGCCTCGCCGTACCGCCGAGCCATGGCGGCCCCGAACTCCCGGGCGATTGCCAGCGACTCACCGGAGAGCATCGTGGTCTGATTGGCCAGGCCGACCCGCACCAGATCGCGCGCGAAGTCGAACTCTTCGCTGGTGGCCCCTGCGAACCGTTCCGCCAGGGGGCCCGGCTCCCCGTCCTGATCGATGAAGTCGCACACCATCCGGGCCTCCGCCATGTTCAGCACCACGAGATATCGCCCGCGAGGATGCTTGGTGACCTGACTGGCGGTCGCCTTGGTCTCTTCATGGTAGTGTTTCCCATGGATGACGGCGGTGAACCCATCGCGAGCGTAACTGTCGACCCGCTTCCACACATTGAGGACGGATCCGCAGGTGGTGTCTACCAACACACTCCCCAGCGCCCGCAACCGTGCGAAATCAGCGACCGTCACCCCGAAGGCCGGGAGAATGACCACGTCGTCCGGCGTGAGCCCGGAGAAATCAAACTCCCCGTCCGCGCCGCGCGCCATGATCGTGATGCCCATCTGGCGGAGTTTGTCGTTGACGTGGGGGTTGTGGATGATCTCCCCCACCAGGTGGAGTGCCCGATCGGGAAATTTCCGCCGGGTCTCGTAGGCATACTCAACCGCACGATCGACTCCATAGCAGAAGCCGAACTCCCGGGCCAGCCGGAAGGTCAGTGGGCCCACCGTCAGGCGATAGTCGTTGGCCCGAACGGCCTGTACGACGCCGCTATGGTAGTCGGCGGTGAGTTGCCCCTCGATCGCGGACTTGAGCCCGAAGCCCTTCCGGAAGTAACTGCTCTCCATGACCTTCAACGCCCTCCTGAGTCATGCGCCGGTCGTAGCGAGTCCGTCGGGCATGCCGCGTGGCTGGTGTCGACGACGGGGACTTCGAAGCTCCCCGAGAGATCGACCGTCGCCTCCCCGCCGATCGGCCGCATTCGTAAAGTAAACCGCCCCGCCCAACCCTGGCCCTTCCGCTGGACCGTCACCACGCCCGAGTCTCCCTGGTACCCGCGGACCGCTACATCGGCGAACCAGCGCGCCGCCACCCCCGCCGTCGGTCCGCCCCCGGGCGGTGGCGCACCCTTGGCGACCGGGTAGGACCCCGGAACCATGGTGTCGGGCACATAGAGACCGATGGCAACCCCGGTGTCTCCCGCCACCGCGGTGACCTCCAGCAACGCGAGCCGCGAACACCAGACCGCCTGTGCCGGGAGCGTGGCCTTGCCGCGGTCGGCGCCGGCCCAGGAGGCCTCGAGGTGCCCGCTGTCAGCCTTCCTCCCATCACAACCCGCAATCGCCACCAGCGCCAGGCCCGCCAGGCCCAACGAAACTCGCCAGCACCTCATCCGGGAAGACCCAGTTGGACCCGCGCCTCCTGGACGCTAAGCGCGAACGGTCGCAGTCGCTCGATCAGCTCCGGCGGCAGCGGGCGCGACTTGAGCGACGACCGGTCGGTGCAGACCAGGACCAGGTGACCGTGCGCGCTGTGCCGGCCGGTCCCCAGATGAATCACGTCGAAATTGAGCGTGATGGACTTGTTCCCGAACCGGCTGAAGTATGCGGCGACCCTCAGCTGATCGTCGAGGCGGGGCGGATAGTGGAACTCGGTGTGGACCTGGACCCGGGGGAGAAAGATCTCGAACTGCTCGAACATCGTGCTGTACGGCAACCCGGCAGCCCGGAACAGCTCCGTCTCGGCCAACTCGAACAGCCGCACGTAGGATCCGTAGAAGATGATGCCCGCGAGATCCACGTCCGACCAGCGGACATACTCCTCGATGACGAACGGACGGCCGGACATGGGCGGGAAGCTAGTCGTCCATCCGGGAACGGGGAACCGTCCCGGGCTCGCGCCGCTGCGGCGTCTGTCATCGGGGCGCCAGCACGGCCACGTCAACCCGCAGGCCCCCGACTCCCGGATTGATCGCGTGGCTGAAATCGATTCGGATCAGGCCGTGAACCAGCGAGACCCCGGCCCCACCCCCTACCAGGATCTCCGTCTGGGCCAGTTGGTCCGCCGCCGCGGCCTGTCCGGCATCGGCGAACAGCACGGGGCGAATCCAGGATCCGATCGGCGCCCAATCGGCCTGCAGCGCCCACATCGCCTGCCCGCGCTGATACCCATAGTCGAATCCCCGCACCGACCGGCGACCACCCGCGCGGAAATCCGTCTGCGGCAGTCCCGGAGCACTGGTGATCCCCGCCTTGAGACTGAGCATCAGGTCCTTGCCGCCCCGGCCGATCGGTTGCACCCACTCACCAAAGGCACGCCCCGAAGCTGGGTTCTGCCCGAGCCACCCCTCGGCGCCGATCAGCCAGCGCGAGCGGCCCACTCGGCCGTCCAATCGAGCGCCGAGGATCCCGAAGGTGCCTTCTTGAATGGAGGTATTCGCCGGAAAGTCACCCGAGCCGCCGAGGAAGTCATTGACGCCCGAATGGCTCTGCGTGGCAACGCTGGAGGCGTCTTCCATCTTGGCGCTCAAGTTCAGGTTGAGCCCCCGGCTCAGGGAGCGGTCGAAGGCCACCGACCCCCCCTGCGCCAGATAGTAGTCCGCGTCGTCATGCGCGGCGAACACACCGTTGAGCGTGTTCCCGAACGACAGCCCTCGACTGAACGGATCCACTTCGCGCACGTCCCGGTAGCCGCTGAATGTCCACCGGCCACCAGGAGCGTCGTAGACGGCATCGAGTCCGGCGAGTACCCGCTGGTCGCTGAAGCCGTAGCGGATCAACCCCCGGAGCGACCAGAAGGCGCTGCCCTTGATACGATATCGGTAGCCCAGGCCGAGCGATGGGCCCTGGACCCGGTTGTACCGAAAGAAATCGGCCAGCGTCTGGTAGTTGATTCCCCCCCTGGGGACGCCACTCAGCTCGGTCGGCAGTCCATCCACCGTGCGCGCCAGATCCTCCTGCACTTCCCTCACCCGCCTCGCGGCAGCAGGGTCGGAATCCATCACGAGGGAATCGCCCCATTCCGTATAGCGCGCCAAAGAGTCATTGGATGGGCGGTGGATCTCATAGCGTCCATTCGCCCAGCGACCGGCATAGTCCCGGGACTCGCGATCCTCACCGCTCTTGCCTTCCTCGGCGCGCCGCCGATGCTCCGCGGCGATGGAGTCCTTCCTTGCCCTGGCGCTCACCGAGTCCTGGAGCGAATCCGGCAACGGGATCCGGAATACAATGGGCTGGCGGCTGTTGATGACGTAGTCGTCGAAGCTGGTGCTGGCTTCGAAGGGGACCACGAAATCGCCGAAGAACGGGATCACGATCTGACCCGAAACGACCTGGCGGTAGGGCATCCAGTACTTGCCGTCCTGCAGTCCGTACTCCAGGTCGGCGTCGAGCGTGAGAATGCGATTGATGACGGAATTCTCCTGTCGCGCATCCACCGAATCGGAATGAGTGGCCGACTCGGGAACAGACCAGAGCGCCGTTCCCACGTATCGGAAGGAGAGCCGGACCACCTCCGCGGTGGCCCGGTCCAGCCAGAGTTTCCCTGCGATCAGCGCCAGCCCGCTCCGACGAGGCAGCACCCGAAGCGCCACCAGGTTCAGCTGGCGGCCCTCGGGGTCCGTTACCCCGAGACTATCGACGATGGCATAGCGGTACCAATCGGGACCTTCCGCCGATAGCGGATGCAGGGCGCCGCGCTCGGGAAAGTCCGTCCCGAAAACCCGGATGGAATCGCCCACGCCACGGGGAATGAACCAGGGCCGGTCGAAGATCGAGGAGAGGTCTATCCCTTCCGACCGGGAGCGGGCCCGCCGGCCGATGACCTCCACCTGAAGATCGTTGGGCCGCTGCCACGCGACGTTGATCTGCTGTTCCTCGACGGCGGCCGTCGGCACCAGCTCCCAGCGACTGCGCCCCAGTCCGAAGGAGACTCGGTACCGGAGCTGGGCTCGATAATCGCTGACGGTGGTGTCCTGCGCGGCGTGCCGCTCGATCGCACGGGCAACCAGCCGCGCGGTCGCGGAGTCGGCGTAGACGGGAAGTGTGTCGGGGGGAGAGGCGAGGAGCGCGGCGCCGAGAATTACGACGTGTGCGCCCATTTACTCCGGCCGTCGCGATGGAGACCGTAGGCCTTCAGGCGGCGCCAGAGTGTGGTCCGGCTGATTCCCAGATGTCGGGCTGTTTCGGCCAGCTTCCAGTTATTGGCATCCAGGGTCCGGACGATCGCTTCCTTTTCCCGTTGGGCCAGGGTGGTGGGGCCTTCCACACCCGGAATGAAGACCGCCTCGCCCAACTCGAGGTTTCCGACTCGCAACGGCCGCAGGCGCCCTCCCATGGTGGCCAGGCGTGGCATCAGGGAGCCGGCATCGCTCCCCGACTCCGGCACGGTCTTCAACGCGTCCCGCGCTTGCTGATTGGCATAGAGCAACCGGCCTTCGCCATCGAAGACCAGTACGCCCTCGCTGAAGCCGTCGAGCAGGGCCTTGGCCAAGGGCGAGAAAACGGAAGGCTGCGGTGTGGAGTTCAGAGTTGGTTGATCCAACATATGCCAAATATACGCTGAAGTTTGGACCTGGTTTCAAAACGCAGCGTCATTCGATTGCCGACAAATAGCATCTAACGCTTTGTTAGACAACAGGTTGGCCACGATCAACAGGGCTCGGATCGACCGAATCCCGCTCTATGCGTTCCTACATGATTGACGAGCCAAGGCTTCGAGAATGGACACGGTTCGTCCCAGACGGTGATAGTGGGACGTAGGCCTCCCGTCTATTTGAAGCGTCGGCGACTCCGGAGGCGATGTCGAGCCGACCGGCCCGACGGAAGGTTTCTTAGCTGATCACGCAATGAGGCCAGACCATCGCTTCTAATCCCCAGACGTTCGACCTCGAAGCGGATCGGCCGGTCCAGCGCTGGGACGTCCCGCTCACGGAGGCGCCGAGCCTGACCTTCGCGAAGACGCACGACGACGATCCCCTGGCCCGCTTCCAGCTCATAGCGCAGAGGGACCGTGTCTCCCAGGATCCGAACGGCGGAAGGGAGGTCGAGCAGGCGATGCCTGGTCGCCTCATCGATCCGTGAGCCGATCGCCAGACCGAGATTGGTCCTGAGGAACTCCTCCCAGCTTCTGACGCTCCCCACCTGGTTCCGGAGCTCTCCTCGCAGGACTTCCGGGGACATCGCAGAGATCGCTCCACCTGACCGCCGCCACAGCTCCTCCATCTCCTGGACTGCGCGCCGGATCACCCCCTGCTGGGGGTGAACGGTGGCTCCCTCCATCAAGGCCGCCGCGAGACAGTCTCGCAAAGGGTTTTCCAGCTCCGAGGGGACCACGCCGTGCAGCGGTTCCACCACGCTTTCCAGATCGAAGCCGAAGTAGGTCAACCGGCGGACCACGGTGGGATGCTGATGCCGACCTCGGCCGCTCAGTTGAATTCGCGCCGCCCCGGACCGGGCAGAAGCGCGGACGATGTCGTAAGAGAGCGTCGTCCCCTCGATTGAGGCCCGCGCCACCCCGAATCGGTCGGCGAAGAATCGCAGGCTTCCCGCTACGGCTCCCCAGCTTCCTGCCACCGAGGTGCGGGCGACCCGGGCCTCCTGACCATCGGCGGTCTGTTCGTCGATGACCAGATCGAACGGCATGACCCGCGCGAGGAGCTCGGCAAAGCGCTTCTGCAATGGCCGGGATGCGTACGGAAGCTCTCGTGGCAACGCCTGCTCGAGCGACCGGTAGACCGACGCCGTTCCAAGAGCAACGTCCTCGATGGCTTTGACGAGGACGCCCCGACGTTCTCCCCATTCCTCCAGTCCCTCGTCGAACAGATGGCGGGGAAGCCCATAGACTACACCCAGGTACCCATGCTGATTGACGGCTTCGGCGTACAGGTTGTACGCGGTGAGGTGATCGCTGCCGTCCACCAGCACGCCGTGGAGGTTTCGCTCCTCGCGGGTCATCCGATGCAGGGAGTCGATATTGGAACAGACCGCGAGCATGGGCAGCAACTCGCCTTCACCGTGAATCAGGAGTTCCCCCCAGGGACGATCGACCGGCAGTGCTTCGACCTCCCGGCCATAGGCAGTCAGCCGGCCCTGTTCGACCAGGCCCCGCTCGGTCAGGATCCGCACCGCTGCAGCGTAGGCCGGCCGATCGAGGGGGACCGGCAGGTCGAGTGAGCGGGCATCAACCCCCAGGGCGGCGCAGGAAATGGCCACCCGTTCGGCATCGCCGGCCAGTTGGAACTCCGGAGGAGTCGGCTTCAGCTCGGCAAACACCAGATCCCGGTCCGAGAGGATGTAGACCTCGCCGTTGGGTACCCGTCCGTGCACCCGACCTGCCATCTGCAGGATCTCATTGGCTCCGAGGTAGAGACGGTGGAGCACGTTGCGGCCCCGCTCGACCACGGTCGCATACCTGGCATCGTAGATCACGACAGTATCAAGCCCAGGCACGTTCAACGCCGACTGGCCTGCCGCCGTCATGGCAAGGAGGAAGGGACGGGGGACGTGTCCTTCGAGGAACGGCCGGATCACCCGGATCGGCTCCCCACCGTGATAGAAGGCGGCGTTCAGCCGTGGCCAGCGTTCACCCAGATTGGCGGCCAGCTGTTCGACTTCGGCACGGGTGGGAACAAACACCGCGACTCCCCGCTTGTCCTTGATCACGCGCCGGATAAACCGGTCGTCGAGGAACGCTTCCGCCTGAAGCTCCAGCACCTTGACCCTCGCCTTGAGAGCAGGATCGAAGGCCGAAGTCTCAAGCACCTCGGCGCTATCGAGATATGCGGCGAAGAAGGCGGGATCCACCGTTGCACTGAGCCAGATGAATCGGCAGCCCGCCCGCTTTCCGAGCGCCAGGCAGAGTTCCAACTCGGCGGAAGTCTGGTGAATTTCGTCGACGACGACCGTGTCGTGCCCGGTGATCAGATCGTCCTGGAACCAGCGCCGAGCGATGCCGGTCGTCACGATGACGACGTTCCAGGAGGGGGTCTCGGGGATGGCCTCCCGCTCCCGGTTGACGACGCCGAACCGGAGCGGCTCCTGGAGGATCGCTTCCGCGATCGGCCTGATGGCGAGCGTTTTTCCGGTCCCGGTGCCGGCCACAATCCCGAAACCCCGGCCCGATCGCGCCAAGTCGCGGATCTCGGTGCCGTGTTCCCGCTCGAGGACCGTCTCAACCGTCACGCCCAGGGCGAGCTCGATGGTCTCGCAGGCAGCCCGTGTGGGGGCGATGATGATGACCCGGCCTCGCGGATGGACCGCGCGGCGATAGGCGTCGGGATCTGGTGGGAGAAAATGGTCACGGGCGGGTAGCACCGCGGGAATGAATCACGGCGGGGAGACAAACGCAAACATCCCCGCTGGTGGCGGGGATGTTCGGCTCCGGGCCCGGAGTCTATGACCTCAGGCGCTCAAGGCGCTCTTTCCGATTCTCTGGTGACGGCTGCCCCAGTCAGGCGGGCAGGTAATACCTCCCATTGCGTTCATACACCACGACCTGCTTGAACCCGCGGCAGTCCTTGAGACCGGTGAAGTACCGGTTCTGCGCCGCATCGTAGTACACCACCACTTCTCGATAGCCATGCCGGCGCCAGTGACCGCGTCCCCAGCCGACTCGCTGAACCACCACCACCCGAGGAGCCGGCGCGAGCACGACCACCCGGGGAGCCGCAGGATGCGGACGGGGCTCATAGATCGGCCGATACCCTGAGGAAGCGATTACCACATGCCCAGAGACGTGGCCGCCGTACACCGCCACATCCGCCGCCAACTGCTGGGCTGACAATGAAGCGGCTGGAACCGCCAGCGCAGTTGCGATGAGGATGGCGCTGCGACGAGTCGTCATGGCTCCCTCCGAGTATTGACCGAATGCCTAGGGAAATAGCCAAGCCCGTGCCACCAGCTAAGCTACTGTGACCAAATCACTTACGAAATGCCGTGTGAGCCCTGGTTGTCCTACTCGCAGGACGGTCAACGGAACGACAAGAGGCAGTGGAACTCAATTCCGCTGTGGAGGCCGGGGATTCTGGAGGATGAACGTTCTGCTTCTTGACACGCTTTTAGACGAGGTCCATACTATGGCCCCTGAGGTTCCCGCACTCAGATCCGAGCTGCATGCGGGGGCGGGAGCGGCGTGCCGTGAGGTCACGCCAAAGTTCCCCTCGCCTTTGAGCCGAGCTCTTCAGCCAGCGAGATCTCTATGTGGTGGCAACAACTACTCTCCTTCTTTAAATCGCAGACGGAGGCAAACATGGCAGCGGATTTCTTTATTGGCGAGTCACTGGTGGGTGAAGGGAATGAAATTGCACACATCGACCTCATCATCGGCTCCAAGGCCGGCAGCGCCGGCAGTGCTTTCGTCAATGCGCTCTCTCGCAATACCGACGGCTTTACCACCCTGCTGGCGGTCGTGACCCCGAACCTCCCCTGCAAGCCCGACACCCTGCTGTTCAACAAGGTCACGATCAAGGGTGCCAAGCAGGCGGTGCAGATGTTCGGCCCCGCGCAGGCCGCCGTGGCCCGCGCCGTTGTCGACAGCGTCGCTTCCGGTGTGATCCCCAAGGACAAGGCCAATGACTGGTGCGTCCTGGTGGGTGTGTTCATCCACTGGCAGGCGGCGGACGACAAGAAGATCTTCAAGTTCAACTATGAGGCGACCAAGCAGTCCATCGAGCGGGCCCTGAAGGGTCTGCCCACGGTGGATCAGGTCCTCTCGGGCGCCAAGACGGCGCGCCACCCGTTCGCCGGCGGCGCCGAAGGCTAAGCGCTCCCAGCTTTCGCGGCGCGAATGTAGTAATAGAAGGGGGCGGGGCGGTCCCGCCCCTTTCTTCATGCCGGTCAGCCAGGATTCATTCGACCCTTCACTCCGTTTTCCGTTCCGGGTAATCCTCGATGCGCAAGCTTCTGTTGCAGCTCGACAGCTCCCGTCTTCCCAGCGTCTTCGACCAGGTCGTCGCCTACGATGCCGGGGTCGACAACATCATGAGCTATGGGGGCGTCGTCGAAGGCGACGTTCGGGACTTGGTCCATGGCTGCATCTTCACCCGTGGCCCCAAGGACCTTCACAACACGGCGGTATGGATCGGGGGCAACAACATGTCCGTCGGGGAGCAACTGCTGGCCCTAGCCGTCGATTCCCTGCAGCCCCCTCTCCGCGTAAGCATCATGCTCGACTCGAACGGCTCGAACACCACTGCGGTAGCGGCGGTGGTCAAGATCGAACAGGTGCTGAAATCGGTGAAGGGCCGCAAGATCGTGATTCTGGGCGGTACCGGTCCGGTCGGCCAACGGGCAGCGGGTCTCCTGGCCAAGGACGGCGCCCGCGTCACTCTCACCTCGCGCAAGGCCGAGCAGGGAGAGAAGGCACGTCAGTTCGTCAGCGCCAGGTTCAACGTTCAGGTCGAATCCACCAGCATGTCCGATCCTGCGATGGTGGGCGAGATCATTGCCGGGGCGGAGGTGGTGCTCAATGCCGGAGCCGCGGGAATCCAGATGGTCTCGAAAGAGGCCTGGAGGGCCACCAAGACCCTCAAGGTCGCGGTGGATCTCAATGCCGTTCCTCCCCTGGGGATCGAAGGGGTGGAAGTCATGGACTCGGGCATCGTCCGGGACGGTGTAACGGTCTTCGGCGCCTTTGGAGTAGGGGATTTCAAGACCAGGCTTCACAAGGCCTGCGTGGCCAAGCTGTTTACCAGAAACGACCTGGTGCTGGACGCCGAAGCCATTGCAGATGTGGCGAGAGAGATGGTAGCTCACAAGAAATCCTAGGCACCGATGCGCGTCCTGGGGATCGACCCCGGCACGGTCAGCATCGACGTTTGCGGGCTCGAGGATGGAGTGGTCTGTTTGGATCGCTCCATTCCGACGGAGGAGGCCCTCGCCGATCCTCGAGCGTTCGTAGGATTGTTGCAGAGCGCAGGCGAACCGGATCTGGTGGCCGGACCATCCGGCTACGGCCTTCCGCTGATTCCCGCCCAAGCCACAACCGATGCCGACCTGCGCCTCGCCTTTCTCGCCCCTCTAGGCGAGGAAGGGGGTATCGGGGGACTCCGGCGCCTCGCCGCCGTACTCAAGGAGTCCGGGCTCCCCGTCATCTATACACCCGGCGTCATCCACCTCGACACCGTCCCCACCCACCGGAAGCTCAACCGCGTCGACCTCGGGACCGCCGACAAGGTGGCCGTGGCCGCCCTGGGGATTGCCGAGCAGGCTCGACGAATGAGGTGCCCGCCCAAGGGGACTTCGTTCATCGTACTGGAGCTGGGAGGCGCCTTCAGCGCCGCGATCGCGGTGCTCGAGGGCCGGATCGTAGATGGAGTCGGAGGCACCAGCGGTGGGATCGGGTGGCGCTCCTCGGGAGCTCTGGATGGAGAGGTCGCCTATCTCGCCGGGGAGGTGACCAAGTCCATGCTGTTCGAGGGCGGCGCCAGGTTCGCAGCCGGTGCCCGAAGACTGGGCGAGGCAGTGGCCGTCGAGGCGCTGGTCGAGGGAGCCCTCAAGGCGGTGCGAACCCTCCAAGTCGCGGTTCCCTCACCTGGAGAGATCCTGCTATCGGGCAGAACGCTTGATGCGCCTGGGGTGCGAGCGAGGCTCGAGCCGGCGCTCACGGCCATCGCGCCGGTCCGGCGACTCCAGGGCTTTGCCCGAACGGCAAAGGCGGCCGCTCAGGGAGCGGCGATACTCGCGAACGGACTGGCTGGCGGTGAATGGAAGGAGCTGGTCGACACGATGCGATTACGCTCGGCGAGCGGTACGGTCCTCGACTATCTCGTGGTGATTTCGCCAGCCGCAGCGCGGCGCCGACTGGGATTGCCCTGACGCCCTAGGCTCCTGTCCGCTGGGCCAGCCAGGCTACGGCCACGGCAGGCGCGCAGTCCGAGATCCGCTCCCGCCCGACCCCTCCTTCCGGCAGCAGGCGGCCGAAATCGAGATACGGCCGATTCCTTCGCCCGGCAAACTCCTCTGCGATGAAACGACCGACCCCGGCTCCGACAACAGGCGCGTCGTCCGGCAACTCTCCTCGTGAGAGCAGGCGATCGCAGGCGTCCTCGATCCGCCGGGCTTGCGCCCGGGCCAGCCACTCGCCCAGCCGGCGCCAGGCGGCCGGAGGCGCGGAGTCGAGATCGCGACCGATCATCCGGGCCAGGCGACGAGCGCTGGCGGTCACGGTCTTCTCTCCACCGTCCGCCGCAGGGAGTTCGTCGGCGCCCTGGGGCAGGCGTCCCGTGAGCCGGTGGACATCTGCGGCACTGGCGAAGTACTCCGCCATCACCGGAACCCAGGCTCCCGAGAAGGGGACCTCCTCAGCAAGAGCCATGACGGGAGTGCGGACGACACCGGTATACAGTAGCTCCCCAGCCAGGAGGCGATCTGAATCTCCCTGCCCCACCATCCTGACCGTTCCGCCCTGTACGACCGCGAGATCGGTGGTGGTGCTGCCGATATCGATGAACAGGGCAGCCTCGACGCGCGAAGCCACCAGGGTGGCGCTCGCCAACCAGTTAGCCGAGGCGATGCGCTCAGCTGCATCCGCCGCCTGTCCGCTGTCCACGAATCCGCTGGACCCGGCATAGACCAGCAATTCGGCATCGGGGAGGCGCTGGCGGATTTCACCCACCAGCCGGGTAACGCCCTGGGCTCGATCCGGGAACAGATCCACCATCTCGCCAGTCATCGTGAGACCGTGTAGCGTGGTGCGTCCGAGAGCTTCCGCGGCCTGCTCGAGGGCGGCGTGCAGGTGCGGCAGTCCTTGCCAGAGCGGACAAGGGATCTGCACGACGTTTTCTACCGTTCCTGACCCGCCGAGGCGCGCCGCCTTGAGATGCGCGCCTCCCAGATCCCACCCGACCACAGACTCACGGCGCATGACACGCCTCCAGATCCAGATCCACCGCCGTGGAGCCGTCCGGGGGCCATGGCTCTGGCTCCGGACCGAACCCGAGCATGGCCAGGACCGCGGCGGCGGGGTTCACTTCGAGCGCTCGACGAAGCCCGGCATATGAGGTGGTCAACCTTGGGTTGATCTCCAGCAGCACGAGGCCTTGCGAAGTACGTATGAGATCGATGCCGACGTAGCCCTGGAGACCCAGGATGGCGGCCGCCACGAGCTGCGCCAGTCGAGCGAACTCGCCGTGGGGGTCCGGAATCGCGTTGACGCTGATTCCCTCGAGCGAGACCCGATCTCCGGCGAGGCGAATCCACTGACGGTTGCAAGAGAGCAGTTGCCCGATCCCATCGGTGCAAACGAGGGAAAGGCTTAGTGCCTCCCCATCGATCCAGGGCTGGGCGATTCGGCCGGGGGCAGCGCCGAGCATCCGCCGAGCGGCCTCCCAATCCTCAACCAGCACGGTGTCTTCACAGCCGGCGCCGTCATCGGGCTTGACGACCCATCGCCCGGGCAGAGGCGGGATCGGCTCGTCAGCGCCGAAGGTCGGAACGACTGGAATCCCCGCTTCACGCAACGCGGCAGCGGTGGCCCGCTTGCTGGAGGCGAGACGCACCGCCTCGGGATGGCAGCCGATCAGCAGCTTTCGCTGGTCCAGTGTCTCTCGCGCGAGGAGTTCCAGGATCCCATCGGTTTCGGGGGCGGTGGGCCAAGCGGCATCGGCGGCAGCGAGGCCACGCCGAAACAACGAGCGTGGGTCTTCGCCAGCGAGGGGCACGAGCTGCTCGGCGCCGGCAAGTGGGCCGAGCCGTTGGTCGCGACTTGCAACCACCGTGATGCCCGGCAGGTCGGCGAGATCCTCGACCAGGGCACGAGCGATGAGATCGCCCTCGTGGGCCAGGCTGGGCGCCAGAAGCTCTCCAGCGAGGCCGCCGCCGGTGAAGTGTTCGTAGACGAAGATCCTCATCGCCGGGGGCTCACTGCGACTCGCCTGCTGAGGAAGTCGTCGACCAGACCCTGGGCGATGTCCGGCTGGGTGACGCTCTGCAGCCCCTTCCAGGCCGGCATGCTGTTGACTTCGAGCACTTGAAGCTCACCGCCCTCGCCGCGCACCAGGTCCACTCCCGCATAGTCGGTCCCCACGGCGGCGCAGGCCGCGACCGCCAGCCGCTGCAGATCGCCCTCGAGAGGGACTGCCTCACAGCGACCGCCCTGGGCGACATTGTTGACCCAGCTGGTACCCCGCCGCACCATGGCGGCGATGGCCTTGCCGGATATCACGAAGACCCGCCAGTCGTGCCAGCCACCATCGCCGGGCCCGGTCTCGACATAGCGCTGCAGGTACCAGACGCCGTTGCACTCTTCCGGACGGGGGAGATCGGCAAGCGCTTTGAGCCGTCGCAGTCCTACCCCCTGGGATCCGAACAACGGCTTGGCCACGACCTCATGGCCCAGCGCAATCTCCTCCCGCAGAAAGGTCCCGGCTTGTTCGGATGACTCGGTCACGACGGTCGGCGGGGTCAGCAAACCGGCGCGTTGGACCAGGAAACTGGTCATCCCCTTGTCCACGGTCCGCTCGATCGCGCGGGGGTCGTTGTACACCGGAATGTCCAGCTCTCGCAGCGCGTGCAGGAAATCGAGTCGAAGGACGACCTGGTCCAGGGTTCCTCCGGGCACACCGCGCACGAAGACCCCATCCGGCAACGTCTCCTCGAACCCCGGAATGGCGAGTCCTTCGATGCCGTTGGCCAGATCGAAGCGGCAGCGGAGCAGACTGACGTAGCAAGTCTCCACCTGTCGTGCCTCGAAGGCGCGGCGGAGGCGCTTCCCGTGCCAACCCGGATCATCGGTAGCGATGGCGATGCGCAACGGTGTGCCGTGACCGCGTGCGGAAACGGGGAGGGCGGAGAGTACCGTCATGCGGTCGCCTCGGTGATAGACCGTTGGACTTGATCGCATCGACGCCGGAGAAGCGCGAGGGCGCGCTCGGTATCGGCAGCAGCGGCGTGGACGGTGCAGACCGGATCGCCAGGAGTCAGGGGTGCGCCCTGGTGCGGGACGTCACGACACCACTCGGCGTCCGGGAACGCGCCGCCGACTCGCCCGAAGGTCCCTGCGTAGACCACGGCGTGGGCTCGCACCGCGCGAGGCCGAGCCGGCCGAAGCGGCAACTCGCCACCACAGGCTCGGAGGTGCCAGTCGAACAAGCCCTCCGGGTAATCCGCATCGTAGAGATCGAGTGTCGCCGTGGGTCTGGGGTTCACCTCGAGCGCAAGCCACTCGCTTTCGTGAAGGAGAAAGTCCAGGCCGTTGAGTCCCACCAGCCCGGTGCTCTCCACCAAGGCACTCAGGCGGGCACGGATTTCGGCCTCGACCGCCCCCGGCAGGGCGACTCCCCCTACCGCACCTCCATAAAGGAAAGGGAACCCGGGACGGGCGCTGGCAATCCATTGCTCGTTGAAACCGAGGACGCAGGCTCGGAAGCCGTCGGCGAGGAAGAGAACGGAGAGACGGCGGCCGGCTTCGAAGCGCTGGAAGTAGGTGCGGCGCGAGACCGGACTTCGAGAGGCCATTCTCACCCCGGAGCCCCCGGCGCTGCCCGGCTCCTTCGCCAGCCAACCCCGGGGCGTGCGCGGAAGACGCGAACGGACCTCTGGATGGCGGATTCCCAGGCGATCGAAGGTGGGGAAGATGCGGGCAGGGTCCTTCACCGCTGCCACCACGGCAGGCGCGTTCCCCAACAGGTGACGCCCGGAGGCGAGACGTGAGAGCAGCCGAGTCCGCCCCTCAAACCCGGAACCGTAGACCAGGCCGGCACACCGCGTGGCGGGTGCCAAGGCGGCGGCATGAGCCAGAAGGAGCCGGGGGTCGAGCGCGAGCCGCCGCGCGGAAACAGCGGACCGACAGTCGTGGGCCAGCGCCCGGGTATCCCGGTCGGCAAAGCAGTCGAGCACGACGACGCGATGCCCGCCGCGAACTGCCGAGGCGGCGAGCGCGCGCCCGGTCACGGCGGCAACGAGAAAGGGCTTCGGCTCGGCCGGCATACCTGAATGTGGTGTGGAAGCCTGGCGGACGTCTCGGTGGACCGGACCATCTCGCTTGGGAGGATCGGAGAGACCGGGCCGACGGAAACATATGTTCACGTGGAGACTTGTCCATGCCATTCGGAGGGCCCAAGACGCAGAGAAGGGCCTCGAAGCTGCTGGCACCGGCTCCGCTTTGGTGTTATGCTGTCCCGCTTATGGCCCCGCCGACCAAGTCCACCGAAATCCGAGACGTTTCCTGCCCTTTCTGCGGCCTGGTCTGCGACGATCTGGTCGTCACGGCAGCGGCGGATCGGTTGGCAGTCGGCGCCAACGGCTGCCGGATCAGCGAGGCCGCCTTCGCCCGTGCTGCTGGAGAGGCTCAGCCACGGGTCAATGGCAAAGCGACCCCGCTGGACGTCGCGGCCAAGGAAGCGGCCAAGTTGCTGCGCGGGGCGCATCAGCCTCTGTTCGCCGGTCTGGGGTCCGATGCGGCAGGAGCTCGCGCCGCCGGCCGCCTGGCGGAGCGCTGCGGTGGCGTACTGGACCATATGAATTCCGCGGCTGCGCTGCGCAACCTCTTCGTGCTACAAGACCGCGGCTGGATGACCACGACCATGTCGGAGGTGCGCAACCGCGCCGACCTGCTGGTGGTCGCGGGCACCGACATCGTCTCCCGGTTTCCGCGCTTCTTCGAGCGCTGCATCGCCAACTCCGAGACCCTGTTCGCCAAGGACCGCCGGTGCGAGGTGATCTGCCTTGGGCCCGCCCTCCCTGGCGGAACCAAGCTCTCCGGTCCGGCGCCCCGAGTGGTGGCCTGCGATGTCTCACGCCTGCATGAAGCGCTCGGGGTAATACGCGCCCTGCTGGGCGGGCGCCCGCTCCAGGCCAAGGAGGCGGCTGGGGTCCCGCTCGCGGTCTGGAATGAAGTGACGGAGAAGATGCGCACCGCCCGCTACGGGGTGCTGGCCTGGGCGGTGGCCGATTTCGACTTTCCCCACGCCGAGCTCACCGTGCATGCCCTCTGCGACCTCATCAGGGATCTCAACCAGACGACCCGATTCAGTGGGTTTCCCCTGGGCGGCAGTGAGGGAGACCTGACGGCGGACGCGGTGGGCTTGTGGCAGACTGGCTTCGGGTCGCGCACTTCGCTGGGTCGAGGGACTCCAGAGTACGACCCTTATCACCTGTCCACGCGGGGTCTGCTCGAGCGGGGCGAGGCCGACGTCCTGTTCTGGATCTCGAGCTTCGATCAGACCCGTACGCCCCCATCCACGACGATTCCGACCATCGTGCTGGGAGCCGCCGGCATGGCACTCAAGAAGGAGCCGGCGGTGTTCATTCCGGTCGGAACCCCGGGCGTCGATCATGCCGGGCATCTGTTCCGCACCGACCGGGTGGTGGCGATCCCGCTTCGGCAGCTCCGGCGGTCGGGGCTGCCAAGCGTGGCCGAGGCGATCGGCGCCATTGAAGCCGCATGGTAGACTCGAAGCCACTCTCACTTCCTCTCTCATCGACGATCCCGACCTGACATGCTCCTCAAGTTGAAGGGCGGCACGATCTATGACCCGGCCCACGGGCTGAACGGGAAGGTGGGAGATCTGTGGGTTCGGGACGGGCGCATCGTCGCGGGGCCAGTGCCGGGGGAGCGGGTGGACCAGGAGTACGATCTCACCGGACGCGTGGTCATGGCCGGGGCGGTCGACATGCATACCCACATCGGCGGCGGCAAACTGAACATCGCCCGGGCGATGTTGCCGGAGGATCACCGTCGCGATCTGGTCTCCCGGACCGCAATCACCCGTGCCTCATGCGGCCACGCGGCGCCCGGGACGTTGGCCGCGGGATACCGCTACGCCACCATGGGGTACACCGCCTGCTTCGAGCCGGCCATCCTCCCAGTCAACGCCCGGCAGGCCCATCTCGAGATGGGCGACACGCCCATGGTCGACAAGGGCGGGTACGCGATGCTGGGGAGCGACGACTTTCTACTCCGGCTGCTCGCGGCCGGTGAGCCGCAGGCGCGGATCAACGATTACGTGGCCTGGACCCTTCAGGCGACCCGCTGCCTGGCCATCAAGGTGGTGAACCCGGGCGGGATCTCGGCGTTCAAGTTCAACCAGCGCAAACTGGATCTCGACGAGAAGCATTCCTACTACCCGATCACCCCGCGCGACGTGGTGCGCACGTTGACCCGGGCGCTGGACGAGCTGGGCGTCCCGCATCCTCTGCACGTGCATGGCTGCAACCTCGGCGTCCCCGGGAACGCCGATACGACCCTGGCGACGATGGGGGCGACCGAGGGACATCGAATTCATCTCACCCACATCCAGTTCCACAGCTACGGCACCGAGGGAGATCGCCACTTCTCGTCGGGGGCGGCGCGGGTCGCGGAGGCGATCCGGAGCAACCCCCACGTGAGCTGCGACGTGGGGCAGCTGATGTTCGGGCCCACGGTCACGGCTTCGGGCGACACCATGGCGCAGTACCGCAACGCGCCGTTCGGCCACCCCAAGAAGTACACTTCGATGGATATCGAGTGCGACGCCGGGTGCGGAGTGGTCCCGTTCCGCTACAGCGACAAGAACTTCGTGAACGCGCTCCAGTGGGCCGTCGGCCTCGAGATTTTTCTCCTGGTGGATGATCCCTGGCGGGTATTGCTGACCACCGACCATCCCAACGGGGCGCCGTTCACCAGTTATCCCGAGCTGATCCGGCTGCTGATGGACCGGACCTTCCGGAACGAGCGCCTGGCCCAGATCAACGCCGACGCGCGCGCCCTGACCACGCTCGGCAGCATCGAGCGGGAGTATTCGCTCTTCGAGATCGCGATCCTGACGCGGGCCGGTCCGGCCCGGATCCTGGGCCTGAGCGACCACGGGCACCTGGGCCCGGGCGCAGTCGCGGACGTCGCTGTGTATCGAGACGACCCCGACCGCCAGAAGATGTTCACGGCGCCGGAGTACGTCTTCAAGGGGGGGGAGCTGGTCGCCCGGGATGGCCAAGTGGTGAAGGTCACCTGGGGGAAATACCACGCGGTGGCGCCGTCCTACGACAAGGGGATCGAGCGGCGGCTCAAGGAGTATTTCGACCGCTATATGACGATGCGGATGGAGAACTTCCCCATCTCCGAAGACGAGATGCACGCCTTTGGGCAGGGCGTGGACCTGGTGAGCCATCCGTGCCGGACGTGAAACCCATGGTGATCAACGGAGTCACCATCGACGACTCGTTTGCGGAGGCCTTCGGGATGAAGGCCACCCGCATCATCATTACGGCGCAAACGCTCGAATGGGCGCGCCACGCCGGGGTGTCCCTGACCGGGTTCGCCACTTCGGTCATCGCGTGCGGGTGCGAGGCGGCGATCGAGCGCGACCTGAAGCCGGAAGACACTCCGGACGGCCGGCCCGGCGTTTCGGTGCTGATCTTTGCGGTCTCGAGTGGCGAGTTGGGAAAGCAGCTGGAGCGCCGGGTAGGCCAGTGCGTGCTCACCTCACCCACCAGTGCCATCTTCGCCGGCGTGGATGGCGGCGACCCGTTGCCGCTGGGCAAGAACCTCCGGTTCTTCGGCGACGGGTATCAGCAGTCGAAGATCATTGCCGGAAAGCGCTTCTGGCGGATTCCCGTGATGGACGGCGAGTTTCTGATCCAGGAAACGGCGGGAATGGTGAAAGGGATCGGGGGAGGGAATTTCCTGGTGCTGGCCGCTTCCCAACCACAGGCGCTGGCCGCCTGCGAAGCCGCCATCGCGGCGATGCGGCAAATCCCCGAGGTCATCATGCCGTTCCCCGGCGGCGTGGTCCGTTCCGGATCCAAGGTCGGCTCCAAGTACAAGGCGCTGGCCGCCTCGACCAACGACGCCTACTGTCCCACCATTCAGGGAATCACCAAGACCGCCCTCACGCCGGAGATCGGCTCGGTCATGGAGATCGTGATCGACGGCCTGACCGAAAAGGCGATCGCCGCGGCGATGCGCGCGGGGATCCTTGCCATCACCAAGCTCGGCGCGGCCAAAGGCATTCGCAGGATCGACGCCGGGAATTACGGCGGCAAGCTGGGCAAGTATCAATTCCGCCTTCATGAAATCCTCGCCTAGCGTGGAGCACTCTCCGACTCCTCCCTGCCCCATCGGCGCCCTCAAGGTTTCACTTCCGAGACTGGTGCCGTGAGTTCCCTCGGCACCGAGCAGCAGCCGCTCCAGGTCGCCATCGTGGGATCCGGTCCCAGCGGATTCTACGTCGCGGAATCCCTGCTCAAGTCGGACACGGCGGTCCGGATCGCGATGATCGAACGTCTGCCCGCACCGTTCGGCCTGGTGCGCTACGGCGTAGCCCCGGACCATCCGAAGCTCAAGGAAGTCATCCCGGTCTATGACCGGATCGCCCAATCGCCACAGTTCAGCTTCTATGGCAACGTCACCGTGGGGCGGGACGTGAGCGTGGCCGAGTTGCGCAACGCCTTTCACGTGGTGGTCCTCGCGAGCGGCGCGGAGAGCGACCGGAGAATGGGCATACCGGGCGAAGACCTGCCGGGCAGCTACACCGCCACCGAATTCGTCGGGTGGTACAACGGGCACCCCGACTTTCAGGACCGGAGCTTCGACCTGGATCAGGAGGTGGCGGTCATCATCGGCCAGGGCAACGTCGCGATCGACGTCTGTCGGATCCTGGCAAAGACGGTGGACGAACTCCGGCACACCGACATTACCGCACACGCCCTGGATCGCCTGGCGACCAGCAAGATCCAGGAGATACACCTGGTGGGGCGGCGCGGACCGGCGCAGACCAAGTTCACGACCAAGGAATTCCGGGAGCTGGGCGTGCTGGCGGATTGCGATCCGGTGGTAGATCCGGCGGACCTGGCGCTCAACCCGGAGAGTCAGGCCGAGCTCTCGGATAAGCGCGGGGCGGTGGCCAAGAAGAACCTGGAAGTCCTCCAGGGGTTCCTGGCCCGCCCCTCCCGGGGAGCGCGCCGGCGGGTCCATCTTCGATTCCTGCTGAGCCCCGTCGAGCTCAAGGGCGGTACGCATCTCGACCGGGTCGTCTTCGAAAGAAATCAGCTCAAGGGCGGACCCTTCGAGCAGAGCGCCAGAGGGACCGGCTCGCGAGAGGAGTTGGCCGCGGGGCTCCTGTTCAGAAGCATCGGTTATCGAGGCACGCCGATCCCGGGCGTCTCGTTCGATCCCAAGCAGGGAATCATTCCGACCAGGGAAAGTCGGGTTACCGACGAGGCCGGGGCCGTGGTTTCCGGGCTGTTCGCTACCGGATGGATCAAGCGGGGACCCAGTGGAATCATCGGAACTAACAAGCCCGACGCCGTGGCGACGGTGCAGTCGATCCTGGCTGACCTGCCCTCGCTCGACACCGGCCCCAGACCGGGCAATGCCGCCCTGGCGGCCCTCCTGGCCGGGCGCCGGCGAGTGGTTTCCTATCGCGACTGGCAGGCGATCGACGCGGCGGAGATCAAGCGCGGCCTCTCCGAGGGAAAGCCGCGGGAGAAATTCACCCGGGTCGACGAGATGCTCGGGGTGCTTCCGTGAGGTGCCGCTGCCGGTATCTTTCCCGGCTGGTTTATCCAGGGCCCGGGACGCTTCGATGAGCACACTGACGCTGACGCTGCGCGAGGTACCGGCCCAGCGGCTGGATCTCTCCCCCCTTTCGCCTGACCGGTTGGCCGGACGGAGCGCGGCGGAGGTGGGCGCCATCGAGCTGAGCTCCGGGAATCGCCGGCTTCGAGTCGACAGCCTGTTCAAGGTTGCGGGCGGCTATGAATCGGTGCTCGAGATCTGCAACTCGTGCGACAAGCTGGATCGGATCGGCGAGGCAATGACCGGCGGGCAGGTGATCGTCCAGGGCAATGCCGGTGCCTATCTGGGCGCCCGCATGAAGGATGGGAAGATCGAAGTCCAGGGGAACGTGGGCGCCTACGGCGCGACCGGGATGCGGGGTGGCTTCATCCACATCAAGGGCAATGCCGGCGATTTCCTTGCCGCCGCGATTCCGGGCGACCCAAAAGGAATGCAGGGCGGCACCGTGCTCGTGACCGGCAATACCGGAGAGCGAACCGGGGACCGGATGCGCCGCGGCGCGCTCCTGATCGAAGGAGATACAGGAGACTACTGCGGCTCCCGTATGATCGCGGGGACGATAGCGGTAGGGGGCAAAGTCGGCCGATTCCCCGGGCTTCAGATGCGTCGAGGGACGTTGCTGCTCCGCCAGGCTCCCGGAACGCTGGTTCCCACCTTCAGCGACTGCGGCGAGCACCCCCTGGGCTTCCTCACTCTGCTGGTGAAGTCCTGGCGAACCCTGCCCGGCGCCTTTGCGAAGCTGCCTGAGTCGCGCTCCCGCGTGCGCCGCTACATGGGCGACCTGGCCAACGACGGACGCGGTGAAATCCTGATCTGGGTTTGATGGCGACCACCACTGTCATAGCACGGAGCGGCAGGATGAGCCTGGGGGTAAACGAGCGGGCCTGGAAGCTGGCGGATCGGTTGGCCGCAGACCCGGCTGCCTATCGGACCGCGGTCAAGACCCTGAGCGGTGGCGCGCGGGTGATCGACGCCGGCGTCGAAGTACCCGGCGGTCTCGCCGCCGGCCTGCTGCTCTCCGAGATCTGCATGGGCGGCCTGGGCGCGGTCGAGGCCAGCACGATCCCCTTCGAGGGGGAGAACTGGCCTGGAGTGCTGGTCCGCACCGATCACCCGGCCGTCTCCTGCATGGCCTCGCAGTACGCCGGGTGGGCAATTCAAGTCGAGAAGTTCTTCGCCATGGGCTCCGGTCCCCTGCGGTCGCACGCCCGGGTGGAGAAGGAGCTGTTCGAGAAGCTGGGTTACGAAGAGGAAGCCAGCCGGGGCGTGCTGGTACTGGAGGGCCGAACGCTCCCGACGGATGAAGTGGCTGCCTGGGTCGGGCGGAAGGCTCGCCTCGATCCCTCCAAGCTGACCTTCATCGTCGCCCCGACGGCGAGCCTGGCGGGCGGCACCCAGATTTCGGCCCGGATCCTCGAGACCGGCCTGCACAAGATCGAGACGCTGGGATTCGACGTGCGAAAGATCGTGAGCGGGATCGGGACGGCTCCACTCGCTCCGGTGGCCAAGAACGACCTGCGCGGGATCGGCCGCACCAACGATTGCATCCTCTACGGCGGCCAGGCCCACTATACGGTGGACGCTTCCGACGAGGAGCTCGAGGCCCTGGCCCCCAAGGTGCCGGCCGTCGCGTCGCGCGACTACGGGCAGCCCTTCTACGAGATTTTCGAGCGCTACAACAAGGATTTCTACAAGATCGATCCCTTGCTCTTCAGCCCGGCGGAGGTCTGGCTCACCGGGGTCAAGAGCGGCCGGACCTTCCATGCCGGGAGGGTAAATCCGTCGGTGCTCAAACAATCACTCCGTCCCGAGTGACGGGACCGCGCGGCCAAGGGCAACGGTCGCGCACCAATAGAAGCCTTCAACCTGGAGCAGACCCGCAATGCCACGATTCGCTACCGCAGCCGCCATCCTCCTGCTGGGTTTCGCGGCCTGCAAGCCGGCCGAGAAGCCCGCTCAGAAGCCGCCAGAGGCCCCCGCGCCGGCTGCACCAGCGGGCCCGCAAGCCATCGTCACCGTGATCTACAACACGCCCAAGGACACCGCCGCGTTCGAGAAGTACTACTGGGCCACCCACGTCCCCCTGGTGCAGGCCAATCAGGCGGAGATCGGATTCGTGCGCGCCGACCTGACCCGGTTCGCCAAGAACCTCGATGGCAAGAAGCCCTCGTACTACCGGCAGGCCGAACTCTACTTCAAGTCGATGGCGGACCTGGAGAAGGGGATCGCCACGCCGGGATTCAAGAAGGTGGCTGACGATCTGGGCAACTTTGCCAGCGGCGGGCTCATCGGCATGATCGCGACCGAGACCAGCCCGGCCACCGATCCGAATGACGGCAGCCCGATGGCCATTGTGACGGTGATCTACAATCAGCCCAAGGACCCGGCCGCCTTTGAGAAGTACTACGCCGAGACCCACCTCCCGCTGGTAGGGGCCAACCAGGCCGAGATCGGCTTCGTCAAGGCCGAGCTGACCAAATTCGACAAGAACCTGGATGGAACGCCGGCTGCCTTCTACCGGCAGGCCGAGCTGTACTTCCCCTCGATGGAGGCGCTGGAGAAGGGGGTGAAGACCCCTGGCTTCAAGAAGGTGGCCGACGACCTGGCCAACTTCGCCACGGGTGGGCTGACCGGTATGGTCGCCCGGGAAGGCAAGTAACGGGGACTTCGACGCGCCAATCGGTCGACTCAATTCACCGAGGCCGTCGCCGTGGGCGATGACGGGACCCTCCGACCGGAGGAGGTCGCGACTCTCGCCCAACTGGCCTGCCTGATCGAGGCCAGCGCGGGAAAGCCGGGGAATGTCTCCCCGGCTCACGCCTTTCGCGATATGCGCTACGAGGACTTTCTGCTTAGCGCGCTCGCGATCGGCCCCGCACTGGCCCAGGCAGGCCAGCTTCCTTTAGGAGTGGTCATCCGCTGGGGCCACGAGGCCACTCGCCGCTGGACCTCCGCCAATACCAATCTCGGCATGCTTCTGCTCCTGGCCCCGTTGGTCAAGGCGTCGCTGCGCCTGGGCGGGGCGCTACGAGACCGGGTCCACGACGCGCTCGCGGAGACCACGGTGGAGGACGCCCAGGAGGTGTACGTCAGCATCCGGGCCGCGCATCCCGGTGGGCTGGGGAAAGCGGAACGGCAAGACGTCTCGGAGACGCCGACGGTGACCCTGCAGGAGGCGATGCGTCTCGCCGCGAATCGGGATACCGTGGCACAGGAGTACGTCACCGATTTCGCCGTGACGTTCGAGATCACGGCTCCCGCTTTGCGGGCCGCTCGCGACGCCGGGCTCGGCTGGCTGGATGCCGCGGTAGAGACCTACCTGACCCTGCTGGCCCAGCGGCCCGACACCTTGATCTCGCGAAAGCGCGGACTGGCAGAGGCACAGCGGGTTTCGGAGCAGGCGAAGGCGATCCAGGCCAAGGGCGGGGTCCGCAGCGCGGAAGGCCGGCTCGCGCTCACCGGGTTTGACGAAGCCCTGCGTGACGACCAGAATTCAAGAAACCCCGGCACCACGGCCGATCTCACCGCCGCCGCGCTCTTCGTGGTGCTCCTGGAACAGGGCGGCGTCTGACGACGGAGAACGCGCAGTGAGCCAGTTCAAGATCGCGGTCAGCAAGGACTACCTGGTCTTCTCATCGGCCCATTTCATCACCTTCAAGGGCCATCAGTGCGAGAGCCTGCACGGCCACAATTACCGGGTCGGGATCGAGACGACCGGATCGGTCGACGCCGAATGCCTGTTCGTGCTGGATTTCTCGATTCTCAAGAAGATGGTCCGGCGTCAGGTGGATGAGATCGACCACAAGGTCCTGCTTCCCACCAAGAACCCCAAGCTCCAGATCGTGGATCTGGGGCTCCAGCTCCGGGTGGACTACTACGGGGAGCCGACCTACCTCTTCCCCAAGACCGATTGCGCCCTGCTGCCGATCGAGAACACTACCGCCGAGATGCTGGCCCGGTACCTGGCGGAGCAGGTCCAGTGCGAAATCAAGAAGGCGGGGATCACCAACCTGACCAGCCTGGAGCTGGAGGTCGAGGAGACCTTCGGGCAGTCGGCGCGTTATCGGATGGAGCTGTAAGGCAAGATCGCCCCAGTGTGGAGCGCGGTGCCGACCACGGCCGCCGCGCAGCCGGCAGTCGCCAGGGCGTCGAGGTCTCGGCCAGAGCGAACTCCCCCACCTGCCCACAGCACCACCTCAGGAAGCCGTTCGCGTAGCTGCGCAACGAGGCTGAGGTCGACACCTCGGCCGGTTCCCACTCTCGCGGCATCAAGCAGCAGGATCGTGGTGACTCCGGCCCGACGCGCCAGCTCCGCCAACTCCACTGGGGCCGTACCCGGGGCAACCGAAAGTGTCGGGTGACGGATCGGGACCCCGTCCCGCAGGTCCAGACTGAACACCACCCGCTCATCCCCCATCGTTTCAGTGATCTCGGCCAGGTCATCGAATGCGCGCAACGTCTCCAGACCGACGACGACGCGTGAAGCGCCCAGCTCGACGATCCAGCGCGCCGAGGTGGGATCGGACACGCCGGCATCCACGACCAGGCCAGCCCCGAATCCATCGCGGGGGTCGGCCAGTCGCTGCAGCAGCGCGCGCTGTGGAGACCCGGCGGTAATGGCGTCGAGATCCGCCACGTAGCAGGTCGTGCAGCCCAGCCTCCGGTAGGCCCGCGCCAGGGCGAGCGGATCGCCCGGCGCGTCGCGACAGAGCGCCGACTCCACCGGTTGGTAGCGCGACCGGTCGCCGGCACGAGCGTGTACGGCGCGACCTCCGGCCAGGTCGAGCGTTGGGATGATGAGCATGGATGGGAAGCTACTCCGCAACTCGGACTGCCCGCCAACCGGTGAGGCTGGCGAATTCCGGGGGAGGGGCAATATTGCTCGATGCCGGGCGATTCACTGTCGAGGTAGCGTTACCCAAACCCTGGTCTCAGGCAGCGAATGCCCATCACCTTTCGGATCGACCGCGATGCCGGCATCGTCCGCACCAGGATTGCCGGTCAGTTCTCCGCGGCGGACGTGACCGCCTATCGCGATAGCTTGTTCAATGATCCGGACTACCGTCCCGGCATGCTGGGCTTCGTCGACTGCCGGGAAGTGGAGACTCTTCC
>Ga0335085_10003037_pt1 | contig 29978 bp, 31 predicted proteins | sample Lox_Sample_45_FD_206712 | JGI IMG/M metagenome (GOLD analysis project Ga0335085, IMG submission 206712) | Soil microbial communities from Loxahatchee National Wildlife Refuge, Florida, United States - Lox_Sample_4.5 | ecosystem: Environmental > Terrestrial > Soil > Wetlands | place: USA... | reverse complement strand
CGTCGATCTCGGGACTGGCGGCGGCGTCCCGGGTCTGGTCTTAGCCATCCGTTGGCCTGCGGCCGGCGCGGTACTTGTCGAGGCCAACGGTCGTCGCGCCGAAGGGTTGCGGGCCGCGATCTCACGGTTCGACCTCGGCGGGCGAGTGAAGGTGCTCGAGACGCGGGCCGAGGCCGCCGCCCAGCTGCCGGGGTATCGGGAGCGGTTCGCCCTGGCGACCGCGCGCGGGTTCGCCGGTCCCGCCGCGACCGCCGAGATCGCCGCCGGATTCGTGTCGGTTGACGGGGCCCTCGTCGTCAGCGAGCCGCCAGTTCCGGAGGAAGGCCGTTGGCCGGAGGCCGGTCTTGACCGGCTTGGGTTCGGGCCGGCCCGACCGGAGCAAGCCCCGGGCGGTCGTTTCGTCGTAATCCCCAAGGTCGCCCCAGCACCCGCCGGGGTGCCGCGCGCGACGGGTCGGCCGACGAAGCGCCCGCTCTGGTGATGTTTCACGTGGAACATCGGCGCGAGACGAGATGGGCGCAAAATTATCGACGTTTCACGTGAAACATTGACGTCGAGGGCTGTTGTCAGCGCGCGTCTCGGTAGTACGATGCGGCCGCTTCGCACAGCGCACCGTCGCCAATCGGCCGGTATGAGACGTCTTTCGTCGACATCCGGCCGCGGGCAGGGCTCACTTCGGCTGTGCGACGGAATTACGTCCCTCTGGGAGGCGAGGAATGGCATCTGACGACGCGCTCGCCCCGGGGGAAACTCAAGGGAGACGCCGCTGGTTCGGCGGAAGGGCCGCAAGCGCAACGCGCACGCAGGAGCGTGAGGACGACATGGACTCGACCCGTCCGGTGATCGAAGAGCAGTCCAGGAACGCCGAGCTCGACGACGGAGACGATATTCGCGTCGAGACAGACGGCGGCGGCCCTGCTCCGCTGCCCGCGCCGCCGACCGAGGCGCTCGCCGAATTGCGCGCCCGCGGCGGCGAGCAAGCGGACGACGAGGTGGTGCTTCCGTTGATCATCTCGATCGCCAACCAAAAGGGCGGTGTCGGCAAGACGACGACGGCGGTCAATCTGGGCGCGGCCCTCGCGGAACTGAGCTACCGAGTTCTCGTCATCGACCTCGACCCCCAGGGGAATGCGACGACGGGCATGGGGATCAGTCATCGCAACGTCGAAGGCTCGATCTACGACGTCATCATGAACGACTCGCCGATCGATGACTGCACCGAGCCGACGAGCGTCAAGAATCTGTTCGTCGTGCCCGCGACGATCGATCTCGCCGGTGCCGAAATCGAGCTCGTCCCGGCCTTCTCCCGGGAGCTGAAATTGCGCCGGGCCCTCGCGCAGATCGCCGACTCCTATGACTTCACCCTGATCGACTGTCCCCCGTCGTTGGGGCTTCTGACCGTGAACGGGTTGGCGGCCTCGGACGACGTCATCGTGCCGATCCAGTGCGAGTACTACGCGCTCGAGGGTCTCGGTCAGCTCCTGCGCAACGTGGCGCTCGTGAAGTCGAACCTCAACCCGGCGCTCGACGTGCGGGGGATCGTCCTCACGATGTACGACGCAAGGACGAAGCTCGCCGAACAGGTCGAGCGCGAGGTGCGCGCCCACTTCGGGGCGAAGGTGTATCGGACCGTCGTCCCGCGGACCGTCCGGATCTCGGAGGCACCGTCGTTCGGCCAGCCGGTGACCGTTTTCGACTCGACCTCGCGGGGCGCCCTCGCGTACCGCGAGCTGGCGAAGGAGGTAAGCCGTGGCGCGGCCCGGAGGGCTGGGTAGGGGGCTCGGAGCCCTCATCCCCACCGGAACTGCGGCGGAGCAGGCCGGGGGGCTGGCGGAGATCCCGATCACGGAGATTCGACCGAACCCCCAACAGCCACGCGAGTATTTCGACGAGGAGGCGCTCGCCGCGCTGGCCGACTCGATCCGCGAGGTCGGCATTCTGCAGCCCGTGCTCGTGCGGATGGGCGAAGCAGGCGGCTACGAGCTCATCGCGGGCGAGCGACGGTGGCGAGCGGCCCGGCGGGTCGGTCTCCCGACCGTGCCCGCCATGGTGCGAGTTGCCGACGACGCGGCGATGCTTCAACACGCCATCGTCGAGAACATCCAGCGGGAGCAGCTGAACCCGCTGGAGGAGGCGGCCGGATACCAGCAACTCATCGAGGACTTCTCGTTGACCCACGACGACGTCGCGACTCGTGTCGGCAAGAGCCGGGCCACCATCACCAATACCTTGCGATTGCTGCAACTGCCGCCGTCGATCCAGCGCTCGTTGAAGGACGGGACGATCCGGATGGGCCACGCCCGGGCGCTGCTCGGAACCCCCGATCGTGCGTTCCAGGAGCAACTCGCCAAGCGGGTCGTCGCCGAGGACCTGTCCGTTCGGGAGGTCGAAGAAGCGATCAGGGATCACCACGCTTCCGAGGCGACCCCGGCGCCGAGCGCCATGGCCAAGATGGAGCCGGGCGGCAGCCTGCGCCCCCCCGGACTCCTCGAGCTGGAGGAACTCCTCGGCGACTACCTCGAGACACGGGTCCGGATTTCCATGGGGGCCCGGCACGGACGAGTGCAGATCGACTTCGCCAACCTCGAGGATCTCGAGCGCATCTATCGAGCCATGAGCCAGGGCCCCACGCGGACTGGAAGCTAGAGCTCGTCTCCGTGCGGCTCTTCGACCCCGCGACGTAAACCCTCGACCACTGCTCGCGAGATCTCGGGAACCTTGCTCGTGAGCATCGCCCGGGTTTCGCGGTCGTCCGAGCCCACGAACTCACACACCACGGCGGGCATGCGCGTCTCCCGCAGGAAGCGGTAGGTGCGCCCGACCGGGTCGTCGACCTTCGTGAGAACCGTGCGCAGTGATTCGGTCAATCCGATGGCGAGGCAGAGGCCGCCCTCGGAACGGAAGGTGCCGCTCGCGAAGTAGGCACAGCGGGCGCCGGGATCGCCGCTGTTCGTGAGCGCGAGGAACACGTCTGCTTCGAAGCGGTTCGCCTCGGCCGTCAAGATCCCGGGATCGCTTCCCGACGAGTCGGCGACGGCATTGGCGCCGACGAAGCGGAGCGCTTTGGTGACAGAGGTCGCGAGCACGGCCATTGCGGGCTCGGCCGCGATGAAGACTCGCAACTCGTCCAGATGACGAGGTGATCGCAACGACTCCCGCTCGCGCACACTCGCGACCGACCCGGCGGCCAGACTGCTCACCCGCTTGATCGCTTCCAGCGTCGAGGGCCCGCACACACCGTCGGCGCTCGTTCCGGTATTGCGCTGGAACTGGCGAAGCGCCGTATCGGTTTCCCGCCCGAGGATCCCGTCCTCCCGGCCGGCGTCGAACCCGAGCACGTTCAATCGGTGCTGCAGTTCGGCGACGTCGTCGCCCCGCAACATCGGGTGCGCGAGATACAACAGCCGGTCGCCGAGGCTGAAGCCGCTCTCGACCAACGCCCCCCAGGTCTCCGGTCCGCAGATGCCGTCGACGCGTAGCCCCCGGGCCTCTTGAAAGGCGCGGACGGCGCGCTCGAGGCCCTCGTCGAACACGTCGCCGGCGGCCTCGCACGCACCGGCCGACACGAGACGCGCGCTCAAGTCGCGGACCGCGTTCCCCCGATCACCGCGCCGGAGCAGCATCCGTGCGGTCAATCGATGAACTCGGAGAGCTCCTCGAGCAGTTGCGGCTTGCCCTTGGCACCGACGAGCCGCTTCTTCACCTCGCCGTCGGCGATGACGAGCAGCGTCGGGATGCTCATGACCTCGTAGCGCCGCGCGACATTCGGGTTGTCGTCGACGTTGAGCTTCGCGATCCGGATGCGACCCGCATGCTCCTTGGCGATGTCCTCGAGGACGGGCGAGATCATCTTGCACGGCCCGCACCACTCGGCCCAGAAGTCGACGAGCAGCGGCGTGTCGGCGGCGCCCACGCTTTCGTCGAAGGTGGCGTCGGTGAGCGTCAGAATATCGTCAGACACGATGGAAACCTTTCTCTACCCGACGGCGGTTGGGGCGTCGTCGAGGGTTTCGAGGTAGCGCTCGGCTTCGAGCGCAGCCATACATCCGGATCCGGCGGCCGTGATGGCCTGCCGGTACACGTGATCCTGCACGTCACCGGCCGCGAACACGCCCGGAATGGACGTGAGCGTGGATCCGCCGCGTGTGATGACGTACCCGCCGTCGTCGAGGTCGAGCTGCCCGGCGAACAACGATGTGTTCGGGTCGTGGCCGATCGCGACGAACAGCCCCGACACGCTGATGGAGCTGTCCGCGCCGGTCTCGACATCGCGTAGCCGAACGGCCTCGACGCGCCCGTCACCGACGACGTCGGTGACGACGCTGTTCCAACGGAACTCGATCTTGGGGTTCGCGAATGCGCGGTCTTGCATGATCTTCGACGCGCGCAGCTCCTTACGGCGGTGTACCAGCGTCACCTTGTCCGCAAAGCGAGTGAGGAAGTTGGCCTCCTCGAGTGCCGAGTCGCCGCCGCCGACGACGACGATCTCGTGGCCACGGAAGAAGAACCCGTCGCACGTCGCGCACGTCGAGACGCCGTGACCGAGCAGTGCTTGTTCGTTCGGCAAGCCGAGCATGCGTGCCTGCGCGCCGGTGGAGATGATCACGGCGCGGGCGAACTCGTCGTGCCCGCCGACACGCACGCGCATCGGAGTCGTGTTCAGGTCGACCTCGTCGACGTCGGCGGTCACGAACTCGGCGCCGAACCGCTCAGCCTGCTCACGGAACTTTGCCATCAGGTCGGGGCCGATGATGCCCTCCGGGAAGCCCGGATAGTTCTCCACGTCGGTGGTCAGCATGAGCTGGCCACCGGCTCGCAGGCCCTCGATGACGAGAGGAGCGAGGTTCGCGCGAGCCGTGTAGATCGCAGCCGTGAGCCCGGCCGGACCCGATCCGATGATGATGACGTCCCGCGCGCTCATGGGTGTCGTTTCTGCTCGTGATCCGTTAGCTCGGTCAGGGGTTGCGCTTGGTCCAGCAGAACGCTCCCGCGATCAGGAAGATTCCGCCGAGCGTGAGCCAAGCAGCCCAGGCGTGGCCCTGGTACAGCAGGACGAGCCCGCGGAAGGCCCCGATGATCAACAGGATGACCGCGGGAATGGCGATCAGCGCCGCGAGTACCCCGTAGACCACGGCGCGGGTCGCAACGCGGGCCGGCTCGACCGTTCGGTCGCGTACCGTCCCAACCGTGCGCTCTATGACGTCGGTCGCCTCGGTCGTCCAGTCGGCCACTCTCGAGTCCCTGCCACTTCTCGGCGGTCATTCCGGCCCGGGCAGCGTACATGCCTCGATCCGGCGATCGCCGAGGCCGGCGAAAACTCCGATCAACCGATCGATTGGACGTTCAACACGCGGCAGGCCCGGTCGACGATCTCGACCGTGCGCGCGCGTGTGCCCTCGAACACGAACACCACGACGGGCTGACCCTGATAGGTCGCGGACGTCGTGAACACCAGGGGATCCCCGGTGGGCGCGCGACTCGGGGCAGAACAGGTGGGCAGCGCCTTTCCGTTGCCCGTGAAGGCCGGAGCGGTCTTCTGGGAAAGGCCGTCCTGGTCGCGGGAGGCGCTGTTCGCGGGGAGCGCCGCCGAGGCGCTGCCGGAGCCGAGCGCGGAGGGCACCCGACCGCTGCTGGTCCCGGCGACGCTGTATTTGTGGGTCGCGGATTCGTCGACCGCCGCGAGCGCGAGCAGGCGCAAGCTCGTGAAGGTCCCGAGCCTGGCCTCCGGGGCAGGAGCGTTCGGTGGGACGACGAGCGACGATCCGGTCGCAGCCGGGTGTGCCGCCGTCCGGCGGGGCGACTCGGGCGCGCTCGCAGCCACGGTGTGGTTGCCGTGACCGCTCAAGCTCGCGGCGATCGCCACGGCAACGACGGCGGCGGCCGCGATCCCGATGGCTCCTGTGAATACACGGTTGCGCCGCCGAGCGCGGGCCTTGCGCCGTGCGGTCTGTTCGGCTTCGGCGGCGCGTACTGCCTTGGCGCGTATGCGCGCGGAGACGAGGTCGTCGAAGTCGGGCGTCTCTGCGAGGACATCGCGCGCGGCCGCGAGCGCGGCGCGGCGTTCGGCTGCGCCCGGCGTCGCTCGTATGCGAGCGACGAGCGTCTCGGTGGGTACGTGCCGCTCCCGCGCGACCGCGTCGAGCTCGCTGTCGAGCTCCGCGGACAGCAGCTCGTCGAGCTCCTCGGGTTCCAGGGGCGGTGCAGTGTCGTTCATGATCTCAAGGCGTTTGATGCTCGGAGGAGGTCTCCCGGTTCCCGAGGAGATCGGCAAGTGCGGCCCGGCCGCGGGAAATGCGCGATCGGACGGTTCCGGCCGGTATGCCGAGCACGTCGGCGATCTCGGCGTAGTCCATGCCGACGAGATCGCGGAGTGCGACCGCGGCCCGGTATTCGGGCGGGAGTTGTTCGAGCGCCGCGTCGACGTCGAGGCGGTCTGCGACGCCGGTATCGAGCGAGGCCCGGTCGGGCGCCCGCGCCGATTCCGCGACGTCGTCGGTCGGCACCGGTCGCCGGTTGCGGCGCCTCGCCTCGTCCAGCGCCGCGTTGGTCGCGACTCGGTATGCCCATGTCGAGAACTTGGATCGCCCGTCGAAGGTCCCGATCTTGCGCGCGATCGCGAGAAGCGCCTCCTGGGTCGCGTCGAGCGCGTCGTCGGCGTTGCCGAGAACGCGCCGGCAGACGCCGTGTACGAGAGCCATGTGGTTGCCGAGCACCTGGTCGAGGGCAGCCGTGTCACCCGCGGCGGCACGCCGCGCGAGCGCTGTGTCGTGATCAGGATCAGCGTCGGGCACTGACGAGGATCACTCGACCCAGGCGATTCCCATGACCCGCGGGCCGGTGTGCACGCCGATCACGGGACCGATCGTTCCGACCGTCACCTCGGCGTCCGGCACCAACGGCTCGAGCATCGCGAGGAATTCGTCGAGATCCGGCGCGTTCCCGTGGAGCACGCTGATGCTCTCGACCTTGCCGCGGGGAATCTGGTCGACGAGGAAGCGCAACGCCTTCGAGCGGGTACGAACCCGGCCCGCCGGTTCGACTGCGCCGTCGATGACCTCGATGATCGGTTTGATCGAGAGCATCGAGCCGAGCATTGCCTGCGCGCCGCCGATGCGGCCGCCTTTTCGCAGGTATTCGAGTGTGTCGAGCGTCGCGAAGACGCGCTCTCGCGCGCGGCGTGACTCGACCTCGGCGACGATTTCCTCGAGCGAGGCACCGGACCGGGCTTGCCGCGCCGCGTGCACGACCAGATTGCCGATCCCCATCGAGGCGCTCATCGAGTCGATGATCTCGATCGCTGTCCGACCGTCGAGTGCTTTGGCCGCGACGAGCGCGGACTGCATGGTGGCCGAGAGGCGCGCCGACAGGTTGATGCAGACGATGCCGTCGGCGCCGTCGTCGCTCAAGCGACGAAAGGTCTCCTCGAAGGCTCCGACGGAGGGCGCAGCCGTTTCGGGGAGTACCGACGAGGCCTCCAACTCCCGCCAGAACGCGTCGACGCTCAGCTCCTTGCGGTCCACGTACTCGCGATTGCCGAAGCGAATCGTGAGCGGGACCACCTCGATGCCGAGCTCCTCGCAGATCGATTCCGGAAGATCGCACGCACTGTCGGTCACGATGCGAACTGGCATGCGTCCTCCTCGATTTCTGTATCCGCCCGGCCGGGCCAGGGTTCCGATCCCTCCGCCGGCCCCATGGTTACACGTCGGAGGGTGCTTTGCCGCGCCGTCTGAGCAACCCGACGAGTGCGCCCAGCTCGTCGGAGCGCAGGACCAGGAGGCCGGCGACGTACGTGACCAGGCCGGCGGCACCCGCGACCACCGTCGCGGTCAACGCAGTGCTGGGCGAGGAGTGGCCGATGGCAGCGGCGATCGGCGCGGCGACGAGGGCCGCGGCCAAGGCGGCGATGCCCGCTCGGAGCGCCGATCGGCCCGCCGTCGCGTCGGGCACACCACCGATCCGTCGCCGCAGCACGACGAGCGCGCCGACTGCGGCTACGAAATAGGCGCCACTCCACGCCAGCGCGAGGCCCTGCACACCGAGACGCGGGAACAACGCGAGCGCGAGGAGGATGTTCAGCGCGTTCTCGATCGCGTTGAGGAAGAAAGGCGTCCGGGTGTCCTGCAGGGCATAGAAGGCGCGCATCACGTATAGGTAGACCGAGAACGGAACGAGGCTGAGCGCGAACGCCTGCAGTGTGTCCGCGGTGATCATCGCGTCATGGGCGGTGAACTGGCGCCGAACGATCACCGCCAGCATCGGCTGGGCCAGAACGGCGAAGAGCACCGATGCCGGAAGAACGAGCACGACGATGTACCGGAGTCCGAGCCCGAACTCGCGGCGCAGGCCGGCGGCGTCGCCGAGCCGCGCCCGCCGCGCCAGGTTCGGCATCATGGTCGTCATGATCGATACGGCCAAGAGGCCGTGCGGTACGACGTAGAACGTGAACGCGTACACGTACGCGGAAACGTTGCCCGACGAGTTGTTCGCGAGCACGAGGACGAACAGCTGCGCGAGCTGGTTCGTGACCACGTAGCCGGCCGTCCATCCCGAGAGCCGGACGATCGTGCGGATCGCGGGGTCGCGCCAGGCGGGGACGAACCGGAGGTGCACCCGCGCCCGGGCGAGGGCCGGCATCAGCGCGAGCGACATGACGACGATGCCCGCCGTGGTCCCGATGCCGAGCAGCAACAGGAGGCCGACGTCGTCGCGCACACGTGTGACGTCCGCGATCGAGCTGTGGCGACTCGCAGTCTCGGACGCGAACACGAGGAGGACGACGATGACGACGACGTTGTTCAACACGGGCGCGAAGGCCGCGGCGACGAAGCGGTGGCGCGCGTTCAAGAGCGCGGTCGCGAGGGTCGTGAACCCGTAGAAGACCATCTGCGGCACGAAGCAGAGGATCAGGAACGTCAGGACGTGGAGTTGTGCGCTCCGATCGGGCCCGTTCGCGTGCAGCGCGAACAATCGGGCGATCCACGGCGACAAGAGCATCGTCACCGCGGTGAAGATCGCGAGCGCGGTCATGGTCACGGTGAACACGGCAGAGATAGAGCGGTCGGCGCGGCGTTCCAGCAGGTCGACGAAGACCGGAACCAGCGTCGCCGCGAGGACGCCGCCGACGAGCAGCTCGTACACGATGTTCGGCGTGGTGTTGGCGAGGTTGTACGTGTCGGCGAGCGACGCTTGTCCGATGACGGCGGCCAGCACCACCACGCGCAACAAGCCGGTCAGGCGCGAAAGCAGTGTCCCCGCCGCGACGGCGGCGCTCGAGCGCGCGAGGCCGGCACGATCGCGGCCCTGATCGTCGACGGTCGCGCTCACCGGTTCAGCATGCGCCTACGCGGACGGAGCCGGGGCGGGTTGCGAGGTGCTGATCCGGCGGTTGCGGCGCGTGCGCCGGAAGTGGTTCGCCCACCACCCGGCGAGGAACACCAGCGCGGCGATGGTGACGCCGACGGCCCAGCCGCCGAAGACGGCCGACCGGACCGACACGGTCACCGGCGAACCGAATGCGAGACGCCCGTCGGGCGAGGTCACGCTGATCGTCATCGGGAACGTTCCCGAGGCGCGGGCTTCCACGTCGAAGCGGATCGTGTTGCTGCCCGGTTTCAACGTGACGATCTGGTCCGCGCCACCGGGGAAGAGCAGCTTCGCGCTGTCGAGGTGAACGAGCACCTTCACGTCGCGCGCGGGCTTGAGGTCGTTTTCGAACGTCAGGGGGACCGCGGCCTTGCGGGAGGTCAGTGTGATGCGTTTTTCGTCCGCGGTGACGCTCGACGTGTACGCGTGGATGGCTGTGTCGATCCTGGCGAGCGAGTCGTGCGCTCGCTCGGGCGAGATCGTCGTCGAAAGGGCAGTGAGGAGCGCGGTTTCGCCTTCTACGACGACGGCGTCTCGCGTCCCGACCACGTTGCGGTACGCGGAGAGCTCGTCGGCCGTGTTCTGGTACTCCACGGGATCCACCGGCGTGGCGGGCGGCGTCGCGGGCACGAGCCGCCGTTGCACGTCGGCGCCGAGGTTCTGTTCGGTCACGATCGTGGAGAAGAGGTCGTCGAGCGTCGCAGATTGCACGAGCGGGAGTGTCCGCAGCGCGCCGATCACGGTGAGCATCGTCGCAACGTCCGGTACCCAGCGCGCCGGGGGCGCGATGACGATCCCTCGCGGGATGGAAGGCGTTTCGTACGCGACTTCGGCCAGTGCCGCGATCACGCGTTCGGCTCGAAGCGCGCTCGGATCGTTCCCGAGGAGCAGGCTCTCGACGAAGGGAGCCGTCGCCACGCCGCGCGAGTCGCCGCCCGTCGTGTCGAGCACGAAGGCCTCCGCTGGAGAGAACGGGTGCGGCACCGGGATGAGCGCGGGATCACGCACGGCGACCCGGTCGATGAGCATCTGGCGGAGCTCGTTCACCACGGCGTCGCTCGTGGGGACCGGATCGATGAAGTCCGATTGCGCCGGCGCCGGCGGGCTCGCGCCGAGCGCCGCCCGTAGTGCGGCAGATCCCGCCGAGTACTGCTGCGTCAAGAAGTGGCCGAGCCCGGCGGCGATGACCGCGGACGCGTCGATGGGCACGTAGGTGCTCGGCAGCAGTTCCGTCGAGGAACGCAGAGCGGCGGCTCGCACGCGATCGAAGTCAGCCGCGGTCCGCGGGCTCTTGAGCCCGAGCCGCCGCCATGCGGTAGCCGTCTCGGGACCGAGCACGAGGGAGAGGTGGAAGCCGGCGGTGTGCCCGAGGACCACGGCGACCTTGTCGAGCCGGCCTCCGGGCTTCATCTCCGCGGCGACCTTCGGGTCGTCGGAGCCGTCGGGCAGCACGATGGGATCGCTCACGGCGGACAGGATGAGCGACACCGACAGTCTCTTGTCGATCGGCTGGCCGGAGTGGGTGTCGACCACGACCAACCAGGTCACGAACGACTGGGTCGCGGTGCCGGTGTTCACGAGCTGGACCTCGACCGGGTAGACGCCCGGCTGGGTGACGCCGATCGTCGGCCGGACGCCCGAACCCGACAGCCCGAAGACGACCGCGAGATTCCCCGCGCCGTCCCGCGGCAGTGTCGAGACGCGGATCTGGTCCGGGACGGACAACGTGCCGCCCAAGCTGGTGCCGGCGATCACGTCGTCGAACCCGCTGCGGGAGGTCGTCGACTGATGGACCTGGATCAGGATCGCCGCGTTCGGGCTCGCCGTGAGCGCGGGATCGTCGACGCGCAGCTTCATCATGAACGTCTCCCGCAGGCCGACCCACGTGCTCTGGCTGACGAGACTCAGGCCGACCGGCAAGGGCGCGGAGCTCGGCACGGATGTAGTGACCTCTTGGGCGTGAGCGCCGGTCGCCCCCGCGAGGACGAACGCGGTAGCGGCGAGCACGGGACCCAAGCGCCGTGCGAGCCCGGATCCGAACGTCACAACGCGCGGCCCAACACGTGCAATCCGACCGGGAGCCGAGTGAAGCCCGCGCGGAGGTACAGGGCGAGCGCGCCCTGATTGTTCTCCTGGGTGTTGACGTATGCGCGCTTGGCTCCGTGCGTGCGCAGCCAGCGCAAGCCGTCGGTGAGGAGCGCGTGGCCCGCGCCGCGTCGCTGTTCGGCGGGTGATACCGCGAGCCGTTGTACGTAGCCCGCCGTTGCCGCGCGCCCGAACAGGCCGTAGCCGTACGGATCACCGTCGGGCGGCGTCACCCGCAGGTGCGACCGTGGTGTCGCGCGGGTCGCCTCGCGCAGCGCGAGCGCGTCGAACTGCCAGAACTCCTCGAACGCGGCCGCGTCCGCGGCCAGGATCGCGTGGCGGTCGGAGCGCGTGGACCGGCGCGTGATCCCGCTCGGCGCGTGGAGCCGCTCGAGATCATGGGCCAAGAGGTGTAGACGGCCCTTCACCGCGAAGCCGACGTCGACGAGCGGCAGGCTCGCGGCGGGGCCGAGCGCGTTGGTCACGACCTCGCGGTAGCCGTCGTCGTGCAGCCGCTCGAGGAGCTCGGTGAGCACATCGGGCGGGGGCGCGTCGGAGCCGTGGAGCGCGAGGGACGCGACGTCGGGGCGCCCGTGCCACGCCGCGACCCGGGCGACGCCCCCGCGAAATCGGTACGACTGCGCCCTGTGCGCCTTCACCGGCGGCGAGCGTAGCGACGGGGAGCCACCGGAGCCGGTCCCGTGGTCGCGTTCGTTAGCCTCGCAGCGTGCTCCTGGTCGCGATCGATCCCCGCTTCGAGGATCACGATGCGGGCCGGGGCCATCCCGAGCGTCCGGCGCGGCTGCGTTCCGTCCTCGAGGGCCTCGACGCCGGATCCCCGCGCGATGCCCGCCGGACGCTGGAGCCGAGGCGCGCGACGCGAACCGACCTCGAGCGCGTGCACACGGCCGAGTATCTCGAGCGGCTCGAGCGCTTCTGCGCGTCGGGCGGTGGTCGCCTCGACGCCGACACGGGCGCATCGGCCGCGTCTTGGGAGGCCGCGCTGCTCGCCGCCGGGAGCGGGCTCGAGGCGGTTGATGCGCTCGATCGCGGCGACGGCGACTTCGCGTTCTGCGCTGTCCGCCCGCCGGGCCATCACGCGGTCGCGGACCATGCGATGGGGTTTTGTCTGCTCAACAATGTCGCGGTCACGGCGGCCGCCCTCCGTGACCGCGGAGAACGCGTGCTCGTCGTCGACTGGGACGCGCACCACGGCAACGGCACCCAGGACATCTTCTACGCGGACGGCGCGGTGATGTACGTGTCGATGCACGAATGGCCCCTCTACCCGGGCACCGGCCGGCTCGACGACGCCGGGAAGGGTGCGGGCGCCGGCACCACGGTCAACTTTCCCCTGCCCGCGGGCGCGACCGGCGACGTGTACCTCGACGCGGTCGACACTGTCGTCGAGCCTCTGGTCGAGCGGTTCGCCCCTACGTGGGTCCTCGTCTCGGCGGGCTTCGACGCGCATCGCGCCGATCCGCTCACCGGGCTCGGCCTCGCGGCGGGCGACTACGCCGACCTCACCGCGCGCGTTATGGCGCTCACACCGGCCCGGCGGCTGGTCGTGTTCCTCGAGGGCGGCTACGACCTCGACGCGCTGCGCGACTCCACTGCCGCGACAGTTTCGACCTTGCTCGGCCGGCCGGAGCGGGTCGAGCCGGCCACCGCCAACGGGCCGGGTCGCGCCGTGGTGCACGCGGCCCGAGATCTTCACGACGTCTGAGCGTGGGGCCGGGCGATCGTCGCCCGAAATTGCCCGACCTGCGCCAAATCCTTCCGCGGTCTGCTCCAGAGCGGCGCCCGTCTTGCCGATCGATCACAGGTAAGGACGAGACCACGGTGCCGCCCGCGCGTCTGGAGCGTGCCGGTCGCCGTCGGCCGCGAGAGGATGGTCAGCCCCGGTGTTGGATCTCGATCAGCTACTCCGCAATGCCGTCGAGCGCGGTGCGTCCGACGTGCACATCAAGGTCGGTTCGCCGCCCTTCATCAGGATCGACGGCCGGCTCGACCGGACCGACCTCGCACCGGTGTCTCCGGTCGAGACGGAGCGCATCGCGTTCGCGATCATGCCGAAGCAGCGCGCTGAGGAGTTCATAGGGAGCTCGGAGGCGGACTTCGCGTACTCGGTATCTGGTCTCGGTCGGTTCCGCGTGAACGTCATGCGTCAGCGAGGCTCGGTCGGCCTCGTTCTCCGGCGCGTCCAGAGCGACATCCCGACTTTCGAGGCACTCGGCCTGCCACCCGTGATCCGCAAGCTCACGGATCACCAGCGCGGCCTGATCCTCGTCACGGGTCCGACCGGTTCGGGCAAGACGACGACGCTCGGATCGATGATCGACTTCATCAACGACACCTACAACCGGCACATCGTCACCATCGAGGACCCGATCGAGATCCTCCACGCCGACAAGTGCTCGATCGTCAACCAGCGTGAGGTCGGCACCGACACCGCCGACTTCCACTCCGCGCTCAAGCGGGTGCTGCGCCAGGACCCCGACGTGATCCTCGTCGGCGAGGTCCGTGACGTCGAGACGGTGAAGACGGCGCTCACCGCAGCCGAGACCGGTCACCTCGTGTTCTCGACGCTCCACACGATCAGTGCGACCGATTCGATCAACCGGATCATCGACTTCTTCCCGCCGCACGAGCAGCGCCAGGTCCGGATGTCGCTCGCGTCCTCGCTTCGCGGCATCGTGAGCCAGCGTCTCGTCGAGCGGAGGCTGGGCGGTCGCGCGCCCGCGGTGGAGGTGCTCGTGTCGACCGGGCGCGTGTTCGACAAGATCGTGAATCCCGACGAGACCCACGAGATCGAACAGATCATCGCCGAAGGCGAGTACTACGGGATGCAGACCTTCGATCAGAGCCTGCTCGCGTTGTACAAGAGCGGGACCATCGACTTGCGCGAAGCGATCGCCGCCTCGACCACCCCACACGACCTCCGGCTCATGATCGAGCAGCACACGATGGAGATGGCGGCCGAGCAGGCTGCGGCCGGGCAGTAGTCCCGCGACGGCCGGCGCAGTCCGGCCCCAGCACCGCCTCGCGCCACAATGGGCGGCTGTGACCGCCGTTCCCGCCCGTCTCGAGCGCTTCTTCGTGCCGGATTCGCCGACGCAGCAGCTCGCGGCGCGGCTGCATGCGGGCGGGTATCGCGCTTATCTCGTGGGCGGCAGCGTGCGCGACGCGTTGCTCGACCGCGACATCGTCGACGTGGACGTCACCACGGATGCCCGCCCCGACGCGGTCGAGGCGATCGTGCGGCCGTGGGCCGACGCCGTGTGGCTGCAAGGGCAGCGCTTCGGGACCATCGGGTGCGAGAAGGACAGCGAGCGCTTCGAGATCACGACCTTCCGGGCCGACGTCTACCGCCCCGAGAGCCGCAAGCCCGACGTCACGTTCTCCGACGACATCGAGACCGACCTTTCCCGGCGCGACTTCACCATCAATGCCATGGCGATCGAGCTCGGCGCCGAAGGGGGCGAAGACCCGGTGCTCGTCGACCCCTTCGGCGGTCTCGCCGACCTTGCCTCCCGCCGGCTCCGGACACCGCTCGCGGCCGAGGTGTCGTTCGAGGACGATCCGCTGCGGATGTTGCGGGCCGCGCGATTCGTGACGACGCTCGGATTCGAGCCCGACGCCGACTTGATGAGTGCCATCGGTCAGATGCACGAACGCCTGAAGATCGTCAGCGCGGAGAGGATCCGCGACGAGCTCTCGAAGCTGATCGTCGCCGACGATCCGTCGCCCGGGTTGTGGCTCGCGGCGCGTACCGGCCTCGCCGACGAGTTCCTACCCGAGCTCAACGCCATGCGGCTCGAACAGGACCCGATCCACCGTCACAAGGACGTCCTCGCGCACACGATCGCGGTCGTCGCGAAGACATCGCCACGGTTGCGGATCCGGCTCTCGGCGCTGCTCCACGACGTGGGAAAGCCCCGTACTCGCGACTACGGGCCGCAGGGCGTCACGTTCCACCACCATGAGGTCGTCGGGGCGCGGATGGCGCGAGACCGAATGCTCGCGCTGCGCTATCCGAACGAGCTCGTCGACGACGTGAGCCGCCTCGTCGAATTGCATCTGCGCTTCCACACCTATCGCATGGGCTGGACCGACAGCGCGGTGCGCCGCTACGTGCGCGACGCGGGCCCGCTGCTCGACGACCTGAACGAGCTGACGCGATGCGACTGCACCACGCGGGACGCGCGCAAGGCCGCGGCCTTGGGACATCGCATGGACGAGCTCGAAGCCCGCATCGCCGAGCTGCAGGCCCGCGAAGAGCTCGCGAAGATCCGCCCCGCGCTCGACGGAAACCAGGTCATGCAGTTCCTCGGAGTCGCGCCCGGGCGTGTGGTCGGCGATGCGCTCGAGTTCCTGCTCGAGCTCCGGTTGGAGGACGGGCCGATGAGCGAAGCCGAGGCCTACACACGGCTCGCGGCCTGGGCACGCGAGCGCGGGGTCGAGCCGGTCTCCTAGACGCCCTCTTTCCGGGCGCGCCACGCGATGATCCGCGGGACCTCCGGACCCGGATCGCTCGAGCCGGCCGGCTCGGGCTCGAGTAGCAGGTCGACGCGGTAGCCCGCCCGGTGCAGTGACGCGAACACGTCTGCAATCGTGCGGGGCCACACGCGGATGCGTTCGTCGTCGAACATGATCTCGACCGGGGCGTCGTCGAAGTACGACCGCCGGACTTCCAGGGTCCCCAGCGGAAGCGCGCCCGGTGCCGCACCTTCGCGCCCGATCGCCAGTGCCATCGGATGGTCGTAGGAGAACACGAACGGCGCACCCGGTGCGAGCACGCGCTGCACCTGGCGCAGCAGGCGATCGAGGTCGTCGACCTCTCCGAGGACGCCGGCCGCGAACGCGAGATCGATGGAGTCGGCCCGGAGGAACGCGAGATCAGCCGCGTCGCATTCGTGCCATTCCACCCTGACATCGACGGTCGCGGCGAGCTTGCGGGCGTGGGCAAGCTGGGCGGCCGACCGGTCTATCGCGATCACGTGCGCGCCCTGCCGCGCGAAGGCGACCGCATTCGCGCCGTTCCCGGTACCGATATCGAGGACACGTCGGCCGTTGACGTCGCCGCACATGCGAAGCTCGTCCTCGGTCGGCCCGCCGGGCGCGTAGGTAACCGTCTGCGCGGCGACGTCGAAGTCGAGATGGCGATCCTTGGCCGCGATCCGGTCCCAGACCTCGGCGTTCATCGGGCGAGCGCTCTCGACTCGAGGACCGCTTCCCGCTGCGCCGTGTGATCGCTCATGGGCGCATTCTGGCGCGGCGGGCGTGCTACGCGCCGGAAGCGAACTCCTCGACCATGCGGTGGGCTTCGTCGTCGTGGTATTGCACCGGCGGCGACTTCATGAAGTACGCGGACGGGCCGAGCAGCGGGCCGCCGATGCCACGGTCGAGCGCGACCTTCGCACAGCGCACCGCGTCGATGATCACACCAGCCGAGTTCGGCGAGTCCCAGACCTCGAGCTTCAGCTCGATGTTGAGCGGCACGTCGCCGAAATTACGACCCTCCATACGGATGTAGGCCCACTTCCGGTCGTTGAGCCACGGCACGTGATCGGACGGGCCGATGTGAACGTGGTCGGTGCTGATCCCCTGGTCGATCTGGCTCGTCACCGACTGCGTCTTGCTGATCTTCTTCGACAGGAGCCGCTCGCGCTCGAGCATGTTCTTGAAGTCCATGTTCCCGCCGAAGTTCAGCTGGTAGGTGTTGTCGATCGCGAGACCGCGGTCTTCGAACAGCCGGGCGAGGAGCCGGTGCGTGATGGTGGCGCCGACCTGGCTCTTGATGTCGTCGCCGATGATCGGCACTCCGGCGTCCTCGAACTTCTTCGCCCACTCGGGGTTACTCGCGATGAACACGGGGATGGCGTTGACGAACGCGACTCCGGCGTCGAGCGCGGCCTGCGCGTAGTACTTCTGAGCGTCCTCGGAACCGACCGGGAGGTACGACACGAGCACGTCGGCGCGGCAGTCGCGGAGGGCCTGCGCAACGTCGACCGCCTCGGCCGGCGACTCCTCGACGACCTCGCGGTAGTACTTGCCGAGGCCGTCGAGCGTCGGTCCCCGCTGCACGAGCACGCCGAGCTCGGGCACGTCGGCGAACTTGATCGTGTTGTTGATGCTCGTGAAGATCGCCTTGCCGAGATCGAGCCCGACCTTGTCGGCGTCGACGTCGAACGCGCCGACGAACTCGATGTCGCCGACGTGGTAGCCCGCGAGCTCGACGTGCATGAGCCCGGGTACCAGCTCGTTCGGGTCGGCGTCGCGGTAGAACTGAACGCCCTGGACCAAGCTGCTCGCGCAGTTGCCGACACCGGCGATCGCGACCCGTACGGTCTTCAACGAAATCTCGCGACGCTCGCTCATGTTTTCCGCTCGGGGCCGCTGCGCGGCCGGGCCGCTCGGGCCACGCTCGCTCATGTTTTCCGCTCGGGGCCGCTGCGCGGCCGGGCCGCTCGGGCCACGCTCGCTACTCGGCGGGTTACCCGCCTCGCGACGCTCGCTCATGCTGTTGCTCCTTCGGTGCGGTCGCCGGCCTGCTCGCCGCGCTCTTGCGCGATCAGCTCGGCGATCCAGTCGAGATCGTTTTGGGTGGACCGGGCCCGGTGCTCGAGCAGAGAACGGGCGTAGCGGTCGATGGCGCGGGTCGCGGGTTTGCGTTCCGTGACGAGGCGTTGGGTGAGTTGGGCCCGGCGGCGCTCGAGGAACGCGAGGCGGGCCGCCGGCTCGAGATGGCCACAGAACACGAGCTTCACGGCGAACGCCCGCTCGTCGTCGTCGGTCTCGTCGGTGAGGAGCTCGGTGAAGAGCTCACGGCCCCTCGCGGTGATCGCGTACGCGCGGCGGGTCCGCCGGGGCGGGCGCGGGCGGAGGCGCATCCGCGCCGCGGCCAGGTCACCCTTGAGCGAACCGGTGGAAACGAACGTTCCGGCCGCAGTTCGGCCGTCGGTGTCGCTGACCTCCTCGATGGCGCCGGAGCGCTCCAGGCGGCGCAGCGCCGGGTACAACGAGCCGAATGAGATGCCCCAGAGGGGGCCGAGCGTCTCGGACAGGCGCTTCTTCAGGTCGTAGCCGTGGCGCGGCTGCTCCGCGAGCAACCCGAGGACGGCCAGTTCCAACATGTATCCGATGATATATCGATTCGATATATCGATGCAAACATCGCACCCAACCATGTCCCGACCGATAAGCGGCATTGGTGCCAACGGTCGGAAACGGAGCCAACGGGAACGGATGCTGTTCGGCCCCGCCCGACCCGCACCTACACTTTCCGCCAATGCAGAGCGTCACCGACTACGCGCTGGCACGCCGGGCGGTGTTGCGCGATTTCCGCCGGGGAGCGCTCACCCGCCTCGACGTTTGTGACGCCCATCCCGAGCTCATCCGGGCCGCGCAGTTCATCGGTACCGACATCGACGACGAGTGTCCCGTGTGCGGTGCAACGAATATGCGCGTCGTGTCCTATGTGTACGGCGAGAAGTTGAAACAGGCCAACGGGCGGGCGATCAGCACGCAAGCGGAGCTACGAAAGCTCGGCGCGTCCTGCGACGAGTTCGCTTGTTACGACGTCGAAGTGTGCGTCGACTGCCGGTGGAACCACCTGCGCCGGCAATCGCTCCACGGCCGGCTGCACGCGAGCTGAATCCGAGCCTTCCGCGGGCCGCGGGTCAGTCGTCGACGATCTCGCACGGGTACTGCGAGATGCACGACACACACCAGAGCTCGGGCTCGGCGAGGACCGTCTGCGAGCCGGGCGTGTCCCATGACGGCGGCACGACGTAGATGCGCCGCACGAGCACGAGCTCGTCGTCGGCGACCCCGCAGTTCTCGCACGCGCGCGCGGACATGCGCGCATTCTCCCCGAGCGGGCGCGGGGTCGTACAGCGGTGCGGGACGAAGTTGGTGCCGGACGAAGACGGTGCCGGGCAACGACGGGGTCTGCTCAGGCAGGGCCGCTGGCCACCGGGACTCGAGCGCCGGTACGCTGCGATAACCGCCGGGAGCCGAACGTGCCCTGGACGGTGGAGGTAGCGGAGATGACCGCAAACCCGGCGCGGCGGGTGACCGCGCCCGACGTAATGACCCGCAAGGGCGACGGCACCCCGTTGGTAATGGTCACCGCGTACGACGCGCCTTCGGCGCGGACCGTCGACAGTGCGGGCGCCGACCTCATCCTGGTCGGCGACTCGGTCGCGATGGTCGTGCTGGGCTACGACGACACCCTTCAGGTGACGACCGACGACATGGCGCACCACGTCGCGGCAGTGGCGCGCAGCCGCCCGCGGGCGCTGGTCGTCGCCGACCTTCCGTGGCTCAGCTATCACGTGAGCACTGCCGAGACGGTGCACAACGCCGCGCGCCTCGTGCGGTCCGGCGCCGGTGCGGTGAAGCTCGAAGGTGGGCGCAAGCGGCTCGAGTCCGTGCACGCGATCCTCGACGCCGAGATTCCGGTTATGGGCCACATCGGCCTGACGCCGCAGTCGATCCACGCCCTCGGTGGCTTCCGCGTGCAGGGCAAGGAGCTCGACGCGGCCAAGGCGCTGGCGGACGACGCCGTCGCGCTCGCCGAAGCCGGCTGTTTCGCGATCGTGCTCGAATGCGTCCCCGACGCGGTGGCGCGCGTGATCACCGAGCAGGTCGACGTGCCCACGATCGGTATCGGGGCGGGCCGCCACTGCGACGGCCAGGTGCTCGTATGGCACGACATCCTCGGATTCGCCGGTCCCGAGCACCGGGTGCCGAAGTTCGTACGTCAGTACGCGGCCATGGAGGCGCTGGCGACAGAGTCGATCGAGCGCTTCTGCGCCGACGTCCGTTCCGGTACCTATCCGGCGAGCGCGGAGACCTACCACATGACCGATCGCATGGCCGACGCCCTCGGCCTGTACGGCGGCGCCGCCGAGCCCGAGCTCGCGCAGTAGCCGCGGTGCCGGCGCGGGTCCGCATCGCCGCGGCGGCGGTCGTCGCGCTCGGTGCTCTCGCGGGTCTGGTCGTGCTCGTTGTGCGGATCCGGGCCGGCGAGAGCGGCACCGCGCACCTGTCGTTCGCGTCGACGAGCCCGGCCTCGGCGCCGTTCGGAGAATTCTCGGAAGCGCACGTCGCGGTCGGCTCCACGTGTCTGCGGGTGCTCGTCGCATCGACGCCGAGCGAGCGCGAGCAGGGTCTGCGGGGCGTTACGGTGTTCGGGCCGTACGCGGGAATGCTGTTCGTCAACCCGGGCGACACCAGCGCGCACTACACGATGGCGGGTACGCCCACGCCGCTCGACATCACCTTCTTCGCCGAGGATGGCCGGCCGCTCGACGACCAGCACATGACGCCGTGCCCCGACGGCACCGACGCGACCTGTCCGGAGTACGCGAGCAGGGCTCGCTACCGCTATGCGCTCGAGCGTCCGACCGGGAGCGGTCCGGTCTCGGGTGCGCTCGGGGCCTGCGCCGCGTGAGCGCGGCCCGGAAACCGGATAGCCGGTGACACTGTCTCACCGCTCTTGTAGCGTCGCCTCTCGATAGGCCGTTTCGAGCTGATCTGCTAGCTTCCATCGGTTCCGACAACCGAATCCTGCCCCTGCGGCGCCGGGTGATCGGCGGGCAACGGGGCCCGCACCGGCGCTGCCGTGCGGTCCGAAGGAGGTACCGGCGCATGTCGCGTCCGTACGAAGTCATGATCATCGTCGACGCGGACCTGGAAGAGGAGACGATCCGGGCTGCCGTCGAACGGTGGCTCCAGCTCATCGAGTCGAAGGGCGCCGAACGGGGCCACGTCGACTTCTGGGGCAAGCGCCGTCTCGCCTACGAGATCAAGCACAAGACCGAGGGGTACTACGTGGTGCTCCAGGCCCGAGCCGAACCGCAGGCGATGGAGGAGTTGCACCGGACACTCTCCCTGGCAGATGAAGTGATCCGCCACATGGTGTTGCGCATCCCGGAGAAGGTCTACGGACCTCCGAAGGCGGCGGGCGCCACGGCGGGCAGCAGGCATAGGGAGTAGCGACATGGCAACGGACTCGAACAGCATCACGATCTCCGGCAACATCACCCGCGACCCGGAGATGCGTTACACGCCGAGCGGCGTCTCGAAGGTCACCTTCGGTGTGGCCGTCAACCGCTCGTGGCGGAACCAGCAGTCCCAGGAGTGGGAAGAGCAGACGAGCTTCTTCAACGTCGTCGCGTGGCGACAGCTCGCCGAGAACGTCGGCGCCTCCTTGACCAAGGGCTCGCGGGTGGTCGTGAGCGGGCGGCTCGAGCAACGGAGCTGGGAGACGGAGTCGGGCGAGAAGCGCTCGATCGTCGAGATCGTCGCCGACGACGTCGCACCCAGCCTGCGTTTCGCGACCGCCGAGGTGCACAAGGTCGAGCGCAGCGGTCCCGACGGGGGCGGCGGTCCGCCCCGCCGGCCGGCACCGACGCCGGCCGCCGGCGGCTCCGACAGCAGTTACGACGATTACGGCGAAGAGCCGTTCTGATCGGATAGGGAACCTCGAGTGGCACAGCGCAGAGAGAAGAAGGCCCCTCCGGGCAAGGAGCGGCGCCCGATCAAGAAGAAGACGTCGATCCTCGTCACCGAGAGCATCGACTGGATCGACTACAAGGATGTCAACCTCCTCCGGCGGTTCATGTCGGAGCGGGCGAAGGTGCGCGCCCGGCGGGTTACCGGCAACACCCAGCAGCAGCAGGTGGCGGTCGCGCGCGCGATCCGGGTTGCACGCGAGATGGCGCTGCTCCCCTACAGCGTGCGCCAGGTGACGCAGCGGTCCAAGGGCCGTCGCGACCGCGGCGACCGCGGCGATCGGGGCGACCGCGAGGGTGAGCTGCGCGACATCCCGGGCGCGATCGAAGACACCGAGGATCGCGAACTCGAAGAAGTCGAGCTCAACGAGGGCCTGGACGGCGAAGTCATCGGCGACGTCGACGACTTGGGCGACGGCGGGAGCGAAGACGAGTGAGGCGCGACTGCACGTCGGAGGTGGGATCGGCATGAGGATCGTTCTTCGCGACGATGTCGACAACCTCGGCAAGAAGGGCGACCTCGTCGACGTCGCCGACGGATACGCGCGCAACTACCTCGTGCCGCGAGGGCTGGCGCTCAAGGCGTCGCCGGGAAGTCAGAAGCAAGCCGACGCCATGCGGCGCAATCGGGAAGCCCGCGAGCGTCGTGAGCGCGAGGCGGCGGAGGCGCTGGCCGCACAGTTCGAGGGCCGGACGATCACGATCAAAGCCCGCGCGGGTGGCGAAGGCCGCCTGTTCGGGTCGGTGACCGCGGTCGACGTCGCCGAAGCGGTGCAGAAGCAGACCGGCGCCGAGATCGACCGCCGCAAGATTGCACTCGACGAGCCGCTCAAGGAGCTGGGTGGCGTCGAGCTGCAGGTCCGCCTGCATCCCGAGGTCGTCGCGACCATCCGGGTCGAAGTCGAAGCAGCCGGCTGAGCCCGTACGGCTCGCGTCCGGTCCCTCGTTCGCGCGCGCTCGTTGGCCAGAATCACCTATGTGTCATTCGACGGCCCGGCCTCGCATTCCTGGTTGTGGACGCCGACGAGTTATCCACAGGCATTGTGCTCGTCGGGGACGCATCCGGCGCGCCCGGACAACGCCGGTTCTTCCTCGGGCCCGGTTGCTCCCGCCCGCGTGCCAGCGGCGATTCGGGCCGGCCGCGCTCGTGAGGACCCGTTGTCGTTGATGGCGCACCCGCATGCGACTGTCCACAGGGATGTGGATCGCGGGATATCCCCCAGCCGCCCGGAGCAATTCACAAGGTTGTCCCCTTCAACCTCACAGGTATCGCGTGCCATGGTCGCCTGCGCCGGCGTGAGGAGGTAGCAACGATGGTCTCGATCGAGGATGCGCGGCGGCGAGCAGGGGTCGCGCGCATACCTCCGCACAATCTCGAGGCCGAGGAGTCGTTGCTCGGGGCGATGATGCTGAGCCGCGAGGCGATCACGGCCGCGGTCGAGGCCCATCTCGAAGGGAGCGACTTCTACAAGCCCGCGCACAGCGCGATCTTCGATGCCGCTTACAGCTTGCACAGCCGGGGCGAACCCGTCGATCCCGTCACCGTCGCCGAGGAGTTACGGCGCGCCGCGCAGCTCGACCAGCTCGGTGGCCGCCAGACGTTGCTGAGGATCCAGGCTGCCACGCCCGCGTCGGCGAACGCGCAGCACTACGCACTCATCGTCGCCGAGCTCTCGATGTTGCGGCGCCTGATCGAGACGGCGGGCGGTATCCAAGAGATGGCGTACGCCGCCGAGGACGCCGTCGACGAGACGCTCGACCGGGCCGAGGCCGCGATCTTCGAAGTGGCCGAGCGACGCGTCGCCGACACGCTGACGCCGCTGTATCCGGCGCTCGAAGAGACGATGAACCAACTCGAGGCGATGTACGACCGCCAGGGTGAGGTCGTCGGCACCGCGACGGGCTATCACGATCTCGACGCGCTGCTGCTCGGCATGCAGCCGTCGACGCTCACGATCGTCGCCGCCCGGCCCGGGCAGGGAAAGACCTCGCTGGCACTCGGGATGGCGCAGCATGTCGCGTTGCACGGCCGCAAGCCCGTGCTCTTCTTCTCGATGGAGATGGGGTACCTCGAGCTCACGAAGCGTCTCCTCGCGGCCGAGGCGCGCGTCCCGTCACGCAAGCTGCAGACCGGGAAGCTCTCCGAGCACGAGTGGCCCCGGGTCAACCAAGCAGTCGGCCGGCTTGCCGAGGCCCCGTTCTTCATCGACGACAATCCGCACTGCACCGTCATGGAGATGCGCGCGAAGGCGCGGCGCACCAAGGCGCGCTACGGCGATCTCGGCCTGATCGTCGTCGACTATCTGCAACTCATGTCGACGCCGGGTCGCTCGGAGAACCGTCAGGTCGAGGTGTCCGAGCTCTCGCGCGGTCTCAAGATCCTCGCCCGTGAGCTCGAGACGCCGGTCGTCACCCTCTCGCAGCTCAACCGGCAGCTCGAGTACCGCCAGGACAAGCGACCGATGCTGGCCGACCTGCGGGAATCCGGTTGCCTCACGGCCGACACCGAGGTCACGCTCGCCGGCGGCGGCACCGCGACGATGGGTGAGCTGTACGAGACCGGCGCGCGCGACCTCGCCGTACTCACCCTCGACGAGCGCCTGCGGTTGGTGCCCGGGGTGATGAGCCACGTGTTCTGCAGTGGCACGAAGCCGATATTCCAGCTGCGACTCGCGTCGGGCCGCACCATCACCGCGAGCGCCAACCATCCGTTCCTGACGCTCGGCGGTTGGGTCCACCTGGAGGCCCTGGCCGTCGGAACGCACGTCGCGTCGTCACGCCGCAACGGATCAACCGTCGATCCGCGCGACGACACGATTCCGCGCGAGGTCTGGGACTACATCGAGCGTAAGGGCCTGCTCGTTAACGGCTCGCTGCGCGCGCACGACCTCATCGAGCGGCTCGGTGAATCGGCCGGTGGTTGTCATCGCGTGTACGAGCAGGGTGTCTCGCGCTCGCTGATGCAGCGCATCGCCGACGCACTGCCGGATCAGTTCCTCGCCGATCTCGGCGCGAGCGACGTGTCGTGGGACGAGATCGTCGCGATCGAGCCGCGCGGTGCCGAGCCGGTGTTCGACGCCACGGTCGAGGGCACCCACAATTTCGTCGCGAACGGCGTCGTCGTGCACAACAGCATCGAGCAGGACGCCGACGTCGTGTTGTTCATCTATCGGGACGAGTACTACAACCCCGAGTCCGACCAGCGCGGCCTGGCCGAGATCATCGTCGCCAAGCACCGCAACGGGCCCGTCGGCGCGACGAAGCTGGTCTTCCACGGCGACTACACGACCTTCGAGAACGCCGCGCGCGAGTAACGATCAGTCGAAGACGGCGGTACGGCGCCCGTAGACGATCACGCGGTGCTCGAGGTGCAGGCGCAGCGCCTCGGCGAGTACGACGGCCTCGAGGTCGCGGCCTCGTCGCTCGAGCCGGGCGGGGTCGTCGCGGTGAGATACAGGCATCACTTGCTGGGCGATGATCGGTCCCTCGTCGAGCTCGGCGGTCACGTAGTGCGCAGTCGCGCCGATCACCTTGACCCCGCGCGCGTGAGCTTGGCCGTACGGCCGAGCACCGGCGAAAGACGGCAAGAACGAGTGGTGGATGTTGATCATCCGCTCGTGCCAGCGTTCGACCAGCCACGGCGGGAGCACGAGCATGTAGCGGGCCAGCGCGACCAGATCGAGCCGTTCCGAGTCGAGCAGCGCTCCGAGCGCGCGAGCTTGCGCGTCGCGCTCCGGCGTCACGGGCAGCACGTGGAACGGCAGCCGGAAGCGTTCGACGAGTTCGCGGTGCGTCTCGTGATTCGACACGACCACCACTACGTCCCCCGGTATCTCGCCCAGGTGGAAACGAACGAGCAGATCGCCGAGGCAATGACCTTGGCGCGATGCGAGCAGTCCGACGCGCGGACGAGCGCCGAGGTCGTGCACACCCCAACGCATGTCGAATCGACTCGCGATCTCGGAGAAGGCGCCGGCCAGCTCCGCGCGCGTGGCGTCGACGTCGAACTCGATGCGTTGCAGGAAGAGCCCGGCCTCCGGATCGGAGTGCTGGTCGGCTTCGACGATGTTGCCGCCCGCGTCGGCGACGAACGCGCCGACGGTCGCGACGATGCCGGGCCGATCGGAGCACTGGAGGAGAAGAACGGCGCGCATGATGATTTCGGTCGGCAGTGGCGTCTCAGAAGAGCTTCAGGTCAGCGGCGATGCCGCCTCGTAGCTGTTCGAGATCGATTTCGACGCAGGCGACCCCCTTGCTCTCCGCGTACACGCGGGCCTGCGGCTTGATCTGCTGCGCGACGAACATGCCGACGGTAGGCGAGAACAGCGGATCGCGATCGAGCCGCTCCTGGTACCGCAGCAGCTGATCGACACCCGCGATCTCGCCGACGCGTTTCACTTCGATGACGACCGCACGGCCGTCGGCGTCGCGGCACAGCAGGTCGATCGGGCCGATGTCGGTCGGGTATTCCCTGCGCACCAGCGTCAGGTCCGCACGCAGCGCGGCGACACGGGCCGCGATCAGTTGCTGCAGCTCCGCTTCGACGCCGTCCTTTTCGAGGCCGGGGTCGTTCCCGAGCTCCACCACGACGTCGTGTACGACCTCGTGCAGCTCGATGCGCAACGACTCGCCCTTGGGCGTACGGGCAACGATCTCGCCCTCTGCCTCGGTGATGGTGCACGGCGGGTTCATCCAGTTGAGTGGTTTGTACGCCTTGGCGTCGGAGTGGATCGCGATCGATCCGTCGGCCTTGCAGAGCACGAGGCGCACGGCCGGTGAGAGCCGCGCGCCCAGTCGGCCTTCGTAGGTCACCGAGCACCGCGCGACGAGCAATCGCATGCGGCGAGTCTTTCACGGCCACTACGCCGCCTCCGAGAGCGCCCCGGTAGCCTCGCCCCGATGGGCTGGATCCTCGGATCGTCGGGCAGCTTCTACGACGAGGTGCTGCGCGAGCTCGTCGCGGCGATCGGCGCGGCCCTGTTCCTCGGCAACGCAATTGCGCTCTACCGCCGCCGGGCCGACGGCCAGGAGGCACGGCGCCGGATCATCGCGCGCAACCGGCCGGGAAGCCCGGTGCGCGGCTACCGGCGGACCGAGAACACCGACCTTCCCCAGGCGCCCCTCCTGCGGACCGTCGCGTATCTCGTGATCGGGTTCGTGGTGATGGTCGCCGGCATCGGCGCGATGGTCAACAAGTAGCGCGCATCACGCGTGCACCGGCGGACGGCGATCGGCCCACGGGCGCGCTTGCTCGAGCTGTGCGGCCGCGCGGAGGAGGACGTCCTCGCGCCCGTACCGCGCGACGAGCTGGACCCCGATCGGCAGCCCGTCGTCGTTCCAGTGGAGCGGCAGCGAAATCGCCGGCTGACCGGTGACGTCAAACGGCGCGCAGAAGCTAACGAGGTGGCCCATGCGCGCCCCGGAGCCGGGGTCGGGATTGTCCGGCGCGAACTCCCCCAGAAGTGCGGGTGGTTCGGGACTCGTCGGCACCAAGAGGACGTCGTGGTCGACCCACCATGCCGCGACCCGGCGCGCCCAGGACTGCATGGCTTCGAGCGCGGCGACGTAGTCGACGCCGGATACCTGGGCGCCCATGCCTGCGAAGAACGCGTTCGACGGCTCGAGCTCGCCGGTGATGTCGCGTCCGAGCCGCGCGTTCCAGCGAGCGACGTCACGCGCGATCGCCGTTGCCAACACCACGACGAATCCTTGGTTGTAGCTGTCGTCGAGCCCGGGCACGGCGACCGGATCGACGTGGTGGCCGAGCTCGGAAAGGAGCCGCGCCGTCGCTTCGACCGCGTCCACTGCATCCGGATGCGACGCCTCGCCCGATGGGGTCGTCGTGGAGTAGCCGATCCGGAGCTGCTCGATCGGGGCGCCCACCTCGTCGCGGAACGGTCGCGCCGGCGCCGGCGCGGTGTACGGATCGCCGGGTGCGGCGCCGGCCACCGCGTCGAGCACCGCCGCGGTGTCGCGCACCGAGCGGGTGAGCACGAACTCGTGCGTCAGGGGCCCCCAGTACTCGCCGAAGTCGGGCCCCAGTGTCGTGCGCGCCCGAGTCGGCTTCAGGCCGACGATCCCGCACATGCTCGCCGGGAAACGGATCGATCCGCCCATGTCGTTGCCGTGCGCGACCGGGACGAGGCCTGCGGCGACGGCCGCGGCGGAACCACCACTCGATCCGCCGGGGCTGCGGGCGAGGTCCCACGGATTGTGCGTGGCGCCGTACGCCAGCGGCTCGGTCGTTGCACTCGTTGCCAGCTCGGGCGTGTTGGTCTTGCCGACGAACACGAATCCGGCCGCGCGAAAGCGCGACGCGAGCCAGGTGTCGTCGGGCTCGATCCAACCCGCATCCTTGAGCGCGCGCATGCCGGCGTGAAATGGGTCGCCGGCGGTGTGGCACACCGCGTCCTTCACGAGGAACGGGACGCCGGCGAACGGGCCCGTCGCCGCCGGAGCCTCGGCGCGCGCCCGTTCGAATCGGCGATGGATCACGGCATTGAGCTGCGGGTCGACGCGCTCGATTCGGGCGACGGCGGCATCGACCAATTCGGCGGCCGATACCTCGCCGCGCGCGCAGAGCTCGGCCTGCGCGGTGGCGTCCAACCGTCCGAGATCGCCGGTCACGGGCGCGCAGCGTACGCGACGCGTTCCGCGGATGCGTTCGGGCGATGGAGGACGTGGACGACGAGGCTGAAGCTCCGGTTGAATTGTTGCGTCCGTGGGGTAATGCAGTGCGTACAGCGGGCGGGTACATCGGCAACGGTGTCGGTCGTTCGGCCCGAATAAAGGAGCGCGAGGTGGCGGACATCACGGAGTACGAGACCGACCAGATCACGAAAGCCAACGCGTCCGGCCGCCGGCCGGTCGTGTTCGTCCACGGACTGTGGCTGCTACCGATGAGTTGGGACCGTTGGCGCGAGCTGTTCGAGGATGCCGGGTACACAACGCTGGCCCCCGGGTGGCCCGACGATCCGAACACGGTGGACGAGGCGAACGCGCACCCCGAAGTCATGGCGCACAAGACGGTGGGGCAGGTCGCCGACCACTTCGAAGCGGTCATTCGCCGCCTCGACGCGCGTCCCGCGGTGATCGGGCACTCGTTCGGCGGGCTGCTCGCGCAGATCCTCGCCGGTCGCGGCGTCTCCGATGCGACGGTCGCGCTCGATCCGGCGCCTTTCCGCGGCGTGCTGCCGCTGCCGATCTCGTCGCTGCGGTCGGCCGCGCCCGTCCTCGGTAATCCTGCGAACCACCACCGTGCGGTTCCGCTCACATACGAGCAGTTCCGTTACAGCTTCGCCAACGCGGTCACCGAAGGCGAAGCGCAGGAGCTGTACCACCTCTTCGCGGTTCCGGGTTCGGGCGTGCCCTTGTTCCAGGCTGCGACGGCAAACCTGAACCCTTGGACGGAGGCGAAAGTCAATTCGAAGAATCTCGAGCGCGGGCCGTTGCTGATCATGGACGGGGAGCTGGATCACACCGTTCCATGGTCGATCGCGAGCGCGGCGTACAGGAAGCAGAAGCGCAACAAGAACGTGACCGAGATCGTGAAGGTCCCCGATCGCGGCCATTCGCTGACCATCGACCACGGCTGGCGCGAGGTTGCCCAGATCGCGCTCGAATTCGTAGGGCGATTCGTCAAGCCCTGACACTCGGGTCGCTCTCGCCGGCAGTCCGCCGGCCCGTGTCAGCCGCTGATCTCGGGACCGTTGTGGTTCCGCGCGCTGATCAGCGGTGGGCCGATGGACGCGCGCTCGCCCGGTTAGAGCGCGTAGGGTGCCCGCGTATGGCCGAGGCAGTGCGAACCGTCGCGCTCACGAAGCGTTATGGACCGACACGTGCCGTAGAGGATCTCGATCTCGCGATTGACGCGGGCGAGGTATACGGGTTTCTCGGCCCGAACGGAGCCGGCAAGACCACGACGATCCGCTGCCTGCTCGGGCTGCACCGTCCGACCAGCGGCCGCGCCACGCTGTTCGGAATCGACGCATGGCGCGACCCCGT
>Ga0335085_10003036_pt1 | contig 29982 bp, 31 predicted proteins | sample Lox_Sample_45_FD_206712 | JGI IMG/M metagenome (GOLD analysis project Ga0335085, IMG submission 206712) | Soil microbial communities from Loxahatchee National Wildlife Refuge, Florida, United States - Lox_Sample_4.5 | ecosystem: Environmental > Terrestrial > Soil > Wetlands | place: USA... | reverse complement strand
GAGTTGAAGTTGGGTCTTTGCTCCGCAGGCACCGCAGAGCGGTGCATGAAAAGCAAATGCCTTTCGTGGCGGAGGAAGGCGACTGTCCGTCCGCGCCGTCAAGGGCGCCGGGGTGTGGCGTTCATTGGAACGAAGTGGAAACCCTTGACGGAGGAAGCGGGCGGATCAGGCGCAGAATTACGTCAGGAAAGGCAGACAAGAACGATGATTTGCAGAATTCGTGTCGTTCGCTTGTGTTAAATTACTTGGATTATGAGCTACATCGAAAGGAATCTGTCCGCGGGGGAAACACTCAGATACAAAACGGGCTGCCACTGGATTGTTTTGCTCTGGCCGCTGCTGGGAGGCCTGATTCTGGGTGTAATTGGCCTTGCAATGCTCGCAAACGGATGGCTGGCGGCCCGCAAAGGCGTGTTCTACCCCGGCGTAATCGTGGTAGGCGCAATCGCGTGCCTGACCGCCGTCGCCTTACTGGCGGGGGGAATCATTCGACGGATTTCTACCGAAGTGGTGGTCTCAAACAAACGCGTGGTCATCAAAACGGGATTGTTCTCTCGAAGGAGTATCGAAGTCCTGCTGACGCGCGTTGAGAGTGTTGGAATGAAACAGACGCTAGCCGGACGAATTCTCGGCTATGGAACCGTGGTCGTGAGTGGAATTGGCGGAACTCGTGAAGAGTTTGACCGGATTCGTCACGTAAACGAGTTCAAGCGGACTGTCCAGGCACAATTGAACGAGGCGAGCTAGCTTATTGGGGCACCGCGTGAACCTAAGCGGTGTGCTCTCCTAAGCCCCTCCTGCATGTTCCTTCGTGGCCGCGCGAGGGTCCTTGTCGACGCATAATCCGGCGAACTCCGAATGTCGGAGATGGTCGATTTACGGTTCATACTGCACCCCTTCATGGCGCGAGCCACCAAATCACCGGCCCAAGGACTGCTGCGCGTCGACTAAGCGCAACCATAGCACCAGTTTCAAATGTTGCGTGCGAATCCCACCGAGGAGCAAAGGGTAATTTTGATGGTTGTCGATCGGCGGGCCGATTGACGTTAAGGCTTTTCAGATATAATTCGCGAACGTGTCGCGTACCGCCAAGCCAGGGTAGAGAGGTTGCCATGAAGACAAGCAGGTTTAACTCGAGAAACGCAAACATCGACAGAACAAAGATACATTACACTATTGGCGGTTCGGGACCGGCCGTGGTCCTCCTGCACGGATTTGCAGAAACTTCAAAAATGTGGGCTCCGATCCTGCCGGCCCTGGCAGCGAGATTTACAGTCGTCGCGCCAGACCTTCCGGGAATTGGCGATTCATCAATTCCAACGGATGGAATCAACATGAAGCGTGCCGCGATTCAGATCCACGACCTTACGCGTTCGCTAGGCATTGAGAAAGCACGAGTCGTTGGACATGACATAGGACTGATGGTGGCTTACGCCTATGCGGCACTGTTTCCGTCTGATACCGAAAAACTGGTGGTGATGGATGCGTTTCTTCCAGGTGTTCAGGGGTGGGAGCCAATTTACAACTCGCCGAACTACTGGCACTTTCGGTTCAACGGACTAACCGCAGAAGCCTTGGTTAGGGGACGCGAAAGTATCTACTTCGCTTATTTCTGGGATGGTATGGCGGCGAATAAGAATCGGTCGTTACCGAAGGCAGATCGAAAAGCGTATATAACAGCTTATTCGCGGCCGAAGCGAATGCGCGCGTCGTGGGAATATTTTGTTTCCTGGCCGCAGGCCGCCAAGGATTTTGCTGAGATGTCACAAACCAAGTTAACAATGCCAGTCCTGTCCATCGGAGGCGATAAATCATTGGGAGAAGCACTGGGGGCTCAAATGAAACTGGTTGCTGAGAATGTAGCCGTTGTTATCGTGAGAAACTCGGGCCACTGGATACTTGAGGAGCAGCCGAAGCAGACGACCCAGGCGCTTGTAAGTTTTCTCTAACGCTGGTGCCGAAGCGAAGAAGACCGAAATGGTTTCCAGTACCCAAGTGATTTCCGAGTTCCGAGCCAGCTTTGCTCACTCGTTTTGCTTCCTTTGGCTCGCTTTCCTTGCCGGGCGCACCCCGCGGGAAATCACCGAGCGCCAGCGCATCCGCTCGATCCTCGGATTGCCAGTGGCGGGCTGCCACTTGGCTGGAATGCGCGAATACGGCGCTCACTCATCGGTGAGCGCCGCGAGCATCGCGGAAGCCGTCTGGCGGATATAGCCGAGACTCTCGACCAGCAGCTGCGCATCGCCCTTCCACAGCTGGATGTAATCGGAAGCCGCCGAATTGGTGTCGAGGCCGATCGCGTGGCATACGACAAACGCAGTGGCCTCGGCCTCGGTCTCGCGTGCGGAACTCGAGGTGTTGGCACGACGATCGCCGCGATGCAGAAGTTCGTGCGCGAGTTCGTGGGCAAGCGTCGAGAACTCCTCGGCCGGAGACTGGCCGGGAAGCAGCGTGATTTTGCCGCCACTCGACATGCCTCGCGCGGGTGCGATGGCCTCGGAGTATTCGAGCGAAATGCCCTGTGTGGCAGTGAACTCGCGAAGTCGCTCGGCATACCCGCAGGGATCACCAGTCACGGTGCCGATGTGCGGAAGTTCCTGCCCATCGGTCTGGCTGATGTCGAAGACGTACGCAGCGCGAAACCCGGCGAGCGGGCTCGTCGCTTCTTCGCAGTTCTCTTCGTCATTCTCCGCTTTTCGGCGGAACATTGGCGCGAGAATGAAGATGCCCTTCTCGCCTTTCTTGACGAAACGGCCAAGCTGGTTCCAGGTGCGGAAGCCTGCGACATAGCTCGCATTGGGCCTCTGCGACGCGATCAGCAGGACATTGTGAAGGCTGTAGCGATGAAAGCGCCCGATGGCCCTAAGGTAGGCCGTCAGCGCCTCACTGTGGCCCGCGGTCAGCGCAGCAACCAGCTGCTCCGTGGCCTTGTCGATCGTCTCCTTGATCTGTTGTGATTTCATTTTTCCGTTCTCCTGTGCGGGGATTTGGTTCCCTCACTTGAGGCCGGGGAACCAAAGAACCGCGTCCTCAGGAGAACGGAAGTTGCGGATCCAGCGTCGGAGCGGACAGGCAACCGGAGTGACGCCGGGTTAAGAGGTGGCGCGACGGTGTGCCCCGCGGAGGCGCAAGCCACAGGAAACTGAGACAAATCAAGAAGCGCGGGCATAGACCCTTGGGGAGCTCTCGCCGCAAGTGGCGCTCAAGGGGAACAAAGGATGCAGGAGCCAACGAAAGTCTTTCTGCGTGAGGAACTGTACGAACGCGTGTGGACAACGCCGATGCGCACACTCGCGCGGGAGTTCGAGTATTCGGACGTTGGACTGGCGAAGCTCTGCCGCCGACACCGGATACCGACCCCGGGACTCGGCTACTGGCGAAAGGTGGAACTGGGGCACAAGCCGGCCCGTGTGCCGCTGCCGCCCATTAAAGGAAATGGCCCGTACACAATCCGGCTGGTCCTGCGTGATCCGTCAGCGAGGGAACAGAATCCAGAGCCAAGAGACGTTCCTGTGGTTCCAGTGGCGTTCGACGCTCCTTTGTCTCATCCCCAGGTGATTCGATCCGAACGCCTGCTCCGGACTGCAAAGAAGGACGACAAGGGCCTGCTCGTTCCGAGAAAGGGTTTGACCGGACATCTGCAAGTGACCGAAGCACAACTGTCGAGGGCGCTGAGCATTCTCGACGCACTGTTTCACGCCATCGAAGCACGAAATGTACGAGTGATATGGCCGAAGGACGAAGCGGCGGTCCTCAGTCTGGACTGTGATTCGGAGAAGATCGGCCTGTGCCTCTCCGAGACACTCGATTCAAAGCCGCACGTGGTGACTGCCGAGGAGGAAGCACACAGAAAGCGCGATTGGAGCTGGACTCCGCCGAAGCGGGATTACCAGGCGACGGGATTCCTGCGGATCGCGTTGCTCTGTGATGAAGCGACTTCCGTACGTCACACATGGTCCGAAGGAAAAAGGAAAAAGAAGATCGACGAATCGCTGGGCGAGGTTGTCGCTGGAATCGAGCCGCTGGTTCTGGCGATCAGGAAGGCTAAGGCAGACCGGCAGCGCTGGCAGGAGGAACTTGCGGCAGAACAGCGACGGCGCGAGGAAGCGAGAAGGCAGCACGAAGAATTCGTCCGAAGAGGCGGAATCATTACCAAGGCAGCGGAGGCGCTGCGTCAGAGCCAGATGGTCCGACGGTTCGTGATATGCGTCGGCAATTCGCCGAAACTGCACGAACTGGATACCGACTCTCTACGGCGAATGCAGGAACTGCTCGCCTGGTGCACGGAGTACGCCGGCCGCGTCGATCCCACGTGCCATCTGGACGAACTCCTCCGGAATTTCGAGAAGCCAAAGTCTTGGTATGACCCATAGCCGGAGGAATTCATCGAGGAGCACGAACCTCCGTGATGCCTTGCTTCAGGAGCGCTTCGAGGCTGTTCAGTGGCACAAGGACGCGGCGGCCGATACGCGTGACGCGGATTCCGTGGTTGGCGATGCAATAGTCGACGGTGCGAACGCTGATTCCGAGGGCTTGCGCCGCCTTCGCTTTCGAAAGCGCCAGTGGCCGGGTAGCCAGAGATTGAGTGTCTCGGCCTTCTCCGCGCACAGGTCGTGCCGCCCATGCTTCCAATTCCTTGCGTACGATGCGCTGTAAGGCATCGAGGAAGGACTTGGCCAATTGATCTAGGGACAAGGACCTTTGCTGGCCGTCTGATTCGAGTATGAGCTTGATTTCCATCGTTCGGTGATGCGACAGATTGCCCCAAGCCCCTGCCGTTCCGGTGTCAACGAATGGCAGGTTCCCCGCTGATGGTTTCGAGCACCGGAAAACGAGATGCGGCAGCAGGGGCTTGGAGACCGTTCGGTCAGCGTCCTCAGTCTGGACACTCGCTGAATCGCAGCGGAGGTGCCGCGACGAATAGGAAGATGACCGGATGCCGTGAAGTTGCGGAATGTGACGGAGGGAGGAGAAACGAGAATCTTGCGCGACATCGAAACGATCCGTTCGCTGCCTGGCGACGCCGAGTCGACGAGCTTTTTTTGGTTTTGTTTGAGTTTACAACTGGCAGCTGCAAATCGCCTCTCGCGCTTCGACCACGTTTCCCCGTTCCGTCTTAGCCGTCCGTGCGCCTCCCTCTCCTGTCTGGAGATAGAAGTTGTCCTTCATTAGGTCTATGCAAATCCGGGGTGTGTTTGTCTCAAACATCTTTGGAAGCGGTCCGGTCGCTCTGGCAGTCGTCGCATTGGGTCCGAATCCATTGGATGAGATTTAATGCACGGCGGGTTGCGACGACGGACGGACTCCGGCTTGAACCAGCAGAGGGTTCAGTTGTCCGGAGGCGATCATCATACGGAGGATGGCTTGCATTCGTTGAACACTGGAAATGTGGCGGGCGGTCGTCGAGATGCGGATAATCACGAGGGTTGAGGGCTCAGAGGAGGGTGTGTAGTAGATCCGCACACACCCCTCTGAAACCCAATAGACGTCTGCTAAGGGACTGGTGAGCCGATTGGTGGCGAACGGATCGAGGGGGATACTATCGATCAACCGATCCACAGTCTGCAGGAGAGTATGCGAAGGGCTTTCGAGACTGGTCCCGCCAGCCGATTTCTTGATCTTCGCGTACGCTGCTTCTGCACGAATGGAAAAGTTGACCGTATAGTTGTCCATGGTGGGCGTTTAGGGAGTCACGCCTTCTCCTTGTGTTTCTCAAGTGATCGGCGTACTTCATGAACGGTTTTCGTTCTGCCTTTCTTGACGTCGTCCATGCCTGAGACGATATCCTGCAGTTCTTCCTGATCGGACAAAACGGATTGCGTTTCCAGCAGTGCCAAAAGCTCTTTCTGCATCGCGAGGAATTCCTCGTACTTGAGCAGAACGGCTAAGGGCTGGTCGTTCTCCTGGATCACAAGCGTTTTGTCCATGCCTCTGAGCTGGGTGGCGTTCAGGGAGCGCAGCTTACTGACCCCAACGGAGCGGACGTTAGGGTTTATATACGAATTGGGAATAGAAACAGGCACTTTCAGTGTGTGCCTCCTGTCGGAAGTACCTCCCAAGTGGGGAGCGTGGCCTTGGGCCAGTGCCACCAGGGGGGCGCTTCAACTATGCGTAATTTCTCGGCCGCGGTCAACAATAAACGGACACTAAAGTGCATGTTTGATGTTTGATTGTTGCTAAATATTTGCTAATCTATTGCCATATTTTCTGCAGGCCGCGATCCTGAATCTCCCGTCGACGGCTGCAGGAAGGAGATCCGGTGGCACACAAGCACAACGAAGTTTTCGTGAAGATCCATGATGATGGTTGGGCAGTAACCAAGCCAAAGGCAGAACGCGCCAGCGGCGTTTTTGACACCCAAGCGGAAGCGATAGCGAGAGCGCAAGAGCTCGCCGGCAACGGAACGATTCACATCCAAGGTCGAAACGGCAAGTTTCGGAAAATCACCACATTTGAGGAGGACTAATGGCCAGCTTTTTGGTGAGGGTGGAGCTTCATAACGCAACACGGGACGACTATGAAGCGCTGCACCTCGATATGGCTTTGCGCGGTTTTTCCCGGGAAGTCATAGGTTCGAGCGGACGCACTTATCAGCTACCGACAGCCGAGTACGTGATCGATACTGAGCACGAAGTGCAAGCTGTGCGCGCTTTGGCGGCTGAGGCTGCCCGCACGACTGGTCGGAAATTCGGCGTTGTTGTGGTTGAGTATTCCCGAAGCGCTTGGGTGGGTCTCGCCTACGCTTAGGCGGGAAGAGTGTTCTGAAGGAGGTAGGTCGCGATGAGTAGCCGCGCTGGAAACTCCCTTGGCGTTGGTGTTGTCCTGATGTTGGCGGGAATCGCTCTTCTGAGCGATCCGAAGTGCAAGTGTGGGTGCCGGACATTGGCGGAGCACTTGCTCAAGGCGGGGTTCGATCTTCTGACCTCGTGAGTTAGGGCCTTGCTGGCGAGATTTCTGGGGGTGCTTCACACCGTGTACAACTCCATAGAGCCGTTCGCCGTACGTGCGGTGCTCAAGAAGGAAGGTTGCGAGGACGTAAGGTTTGAATTGCGCCGGAATTCTGCATTCGACCTCACGATCTACGAGAACAATAAGAGCATTGGAATCTTTTGGAGAGTGCTGACGCCAGTGGATGCCATGAGAGGGGGGCGGGTCTTAACCCTTCAGGAAGCGTGGCGAGCTTGTTTGGCCAAGCGATATCCAGGATATACCCCTACGGATTGCGAAGAGGGTTTTCGCCGCGATTTCGTATGCTGATCGTCGCTGAGGTAGCACTCCACCTGTTAGAATTGGGGTAACCTAAGTCGAAAGGGGCGGCTCTAGAGAGCTGCCCCTTTTTGCTTCAGGGCGAGGGGAACCGTGTCGTTCGATTTGCGCGCGTTGAAGATTTACATCGACGGCTCGTGCCGGAGAAATCCCGGCGGGGCCGGCGGCTTCGCTGCACGCATCGAGTATCCTTTCGAGTGGGATCTTCCGGACGAACTGATCGACTACGTCGGGTACTTCGAGACTAGCAATAACCGCATGGAACTCCGCGCTTGCGTGTTCGCGCACGAATGGATTCTGGAGCGAGCCGAAAGCTTGGGTGTGCAGCATATCCAGGTCCTTACCGACTCGAAGTATGTTTTTGACAATTACCACCGAGCGGCGGGATGGAGCACGACTGCCTGGCGGAATATGCACGGACGGCCAATTGAGAATATTGACCTGTGGAAAGAGTTGCTCAGGCTGCGACGCAAGCTCGGGTTTCGAATCCGTATCGAGATGGCGCTGATTCCCGGAAAATCTACGCCGATCACCAAGATCGTGGATAAAGACGCAAAGGCTGCAGCCACACTGCCAACGGAGGTAGACCATGGCTTCCGGTCCGGCAAGGTCGGCCGCGCAAGAAACAATCCTGGTAAGGCGGCGAAACTCTTTTCTGCGTGCGGCCAGGAGGTCACCATCAGGGTCTATCAGACTGTGCTCGTCCGACGTGAGGAGCAAAAGATCAAGTTCGAGCTTTACTCGGCAGAAGCCAAGGATTTCGTTGAGAAGTTTGTTGCGTACGCAGACGCCGTCCTCGGCAACTCTCTCCACCGCCAGCACGCGTATGTCGTGCGCATGAATGATGTGCCCGAGTATCCGCGGATTCTGGAAATTGTCGGCGAAGTCAAGGAATCGGATCTCAGGCAAGTCTTGGTGCCGTAGAAGGAGGTTCCATGCTTCTCAATGAAGCTACTCGTGTTCAGGACATGCTGCTCGAACGATTAAGGGAAGCCGATCTGGAGAGGGTATTGCGCCATGGCAAGTCACAATTCCTGGATATTGAGGATTCCGTGTTCGTGGAACTGGTCCTGTCGGACGGTGCGGAACTCGAACGGGTCGAAGCCATCGTCGTCGAGTTGAGTGACACACTTCGCTCGCGCGGGACCAAGATTGAGAGCATTGTGCGGGCCATGTGGGACGTGACGGAAGTGAAGAGCCAAGGACCGGCGTACGGAAAGGATGGGGCACCTCGCGCGGCCGAGGAATTCTACGTTGCACTGCGATCCGGAAGCCGTTTGCACACCGTCGCGGTTGAGACGACTTGGGGTACGACGGATGCAGTGCGTCACAAGCTCAGCCTGGCGCGTCCGACGGGAAAGTTTGAGGAAAAGCAGATAAGGGAAGAGCTAATCAGGCTGATTCGAAGGTTCGTTGAGTACGAATTGCGCCAAGGCGGTCTCGCTTACTGGGATCCTCTAAGACATCCGCGGCGGGAACTGAACGAGGCTGCTGTTCTGTTCTTTTCGACCCAACGGGATTGAGGCGAAATGTCCCAAGACAAAGGGAAGTTAGGGCAACTGCAAATGGGAGGTCTCACTCCCGATGAGGACGCCGCGTTCGGTGTGGCCGACCGAACTAGCTTTCTACATCTTGGGAAGTGCGATGCTTTTCCTCGCCACAATCGAGCCCGCACTGCGTACCTCAAATACCAGTATTTGGCGAAGGGTGGGTTTTTTTCTCATTCGCGGTGAGGAATCTAGCTTCGCCCGCGCTTGCTTGGTGGTAGCTCTTCTATCGCAATGCTGTCGAGCCACCGCAGGACGGCGTTCCAGTCAAAGCGGATGTAGCGGCCGAGCGGGAGACAAGGAATCGGATTCTTCGTTCGCGGCCGGCGCTTTTCATAGACCCAGGAGACTTTGACCTTCAGGCGTTTCGCGACTTCTTCGGGCGTGAGAATCTCCAAAACCTCCTGGCGGGAAGCTGCTCCCGACGTGCTGTCTTTGCGCGGATTCGTGGCGCCGGTTTGGCCGTCCACCCAGGCGTCGAGGTCGTGAATATCAATGAGCCGGGAATTGGCGATCGTTGTGATGCGGAGTTTGCCGCTACGGATGAGTTCTTCGACGAACCAAGGGGTCGAGGAAATATAAGAGGCGGCGTCATTAATAGAAAGCAGCCGCGGCGTAATCGCGCTGGAGATGGAGAGTCTATCTCGCATTGGGCTTGAATCGTGTGTTACGGCACTCTTCGCATAGCGTCGAGATCCAGCCGCTTTCATTGGCCTGACCTGGCTTCCCGCAGTCTTCGCAAGTCACTGCGGATAGCCGTTCCGCGAGCCGGATGTATTTGTCAATAGCAGGCGTGCTCGGACAATAGAACCGCAGCGTTCCGTATTTTTCTTTCACCTGGACGACGGCAAAACCGGTGTACGGATGGTGGACGAATGCCTTGAAACCCAGATGCTGGAGCGTCGCGATCCTGCTGCCGTAGTCGCGGGAAGGCTCCCGCGAAAAGAGCCTCGACGTTAGTCTCGCGAGCCAGTCACGTTCTGCTTCTTCGATGACGACCCAACGGTAAGGGTCTTCGGTTGTGCCGGAGCCTTCCTGCCTTCTTTTGTCGTGGGTGATTGGGGAGACCGTGTATATGAGTCTGTTCCAGCGACGAGACAGGGACTTCTTGAGCAGGTACCACCGTTCCCGCATCCACGAGTAGGCGAGTTCTTCCTCGATAGCGAGACTAAGTTGCCAGATAATTTCAAACCACCCATCGCCATGGTCAAATCCCCAGCACATACAGGTCTGCGTCATCGGCGACCGGTAGTCCTGATAAAGGACGGGGAAACGCGTGACGAGGCGCTGTGTCAATTCGTTGTTCAAGTCGGTTCGAAAAGGCAACTGTTTGACCGCACAGGTATCCGCCGTGGAGCAAAGTCACGTTCATTAGGTCTATGAGAACCAGGCGGGGTTTTGTGTCAAAGGGGGCCTAACGAGGGTTCGATATGGTGAATTATATCGCTGGGTGTCTCCGATATAGAAAAGCATATGGGATATCTTCGAAATAGATATGCTATACTATATCAATCATGAGAAAACATATAACGAAGCATATCAAACCGGTCCGGCTCGCCGAGATTCCCTGGGAGATGCGGCAGGAACTAAAACAAGCCCGCGATCGTCGTGGGTGGAGCCAGAGAGAACTCGGGGCCAAGCTCGGTCTGCCTCAGATGCACGTGTCGGGTATCGAATCCGGGAAAATCGTTCCACGCTTCGACACCTTGCTCGACTACGTACGCAGCCTCGACTATGACCTGCTTCTCGTCCCCCGAACGCTCGTGCCTGCGGTGCTGGCCCTGATCCGGGAGCACAAAGCAAGCGATCAACCCGGCAGGGAAGGAGAGCGGCCCTTGTACGCCGTTGACGAGGATGAGCCGGAGATGAAGGAGCGGCGCTCCGATGAGATCTGAATACGCGAACATAAACGCGCTGGCCGTCCGGTTACACGACAGACAAATCGGCATACTCACGAAACTCGCCGGCGAGCGGCAGCTGTTTGCCTTTGAGCAGGACTACATCGATGATCCGAATCGAGCCACCCTCAGTCTTTCTTTCAAAAGCACAACGGGAGGTGTAGTCACCTCAGCGCGTCCGGTCTCGCGCCGCGTGCCGCCATTCTTTTCAAATCTTCTGCCCGAGGGACCGTTGCGCACGTATCTGGCAAAGCTCGCCGACGTGAAACCAGAACGAGAGTTCTTTCTGCTTGCGGTTCTTGGCGCGGATCTGCCGGGCGCGGTGGTCGTCGAGCCAGTTGACATACAGCACGCCGCTCGTGAGAACGGCGTGTCGAAATCAGAAGCTGAAATCAGCGCTCCGAAGGCGGCGTTGCGCTTCTCGCTTGCCGGGGTACAACTGAAATTTTCCGCGGTGATGGAAGCGAGCGGCGGATTGACGATCCCTGCTCACGGCCTGGGCGGCTCTTGGATCGTGAAGCTTCCTTCGGCGCGGTACATCGGGGTACCGGAAAACGAACATGCCATGCTCGAACTCGCACGTCGGGTGGGCATTGATGTTCCCCGGAACGAACTCGTCGAGATCGCCAAAATTAAAGGATTGCCAGAAGAGGCCTCCAGCGTCGGTAAGGTGGCACTCGCGGTGCAGCGTTTCGATCGCCGGGGTGACGGCACCCGTGTGCATATGGAAGACTTCGCCCAAGTATTCGGTCTTTTTCCGGACGATAAATACAGCCACAAGAGCTACGCCAACATTGCCTCGGTTCTCTGGGCGGAAACCGGTCAGGAGCCGACCTACGAGTTTTTCCGCCGAGTGGTGTTCTCCGTGGTGATCGGGAATGCCGACATGCATCTGAAAAACTGGTCGCTCCTTTATCCCGACCGTCGCACGCCGGTGCTATCCCCTGCTTACGATCTCCTTTCGACGCTGCCTTATATTGCCGGTGATACTCTCGGCTTGAGCTTCGGGGGTAGCCGGGACATAGGGGGAATCACGAAGGACCAAGTCCGACGGTTCGCGGACACTGCCCGCATTCCCGTGAGCCCACTGTGGGGAATCGTGACCGAAACGACCGACCGTACCGTCCAAAGTTGGAAGGAACTGGATGAGCGTGATGCGATTCCGACCGACATCCGACTGGCCATAGAGAAGCAAATTCTCCGCGTAGCCGAGTCAGTCGGAAGGGAATAAGCGAGAGACGGGATGCTACAGAAACCGCACCGCGATCCGCGGTAGCTTCGGGCTGGCTCTGAATGAATGATAGGGGCCGCATTCTATCAGCCGCCTTGGACGAGATCTCAGAATCCAAGCCGCCCTCACATCAGCCCATGCGGTCGGTGTCTCGGAACCAGTTCCGCAGAAAGCCGACAATCTAGGCGAGCAAGTAACGGCAATCGTTGCCTGCTGGACCTGTACAACGGTGTTTGAAACCGCTGTGCATTGAAAATGCGTCGCCTGTAGGATTGAAGAGTGTCAGCTGTAGCGAGCGGCAAAAGATTTGTGAAATATGTGTCGCTCCGGATCCGACTCGAGAAAGCCGTGCTTTTTGTACCAGGCGATCAACCACTCTGTGTCAATTTTGGGGTCAAGAGGTACAGCCGCGAGTATGAGGCCTTCATACTTGTGGTGCGTCGCTAGCCTCTCTGCGTGGCGAATCAAATGAAGGCCGATGCCGCGTCCCCGGAATTCTTTCAATAGATACATCTCATGGACTTTCAGATATTTGTTGCCTGGAAATGCCAAATACCACAAGAACCCGACCTCCTTTGCGTTTCGTCGAACTAGGTATCTGTGGTCAATCTTGCGTCCTGGGAAGGTCTTCGCCCGCCTTCGGAGTTCTGGCGAACGAATCTGTTTTTTGGATACTAATTTGACAAACTCGAGATGAAAGTCCGTCTCCATCTGCTTCCTCGGAGGGAACGTCACAACCGTCTCGCCGTTCCTCCAATTAACCTTATACTGCGTAATGCTGCTAGTCGTCGCTGACTCCTATCGTTATGGGAGTTGAGAGTCCGCGACGAAATTAGATTTGTAAAGAGTCTTTATGGAACTACGCTTTCAGGATCCTGAGTTTCATAAGAACGAGCTCACACTCCGGTTTCTACGGAGCGGAAAGGTTGTCGCCAAGGTTGGCAACGGTAGCTTCCATTACACGCTGCATCCGGGCACAGCAACAGGTGTGATCGATCTTCACAAGACGGACGAATCCTTTCCGGAGGGCGACCCAGCGAGGCACGAAAGGCTATGGGCTTTGCCTCAGGATATTTTGATTGAACGTCTGAGGGTCGTGGGGCAGTCACTTTTGCAGGATTTCTGGAGGTTGTGGCGTCCGCTTCGTCTCGGCTGGATGATTCGCCGCGGTTTGGCGATCGGGCCACGAATCCCGACTGATGATAGCTTTCCGGAAGTGACCACAATAAAGACGAGGGAAGGACCGCGAGATGCAAATGATCCTCTCAACTTGTCGATGAAGCCGCCCGAATTCTATGAGGACGTTCTTTCCAGACCCAACAGCGGATATTTGGTGTATGACATGAGAAAAAAGTCGCTGACTCCTTGTGGAGTGCTTATTACCTACGGCAAGGAACCCTGGGTGCGTATGTTGTGGGCAAAGACGCGAGATCTGAATAGATGGAGCCGGCAGTGGGAGCCGCTGTTTCAGGGAATTTGCGATTTGGGCGAAGAACGCGTGCGTTCTGGCACTGCTACTATCAAGTAGTCTGCCAAGACAATCGCGTCAGGTGGGATTGAGCCGAGTCGCGTAAACCGACGGCCCGAACAATCAGGCACCTTCCCTAGAACTTCACTTACTCCGACGTGCTAGAGTTTAGTTCCAATCAGGTTTTCCGTTGACACCACGCCACCTCCGCCGCAGAGTGGAATCGTTGCCGAAACTCCTCTTCGGAGATCACGCGGATGCGAAATAAACTTGGGTTGTCTTGTGCTGAGAAAACCGATGTGCCGCCCGAACTAGCTGACAAGTTCTTGTGTGCGCTGGCGAACGTCCCAGAGTACGACCATTCTTCCGATGGACCCAATGCCACCAAGGACGAACGGGGCTGTATTCACGTATCCCCGCCGCCGGGTGTCGAGGATGCTTGGCAAAGGATCCACCATCTTTTCCCGGACTTGCTTCCCAAGCATGGCAACCCGGAGCACGAAAGATCGTGCCATGGTGTAACCGACGCTCCGGGATTTGCATGGCAAGATCCCGACGACCTGGATTTTGTCAGTGTTGGCGATATTCCCCCGAAACTCAGAATCGCTTGGACCATGCCCTCGTTACAGGGACGAAAAATGTTTCTCCTGTCGGAGTTGGCTTACTACCTTCGCGGACCCGTCATGATGGAGGCCGCACTGAAAGCGCGTGAGGCGGAAATGGAAAAGCGAGCCGCAGCGGACCGAGAGGGCGCGACCGTGGAAGGCTCTTTCCACACGAGCTACCAGGTCTGGAAGGAGGTCTGGCAGAAGGAAAATCAGGATTTGGCGAAGATGTGGACGGCAGCGGACGCGGACGCCTTCGCTCAGGTTCTTCTCCGCGCTTTCGAAGTGGTCGACCGAATGCGTTACTGTCCAACGCCAGGTTGCCCGGCTCCGTATTTCATCGCCGAGCGTCGTTCGCAGAAGTATTGCAGCGATGCTTGCGCGGTGCCCGCGCAACGAGAATTTAAGCGAACCTGGTGGCGCGAGCATGGGAATCATTCGCGCACGAGAGGAACTGCCCAGCGACAAATACCTTCGCGCGCTCGCTAAATAAGACTGTGGGAGTCGCGCAGCGGGTGAATGTGAGATTGAAGTCGCCAACCGCACTTTATCCATCGACAGGTTAAGTCACTCTCTACTAACATTTCGTCGTAGTTGGTCGGGGCCAGCCCATGCCTTCTGTTAGCTTTACTTTCGATGACCTGATTACATGGTCGGAACGCCTCGTCCAGTGGCAGCGTGATGCTCTGCGGCGTATTCTCACCGGTCGCCTCACGGACTCGGACATTGCGGATCTCGCCGCCATGGCGAAGGCCGAATATAGCCTTGGGCCTCCCGGCCGTCCGTCGCCCGTTCCTGCGACCAGCGCGGACATCCCTGCCGCCGGCACGTCGTCACCGCCTGTGTCGGTCACCGCTATTCGCGACATCACCTACGTGAATGCCTTGGCGTCCGGTCCGGTAACCTTTGCACCGGAGGGCTTAACGGTGATCTATGGTGACAATGCCTCCGGGAAATCTGGAGTCACACGGATACTCAAGAAGGCAGGACGTGCGCGAGAACCAGGCGGGACGATCCGCCCCAGTGTCTTCGAACCTGATCCCCATCAGCCGGCGAGCGCTGTTATTGAATATCGGGTCGGGACCGAGAATCGGAGCGCTTCCTGGGTGGACAGCTCCACAACCGATCCTGAATTGTCCCAGCTCAATGTCTTCGATGCAGGCTGCGGCACGGTGCAGATCGAGGGAGATAATCGCCTTGCCTATACTCCACGAATTCTTCAGACGTTTCAGGACCTGGCGGAAGCCTGCCGTGCTGTTAGCGCCAAACTAAAATCCGAGCAGGAGGTGCTCGAAAGATCCCGGCCACCGCAGCTTAATCAGTTGGCGCTACGCCCAAACACCAAAGCCGGAATTCTGGCCGCTAACCTGTCAGTGCGAACGACGAACAAGGACATTGACGACATATGCGACCTGACACCGGAGGAGCGGGAGCGGCACGCCGCTTTGGGCCGAGCGTTGCGGGACAATCCGAACCTTCAAGCGGACCTCCTCGACGCGCGTGCACGTCGTTTGAGAGACTTGGACGCTCTTACCAGCTCCCTCCAAACGACATTTTCCAATGAAGCCCTGAAGGAGGTTGAAACGCTTCTGACTGAATCCACTGCTGCAGACGAGGCCGCCAAGGCTGCGACTCTGGCGTTCGCCTCCGGTTCAACCCTTGGCGGAATCGGCGGAGAAGCATGGAAGAGGTTGTGGGAATCCGCTCGCCGTTATTCCGAAACGCATGCCTATCTAGGCGAATCCTTCCCGGTCACACGCGACGGAGCCGTCTGTGTGCTTTGCGAGCAACCGATTGAGAAAACGTCGGCGGAGCGTCTCAACATGTTCGAGAAATTTGTTCAGGACGACGTTCAGCGGTTTGCCGAGCGGGCCCGCGACAACGTGGAAAGCCGCAAGCGCCAATTGGAAGCTATCAAGCTTGCATTGTCTGGAACTCAGCAACGCGAAGCTGTTCTTCGCGGCACGCCCGATGGCCAGAGTCTAAAGGCATTTATCGTTGGCGTGAAACTTCGCCGTCGCTATCTCCTGCGCAAAGCAAACGGGCAAAACCCACAGCGACCTGGCGAACTGTCGCCTCGCCCGGACTTTGCAAATCTTCGAGCGAGCCTTGCAGAGGAAATTACCCGCCTGCACACGGCCGCCCAGAACGAAGAGCGGCGCAAGATGCAGAGTGAATTTGCCGAACTCGACGACCGCATCAAACTTGCTCCACTGAAAGACATACTGAAGAACGAGGTCGCGCGGCTGATCTATTCCGCTCTTCTTGATCGAGTTCGCAACGATTGCGATACGACATGGATCACGCGCAAGGGGGGAGAAGCAGCCCAATCGGTGGTAACGGCGAAACTCCGCAGTGACTTTGCGGGTAACCTGAATCGGCTGGGGTTTGCCGCTGCTCCCGTGGAAGTAAAACTGGGGGTGGGTACGGTAGGCCAGCACCCGTATCGGTTAGCGCTGATCGCGCGAGAAGAGGTGCCGCCGTCCGAAGTGCTGAGTGAAGGCGAGAAAACATGTGTTGCGCTCGCCGGCTTTTTGGCTGAGCTAGAGACCACAAACAACGCCTCGGGAATCATTCTGGACGATCCTGTTTCTTCCCTCGATCATCACTACCGACTCCAGGTGGCTCGACTGCTCGTTGAAGCCGCCAAACAGCGGCAGGTGATCATTCTTACGCACGACATTGTCTTTCTTCTGATGCTTACGAAATACGCTCGCGCTGCATCGGTTCCGCTCGTCGAACGAAGCCTGCTGCGGGGCGGTCCGCGTCACGGACTATTGGTGGAAGGGCCCCCTTGGGTTGCGATGACGGTTTCCAAACGGGTCGGTGTGTTGCGTAACGAACTGCAAAACGCCGCAGCGAGCCTACGAAAAGGCGATCGCGCAGCCTATGAGCAAAAAGCGGAATGGATTTTCAAGCGCCTCCGCCAAACCTGGGAGCGCGCCATCGAGGAGCTTCTTCTGAATCGGGTGGTTGTTCGTTTTGGTGATGCGATTGAAACCCAGCGTCTCAAGGTGCTCACTGACATCACGGACACGGACGTGCAAACGGTCGAATCAGAGATGGCATATTGCTCGAATTTCGTACATGACGAATCCGGTGCCGTTAACGCCGGCATTCCCGACCCGCCAGTCGCCGAGGGCGCCCTCAAACGCCTGGAGGATTGGGTCGAATTGCTGCGGAAGCGTGGGCGAAAATAGTTCTTGCTATCATCGTTATTTTGTCCGGAGACAATCGTGACCGCCCCCAGTACATTCGTATTCGACGATCCGAGACAGGAGCGTATTTATCGCCTCCTCGGTCTCATCGGCCCTGGCCCTGCTGCTTTCTATCGTGATGCGTGCTGGATGATGGACCAAGCAAACCCTTTAGCATCAACAACGCACTTAGTCGCACATCTCCTGCGAGAAATTGAAAGCAGCATTCGAGACGTGTTGGAAACTGTTACAGAACGGCCGAAAGGTCACAAAGATGAAATTAAGGCGATCCTTGCAGCGCTCGAAATACCTGAAACCGATCCGGTAGCAACTGCTTGGTTGAATCTGGCTGGAAAGGATAATGACTACGCTCTTCATTCAAGGGCACATCGGCACCACCTTTCAAGCCCCAGATCGTTAGATGACGAGTTCAAGCGGTTCTGGAATGACATTCAAGCTGTTCTCAATAGAGTTTTGGAGAAATTTGAAGACCGCTATATCGCATGGCATCGGCAATTGGATGAGATTGCAAAGAAAGACGCCCCGACTTTAGAGGACACAGATTTCATTCGAAAGCATTGCCCGAACAATCTGGTTGCGATGGGAGACTTCTTTAATCAGCTAAAGACAGCTGTTTGGATTAAACCGCTCTCAGAAGCGGGCTTGTTCGATTACCCACCGGAGCCGGAGATTAACACCGCAACTGGCGGGAGACGGATTTGGGCATGGCCCCAATCAAGATATCTGGCGAGAGTGGCAGAGCAAGCGCCGGAGCAAGTCCTGAAGATCATCCTCGAAATACCTGAGACTGCAAATTCGTGGGTTCATATGGACTATGTCGAAGCTGCGCTGAACATGCCTTCTGAACTCGCAGCGCAACTCGTTTCGAAGATGCAAAAGTGGATTCTCAATGATTTTGGATCAGTGATGCCGATAAAGATGGGGAGCCTTCTGAGCAATCTTGCGAAAGGTAATCAGATTGATCCAGCACTTGAGCTAGCTCGTTCAATGCTGGCTCTGGTGCCTCCGCCACAGACCGCGATTGCGACAGATAAAGAAGAGGATGAATTCAGCCGAATATTCAGGCATCAAGACCCGAAGCCCAAATTTAATTCGTGGGAATACGGAGAAGTGATCAAAAACAATCTCCCGCCTTTGGTCGAAAAGGCGGGCGAACAGACGCTTTCGATGTTGTGCGATCTCCTTGAGGAAGGCGTTCGTCTTTCCAGGTTGCCTGGTGAAAAGCCTACTGCAAACGACATCTCACATTCGTGGCGACCAGCCATAGAGGATCACGGCCAAAACTCTGACCACGACATGAAGAGCCAATTAGTCGAGGCTGTTCGAGATGCAGCGGAGGCAATTGTTCGCAAGGATCAAACTAAGGTTGCAATGTTAGTGAAGCTGTTTAGAAAAAGACGACTACACATTTTTCTTCGCCTTGCACATCACCTGTTGCGAACTTTTCCCGATGCAAGAGCGGAACTGCTTACAAAAACATTGATGTGTAGGGGCCTCTTTAACAAAACCTCCCTGTGGCATGAATATGCACTGATGTTGCAAGAGTCCTTTCATCGGCTCTCAAAAGAGAATCAACTGAAAATCCTGGGATGGATTGCGGCTGGTCCGAACAAAGAAAAGATTGGGAAGAGATTTGAAACATTTTATGGACGAGCACCTACCGAGGACCAAATCGACTCTCACATAAAGCAATGGAAACGAGATCATCTAACTCTAGTTTCTAAAGACTTGCCTGACGCGCAAAAAGAAGAACTAGAGAAACTAACAGCCGAATTCGGAAAATCCGAACATCCCGAGTTCGGAACCTATAGGACTGGCGGGGCGTGGGGGTACAGAAGCCCGAAAGCCGCTACCGATTTGGCTTCGCTTGATGTAGACGACATCATCGAATTTCTAAAAACTTGGGAACCACCGAACGATTGGATGGGGCCATCGCCCGAGGGATTGAGCAGAGAGCTATCTTCCCTTATTTCCAGTGATCCTGAAAAATTTGATTCGATGGCCGATTTGTTCATCGGCCTTGATCCAACTTATGTTCGCGGAGTGATGCAAGGATTTGAGGAAGCTCTCAGAAACGGTATTAAGTTCACCTGGCAGAATATTTTTTATCTTTGCCAGTGGGTGTCAGAACAACCACGCGATATTGAAGGCCGAGTCAAAGACCGCAGAGAAACCGATCCTGACTGGGGCTGGACACTAAGAGCAATTAGCAGTCTTCTCATAATGGGTATCGAATCAAAAACCAATCCGATTCCGTTCGACCTGCGTGGCGACCTCTGGGCTGTCTTGGAAGAACTGGTTGAAGACCCAGAACCTTCTGAAAAGTTCGAGGCCGAATACCTCGCCAGAGACACAGACGCAATTGAGCTTTCCTTGAACACAGAACGGCCAAAAGCGATGCAAGCTGTCCTTGCCTATGCGTTTTGGGTAAGGAAACATTTGCTTCCCGATCCAAAGGAAGACAAACCAGGCCCGGCATGGTTAGAGAAGATGCCGGAAGTCCAGGAAGTGCTTGAAGACCACCTCGATCCGCAAATAGATAAATCCGTTGGTGTCCGCTCGGTTTATGGACAGCGATTGGGAAACTTGGTCGTACTCGACAAAACCTGGGTGACGACCAATCCTTCCAAGATATTCCCTGCCGAGCCTGAACACATTGAATTGCTCAAAGCGGTTTGGGAGGGATATGTCCTTTCTTGGAATCCGAGTGCCGTCATGTTTGATCTGCTTCGGGATCAGTATGTGGCCGCGATTCGACGCATTCCCAAAGAAAAAGGAAAACGAAACGCTCACTACGACGCTTCAGAGAGCCTGGCTGTCCATTTGTTATTGCTGTACGGATGGGGAATCATTGGAATTAAAGACCCGCTCTTAACCGAATTCTTTGCCACAGCGCGGGAAGACATTATAGGACACGGCTTCCATCAAATCGGTTTCAGCTTGTCTAAAGAAAAACATTTTGATCCCGACTTGGTTTCACGATTCAAAGCGATATGGGAGGAGCGAATTGCGAGTGCCGTTGCTGCCCATGAGAAGCGCGTCCATGAGCTTTGGACTTTTGGCTGGTGGTTTGCGGGCGATATTTTTAATGACGACTGGGCACTCGAACGACTCGCTGCGGTTTTGAAACTGATCGGAAAAGTTGAAGTTGATCACCTGGTCGCAAAGCGTTTGGTGAAGACCGTCGAGAGCAAACCCAAATTAACGGTCGAATGTCTCAGTGCGATGGTTGAAGGCGTGAAAGAAATATACGAGATTCTTGGATGGGATAAGGAAGCGAAAGCTATTCTGGCCGCGGCCCTGAAAAGGGGGGATGCTAAGGCTGATGCGACGACACTGATAAATCGGCTTGATGCAAGAGGACTACCTGGATTCAGAGATTTGGTAGGCTGAATGCCGGGCCTTTCTTCGGCAGTGTCGCGAAGACCGGTAACAGTTCCGGTCTCGAACGGCCGCGTTAATCCTCGTGGTCTGAGGCGATTTGTGGTTGCACAACGATTGTATAGAATTTCGGCGTGGTCGAGACGAGGGTCTAAGAAACATCGCTGGCTACTCAAATAAAGCAGGTTGCGCAGACATGGCGGCCGGGTCGACGAAATTGCCGAGCCCGACGCCAACCAAGCGAAACCGCTGCTGCGGGCCGAGCAGGACACGTTCTCGCAGCGAAAGAGCAATGGCGGTCAGCTCTTCGCAAGAAGAGGGGGGCGACGATGGCGTGTGGCTGCGCGTCAAAATCTTGAAGTCGCTCGTTTTCAGCTTCAGCACGACGGTGCGCGCCACGCGTCTCTCTTTCCGTGACGCCGCCCAGGTCAGCTCGGCCAGTCTACGGATCATTGGCTCGGTCTCGGAAAGCGACACATCCTGCTCGAACGTATCTTCGGCAGAGATGGACTGTGTGGGCCGGTCCGGGACCACCGGGCTCTCATCGATTCCACGCGCTAACTCATAGAGACGAACGCCATGGCGGCCGAAGCGGCTTTTGAGCAAAGGCAACTCAAACCGCCGCAAGTCCGCGATCGTGTTTACCGCGAGGCCTTTCAGCTTTTCTTCTGTGACCTTGCCGACTCCCGGCAGCCGCCCGACCGGAAGTGGCAACAAAAACGCATCCACTTCTTCGGGTTGTATCACAAACAGTCCGTCCGGCTTCTTCCAGTCCGACGCGATCTTGGCAAGAAACTTGTTTGGTGCGACTCCTGCGGAGGCAGCCAACTGGAGTTCCGCACGAATCTGCTCGCGGATGGTGCGTGCGACCTGTGTGGCGGTTGCCAAGCCGTTTTTGTTTTCAGTGACATCGAGATAGGCCTCATCGAGAGACAGCGGCTCGATGAGATCGGTGTGCCGCCGGAAGATTTCGCGCACCTGCCGCGAGACGCCACGATACCGCGGAAAGTCGGGAGGCAGGAACACGGCATTCGGGCAAAGTCGCTCGGCGCGGACGGCGGGCATCGCGGAGCGGACTCCGAATTTCCGCGCTTCGTAGGAAGCAGCGCACACGACGGAGCGCGCGCCGCGCCACGCGACGACGACGGGTTTACCGCGCAGGCCAGGATCGTCCCGCTGCTCGACGGACGCATAAAAAGCGTCCATATCGATATGCACGATTTTGCGCACAGCCATAGACTGGGACTATTTTATGCCTGTGGAAGAGGGCGGGAATGAACCGGCAGGAATACGAAGTGGTCCTGGAACGGGCCCGGAACGCAGCAGGTGCAGATTTCGTTGGGGCCTTCGCCCGCGAGTTGGTTCAGGAATGGCGCGACATCTACGAAGCGATGTCGCAGAGAGTCACGAACATCGTGCGGTTCCAGTGCGGAACCTTCGAGTATATCTACGACGACTACGCTTCGCTCGAAACGACCGGGCGAGTGCCTTATGACCCGGTGACGGAAGCGCGACTTGTGGCCGTGAGCGGCTACTCCGCAGTGCAAGGCAAGTCGCGGGACGACTTCCGATTGAAAGGCTGGGTGGGAGCGACCGAGACGACCTTTGGCCGGGAATGGGACAAGGGGCATTTCATCGCCCATTCTATCGGTGGCGCCGTGGACCTAGCTGAGGTGAACGTTTTCGTTCAGCTTCGCGCACTGAACCGGGGATGGTCGAACGAAGGGAAGCTCTATCGGGAGATGGAAGGGTATTGCGAAGCATATCCCGGAACCTTTTGCTTCAACCGTCCAACCTACGAGGACCAGACAGCGCGCCCTGCATTCATCGAGTTCGGCCTGGTGAAACGAAACGGCTCGCTTTGGGTCGAGCGCTTCGCAAACCGGTAGCCGTTTCTATCCTAGGAGCGGATTGATGTGATCAGTGGCGAAGGAACGAAAGCAAAAGGTGGGCGGTTCGTCCCCTAACGAGCCGCCGCCACCGGGATGTATATTCGCCCTTTCACAGACTATCGCAGGACCCAGCTGCGCAGTCGGTTGAACCCCTGCGCACAAGAGTGCGGAGCGGCTCAGCAAATCATATATGGAGGGATCGTGACCACTTGCGGTTAATAGATTCGTAAATATTTACCGTGCGGCCGCGGCAACTCGTTGAAGTTACAGCGCTAAGAAACGAGTCCCTGATTTACGGGGAAATTCTGCTACAGTGATAATACGAGTTGGTAAATATAGGCCAATTGTAGCAGGATTGTAGCAAAACAGCGGAGAAAATGCCCAAAATTGGGGCAAATACAGAAAATCGGAAATCCCGCTATCTTGCAGCTGGCAAAGGGATTTAGATGATTTTTCAGCAAGATAGCATTTGACCGGTTTTGCTTTTCAAGTGCTGTGGTTTCAACTGGTTAGGCGAGAAATTTCGCGCAGGCCGAGCGGTAATTGCCGAAGACCAGAACGGTTGAGCTGCTTTTCACAGTTAGAAAAGCGCTTCGTCTAAGCCTGACTTGCTCGGGCTTCCGCAGTAAATTGATTAATGGAGAGTTGCTTGCATGGAAAAAAATAAACAATGCGTCTTAGTGGTCTGGGTCTGAACTGGTCTCCCCAGCACTAGTGATGGTCCCCATCATAAGGAGGGCTTTGACTCTTCGAGCGGCAGAACGTGCGCTTGTGCCTTCGTGGAGTCCCTCCTCAGTGCGCGGGTGCCACGATCCACACGTACTCCAGAATTTCGGTTCCCGAGTTCGTGACGTTATGCCGCGTGGCTGGAGGAATGTACACGAGCATCTTTTCGTGGAGGGAGACGTCCGCGTGGTTCTCGATATTTGCGGTGCCCTTACCACGGAGAATCACGAGGGTTTCCTCGTTCTGGTTGGTCGAATGCCAGCCGACACGTTCGCCCGGCTTCAGTCGAACCGATCCGCCACGCATTCCGCTGGTTTGCGGCTTGCCCGTTAAGAGGGGGCAGTCTCCTCCGGCACATTCCAAAGAAAATGTGATCGGTTCGCGCTTACCGTCCTGATTCTGAGCGGCAAGGATTAAACCAACACAACCCAAGACTCCGCAAACCACCCCCAAAATCATTTTTCGCATGTCGTTTGCCCTTTAGTTGAATTTCCTGCGGCCGGTGGCCAGCTATTCAGCCTGCAAACGGAGCATCAGGTCTGCCGTGAAACCAATCCATGAGCAGGAGTGCAAGGAATCGGCACATTCCTGCTTTCGCTGGCTACTTAAGGTCCCAGGTTCTTTGCAACATGAATCGCACCTGGAACGGTTCGGTCGGGTGGAAAACATTTGTGAACAGCGGCGCGGCCGTTGGCGTTATTCGGGAGACATAAGCGTAGGTAATGTCGTCATTACGGCGATTCGTCAAATTCAAAAAGTCGGCCGAAATGCGCCACTGCCTGTTCAATTTGTAAGCGAGCCCCATATTGAGCAATAACGTAGCCGCTGAGCGATTGATTCCGTCGGAGGTCAAATCGCGCGGACCAAAGTAGCGCAGGCGGAGAGTCGAAGTGAAGCCTTTGTAATCGCGCAGTGTGATGCCCGAGGAAATCACCACCCGAACCGCTTCGGGAACCAGTTTGCCGCCCGGACCTTGCACAGGATACGGGGCCATGTTGGTGTACGCCGCATCCCCCGGGTCGATTTGGGTAAATTGGGCGCGAGAGTCCGCCATGTCCAAATCAAAAACCAAATGTTCCTTTGGTGTGTAGTAGTTCGCCCACTCGATGCCATAGCGGTTGCTCGGCGATGCGGAAGCAACCGTGCCTCCGGTGTCGCCATCCTGTTGCAGTTCGGAATTACTGTGTAGGTACCAGAGCGAAAGCGTGCTCTGCAGATGGGGGAAAGCCCCAGTGCGCACGCCGAATTCCACGCCTTTGGTTTGCACCAGGGGGGAAATTGGCGTGGAGGCCGTCGGGAACGGATTGTCCGGCGAAATCGGTTCGGCCCTTTGCGTTGAGCCGCGTGCGTCGTTGCTGTGAAAACTAAATCCACCCTGGACATAGAACTCCGTCTTGGACCACGGGCCGAAGATCAAAGTACCTTTTGGGCTAGGCAAGAACTTGGTGGCTGTGCCGGAATTGAGTTCGGCAAAGTTGACCACTGGGCTGCCAGGCAATTCGGTGGCGACATAAGGGGGAGTCAGGCTGGTGACGATGTATATGGCTTCATCGCCTCGGAAGGCCAAAACAGAGCGGAATCTTTCCGACCACTGGATCTTGTTCTCCGCATAAAAACCGAGCATCGTGTCGGTGAATCGATTCAAATCCGTGTCCGCGGGTAAGGTCGGATAATTTCCTTTAATGGTGCCGTCGGGGTCACAGTCGGGGATGGGGCTCGTATAGCAGGCGACGGTATCCAGCTTGTCCGTGCGCACGCGATTCTCTGCCCGGTAGAGACCGTTGTGGACCCAGTCGTTTCGGATTTGCAGGCCGAACGTGTTTTCCACCTTGCGGCTAAACCATTGGCTGAAGATGGTGTGACGTGCGTCCAGCCCAGCCACCCAGCGCCTATCCTGCTGCTCGAACTGATCCCCTTTATCGGGGTCATCTAGGTAGTAAGTGAAATCGGAGAACAAATTGAGATCGTAATAAAACCCGTAGGCGGTAATCTTCGTCTCGGAATTTTCGTCCTGGCGATGCCATTCTCCCTGCAAGCTGTAACGCTGCGATTCGCCGCCGTCCGTCGGGTTCAGTGCGCCGAAGTAACCAACCAGGGGAACGGCGTCAACGGGGATTTGATCGCTCGAATGCCATGTTCCACGGTAAGCGCGCGCGGTGATGCTGAAACCATTGTCGTCTCCGCCCTGGCTATAGGTTACGAGGCCGTTGAATTTGTAGTAGTTGTCCTCATGGGTCCAGGGGCCGTTATCGTGATACGCCTCTCCGCCGTAAAGCAACGTGCCCGAGCCGAGCTTCTGCGATACGCCGAAAACGGCGCGCCCAAAACCGTACATCCCTCCTTCGAGCTGGACAAAATTCTCAGGCAGTGTCTTGAAAAATACCAAATGGGCCGACCCGGCTGAGCCAAAGTTGCCGACATCTGCGTAATAAGGGCCCTTCTCGTAATTTACCCCCTGCACAAACTCCGGGATCACGGTGTTCATGTCCGAGTAGCCCTCGCCATGCGCGTGCGACGGCAGGTTCAGCGGCATATCGTCGAGGAAAACGGCGAAATCCGTGCCGTGGTCGAGATTGAAGCCGCGAAGAAAATACTGGTTGGCTTTGCCGCCCCCGGCATGTTGCGTGATGATGACACCGGGGACCGCTTCCAAAACTTCTCCTGAGCGAAGGATCGGACGGTCTTGGATCTCCGTCGCGCCCACAATTCCCTGGGTGGCGGAATTGGCAACTCCGACGAGATCATCCTGACGGCCCTGGACGTTTACGGTGGTGCTCACGGAGCCCACCGCGAGAGAGATGCGCAGGAGCGCCGGTGCCTCCTCCGGTCCGATGGTTACGGGGATTTCTTTGGTTTCAAATCCGGGATTCGATACCACGAGCTGATAGTTGCCTGCCGGGAGTGCAGAAATAGTGAAGGAGCCGTTGCTGTCCGACTGTGTCGTTCTTTGCACCGCACCGTCCGAGCTTCGAACCTCGACGGTCGCGCCGATAATCAGCGCGCCAGACGTATCAACGACAGTTCCTGACAGCTGAGGCGGATAAGCCTCAGCGTAGAGATTTGCCACGAAAAACGCCGTCATCAGCAAGAACGCGAAACCCCGAGGAAATGGCCTGCGGGACATAAGTCTATTCAATGGAAGCGGCCGGAAGACTCTCACAAGACACCTTTGGTTCGCCTGCAATCACGAAAGGAGCTGCTTAGGCGAAACACGCTTTTGGAAGAAGTGCCGCCCGGAGGAACGAATGCGCTCGCGGCTTCGATCGAGCGAAGCACACGGTGCACAGCTCGGAGGACACGGCGGAGCGATACATTTTTATAACACGATTCCTAAAAACGTGCTACCTGCTTCTCGCTCAGCAGGGAACCTGCCGAGGTTTCTCGATCAAATAAAGCGAATAGAATAGAAAAGTGTCAGGCACCCAAGGAGCCGCTATGTCGGAGCTAACGCGCACAGGGCTTTCCATCGATCGCGAACTACTTGCCAAATTCGATGTTGCCATCGCCAAACGAAACTACAAGAACCGCTCGGAGGCCGTGCGCGATCTGATCCGCGATCATTTGGTCGGCGAAGAGGCGGATTCGAACAAAGTGGTCGTGGCGACTCTAACGATCGTGTACGACCATCACCGCCCCAATCTGACCGAAAAGCTGGTGGACGCGCAGCATCACGCGGGAGGCAGTGTCCTTGCAGCTACTCACGTGCATCTCGACCATCACAACTGTCTTGAAGTGGTAATCATGAAGGGCCGCAGCAAGGAACTCCGCCAGCTGGCGGATCAGATTCTCAGTCTTCGCGGGGTCAAACACGGTCAACTGGTGATTACCAGCACCGGCAAAGACTTGAAGTGAGAACCTCCACAAATGTGTGTGATGTGAATAACAAAACACTCGCACTCGGCGGTGTTTGTCAGTCGCTACTCGAAACTGTTGTTTTGGCGAGAGCCGCCAGTTTTCTGCCGCATCGCTTCTTCCACCAGATGTAGACGCCAGTCACCGAAATAACCGTTAGAACTAAACCGAAGAAAGCCACGAGAATCCGATACGGCAGAAAGTTGCGAATGTCGCCATAGTGGAGACCCCAGAGAACGGTGCTCACGGTATTGCCCGCGTGCTGGCCGTAAGGCAACGAAACGTCGCGAAGCGCGCCGGTGTTGCCGTCGATCCAGATGCTGGTGTCCCAGCCTTCTCCACGGATGTCGTTACTCCCGCGAACGGCGTAGGTGTACACGCCGAACTCCGGGATATAGGCCATTCCATAAGGTCGCGTAACCTTGAAGCCGCGTTGGGCGGCTATCTGCGCCATCGCACGTTCTCCGAGTGTTTGTGCTTCACGCCAGCCGAGCTTGGGATTGTCCAGCGGTTGTTGCAGCATCACGGAAGAGATGGTGTCTTCGTCGCTGCGATAGTCGAAGACGGCCTTTGTCACGCGCTCATACACGGGCCGCAAGCTCAGCATGACGCTGGACCACGCGAACACAAACAACAATACCCAGGACCACAGCCCTCCGGCGCGATGCAAGTCGAAGTTGATGCGAAACGCGTTGGCGCGCCACTTGGTTTGCCACGCGTATTTCCATCGTTTCCAAAAACCTCCCCGCCCGCGTGGCAGTGTCAGATAGAAGCCCACAAAGCAGTCGAGCGTCCATACCAGGGCCACGATGCCGAGAATCCACGCGCCTGTGTTGCCCATAGCTACGGTCGTGTGCAGTTCGTAGACGAACGGAAGAAACTTCACATGCCAGTTGGGATTCGTGCAGCAACGTCCCAGTTCACGACCCGTGTAGGGATCAAGAATCAGGTGGTCGAAGTCCAACTCGTAAGGTTTGCCAGTCGCTGGATCCTTGCGAGGCCGTAAAGAAATGTTGACCTGATCTTTCCCGACGGAGAAAAAACCTGGCTTTGCCTGCGGCACCAGTGCCTCAGCGTGCTCCGCCAGAGACGCGGGATCGAGCGGAGTCTGTCCGGGTTGGACTTCGGCGTGGTACTGCGGGTTCAAGAGACGATCAATCTTCGCGCGAAACGCCAATATCGTTCCTGTCAGCCCGACCACAACCAGAAATGCGGTCATCAGCAGACCTGTCCAGCGATGGAGCCATACAAAATAGCGGTGGATCATTCGGAGATCTCCATGTAGTACTCGTTTACATTCAGAACGAGAGCTTCAGTGCGAGTTGGACGGAGCGGGGTCCGCCAAACTGATACAAGGGACTCAAGGCACCACCTCCGCTGCTGTTCCCGCCCAAGTACTGTCCCAATGTCTGCAGGGAATAACCGAACTGAGAGTTCGAACCAAAACCCAGATTGAGCGCACTATACGGGGGCGCGAAATTGGGATGGTTCAATACGTTGAACATTTCTGCGATGAACTGAAGCTTCAACGATTCGTGGATGGGAAAATCCCGATGCACTGCAAAATCCCACTGTGACGCGGGAAATCCTCGCAATGCGTTTCGTCCAAGATCGCCCTGGCGCAGGACGTTTCCATTCGCATCGACCGGAGGGAAACAGAAAGGACCGACGCAGGACATATTTGGCCCATCCAGGGTGTCATTGATGATCTTCCCGCCGGGATACTGCCCTCCGTAGAGGTAAAGGGGAACCCCTGGAAGCAGGTCTGGCCTCACGTAAACAGGTTTTTCTGTGAACGACTGACTTGTTTTAATCGTTACGTCTACTGGTGGCGATGAATAGGCTTTGACGATGGTCTGTACGGACCAGCCACTCAAAATGGCGCCAACGAATCGATCTGGCTTGTAAGCGGGAATGTCATAAGTCACGGCAACGGAAAACTGGTCACGAATATCGAAGTTCGAAGGCCCACGATTGTCACTGATCCCTTCTCCGCCCTGGCCGAATACGGTCGAACCGGTATCAATACTGTGTGCCAGGGTGTAGGAAGCCAGCGCCTGAAGTCCGTGGGAAACCTGCCGTTGAAACTGAACTTGGAGGGCGTTGTAGCTGGAAGAGCCGCCGTTGTAGAACAGCCCAATTCCCCCCGGGTAACTCGCAGGAGGAGAGTTGTAAGGGAAGATTGTCTGCACGAGTCTTCTTCCGGCTGCGCCTACGTAGGAAACCGTTAAGTTTTGCTGATTGCCGAGTTCTTGTTGCAGGGCCACATTCCATTCCAGCGTATAAGGCGTTTGAAAGTGCGGGTTGAACCCCAGAAGTAGGCCACTGTTCGAGGAACCTGGAGGCACAATGGGAGGCGGCGCAGCATAGGCGGGAGCGAGCGGAAAGGTACCACCAGTGGGTGGGTACACGACGGGAAGTTGGCTCCCGTCATAGAAGCCGTATCCGGTGTAAGGATACGCATAGGCGACGAGATTTCCGGCTGCGCCCGCGGCCAGATCGTCATAGAGCCCAAACCCACCACGAAGCACCGTGGAAGGGGCACCGTTCTTTTGCAAAAGTTGGTACGCTACACCAACGCGCGGCGAAACATTCCCATAGTTGGTTTGGTAGGCCGATGTGCCCGGTGGAGCTAATACGATCTGCGAGTAATCACTGAGGCTGAAATTCTCGAGGGCCGGAAAAGGCGGGCCGTCGATTGTTTGCGGCGGAAATTCGACACCCCAACGCAAGCCGTAGGTTAGGGTAAGGCGAGGCTTGAGCTGCCAGCTGTCTTGCGCAAAAAGGCTAAAGGTCCGAAACAGAAACGTTGCGGGAATGTTCTGGTTGGTGAAGGCAAAGCCGACAATGCCGGCCTCGGTGCTGGGATAGTCATTAAACTGCGCATACTGGGAATAT
>Ga0335085_10003035_pt1 | contig 29986 bp, 26 predicted proteins | sample Lox_Sample_45_FD_206712 | JGI IMG/M metagenome (GOLD analysis project Ga0335085, IMG submission 206712) | Soil microbial communities from Loxahatchee National Wildlife Refuge, Florida, United States - Lox_Sample_4.5 | ecosystem: Environmental > Terrestrial > Soil > Wetlands | place: USA... | reverse complement strand
CTGGCGGGCGAGAATCCACCGGGCCTCGGCGGGGATGCTGGCCCCCGGGTCGGCGGCCGGGGTTCGAGCCGACGGAGTGCGGGCTGACGGAGTGCGGGCCGACGGAGTGCGGGCTGACGGAGCGTTCGCGGACGGGGTGCGGGCCGACGGAGCGTTCGCGGACGGGGCCGCTGCCCGGGGGCCAGCCGATGCCCGGGGGCCAGCCGACGCGGCCGGCCTGGCCGAGCGGCCCGGCGGCGGCGCGGAAGGTGACGTCCCGGCTGACGACGTACCAGACGGCGACGTACCAGACGGCGACGGGCCGGACGGCGACGTACCTGACGGCGACGGGCCGGAAGAGGGCGGACCTGAAGGCGACGTCCGGGACGGCGACGCGCCAGCGGCCGAGGCCGCGACCGGGGAGGCGGCAGCGGGGGGCGGGCCGGAGTGGGCGCCGCTCTGCCAGGTCCGCCGCAGGATCAGCTGAGTGGGGTTCTCGCTGGTCTGCTCGTGCTGCGGGGAGGTGCTCGTCAGCCGGTCGAGCAGCTGGCGCGCGGTCGGACGGTGCTGCGGGTCCTTGCTCAGGGCGGATTCCACCAGCGGGCGCAGCGAGTCGGGGACCCTGACGATGTCCGCGTCGCCGTACATGATCTGGTAGAGGATGGAGTGGGTGCTGCCGGAGCCGAACGGCGACCGGCCGGTGGCCGCGTATGCCACCGTCACGCCCCAGGCGAAGACGTCCGCCTCCGGGCCGGGGTTCCCGGTGATCTGCTCGGGCGCCATGAAGCCCATCGAGCCGATCATCATGCCCGCCTTGGTCACGGCGGAGGTGTCCTGCTGCCGCCGGGCGATGCCGAAGTCGATGACCTTCGGGCCGGCGTCGGTCAGGATGATGTTGGACGGCTTGAGGTCCCGGTGCATGATGCCGGCCGCGTGGATCACGGTCAGCGCCTCGGCCAGCCCGGTAGCCAGACCGAACAGCCTCTCGCCGCCGACCGCGCCCTGCTTGTCCATGTACTCGGACAGGGAAGGCCCCGGAGCGTACTCGGTCACGACGAACGGAGTGGCCGATTGCGAGTCGGCCTCAATCACCCGCACCGTGCACTCGCCCTTGACCTGCACCAGCGCGGATACCTCGCGGCCGAACCGGCGGCGGAACTCGTCGTCGTCGGCCAGGTCGGGGCGCAGCACCTTGACCGCGACGGGGGCGCCGTCCCAGGCCACGCCGAGATAGACCACGCCCATGCCACCTGAGCCCAGCCTGGCCGTCAGCCGGTAATGCCCGATCCGTGTCGGGTCATCAGGCCGCAGAGGCGTGCGAGCCAACGAGCTTCTCCTCCCGAAGGTTCGTGGCGGCACCGAGGCAGGCCGGCACGAAAGTCCTTGCTGTTCTTCCTACGGTATCGGCCAGGAGCAGGTCCGCCGCCGTCAACCAGGCAGAAGGTTCAGGACGGCGACCTGCTGGCTCGCCTGGGCCTGGACCGTGTCGATGCCGGTCACCGCGGAGCCGGACGCGGCCAGCGCGGCGACGGTATGGCTGCCGCCGCTAGTCAGCCCGCTGACGTGTGATCGCGTCCAGTTCGTGCCGTCCGCGGAAGACCATGCGGCGGCATCCGAGTTTCCGTCGGCCGAACCGAACCGCGCCGCGGCGGTGAAGCCGCCCTGGCGGGCGGCCAGGGCGGTGAAGCTGATACCGAGGCCTGGCGCGCTGAACGGCACCGGCCGCCAGGTCTGGCCTCCGTCGTCAGATCGCTCGGCCAGGGGCTGGATGCCGTGGGCGGTGGCCTGCTGCCCCAGCGCGACGGCGTTCTTCCCGCTGACCGCCACCTGCTGGATGACCCCGCCGGACGCGCCGGACGGCAGGGGCACGCTGACCGCCGTCCAGGTCTGGCCGTCGGGGGTGGTCCACACGGCGGGCTGGTCGTCTCGCGAACCGGCCGACACGAAGCCCGACGGGCCCGCGGCGACGGCGAGCACCTGGTCCGAGCCGCTGGTTCCGCTCACGGCCGGTGCCCTGGTCCAGCTCGATAGATCCCGCGACCACCAGAGGTCGAGCTCGTGCGCTCCCCCAGGGCCCGACGCCGTGCCGGTGATCACGTAGCCGCGCGGTCCGCTGGCGGCCTGCACGGCGGTCACCCCGGCCAGGTCGTGCGTGATGGCCGCCGAGGGCTGCCAGGTCGATCCGTCGGCCGAGGTGAGGGTGAAACCGCCGGGGCCAGTGGCCAGCCAGCCGTTCGGTCCGTGGGTTATCGTGCTCAGCCCGCCCAGGTCCTGATCGCTGGATACCTGCGCCAGCCTGGAGACCAGGGTCCAGGGGCCGCCGGACACCCGCCGCCATACTGCCGGGTAGCCGTTCGCGCTGCCCACGGCGATCTGCACACTGCCCGCCACGGCGGTGGCCTGCACGGTCTGCTCGGGGACGAGGCCGCCAGGGATGGCACTCAGCGGGACAGGCTCGATGTTCCCCGCGGTGTCCGCCTTGATGAGCAGCCCTTCCTGGCCGGTCCTGGTGGAGTTGGTGTTCCCCGCGGCGACGACGTTGCCGCCCGGTCCGACCGCCGGGTTGAAGTCCGGCCCGTTCGACGTCTCGCCGAGCGGTCCCGTCGGCAGCCACCGGGAGCCGGTGCCTGTGCTCGTGTAGGCCACGTACTGGCCCTGGGCGCTCCCGGTCACCACGAAGCCGTAGTCGCTGCCCTTGACCGCGTCCGGGCTCCAGCCGCCGGCCGGGTCGATCGTCCCGGCGTACTGCCACGTCCGGCCGTCCGGGGAGAAGTAGGCAACCCCGTCGCTGGCACCGTTCGCGGCCGTGCCCGGCCGGACCAGGATGAACCCGGATCTGTCGAACGACACGCCGCTGATCGCGTTCTTGGCGCCGTGATCGACGGGCGCCGTCACCAGCGTCCAGTGCGCGCCGCTGTCGGTGCTCAGCCATAGGCCGGCACCCCGGTCGGCGATCACCGTGGCGTTCCCGTGGAAGGCGGCGAAGTCCAGGCCACCGGGGGTGGTCCCGCCGGGCTCCCGGAGCCCGGACTGGGAGGCGGTCTGCCGCTGCCAGCTCACGCCGTCACGCGAGGTCCAGATCACGGCCTGCTGGCTGGCGCCGCCGCCGTCGTAGCCAGCGGCCAGGAACCCGCCGGGCGTGGCGGTGACCACGTTGACGACGTCCCCGCGTTCGCGCGGGGTGATCCCGTGGGTGCCCGCCAGCGTCCAGGTCTGCCCGTCCGGGCTGGTCCAGATGGCGTTGTCGCCCTCCGCCATCCAGCCGCGCGGGCCGCCGGCGATGCGTTCGGCTGGGTAGCCGAGGGGCGGCTGGCCGCCGCCCGGCAGCCGGACCGGGGCCAGCTTCCAGGTGCGGCCGGCGTCGGTGGAGACGAAGAACTGCTGGCGGACGGCACCGCCGGCTTGCTGCGAGCCCGTTTGCTGCGAGCCCGTGGTCACCATCGTGTTCCCGGCGGCGACGAGGCGGTCGATCTGCTGGAAGACGCCGCGCGCCGACTGGCCCGGATAGGCCGGCAGGGTGTTCGCGGCGGCCTGCCCTGTGTTTCCTGTGTCCGCGGCGGGGCCAACGGTGGTCGTGTGGCCGTGCAGCACGGCGATGAGGACGGCGGCGGTGACCGCGGCGGCACCGAGAGCGGCGGCGCCCAGGGCCGAGACCCGCCGGGTGATCCTCCGCCGCTTGGTCGGCGGGAGTTCTCCGCCCGCCGACCCGGCGGGCCGCGGGGCCGGGTCGAGCAGCAGCGATCCCTCCGGTTGCCGGGCCCCGGCGCCGGCCTGGGCACCGCGGGCCTCGGGTGGCGCCGACAGCAGCGCGGCAGCCGGCCGGGACCAGGTGCGCGACAGGATGGTCTGGGTGGGCGAATCCTGGGCCCGGGCCGCCCGCAGGGCACCGGTCAGCTGGTCGAGAAGCTGCCCGGCGGTCGGCCGGTGCTCAGGCGACTTGGCCAGCGCCGCCGCCACCAGCGGCCGGAGCGGATCGGGCACCGCGCCGATGTCCGGATCGGCGTGCAGAACCCGATAAAGAACGGCGTTGGTATCCCCCGTCCCGAACGGTGACTGCCCGGTGGCGGCGTACGCCACGGTCACGCCCCAGACGAAGATATCGGCGGCCTGCCCGGGTCGGCCGCTGATCTGCTCCGGCGCCATGAAGCCGGACGAGCCGACCATCATGCCGGTCTTCGTCACGGACACGGCGTCCAGGGCCTGGGCGATGCCGAAGTCGATGACCTTCGGTCCGCTGTCGGCCAGGATGACGTTGGAGGGCTTGAGGTCCCGGTGCACCAGGCCGGCCGCGTGGATCACGGTCAGCGCCTCGGCCAGCCCGGTGGCCAGTCCGTAGAGCATGTCCGGGCCGAGCCATCCGTGGCTGTCGATGTACTCGGCCAGCGACGGGCCCTCGGCGTACTCGGTGACCATGAACGGCCGCGGTGACTGGGTGTCGGCCTCGATGACCCGCACCGTGCAGACGCCCCTGACCCGGGTCAGCGCGGACACTTCACGCTGGAAACGGTGCCGGAATTCCTGGTCATCGGCGAGCTCCGGACGGAGTACCTTGACCGCGACGGGACTGCCGTCCCAGGTCACGCCCAGGTACACCACGCCCATGCCGCCGGCGCCAAGCCTCGCCGATAGCCGGTAGTGGCCGATCCGTACCGGATCGCCAGCCTGAAGCGGCGCGCGAGCCAATTGTCTCCTCCGACGTCAACGGTGGCTTTGCGCAGGCCGGACGCAGCCGGGTTCTTACCCCTAATGTTACGCAACCGGTTGACAGCAGGTTCAATCCGGCGTAAAGGCGCAGCGCTGAGCGTTGCCAGCCGACGGCGACGGCTGGCACGATGACCGCGTGGACTACCTACTGGCGCAGGTGAACATCGCCCGGATGCGCGAGCCGCTGGACAGCCCGCTGCTCGCGGGCTTCGTCGCGGCCCTGGACCCGGTGAACGCACTGGCGGACGCCGCCCCGGGCTTCGTCTGGCGGCTGAAGACCGAGGACGGCAACGCGACCGCGGTCCGTGCCTTCGAATGGGACCAGGCCGGGAGCGCCGGCGTCCTGATCAACATGTCGGTCTGGGAGTCGGTCGAGACGCTCGCCGCGTTCGTCTACTCCGACGCGCACCGCGAGGTCATGAGGCAGCGTCGCTCCTGGTTCGAGCGGATGGCCGTGGCCCACACCGCGTTGTGGTGGATACCGCGCGGCCACCCTCCCACTCCGGCCGAGGCCGAGGAGCGGGTGATCCACCTGCGGGTATACGGGCCCACGGCGCACGCGTTCAGCCTCCGGGAGCACTTCCCGCCGCCAGGCGCGGCTGAGGGCTCTGGGGCCGGCCCGATCGCCAGCCCGGAGGAATGGAACTGCCCGGCCTGAGGCTAGCTAGTGGCGGCTGACCCAGGGGCCGACGCCGGCGATCCGGTCCACGGTGATGTGGGTGATGAAGCCGGGCGGAGGGTTGTCCATGGGCGGGAACTTCACGTCGGGGCCGAGGTAGGTGCGGGCGAGTTCCTGGAGTTTCGCGGCGGCGCCGCCTTCGGTGACCCGGGCGGTGCCGTAGATCACCAGGTACTGGGTCAGGCCCATGGCGTTGGCGGCGTCGGTTTCGATCGACAGCGCGACCCGGCTGTCGTTGCGGATATTGCGGACCTTGCGGTGCTCGGGCAGGTGGGCTGCCACGATCTCATCGCCGTCGAGGCCGACCCAGACCACGGTGACCTGCGGGCTGCCGTCCGGGTTCAAGGTCACCAGGTGGGCCAGGGCGGAGGATTCCAGCACCGCGCGGGCGCTGTCGGGGATCGACGTCATGGGAGGACGCTAGCAGCGCCGGCGGCGCCGGTCCTGATATGACAGAGTTACCGCTATACGGACGGGAAGAAGGGGGCGGCGGATGAAGCCGATGCCGGAAGACTGGGACCGGGCGGTCGCCATAGTGGCGCACCCGGACGACCTCGAGTACGGCGTCGCGTCGGCCGTGGCCCGGTGGACCCGCCAGGGCAAGCAGGTCTCCTACCTGCTCGCGACCCGGGGCGAGGCTGGCATCGACGGCATGGACCCGGCCGAGGTCGCCCCGTTGCGGGTGGACGAGGAGCGGCGCAGCGCCGCGGTCGTCGGGGTGGACGTGATCGAGTTCCTGGATCACCAGGACGGCCTGGTGGAATACGGGATCGCGCTGCGGCGCGACCTGGCCGCCGCGCTGCGCCGGCTGAATCCGCAGGTGATCATCGGGCAGAGCTTCGACCTCACCTGGGGCGAGGAAGGCCCGGTCAACCATTCCGACCACCGGGCCGTCGGCCTGGCCACGCTGGACGCGGCCAGGGATGCGGCCAACCGGTGGGTCTTCCCCGAGGCCGGAGCGCCGTGCACCGACCTCAGGGACATCTACGTGGCCGGTACCGGCGCGCCCACCCACTTCGTTGACGTCACCGACACGATCGACCTGGGCGTGGCCTCGCTGCGCGAGCACCGTGCCTACATCGAGGGCCTGGGCCGCGAGTTCGACCCCGACGAGTTCCTGAAGAACATGGCAGGCTACGTGGGCCTGGGCGCCGGCTGCGAGTACGCGGTCGCCTTCCACCGCTACCCGATGGGCTGAGCCCGGCCGGCGTCAGGCCTGCTTGACCAGGGCGGTGATCTGGGCGGCGAGGGGCTCGGCGGCGGTGAGGCGGTTGTCGACGGTGAGGTGCGGGGCGGCGGGCTCGGTGCCGAGGCGCATGCTAGCGCAGTAGCGCTCGAACTCCCCGAGCTTGGCCGCGTCGCGGGCCAGGCCGCGGTCGGTCAGGCGGCGGAGCAGGGTTTCGGCGTCCGAGCGGATCCAGACCAGGTGGACGGGTCCGCCGCCGAGTTCGGCGGTCCAGGCCAGCCAGCGGGCCGCGTCGTGGATCTGGGAGGTAAACGGGCCGGAGAGCAGGACCGGGCAGCCGTGCCCGCGGATCTCGCGGGCCGTGGCGGCCATCCCGGCGTACTCGTACTGCTTGACGTGCTCGTCGTACCAGGGTCCCTCACGCTCCCCCGCCGGGCGGCCGGCCGAAGCGAGAACGGCGGCGACGAACGGCGCGAACATCGTGTCCTTGTCCAGCAGAGCTGGCGTCGGCTCCAGCGCGGCGAGGAGCAGCTCGGCGACGGTGCTCTTGCCGGCGCCGGGCGGGCCGGCCACGACCCAGGCCGGGGCGCCCGTGCTCATGACGGAGTGCTCACGAGCCGAGGATGACCCAGCTGTGCGCGGGCACGAGGGCGGGGTCGGCCGGCCTGACGCCCGGGTCCGGGGTCTCGGTGACGGCGAACCCGGTGACGTCGACGGGGAACCTGAACGCGTCGTCGCCGGTGTTGAGGAGCACCAGGACCTCCTCGTCGTCCGCGGCGGCGCGGACGGCCATCGTCTGGCTAGCCAGGTGCGGCACCGTGGTCCGGGCGCGGACCAGCCACGGGTGGCGGCGGCGGAAGCCGATGAGCCGCTGGTGCAGGCGGTAGGCCGGCCAGCCCCCCGGCGGCAGTTCGTCCGGGCGGGCCGGGAAGGCCGGGCGGATCTCGTCGTCGCCGCCTTCCCGCTGCTCCTTGACGCCGCGGAAGGCCTGCTCGTCGCCGTAGTAGATGCTCGGTACGCCGCCGGTGGTCATCAGCACGGCCAGCGCGTGACCGAGATGGCGTTCGTCGGCGAGCTGGCTGGCCAGCCGGGTGACGTCGTGGTTGCCGGTGAACGTCTGCGGCATCACGCCGTCGAGTATCTGGTTGTGCCGGCCGAGCGCCCAGGCCAGCTCGAAGAAATTCCGGTCGTTCAGCGAGCTCCAGATCGCCTTCCACAGCTCGTACTGGGTGATCGCGTCCAGGCCGCTCTCGGCCGCGTAGGCGGCGTAGTCGCCGTGGATCATCTCGCCCAGGAACCAGGCGCCGGGGTGCGATCCGCGGACCGCCGGCAGGACCTTGGCCCAGAAGCTGGCCGGCACCGCGTACGCCGCGTCGAGCCGCCATCCCGCCGCGCCCCGGTCCAGCCAGTGGCTCATGACCTGCACGACGTAGTCCAGGACCTCGGGCTCCTCGTGGTCCAGGACGACGAGCCGGTGATGCCCCTCGAACGTGGCGAAGTCCCCGCTGGCCGGATCGCGCCGGAACCACTTGGCGGCGGGCGAGCCCGGGCCGCCGCGCAGGGCCGCCTGGAACGCCGGGAACGACCGGCCGACGTGGTTGAACACCCCGTCAAGGACGACCCGCAGGCCCCGGCGGCTGGCCTCGGCGATCAGGTGGTCGAAGTCCTCCTGGTCACCCAGCCGGGGATCGATCTGGAAGTGGTCGATGGTGTCGTACCCGTGGGTCTCGGCGGCGAACACCGGCCCGAGCAGCAGGCCCGAGCAGCCGAGCTCGACGGCGTAGTCCAGCCACCCCGCCAGCTGCCGCAGCCGGTGCCAGACGGGCTCCCCGGCCGGCGGTTCGGCCTTCTCGGCTCCGGTGAAGCCCAGCGGGTACACGTGCCAGAAGATGGCATGCTCGGCCCACGACGTCACCCGTCAACGATAGCGGCGGCCGGAGCTATTCCACTTCCTTCAGGATCTTCTGCATGGAGTCGCTCTGGTCGCGCAGGTAGTCGAGCTGGGCGCTGAGGTCTCCGAGCTTGAGGTCGGTGTGCTCCTGGGCGGTGATGGCCACGTCGGCCAGCCTGCGGTACTCCTCGGCCAGCTGGCGGTACTGCTCGGTGCCGGTGAGCTCCAGCTGGACCCGCTTCCTGGCGGTGAGGTAGCGGAAGCCGAGGAACAGGCCGAGCGCGGCTACCCCGAGGAGGACCAGCCAGACGACAGATTTGTTGTTGTCCGGTGAAGCCCCGGGTGGCATCGAGGGGCTTAGTTCAAAGGGGATGGTCAGCAATCCGATCGCAACCACCACGGCCACGCAGACGATCGCCGTTTCCTTTGCCGTTCCTGGCTTCATCGCAGCTCGGTCTCCAGATCTCTGTCCGTGCTCAGGGTCCGCGCCGCGATCCTGATCGTGTCCGGGGTCAGGTACAGCGTGAAGGGTGCTACCTCGTAGAACTTCATGGCCTTGCCGTCCGCCGAGACCTCCACCGAGGCCGACACCAGCCCGGCGGCCTCGAGCTTGCGCAGGTGGACTTGCAGCAGGGCCCGGCTGATGCCCAGGTCACGGGCCAGCCGACTGACGTAGTTCCGCTCGGCCGCGAGCATGGCCACGATCCGCAGCCGGTGCGGGTTGGCCAGTGTGGCCAGCGCCCGCAGCAGGGCGTCCCCCCCTATGAAAGGTTCTTCTAGCATATGCAAAGGAAAGTTAGCAGGTAGGCTCCGGCCCGTCAATTCACTAGCTCAGGCAGGCTCCGGCTGGCGATCATGGGTGCATGGGAACGCTGTTCCTGCCTGAGCCGACCGGGCCGTCGGCGATCGGGGTCACGTCGCTGTGGCTGACGGATACCTCCCGCCCTGATCCGTGGGCCGCTGGAGCGGCCGCACGGGAGCTGATGGTCTCGGTGTGGTATCCGGCGGTGCCGTCGGGCGGCCCGCGAGCCAGGTACATGACGCCGGCCGAGTCCAGGCTCCAGCTCACCAGCCGGGACATCACGGGCGTACCGCCGGACGTGCTGAGCACGACCCGGACTAACGCCGTCGCCGACGCCACGCCGGCCGGGCGGCCGCGCGGCCTCCCCCTCGTGGTGCTCTCCCCTGGCTTTACCAACGGCCGGAGCGGGCTCACCGCTCTGGCCGAGGACCTGGCCAGCCACGGGTACGCCGTGACCGGGATCGACCACACCTACGAGAGCCTGGCCACGGCGTTCCCCGACGGGCGGGTCACTACCTGCCTCGCCCGCGAGGCGCCCCGGGGCCCGGGGTTCTGGGAGAAGGTGGCGGCGGGGCGGGCCGCGGATGTCTCCTTCGTCCTCGACGCGCTGACCGGCGCGCGGGCGGGCTGGCCGGCCGCCGGGCTGATCGACCCCGGCCGGATAGCGATGGCCGGCCATTCGGCCGGGGGCGCGGCCGCCATCGCCGCCTTGCTAGCCGACTCCCGCATCCTCGCCGGGGTCGACATGGACGGCTCCACGGCCGCCCCGATCCCGGACCACGGCCTGTCCCGGCCATTCCTGTTCCTGGGCAAGCAGTCCAACTACACCCCGGGAAGCGGAGGTGCCGTGACCACCTGGGAGCGTGACTGGCAGCTCCTGACTGGCTGGAAGCGGTGGCTCCTGGTAGCCGGGGCGGTGCACGCGTCCTTCACCGACCTGGCGCTGCTGGCCGATCAGGCCGGCCTCGATATCGGCCCGCACCTGCCCGGAGCGCGGTCGCTGGATATCACCCGCGCCTATGTCCGGGCCTTTTTCGACCAGCACCTGCGCGGCGAGCCGCAGCCGCTGCTCAGGCAACCGTCACCACGCTACCCCGAGGTCACGTTCGGGTAGGCGCGGACGAGGGCTTCGGCCAGGTCGACGGCGGGATAGCCGGGCGCGAGCAGCTCCGGTGAGTGTCAGCGCACCCGTGAATCCGGGCCTTCGACCGGCTGCCCGGCCGGCGGCCGGGCCTGGCTGCCCGGCCGGGTCTCCGGGGAGATCAGCCCCAGCAGGGCGGCGCCGCTGAGCACGGCGGCGGCCAGGCCGAAGGCCGCGGCGTAGGAAACCGAGTCGACCAGCATGCCCCCGCACACCGGCCCGGTCACCGAGCCGACGTCGCCCGCCATCTGGTACGACGCGACCAGGGTCCCGCCGCCCCGGCCGATGATGTCGCCGATCATGGCGGCCGGGGCGACGTCGAGCAGGCCCGAGCCGAAGCCGGCCACGGCCAGCGCGGCCAGGTAGGCGGCCGGGCCGTGCAGCAGCGCGAGCATCACCATGCCGACGGCCGAGATGGCGCAGCCGGCGATGACGACGGGACGGCGGCCGAGGCTGTCCGCCACCCGCCCGCCGGGGATCAGCGCGGCGCCGTTCAGCACGGCGAACAGCAGGAACCCGATCCCGGTCCAGACCGCCGACCGGTGCAGGACCTCCCGGACGAACAGCGGCACCAGGGCACCGCGCACGCCGAGCGCGGCGAAGCCGTCGGCCAGGTTGGCCGAGGCCGCGGCGCGCCAGGTCCGGCTGCGCACGGCGTCGCCCAGGGCAGCCAGCAGCCGGACCGGTACCCGGCCTTCGGTCTCGTTCCGCTGGTTCGGAGTGCGGCGCAGCACCCCGGCCGACAGCGCCGCGGGCACCACCAGCAAGAAGCCATAGATAAAGAACGGCGCCCGCAGCGACCACGCCGCGACCAGGCCGCCGACCGCGGGCCCGCTGATCCCGCCGAGCAGGAAGCCGCCGCTGAAAAGGCCGCTGGCGCGGCCGCGCTGGCTGCCTGGCACGCTGTTGAGGAGCAGGGCCTGGGCGCTGATGCTGAACATCGCCGACCCCACCCCGCCGCTGCCGCGCAGCACCATCAGCTCCGCGAAGGACTGCGAGAACCCGGCCAGGACGCTGCTCACGGCCACCACCGCGATGCCCGCCGCCATCACCGGTGGCGCGCCGAAGCGGTCCACCAGCCGGCCGGCCGGCAGCGCGCCGAACACCCGCATCAGCGCGAACACGCTGATCACGCTGGCCGCGGCGGCCACGCTCACGCCAAACTGGCGGGCGAAGGCGGGGATCACGGGCGCGACGATCCCGAACCCGAGTGCGACGCAGAAGGAGACGGCGGTAAGGATCGCCACTTCTGGCGGCAGATCACGGAACGGGCCTCGCCGGGCACCACGCACGCAGGGCATTGTGTCAGCTAACTCACGGGTACCAAAGTGACCGAAGGGCCTTAATGTGCTGACCTGCGTGGTTTCCGTCGTCCTGACCGTATCGCGGCCGGGCGGGAAACCCCGCGGGAGCAGGGAGAATAGGGCCATGGCATCACACGTCGCATTGCTGCGGGGCATCAACGTCGGCGGCCGGAACAAGGTTCCGATGGCGGACCTGCGCGAGGTCGTGGCCGCTCTCGGCCACACCGGGGTGACCACCTACATCCAGAGCGGCAACGTGCTGTTCACGACGGCCGCCACGGACACCGCGAAGCTGGCCGCGGCCCTGGAGACGGCGATCGAGGACCGGTTCGGCCTGTGGTCCTCGGTGGTGGTCCTAAGCCGGGACGAGGTGGCCGAGGTGCTGGCCGCGAACCCGTACTCCGACGAGCCGAACCCCCGGCTGGTGCACGTGGTCTTCCGGAACGCGGAACCCTCGCCGGAGGTGCGCGACCGCATCGAGGCCGCCGTCAAGGCCGCCGCCGCCAAGGGCAGCCGGGACACCGCCCACTCGGCCGGCCGGGCGCTGTACCTGCACACGCCGGACGGGTTCGGGAGGAGCGAGCTGGCACAGAACCTGATGCGGATCATGACCCCGCCGTCGAAGCAGAAAAAGCAGCCCGCGCTGGCGGCCACCGCCAGGAACCTGGCCACCGCCACCAAGCTGCTGTCCCTGTGCGAGGAGAAGTAATGCCGCGGGCGGTCCTGGTGACCGGGGCATCCCGGGGCATCGGCCGGGCGGTAGCCCAGGCCTTCGCCGAACTCGGTGACCGGGTGGCGGTGCACTACGGCGCCTCGGCCGAGCTAGCCGCGCAGGTCGCGGGCGAGCTTCCGGGCAGCGGCCACACGGTAGTCCAGGCCGACCTGGCCGACGCCGACGCCGTGCGCCGGATGGTCGACCAGGCCCACGCCGGCCTCGGGGGGCTCGATGTCCTGGTCAACAACGCCGGGACCTACCTGCCGCACGCGATCACCGAGGTGTCCTACGAGGAATGGCAGGAGGCCTGGCGTGAGGTACTCGCGGTCAACCTCACCGGCGCGGCCAACGTGACGTGGTGCGCCGTGCAGTACATGAAGGCGACCGGCGGCCGCATCGTGAACGTGACCTCGCGCGGCGCCTACCGGGGCGAGCCGAGGCATCCCGCCTACGGGGCGAGCAAGGCCGGGCTGAACTCGTTCGGGCAGTCGATGGCGCGGGCCCTGGCGCCGTTCGGCATCGCGGTCGCGAGCGTCGCCCCTGGCTTCGTCGAGACCGCGATGGCCCGCCCGGACCTAGACTCGGCGCGCGGCGAGGAGATCCGGGCGCAGAGCCCGTTCAACCGGGTAGCGACGACCGCGGAGATCGCCGCCGCCGTGGTCTACCTGGCCTCCGAACAGGCCGAGTGGGCCAGCGGGGCCGTCCTCGACCTGAACGGGGCGTCGTACCTGCGCTAACTGCTTAGAAGAAGCCGGTGACGGGCTCGAGCAGGTGACTGAAGGCCCAGGCCGGCTGCTTGACGCCGGAGCACGAGTTGCTGTCGATGGCGCCCGGGCAGCCGCCGTTGTCCCGCTGGATCGCCCAGATCGACAGCAGGCCGACACCGTGCGCCTGAGCGAAGTCCAGGATCCGCTTGGTGTCGCTGAGGTGGGTGACCTCGGTCTTGCCCGGGTAGTCGTCGATACCGGGCAGGATGGTGATGCCCTCCATCGCCCACAGCTTGCTTGCGGAGCGCCCGGGGTACAGGGCGGCCAGCTGGCGGTGCACGTTGGTCGCGGCGGTGATCGCCAGGCCCCCCATGTCCAGCGGCTTCGGCTCCTTGGCCAGGTAGTAGTCGAAGGTCATGATGTTGACCGTGTCCACCCGCACACCGTTGGCGATCGCGTTCTTCAGGACGTGCAGGGTGTTGGCCTCAAGACCGCCCGGCTCGACCGGCAGCGTGTACTCGACCTTCAGCGGCCAGCCGGTGCGCTTAGCCCACGCCTCGGTCAGCGCGATGGCCTTGTTGCGCCGGTCGATGCCCGCCTTGTTGTCCAGCGAGTTGACCTCGACGTCCATGTCGAGCCTGGTCACGCGGTAGCCCTTGATCACGGCCTCGTAGTCGGCCGCGATCTGGCTGACGCTGGTGCAGGAGTCGGCGATCTCGGTCTTGGTGGAGTCCGCGCTGAAGCCGCCGAACGTCGGCATCACGTCGCCGCCCAGCCGCCTGAGCGCGGCGATCTGCCCCTGGTAGTGCGGTCCTGGAGCCGGCTGCGTCTTGGTGCCGTTCCAGGTCAGGGAGCACGAGCCCGTCTTGGCGGTCTGGAGGAAGGCGAGGCTGAAGTACCTCGCCTCCGACTTCCAGGCGACCGCCGGGATGCTGTCCGTGGTCCAGGTCTCGAAGTACGGCGCGTACACGTGCCGCGGCCAGATCCGCGGCCCGCTCGCCGCCCGGGCCGCTGGCTGAGCCAGCACGGACGCTGCCAGGAGCGCCACCGCGATCAGGGCAAGCACACCACGCCGAACCATAGAGGCCTCCTCGCCGGAACCAGGCACTATAAAGAAACTTTCCTTACGAAAGCACCCTTAGGGCCGACTCGTCAAGCCTCAGCAAGCCGATTCAGGCTTTACGGAGTCGATGGCACATCGGGCAGCAAAGAACACGCCCGAAGTGGCACATCGACTCACTATAGACAGGGGTGAATGGGGCAGACGGGGCGGCTATGACGCGAGAGGTTTCAGGCAGCGTGACGTCAGAGGTGGATGGAACCTCTGGGACAGATGGGGTCCGGGGCGCGGGCGTGCCAGGGAGTGCGTGGCCCACAGGGTACGCAAGAAGGTACCCGGGGGGACACGGAGTCCGCAAGAAGGTACCCGGGGGGGACACGAAGTCCGCAAGAAGGTACCCCGGGGGGACACGAAGTCCGCAGGAAGGTACCCCGGGGGGACACGGAGTCCGCAGGAGCACGACGGGCGGGGCTGATGAGATCTGTGGGATCTCCGGGGACTAGCGGGCGAGGGCGGTGAGGTCGGCGATGGTGATCTCCAGGGCTTCCCAGGCGTGCTCGGTGCCGGGGGTGCGGAGGTGGGGGGCGCGGAGGTCGCGGACGAAGCAGGACAGGTCGTCCAGGGCCCAGCGCAGCCGGTAGAACTCGAGCACGGCCGGGTCGACGGGGCGGCCGGTGAGCTCGGTGTAGCGGCGCAGCTCGTCGCCCGACTCGGTGACGACCGACCACAGGTCGCGCTCGGGCGGCGCCAGGCCGACGGTGTCCCAGTCGATCAGCGCCAGGCCATCCGCGGTGCCGATGACGTTGCCGGGGTGGGGCTCGCCGTGGGTGACGACGACGTCGGCGGCGGCCAGCTTGGCGGTCCAGCGGTCCAGGTTCTCCAGCTGGCGGCGCACCAGGCCAGCCGAGCCGGCCAGCAGTTCACGGGCCGGCTCGGCGTACGGGCCGCCGGCCCACGGGCGGCCGAGTTCGCCCAGGGCCGTTTCCAGGTCGCCGCGCCAGGACAGCCCGGCCTCGAACCGCGGCAGCCACACCGCCCCCGGATCCACCGTGTGCAGCGCGGCCAGCATCGCGATCAGCTCGTCGCGTTCGGGCGCGGGCAGCGGCTCGCCCCAGTCAAACGGCGTGCCGGTCAGGAACGGGAACACCGCGACGGCGTACCGGTCGCCGACCGGCCAGACCGTGTCACCGGTAGACGCGGGCTCCGGGGCCACCACGAAGCCGAGCCCGGCCCGGCGGCGCAGCGTCGTGGCGGCGTCCATCGCGGCGCGCAGCCCGGCCAGGACGGCGGGCCTGGTCCGGCCGAGCCAGCCCTTGTCGTCCAGGTCGTCGACGGTGACGAAACGCCGTTCGCCCAAGGCGCCATCCGCGGCCACCCAGTGGTAGCTGCCGCCGCCCACGGGGGCGTACTCCAGCGTCCAGGCGGCCAGGCCCCAGCCGTCAGCCAGGGCACGCGCGACATCCCGTTCGGTAATTCCCTCGGGCCGGTCCCTCACGGGCCTTAACGTACGGCCGGCCTCAGCCCGCCGGTCAACCGGTTTTACGGCGGGCTGGTTACGGCGGGGCCGTCTTACGGCGGGGCAATGGGCAGCACGGTCATCACCTGGCCCCAGGCCAGCCCGGTCCCGGCGGTCAGGCAGCCGTCGACGACCGCGTCGGTGCCCAGGGCGCTGACCTTGATGTCCGGCATCACCGGCGCGATCGGCTCGAGCTCGGCCACGACCGCCTCCGCGAAGCCGGGCGCGCGGCCGATGCCGCCGCCGAGCACGATCAGGTGGGGGTCGACCACGGTGATGACGGCGCAGATCGTCTGGGCGATCAGCCGCGCCTCTTCCGCCACCACGGCCATGGCCCGCTCGTCGCCGGCGGACGCGGCCTCGAACACGCGGCGGGCCGATACCGGGCCGCGCATGCCGCTGCTGCGGGCGGCCCGCACCACGCCGGACGCGGACGCGGCCATCTCGAGCGTGCCCCGCTTGCGGGCCTCGTGCTCGTCCGCGCCCAGCCGGCCGGACACCGGCCCGCCGGACAGCGGCAGGAACGCGATCTCCCCCGCCACCCCGTGCGCGCCGCGCAGCAGCTGGCCGCCGAGGATCAGGCCCATGCCGACGCCGGAGCCGATGTGCACGAACGCGAAGTGCTCGACGTCGCGGCCGTGGCCGAGCGCCCGCTCGGCCAGGGCCGCGGCGTCCACGTCGTTCTCCATCACCAGCGAGGGACCGAACGCGTCGCGCAGGCCGGTCAGCGCGGCGGGCCGGTCCCAGCCGGGCAGCCCGCCGGTGAACTTCATCGCGTTGCGCCGCGGGTCGTACACGCCCGGGCTGCCGATCACCGTCTGGGTGATAGCCGGGCGGGACGCGCCCGCGCTCTCGCACAGCATGTCGGCCAGCCCGACCAGCTCGGCCACCCGGCCGCGGACGCTGGTGGCGTGGGCCCGCAGCGACTGCCTGGCCCTGATCTCCCCGGACAGGTCGGCGATCGCGCCGCGGACGTACTCGTGCCCGATGTCGAGCCCGAGCACCAGGCCCGCGTCCGGCCTGATCTCGTACAGCCGGGCCGAACGCCCGGGGACCCCGGTCCGCTGCCCGGCGATCCGGACCAGGCCCGCCCGCTCCACGTTGTCGAGGGCGAGCGACACCGTCGGCTTGGACAGGCCGGAGACCCGGGCCAGCTCGGCCCGCGAGCACGGGCCGCGCTGCCGGATCTGCTCCAGCAGGAGCTGCTCGTTCATCGCCCGGATCAGCGAGGGCCGCGCCGCGACCAGGAGCCCGGCGGAGTTCTCCGGAGGAGGCAGGGCCGAAGCCGGCTCGGTCGTGGCGGTCACGGCCATCTCCTCTGTCGGGTGCTAGGAGCGAATGTTGCGAGCTTGCGTCAGTTCACGGGGACCCTTGTCCCCGGCAGATAGTTAGGATACTGTCCTAACAAAATTCACGGAAGGGGTGATCTCAGATCACCCCGGCCAGCAGGAATAGCAGGCAGAACAGCAGACGTCGCTCCAGCGCGACGGCCGCCCCGCACGGGACAGCCGCCGTCTAGGCGCGCAGTCCGCGCCGCCCGCGCGGCTCCGCGCCCGGTCAAGATTCCAGGGCCAAACGGCAGTAAGGACGAAACGGCATGAGACGCCTCATCAGATACGGGGTCATCGTCGCGGCCGGCGTGATCGCGGCCGGGTGCACCGCCGGTTCCCAGTCGACCTCGAGTTCCGGCTCAGGCAACGGCAACGGTGGCGGCAAGACTACCGCCAGCTCGCTGACCATCTCCAACGAGAGCGGCCAGCTCTGGAGCTGCGGCTTCAACCCGCTCAACCCCTCCGACACCGGACTGTCGGTCGGGTTCATCTATGAGCCGCTCGTCTACGTGAACCCGCTGCAGCAGGGCAAGACCACGCCGATGCTCGCCTCCTCGTACCAGTGGAGCAACGGCAACAAGACGCTCGCGTTCACGATCCGCTCCGGGGTCAAGTGGAGCGACGGCCAGCCGCTGACGGCCAACGACGTGGCCTACACCTTCAACCTGACCAAGAAGTACAGCGCCCTGGACCTGACCGGGGCGTGGTCGGTGCTGTCCAGCGTCACCGCGTCGGGCAGCACGGTCACGATGAACTTCAAGAACGTGGCCGTGCCGTACTTCTACTACATCGCGGACCAGACGCCGATCGTCCCCCAGCACGTCTTCTCGAAGATGTCCAACCCGGTCACCGACCCGGTCAAGGCCCCTATCGGCAGCGGCCCGTACACGGTGAGCAAGTGCACCCCGCAGAACATCACCTACAAGGCCAACCCGAACTACTGGCAGCCGGGCCTGCCGAAGGTCAAGACGCTCCAGTACCCGGCCTACACCAGCAACAACACGGCCAACGACGACCTGGCCAACGGGAGCGCGCAGTGGGGCGGCCAGTACATCCCTGGCATCCAGGCGTTCTACGTCTCTAAGAGCCCGAACTACCACTACTGGTTCCCGCCGACGGTCAACGTCACGCTGATCCCGAACCTGACCGACCCGCAGCTCAAGAACGTGAAGGTCCGCCAGGCCATCTCGTACGCGATCAACCGGAAGCAGGTCTCCGACACCGGCGAGTCGGGTTACGAGCCTCCCGCGAACCAGACCGGCATCGTCACGCCCACCTTCTCCTCTTCGCTTGACCAGTCAGCGCTGTCGGCCTGGGGCAACGGGTACGACCCGGCCAAGGCGAAGTCGCTGCTGGCCCAGGCCGGCTACCACATGTCCGGCGGGGTCATGACCAACGCGGCCGGGCAGAAGCTGTCCTTCACCGTCAACAACATCGGCGACTACTCCGACTGGGTCGCCTCCATGCAGGTGATGCAGCAGAACCTCGCCGCCGTCGGCATCAAGATCACCCCGCGCAACCTGTCGAACCCCGACCACGTCACCGACCTGAACTTCGGCAAGTTCCAGCTCGCCTTCTACGACCAGCAGACGTTCGGCCCCAGCGCCTACTACGAGCTGAACAACTGGCTCAACTCGGCGAACACCGCGCCGATCGGCAAGCAGGCCGCCACCAACTACGAGCGGTACAGCAACCCCAAGACCGACCAGCTGCTCGACCAGTACGAGACGACCACCAGCGCGGCCACCCAGCAGAACATCCTGAACCAGATCCAGCAGGTCATGCTGAACGACGTGCCGATCATCCCGGTGATCGAGGCGGTTGACTGGTACCAGTACGACACCGGCAGCTTCAGCGGCTGGCCCACCCCGGGCAACTCGTACGCCCAGCCCGCGCCGTACGCCTACCCGGACAACGAGCAGGTGCTGCTGCGCCTGACCCCGAGGTAACCCAGACGCCGCGGCCGAAGGCCCAGGCCAATCAAGCACCGCGGGCCCGGGCTCCCCGGCAGGAGCCCGGGCCCGCGGATCCATCCGCACAGCACCACGGGAGCACTTTCAGCCTTGATATACGCGCTGCGCCGACTCGGTTTCTTCCTCTTCACGCTGTGGATAGCGCTGACCCTCAACTTCTTCCTGCCACGGCTGATGCCGGGGAACCCGGCGCTCGCCATGATGTCGAAGTTCCATGGCGAGCTCAGCCCGAAGGCAGTGAACGCGCTTGAGATCCTGTTCGGGGTCAACACCAAGGAGAGCCTGCTCTCCCAGTACTTCGGCTACCTGCACCAGATCCTGACCGGTAACTTCGGCACCTCGCTCAGCCAGTACCCGGCCTCGGTCTCCTCGGTTATCGGCAGCGCCATCTGGTGGACGTTCGGCCTGGTCGGCATCGCCACCATCCTGGCCTTCGCCCTCGGCACCTTTCTTGGCATCGTCTCCGCCTGGCGCCGCGGCAGCAAGCTGGACAGCGTCGTGCCGCCGACGTTCGTGATCGTCTCGGCGGTCCCGTACTTCTGGGTGGCGATGGTGCTGGTGCTGATCTTCGGCCTCACCCTGCACTGGTTCCCCAGCCAGGGCGGCTACTACGTGACCACGGACAGCCCCGGGCTCAACTTCATCTTCTTCCAGGACGTGATCAACCACGCGTTCCTGCCCGCCGCCGCGCTGCTGATCACCACGATCGGCACCTGGATCCTGACCATGCGGAACACGATGATCACGACGCTGGCCGAGGACTACGTGCGGATGGCCCGGGCCAAGGGCCTGCCGAGCCGGCGCATCATGTTCGACTACGCGGCCCGCAACGCGATCCTGCCCAACCTGACCGGCTTCGCGATGTCCCTGGGCTTCGTGGTCAGCGGCGCGATCCTGATCGAGTACGTGTTCAATTACCCCGGAGTGGGCTTCATGCTGCTGCAGGCCGTGTCCAGCGAGGACTACCCGCTCATGCAGGGCCTGTTCCTGCTGATCACCGTGGCGGTGCTGTTCGCGATCCTGGTCGCGGACGTCCTCACCGCGCTGCTCGACCCGCGGACGAGGACGGCGCGGTAGCCATGGCGATGCCCGTCTCCGGGGTCCCCACCGAGACCCCCGTCAGCCAGGCGCCCGAACTGGGGTCCGCCCGCGCGTTCGGCCGGATCGGCCGCGCCGTCCGGCTGAACCGCAAGGCGACGATCGGCGCCGTGATCCTCGGGATCTTCATCCTGATCGCGCTGTTCCCCTTCGTGATCGCGCACGACAGCCCGACCCAGGACGCCTACCCCGCCCAGCTGGGGATCTCGACCGCTCACCTGCTCGGCACCAACCACTACGGCCAGGACCTGTTCGCCCAGCTCGTCTACGGCACCAGGAACGTGCTGATCATCGCGTTCACGGTGGGGCTGGCGACCACCGGGATCGCGGTCCTGATCGGGGTGGCCGGCGCCTACCTCGGCGGGACGTGGGACAACTCGCTCAACGTGGTGACCGACGTGCTGCTGGTCATCCCGCTGTTCCCGCTGCTCATCGTCATCGCCGCCTACGCTCATGGCGGCACCACGCCGGTACTGATTCTCGCGATCACGCTGACCAGCTGGTCCTATACCGCACGCCAGCTCAGATCGCAGGCGCTCACGTTGCGCAACCGGGACTTCCTGGAAGCGGCGCGGGTGCGCGGCGAGCGGCGGCTCTACATCATCGTGGTCGAGGTCATCCCCACCATGACCTCCCTGATCGTGGCGAGCTTCCTGACCAACGCGCTGTACGCGGTGCTGTTCGCGTCCAGCCTCCAGTTCATCGGGCTCGGCGACCCGAACACGGTGAGCTGGGGCACCACGTTGTACTGGGCGCAGAACAACGCCGCGCTCCAGACCGGCGAGCCGCTGTGGGCGATCGCGCCCGGCGCCCTGATCGCCATCCTCGGCGCCGCCTTCGCCCTGCTCAACTACGCCTTCGACGAGATCGGCAACCCGGCCCTGCGGCCGGTGCGGAAGACGCGGAAGAAGGGAGCCCAGCCAGTGGGAAGGGGGCAGCGTGGCTGACGAGCCAGTGCTCGAGGTCAGCGGCCTGTCCGTCGACTACATCCTGGATGCGGGCAACGTCCGCGCCGTCGACGACGTGTCGTTCACGGTCGGCCGGGGCGAGTTCCTCGGCATCGTCGGCGAGTCGGGGTGCGGGAAGTCCACGCTGCTGTTCGCGGTGGCCCAGCTGCTCGCTCCCCCGGCGGAGGTAGCGGCGGGCAGCGTCATGTTCGGCGGGAACAACCTGGTCGGGCTGACCGACGGGCAGCTGTCCGCGGTCCGCTGGCGGGACATGTCGGTGGTCATGCAGAGCGCCATGAACGCGCTCAACCCCGTCAAGACCATCGGGGCCCAGTTCAAGGACGCGATGCGGGCGCACGGCAAGGTACCGGACCGGGACATCGCGGCCCGGTCGGCCGAGGTGCTCCAGATGGTCGGCATCGACCCGGTCCACCTGCGCAGCTACCCGCACCAGCTGTCCGGCGGGATGCGGCAGCGGTCGATGATCGCGATGGCCCTGCTGTTCACCCCGGACCTGGTCATCATGGACGAGCCGACCTCGGCGCTCGACGTGGTGGCGCAGCGATCGCTGATGGTGCAGATCAAGGAACTTCAGCTGGCGTTCGGCTTCGCGGTCGTCTTCGTCACCCACGACATGTCGCTGATCAGCCACTTCTCCGACCGGCTGATGGTGATGTACGCCGGCCAGGTGGACGAGATCGGCGCGACCCGCACCATCTTCGACCGGCCGCTGCACCCCTACACGCAGGGCCTGCTCGAGGCCTTCCCGTCCATCCGGGGTCCGCGCGTCCCGCTGAAGGGCATCCCCGGCAGCCCGCCCGACCTGGCCCGGGTCCCGTCCGGCTGCCGGTTCCGCCCGCGCTGCCCGTACGCGGTCGACAAATGCGCCGAGGTCGCGCCCGACCTCTACCCGCTGGACGAGGCGCTGGTCCGCTGCGTGCGCCGCGAGGACGGGAGCCTTGTGTCATGACCGCTGAGCTGGACGGCGGGGACACGCCGAAGGCTGGCCTCTTGCGGGCCGAGCACCTGACCCGGCACTTCAAGATCGGCAGCGCGCTGTCCCGGCGGACGCTGCACGCCGTGGACGACGTCAACTTCACGATCGGCGAGCGGGAGATCGTGGCGCTGGCCGGGGAGAGCGGCAGCGGCAAGTCCACCATCGCCCGGGTACTGTCCCGGATCTACCTGCCAACCGCGGGCGAGGTGTACTTCGAGGGCAAGCCGCTGTCCGCGATGAGGTCGCGGGCCGAGCGGCTGCGCTACAGCGGCCTGGTGCCGATGGTGTTCCAGGACCCGTTCGCCTCAATCAACCCGGTGTTCCGGGTCAGCCACGGCGTGCTGCGCTGCCTCAAGCTGCACCGGCCGTCGCTGTCCGAGGCGCAGCGGCAGCAGGAAGCGGCCCGGGTCTTCGAGATTGTCGGGCTGAACCCGGACATGCTCCAGCGCTTCCCTTACGAGCTGAGCGGCGGCCAGCGGCAGCGGGTCGGCTTCGCCCAGGCGCTGGCCATGAAGCCCAAGCTGATCCTGGCCGACGAGCCGGTCTCGATGCTCGACGTGTCGATCCGGATCGGGCTGCTCAACCTGATGGCCAAGCTGCGCGACGAGGAAGGCGTGTCCATCCTCTACATCACCCACGACATCGCCAGCGCGCGGTACGTGGCCGACCGGCTGATCGTCATGTACGCCGGCCAGATCGCCGAGACCGGGCCGATCGAGGACGTGCTCACCCATCCCCGGCACCCGTACACCCAGCTGCTGCTGTCCGCGGTCCCCGACCCGCGCGCACCGCTGTCGGTGGCGGCCGAGACCGACCGGGGCGAGCCGCCTCGGGTCATCGACCCGACTCCCGGCTGCCGGTTCCGCTGGCGCTGCCCGCTCGCCATCGACACCTGCTCCCAGGTCACCCCCGAACTCGCCGAGCTGCGGCCGACTCATAGCGCAGCCTGCCACGTTGCCCAGAACAGCCCCGAGGAAGTGCAGGCCTTCACGGCAGCTTCCAGCGAGGCGTACGCGAAGGTCGCGCCGCCGCACCCCAAGTCGAGGAGCCGTAGGACCCGATGAAAGCTCAAGGCCGAGGCACAGGCACATGAAGATCGCAGTGATCGGCGGGGGATCCACCTACACGCCTGAGCTCGCGGACGGGATCGGCCGACTGCTCCCGTCGGTCACCGAACTGGTCCTGGTCGACCCCGACCCGGACCGGCTGGCCGCCGTCGGGCCGGTCTCGGCCCGGATCATGGCCGCCCACGACCATCCGGGCGACGTGCGCTGGACGGACAGCGTCGACGATGGCACCGAGGGTGCGGACGCGGTCTTGTTCCAGCTCCGGATCGGCGGCCAGGCCGCCCGCCACCGCGACGAGACGTGGCCGCTCGACTGCGGCTGCATCGGGCAGGAGACCACCGGCGCCGGGGGGTTTGCAAAAGCTCTCCGTACCGTGCCGGTCGTGCTCGAATTGGCCGAACGGGCTCGCCGTCGCGCCTCGCCTGCTGCCTTCATCATCGACTTCACCAACCCGGTGGGGATCGTCACCCGGGCCCTGCTCACCGCCGGGCACCGCGCGGTCGGGCTGTGCAACGTGGCCATCGGGTTCCAGCGTGACTTCGCCCGGATCCTCGGCGTCGAGCCTGCCCGGATAGCCCTCGGCCACGTCGGCCTGAACCACCTGACCTGGGAGCGCTCGGTCTTCCTGGACGGCGCGGACGTGCTGCCGGAACTGCTCGCCAAGCATGTCGACGAGATCGCGCCGCACACCGGGATGCCCGCCGACTTCGTCCGGCACCTGGGCATGGTGCCCTCGTACTACCTGCGCTACTTCTACGCGCACGACGCGGTGGTGGAGTCGCTGCGCGGTGCCCAGACCAGGGCCGAGGCGGTCGCCCGGCTGGAGGCCGAGCTCCTCGCGCTGTACGCCGACCCGGAGCTCGACACCAAGCCGCCGCAGCTGGCCCAGCGGGGCGGGGCCTGGTACTCCGAGGCGGCGGTCGACCTGCTGGTCTCGCTGACCGGCGACCGGCGCGACACGCAGGTGGTGAACACGTTCAACCACGGGACCCTGCCGTTCCTGCCGGACGACGCGGTCATCGAGGTACCGGCCGTGATCGGCGCCGGCGGCGCCGAGCCGGTGCCCGTCGCTCCCGTCCAGCCGCTGCTGCGCGGGCTGATCGCCCATACCTACGCGTACGAGGAACTCGCGCTCGACGCCGCCCTGCACGGCGGCCGGGACCGGGTCTACGACGCGCTGCTCGCGCACCCGCTGGTGGGCCAGGCCGACCAGGCGGAGTGCCTGACCGACCGGCTGCTCGCCGAGAACGCCAGCTTCCTTTCCTGGACGTGAGGACTTCCGTGAAACGTCATCGTCGTGCATGGTCGACCGTCGCTTTGGGAGCGGTCGCGGTCACAGTGGCCACGGCAGCCCCCGCCGTCGCGGCCACGAGTGGTTCGTCCGAGGTTTCGGCTGCTATCACGACCAGAACCACGGACAAAGCGCAGGTCCGGGTCAACCAGGTCGGGTATGCGACCAACGGGGCCAAGGTGGCGTATGCGATGCTGCCGCGGAAGGTGGCGAGCGTGCGCTTCGAGGTCGTCACGCCGTTCGGCGTCGCCTACCGGGGCTCTTCCGCCGACGACGTGGGCGGGTGGAACGCGAACTACCGGGCGGTGTACAAGCTGAGCTTCTCCGGGCTGACCATGCCCGGCCAGTACCGGGTCAAGCTGCTGTCACCGTCGGCGGCAGTCTCCCCCGGCTTTACCATCGGCGACGGCACGCAGCTGTACGGGCAGCTCGTCGACAACGCCGTTCGTTACTTCACTTCTGAACGGGACGGTCAGGACGTCGTTTCCTCGGTCCTGTCCCGGCGGCCCGCCAACCTGACCGACGCAAGGGCCTTCGTCTACGCCGATCCCCGTTACGACGCCAACGACAACCTGCTCGGCACGCTGAAGAAGACCGGCGGCCCGGTCGACGTCGCCGGCGGCTGGTTCGACGCGGGCGGCGGCTACGAGAAGTTCGGCTACACCGAAAGCTACGCCGACGCGCTCATGCTGCTCGCGGCGCGCGACAACCCGGGCTCGTACAGCACGCTCGGCCCGGAGGCGGCGTTCGGCCTGCAGTGGATCACCAAGCTGTGGAACCCGGCCCGCAAGGTGCTCTACGCCCAGGTCGGCATCGGCACCGGCAACGCCAGCAACACCATCCAGGGCGACTACAACTTCTGGTTCCTGCCCCAGGCCGAGGACCGGCTGAAGGTGGGGCCCGGCCAGAAGCCGGGGCCGAGCGCGTACTACGTCAAGTACCGTCCGGTGTTCCCGGCCGCGCCGGCCGGCCAGCAGGTCAGCCCCAACCTGGCCGGCCGGTACGCCGCCGACTTCGCCCTGGGCGCCCAGCTGGCCGGCTCCGGCTCCGCTCAGGCCGCGCACCTGCTGAGCCTGGCCCGCAGCGTCTACGCGATGGCCAAGACCACCAGCGTGGGCCAGCTCGTCACCGCGTTCCCGCACGACTTCTACCCGGCCACCCAGTGGAAGAGCGACATGCTGTGGGGCGCGGCCGAGATCGCGCTGGCCGACGAGGCGGCCGGGGCTCCGGCCGGGCAGGTGCGGGCCGACCTGGGCGTCGCCGCCCGGTGGGCACGGGCCTACATCGCCCAGGGGCACTCCGACACGTTCAATCTGTACGACACCGGCGCTGTCGCCGAGGCCGAGCTGATCCAGGCCATGCGGCAGGCCGGCGACTTCCCGGTCCCGATCGGGACCCTGCTCGGCGACCTGGCCGCGCAGCTGCGGTCCGGCCAGGCGCAGGCCAAGGGGGACGCGTTCGGTCTCGGCACCCAGCTGGGGGATAACGACGCCTCGCCGCACGCGTTCGGCCTGTTCATCACCGACGCGCTCTATCAGAAGTACGGCGGCAACAGCCGGTTCGCCGCGTTCGCGCAGCAGCAGCTGAACTTCGCGCTCGGCGCCAACGCCTGGGGCACCTCGTTCGTGGTCGGGGCGGGCACGGTGTTCCCGCACTGCATGCAGAGCGAGATCGCCAACCTGGCGGGATCGCTGACCGGGCGCGGTGACATCCAGCTGGGCGCGGTCACCGACGGGCCGAGCGCCACGGGCAACTTCCAGGGCCTGGGCACGGTCGACGGGATGCGCGCGTGCAGCGCGGGCCACTTCGCCCCGTTCAACACCAAGACCGCCGCCTACGAGGACAACGTGGTGTCCTGGCCCTCGGTCGAGCCTGCCGCCGACTACACCGCCAACTCGCTGCTGGCCTTCGCCCTGGGCGCGGATCAGGGTTCCGGTCTTGGCTGACGTGACGCCGCTGCGGCCGGCTGTGCTGGCCATCGACGGCGGGAACAGCAAGACCGACGTAGCCCTGGTGGCCGAGGACGGCACGCTGCTCGCCTCCGCCCGCGGCCCCGGCATCAACGCGCACATCACCGGCATCGACCAGACCATGCTCGTCCTCGACGCCGTGGTCAAGCAGGCCTCGGCGCAGGTGGAGCGGCGGCCGGGAACACCCGCTGGCTGGGTGGCCAGTCACACCGTGGCCTGCCTGGCCAACGCCGACCTGCCGGAGGAGGAGGCCGAGCACGCCGCGGCGGTGCAGGCTCAGGGATGGAGCGCCACCGCCATGGTGGTCAACGACACGTTCGCCATCTTGCGCGCGGGCCTGGCCGACGGGGGCGAGCCCCACTGGGGCGTCGCCGTGGTCTGTGGCGCGGGCATCAACGCCGTCGGCGTCGCCCCGGACGGCGAGGTCACCAGGTACCTGGCCCTCGGCACGATCTCCGGTGACTGGGGCGGCGGCCACGGCCTCGGCATCGAGGTGCTCTGGCACGCGGCCCGCGCGGAGGACGGCCGCGGCCCGGACACCCTGCTGACCGGGTACCTGATCAGCCACTTCGGCGTCGAGCGGGTAGAGGACGTCACGATCGGCATCCACAAAGGCAAGATCAGCGGAGACGACCTGACCAGCCTGGCGCCGCTGCTGCTGCGCGCGGCGGACGAAGGCGACCAGGTGGCCAGGACCGTGGTCAGCCGGCTGGCCGACGAGATCTCGGTCATGTCCATCACCGCCATGCGCCGCCTCGGCCTGACCGGCCTGGCCACCCCGGTGGTGCTCGGCGGCGGCGTCGTCACCGCGCGGAACCCGCTGCTGATGTCCGGTATCACCGCCCAGCTGGCCGCGGCCGCCCCGGCCGCCGAGGTGCGGGTGATCGACGTCCCGCCGGTGGCCGGCGCCGCCCTGCTCGGCCTGGACCAGGTACACGCTCCGCCGGCCGCCGCGGCCAGCCTGCGCGCCGCCTACGGCATCGCCCGCCCCGGCGCCTAGAAAATGACGAGCAGCCCGCGCCGCGGCGCGGGCTGCTCGTCAGGTACGCGGGGTCAGCCGATGTTGCTGGCGGAGAGCTTGATCACGTGCCACACGCCGCCCTGGCCGTTGCCGGTCGTCAGCAGCGGCTTGGCGCCCTTGAGGGTGTAGAGGGGCATGCCGTTGTAGGTGATCTGCTGGGTCCCGTCCGAGCGCTTGACCAAGGCGAACTGGCCCGAGAAGTGGTCCGCGGGACCGGCCTGGGGCATCCCGGTAGCCGGCAGCCAGGTCGCCGCGCAGGCGCCGACGCAGCTCGGCGTGGCGCCCTTCTTGTCCTTGTCATAGGTGTAGAGCACGTCGTGGTTGGCCTCGGCCATGACGTAGCCGATGGCGGACTTCTGCACGATGATGACGGTCGTGCCGACCGGCGGGATCGACCGCTCGTCGGCGGGGCCGCTCGGCTGCGGGCCGACCGACTTGTGCGGCGTGGCCTTCGCCTTCGCCGAGGACGTCGCCGTCGAGCCCGTGCCCGGGCTGGACGTGGACACCCCGGTGGCGGACGACGCGGCGGGCGCCGGAGCCGACCCGCTGCTCGACGACGGCAGGCTCGAGGCGCTACCGCCCGCGGCCGAGGTCGAGCTGCCCGATCCCCCGCACGCGGCTAGTAGCAGCACCAGCGATCCGAGCCCGGTGGCTGCGGCCCACCCGCTTTTACGCATAACATCTCCAATTTCCTTCGGGTGGCTCGCGGTGTTCCGGGCCAGCCGTTCCTGGCCGCAGAGCGAGCCGGTACAAGGTGTTCCCGGGCCGTCAGGTGCCCGGCCCGGGAACGCCGGAGCCTTGAAGCAGGCTCAGCTGCCGCTGACGATGTTGCTCGCCGACAGCTTGATCACGTGCCACTCGCCGTCCATGCCGTTACCGGTCGCGGCCAGCGCCTTCGCGCCCTTGAGGACGTACAGCGGGTGACCGTCGTAGACGATCTGGGTGACGCCGCCGTTCTGGACCGTGGTCAGCGCGGCCAGGCCGGTGTCGGCCGGGCTGATGGCCGGCTTGGCCCCCTTCACCGGCAGCCAGGTCTGGAGGCAAGGACCGGTGCAAGACGGGGTGCCACCCTGGTCCTTGTCGTACATGTAGACAACCTGGCCATTGCCCATGGCGAGCACGTAACCGAGCTTGCCGGCCTTCTGCACGTGCAGCACGGTCGAACCCGGCTCCACGCCCAACGCACTCGACGGGCTGGCCGCCGGGTTACCAGTTGACGTCGAAGCCGGGTTGGACGTCGAGGTGCTCGACGTCGAACTCGACGATCCCCCGCACGCGGTTAGCAGCAGGGCTAGCGAACCGATCCCAGCAGCTGCTGCAAACCCGCTCTTGCGCATAACGACTCTCCATTCGAGGGTTCAGTAGGTCCTTGGGGTGCCGTTGGGGCGCGTCAGGTCCACCGGACGCGAGCCCGTTCCCAATACGCCGGAAACGTACCAGACCAGTGGGCCGCCTGACGGCTTCTTAGCCGGTACTTAGTGATCCGGATTCATCCGGTCACACAGCCACGCCAAGGACATCGGGTAACGATAGTCGATGCCCATATGCCCGGCGTCGAAAAGCTCGAAATGCACGACGCCGTCGGCAACTCCGATGTCCGCGAGCGCCGCCCGGAACGCCTCGGCACCCAGGTCGAGATGGAATTCGTCGCTGGTCCCCGCGTCGATCCAGATGGCCCGCAGCCCGCGCAGCGCGTCCGCGTAAGCGGGCACCATCCGAACCGGGTCCCAGTCCAGCCACCGCTGCCACACGGCCGGCCGGAGCACCCCGGTCACCGGGTCGAACGGCAGGTCTACGCTACCGTCCGTGCTGGCGGAGAAGCATGCCGCCACGCCGAGCACCGAGAGCAAGGGCATGTCCTCCTGCTTGGTGAAGGACGCCCGGGACCCGAAGTCCTGCCACCAGCGCCAGATGTCGCCGTCGTAGCGGCGCAGGTGCCTGCTGGCGGCGGCGAACTCGGGCAGGTAGCAGTACTCGTACAGCGAGTCGCCGGCGTGCGTGGCCAGCGCGCCGAACAGGTCAGGACGGAGCATCGGCGTGATCATCGCGCCGAACCCGCCGCTCGACTTGCCCGTGATGGCCCGGTGCCCGGCGTCAGGCAGCGTGCGGTACCTGGCGTCCACCCAGGGCACCACCTCGTCGCAGAGGTAAGAGTGGTAAGGGCCGGTGCCGGGCGAGTCGACGAACTGGCTGCCGCCGTACGCGGTCCACGCGTCGACGTAGACCACGATGGCGGGCGGCGCCTCGCCGCGTGCGAACATCGCGTCGGCGGTCTCGGGGAACGGCTGCCTGAAGGCCGACCGGTTCCGCCACATGGCCACATGCCCGGTGTAGCCCTGGATGACATACACCGACGGGTACCGGCGGTCAGGCTCGTCGTCGTAGCCGGGCGGCAGGTAGACGTGCACCGGGCGCTCGTGCGGGTCGCCGAGCGGGTTGCCGCGCAGCAGCTCGCTGTCGATGACCTGCTCGTCGATACGGCCAGCCAGATCCGCGGACCAGGGCAGCAAGGCTCTCTCCTTCTCTAGTAGCAGGAGGCCAAGCTTAGGTCGCGGCGGCGCTCAGAGGTCGAAGAAGACGGTCTCGCGGTCACCCTGGAGGTAGATG
>Ga0335085_10003033_pt1 | contig 30001 bp, 26 predicted proteins | sample Lox_Sample_45_FD_206712 | JGI IMG/M metagenome (GOLD analysis project Ga0335085, IMG submission 206712) | Soil microbial communities from Loxahatchee National Wildlife Refuge, Florida, United States - Lox_Sample_4.5 | ecosystem: Environmental > Terrestrial > Soil > Wetlands | place: USA... | reverse complement strand
GTTGGCAGCGACGGCCGGCCGCGTGAAAGGCGGTGCCTTCGCCGTGATCGCGATGGGCAAGCTCGGCGGACGCGAAATGACGGCAGGCTCCGATCTCGATCTTGTGTTTGTCTATGAGGTGCCTGCCGGCGTCGAGACCTCCGATGGGCCGAAGCCGCAGCCGACCAGTGTCTACTTCGCGCGGCTGGCACAAAGGTTGATCGCGGCGCTGACGGTGCAGACTTCCGATGGCGGGCTTTACGAGGTCGACATGCGGCTGAGGCCGACCGGCAACAAGGGCCCGGTCGCCGTCAGCCTCGATTCCTTCCATCGTTATTATCTGACGCGCGAAGCGTGGACCTGGGAGCGGCTGGCGCTGACGCGTGCCCGGGTGATCACGGCACCGGAGCCCTTGCGACACAACGTCGAGCAAACCATCCGCCAGGCCCTGACCGGCGAGACCGAACCGGCGCAGCTGGCGGCCGACGTGAAGGACATGCGCAGCAAGATCGCCGCGCAATTTTCGGGCAAAAGCCGCTGGGATTTGAAATTTGCCGCCGGCGGGCTGGTCGATATCGAGTTCCTTGCTCAGTATCTTCAGCTGCGGCACGGCAAAGAGCTGCCGGAGATTCTCGATCAAAACACGCTGACTGCGCTCGAACGTTCGAGACGAGCCGGAATTCTCGCCCCCGAAGACGCCGATGTGCTGCTGGCGGCCGCCAAGCTTCAGCACGCGCTGACGCAGGTGCTTCGGATCGCCATCGACGGCGTGCTCGATCCCGGCAAGGCGAGCTTCGGCCTCAAGGCACTGCTTACGCGCGCCGCAGGGCTTGCGGATTTCGCCGCGCTCGAGCGGGAGCTCTTCTCGCTGCAAAACAGCGCGCACGCGATCTTCGAGCGGATGCTGTGATAAAGCGTAACGAGCTCCGAGTTTGTCGAAATGGGGAACTTTCTGGGGACATCGATGCGCATTCTCATTACTGGATTGGCACTTCTGACCGGAATCTCGATTGTCGTTCCCGCCGCAAGATCGGACGGACTGCAGTCCATCTTTGGCGTCTATAAGGAATCGTTTGCGAACGGCGATGTCACGGGGAGGACATTCAAGTCCGAGAATATCCTCGAATTGGTCAGGCTGTCGGACAGAACGGCCTATTTCCGGATACACCTCGAATTCTACAACGGCCACATATGCAGTCTGTACGGCGTCGCGCAACGTGATGCGGGGACGTATGAATATTCTTCGTCCGATGTGGATCCGTCGGGAAATCACTGCATCCTCGACATAAAGCCGATGGGTAAGAAGCTGGTGCTGAACGAGGGAACGCCTCGCTTTGTCTGCAAGGAGATGAATTGCGGAGAAAGAGGCGGTTTTGATGGTGTATCGTTCGATCTCGGCAAGCGCCGGGACATTCGCTATATGCCGCGCCTGCTGAAGTCGCGGGAATATGCCGCTGCCATCGCCGAGTATGCCGCCCGGCGGAAAAATTAGGTATCTGATCCACATTGCGCGCATATGCGGCCAACCTGTTGACCGCCATGGGGCTCACCTCGACGGTCATGAAATTGCTCCGCCCCGTCCGCTGCAGCGAATGAGGGAGGTGTCGAGCGAACCCGGCCTGAGCCGGGAGAGCGAGACGGAGGTGTAGGCGCTCGTATTGTTACCAGATATCAATATGCGATAAGCAGAGAGCATTACCCAGCCAGCGGCGAATTGGGTTTCGGGAGGGGGCGTGATGAGAGCCGGGATAGTTCGAACTGCATGCTTCGTAATTTTTGCGTTTCTCATGGCGTGTGAAATTGCCGTCTCGTCCGTGTCCGCGTCGGCGGTTGAGGAGACGGACGCGCATCGGATAATAACAATGACGGGTGAGGCAACCGTCAATGCGATGCCGGATCAAGCGCTTGTAAATGCTGGCGCTGTAACTCAAGAGAAAACCGCTGCGGCCGCAGTTGCAGCGAATGCTGAGATTATGAGCGCCGCGGTAGCGGCGGTTCGGCAGCTGGGCGTACCGGAACAGGCAATCTCTACAAACGGATTCGACCTTGAACCACAATATCCCCCAGAGGACCCCAAGAACCCCCAACCTCGAACGATTATCGGTTATCAAGTGACGAACAGCGTCAACGTAAGATTGAGTAACGTGAGTCGGGCTGGCGCAGTGTTGGATGCCTTGATCGATACGGGTGTGAACCAATCCGCGGGCGTGAGCTTCAGCATCAAGAACCCTCAACCCTTGCTCGATCAGGCACGAGCGCTTGCAGCCAAGGATGCACTCAAGCGCGCACAGATTTATACGGGCGCTATTGGCGCAGTTCTCGGGCCAGTGAGGTCGATTCACGAAGGCTATTCGGAGCCATATTCCTCTCGTGAAAACGGAATTGAGCAGGTGGTTGTGACAGCGGAAAGGCGCGCTACACCGGTCGAGCCCGGTGAACAAAGTGTCTCCGCGAATGTAACCATCGTGTGGGCGCTTAAGTGAGCGCTGCCATGGAGCTGCGGCTCTTACGCCGCTGCAACCTCGCGGGGTATTCTTGGTTCCAGTTCACGTTCTGCATTGACAAGATCGTAGTCTGCCTGAAGGCGAATCCTCAGCTCGGCTCCAGTGCCGAGGATTCGGCCCAACCGCAGGGTCGCCTCTGTTGCGATTTCGCAGCTGGCCTGCTCATTTTGCTCTCCTCACTGTCATAGCGCGGTGTCGCGCATAGGCGCTAACATGAGGCGCCGAGGCGGACTATTGCTGCAATGAGGCCGGCTGAGATCTGGCTGACACGCGAGCATTATTTTATAACGACGAGCCTGTCATCCCGGTCAAGCCGCGCACCGTACCAATGCGCTGGCCCGCAACGGTTTCGACGCGCAGCTTGGCCGGGATGACAGGCTCAAGTGAGAACTGTTTGCGTGCCGACAAATCCCATCTCGTTCTGGCAGCACCGCAGATTGCTATCTTAGCGCCTATGGGCAGTTGCGGGCCATGACATGCGATTCGTGAAGCAGAACCTTCTCACTTCGCCGGCACCAGCCGCTTGATCCACTCCGGCAGCGCGAAGGCGGCCGCGTGCACGGCCGGATTGTAATAGTCCGTCTTCAGCTTCAGCCGTCGGAACGCCGCGCGGGCCCGCGTGATGCCTTGCGGCGTGCCGAGCTTTTTCCCCTTGCCTGCCCACGACAGCGCCATGAAGCCGCCGATGTAGGTGGGCACCACGGTGAGATAGAGGCCGCATTGGGGGAAGAACTCGGACAGCTCCTTCAGCGCGTCGGTGATCTCCCAAGGCTGATAGAAGGGCACACCGGTCTGAAACGTCGCGAACCCGCCCGGCTTCAGTGCAGCCTTGACGCGGTCGTAGAACGTCTCGCCGAACAGCGCCTTGCCGGGCCCGACCGGATCCGGACGGTCGGCAACGATGAGGTCGAAGCGCGCCTTGCTCTCGGGCCGGCCCAGGTACTCGAACGCATCGGCGATCTCGATCTTGAGCCGTTTGTCGCGGAAGGCCTTGGCGTTGATTTCGCCGAAATGCTCGCGGCAAAGCTCCACCACGCGCCCGTCGATATCGACAAGCACGACCTCCTTGACGCTTTTATGCTTGAGAGCCTCGTCGGCGATGGAGAGGTCGCCGCCGCCCACGATCATCACGCGTTCGGCGTGGCCGTGCTCGAGCAGCGGAAGATGCGTGAGCATCTCGGCATATGCCGATTCGTCGCGCGTGGTGATCTGGACGATGTCGTCGAGCACGAGCACGCGCCCGTTGGCCACCGTGTCGAAAATCTTAATGGCCTGGAATTGGCTCTTCTCCTGCACGAGCGGCTTGCCCGAAAGCTCGATCTGCTGCGCGTAGCCTTTGTGCAGCCGCTCGATGAAGGTGTTCGCCATTGTCCCCTCCGGAAGAAAGCGCGCCGATATAGGGCCGCATGCCTCATCTGTCCACACATGCTTGTGGCACGGCGTCGCCGACACGCATTCGGCGCGCAGCGCGCCGGTCAGAAAAAAATAACGGTTGGGTGACAAAATTTCTTGCGTGGGGGGGCAACGCGCATATATTTCGCCCTGTTCCGACAACGGAACAAAGCGGCGCAGCGGAAGTTCCCCTTCCGCGCGCCGCTTTCTTCTTAGCGGTGCCCGGATCCGAGGTGAAGGGCACCACAGGTGTCAACGCTCTGAGAGGGTAGGTGCCAGGATGGCTCGACTCGAACTCGTGGCGGCGATCAATGGAGCAAAGCCCGTCAAGGCCCGCGCTCCGGCGAGGACCGTCCCGGTTCCTATTCCCCCTGGGGATGAGGACCGCAAGGATCACTTCATCACGAAAAATGGGCTGACCTATGCGGGCAGTCACCTGATCATCGATCTATGGGACGCCGAGTATCTCGACGACCGCGATCGGATCGAACAGGCGCTGGTCGACGCGGTGAACGAGGCAGGAGCGACGCTCCTCCATATTCACCTCCATAGGTTTTCGGAAGGAGGCGGCATATCTGGAGTAGCCGTGCTCGCCGAAAGCCATATCAGCGTACATACATGGCCTGAGCGCGGCTATGCGGCTTTCGATGTGTTCATGTGCGGTGGCGCAGAACCTCGAAAGGCGCTGTCCGTGCTGAAGGCGGCCTTCAATCCGGGCCGTATCGTCATCGGCGAGCATAAGCGCGGCGTGCTCTAAGCAGCCGTTTCACCTCGCGCGATTTCCTGGGCGGGAATGGCTTTCGGCCATTTCCGCCCTTTCCTTTGGCGGCCCGGGAGCGCGCCCCCGGCAAATGCCCCCGTTATCCATTCCGAGCGAAAATTGACGACCTGATCTCGACGGCGGGGTAAGGGGTTCTGCATCGGCCGGGATCAGGCCAAGATCAGGTAAGTCATGCGCTACGACGTGGCAATCATCGGCGCGGGAGTGGACGGCTTGTCTGCTGCGGCCCTGCTTGCACGGGCCGGTTTGAAAACCGTGCTTATCGAGGCCAAGGATCATCCCGGCGGGCTCGCCGAGACGACTGAGTTTCATACGGGCTTTCGCGCCTCCCGCTGGGTCGACGAAACGGCCCCCATTCCCGCGACACTTTACTGGCAGCTCGACCTCGCCCGCCGTGGCGCCGTGTTTGTGCCTTCTGCTGCGTCTTCCGCAGTCTGGCCGGATCGGAAAACCTGCTTCTCGTATTCATCCACATCGCGTGCGGCAACACTGCTGAAAACTGCGACCCGTCTGGCCGAACAAGGCGTGGAGCAGGCGCGCGCGACGCGATCTCGCGCTCACGCCGTACCGTGGCTCTCCCGTCTTCGCGGCGTACTCCGGCGCGGGCCCGAATCCTGGCCGGGTTCGGAGTGGGCAGAGCTTTCATTGCACGAGCTTGGCATGCGATCGGTGCTCGACACCGACGACGTGGCTCACCTGGCAGCCCTATGCGTCGCGGGCCGCGCGGCCGATCCCTTTCTGCACGGTAGTGCGCTGCAGCTGCTGGCGCCGGGCGCTGGCAGCTCGGGCATCATCATGGGGGGAATGGGAAAGCTTGCCGCAGCGCTGGTTCAAGCGGCACGTGAGAGCAATGCCGAAATCCGCTGTGGTCTCGATGCGGCCGAATTCAAGTTCGAAGGCAACCGGGTGGCCGGGCTGGTGCTGGCCGACGGGAGCGAAGTCGAGGCACGTGCGGTCATTTCGACACTCGATGCCAGGCGCACCCTTCTTTTCGCGTGGTCACATCTGCCGACCGAGATCAGGGGCAAGGCAAACGCGTTTCGCATGCGCGGCTCGATGGCGCGCATTCTGGTGGCGCTCGAGCGTCCGCCGGAGGACGCTATCGGCGCGTTGTCAGACGGGCCGATTCACGTTGCGCCGGCCCTGGAAGGCATGGCCCGGGCTTTCATGGCCTGGCGGTCCGACATGCTCGCCGACGAACTGCCAATCATGCTTCGCCTTTTTGCGGGGGACTGCGACTTGGCGCCGGAAGGTGCCGCGGTGATGACGATCACGGTCGGATGCGTGCCGCTTCGCCTGATCGACGGTCCCTGGACGAAAGACCGCCGCGACATGCTGCGCGACCGCTCGTTGGCTGCCGTCGAGTCGGTTCTTCCTGGAACGAAGGCGCGGGTTATCGCCGCGCATGTGATCACACCAAGCGACATCGAGGACGCGCTCGGTGCCACCAATGGCGATGTATGGGCAGGAGAGATTGCGCCCGACCAAATGTTCGCCTTGAGGCCATGGCCGGGATTCGGCGGAGCGCGCACGCCGGTGAAGGGCCTGTATCTTGCCGGTCCATCCTCGTCCTGCGGAATATTGGCCAGCGGGGCGTCGGGCGCGGTCGCCGCAGGCGCCGTATTGACCGACATAAGAACGGCACCGTCGACATGACAGACACGTTCGACGCCATCGTCATCGGAGCAGGCGTGAACGGTTTGGCGGCCGCCGCCTATCTCACACGAGCAGGCAGACGCGTGGTCGTTGTGGAGAGGCGCAGTGAACCGGGCGGGCTTTGCGGGCAAGCCGCGCTAGCAGATGGAATCTCCGTACCTGGGATCGCTCACGCGTTCTATGCGCTTGATCCTCAACTTGTCGGCGATCTCGACCTCACGGGCCATGGCTTGCGATTTTCGATGCGTGACGCGCCTTCGGTGCTGATCCGCACCAACAGCGAACCGCTGGTGTTGGGGCACGACATCCGCCGCGCGCAACGCAGCATTGCGGGATATTCCAAAGCGGACGCCGATGCTTTTGTGCGCTACCGTAACCAGATGTTCGGCCTCGGCCGGACGGCGCGCGCGCTATGGTGGAAAGAGGGCCAGGCGCGCGATGAGCTGTTCGATCGCCTGGCATTGACCGGCGCCGCTGCCTGGCTCGACTCCTGGTTTGAATCGGATGCGCTGAAAGCCCTTCTGGCTTTCGATTCCGTCGCAGCGTCGCCGCTTGCAGCAGGATCGTCGCTTCTGCTGGTGTGGCGGGCCGCTCAGGAGATGTGCGGTTTGCAGGGTGCCGTCGCATTTCCCGCCGGCGGACCGGCCGCGCTCGTCAACGCCCTTACAGCTGCGTGCGCGCGTGCCGGTGTTGCAATCCGGACCAACGCAACCGTCGCGGAACTGATCATGGACGGCATGACCGTGAACGGCGTGCGTCTCGATACCGACGAAGAATTTCGTGCGCCCGTTGTAGTTTCGAGCCTTTCCCGGCGAGCCACGCTCATGCACTTGGCGAAAGGCAAGGGTTTGGGCCTGAACATGCTGCGATCCCTGGAAGCCTCGCCGCCACCGGCCGCCGCAGCCAAGATCAACTTTGCGCTCGAAGCGTTGCCCGACTGGGGCGACTTGCCCGCAGATGGACGCTTCATTTTCGCCGAGACGCTGGAGAGCTACGCCCTGGCGCATGCAGCGTCGCTCAGAGGCGCCCTTCCTGACGACCTCGTGATGGATGTTGTCTGTTCCCGCAATTCCGTTCCGGAGCGCGGCGCGGCGGTGAGCGTCGCGATCCACCCGGTGCCGCAGCACGTCGAAGGCGGCTGGGAGGCGGCGAAACAGCTACTTGCGGCCAAAGTTCTTCAGCGGCTCGAGCGGGCATTGCCGGGAATCGTAAAGCGTGCCGTAGCCGCAGACGTGATTACGCCGGACGATCTGCGCTTGCGCTATGGCCTGGAGTTCGAGCATCTCGACGTTCGGCATTTGCGCCTGGATTGGACGGATCGCGTGCGCACGCCGTTGGACGGTCTCTTGTTATGCGGTGCGAGTGTGGAGCCGGTCGCCGCAGTATCGGGGCGCGCCGGCCGCATCGCCGCCGCGATTGCGACAAGGAACGCGCCATGAGCCTGTGCGCCACGCCGTTCCATGCGCGCACGGCAGCCGCCAATCAGGCGAACGCGTGGTTGACCCGCAATGGGTTCACCATCTGCCATTCCTATTCGGATCCGCTGAGCGAGGCACTTGCGGCACGAGTCCGTGTGGGAATGGCCGATGTCAGCGCGCGGTGGCGCGTGATGCTCGAAGGCCCCCACGTGGTGGAGCTGCTGCAGCGGTTGATCACGCGCAACCCGGTCCAGCTTATGCCGGGGCAGGCGCTCAAGGCTTTGTGGCTCAACGATGCGGGCGGACTGCGCGGATGCGGCACGTTTGCCAGGCACAGCAGGGAGAGCTTCATGCTTCATTCGGCGAGTCGCGATGCCCGCTGGATAGCTTCCGCCGCAGCATTGTTCGGCGTGGGCATGCGCGAAGTCTCCGCCGACACGGGGGGGCTGGCCGTCTTCGGGCCTCGCGCAAGTGCGGTCCTGGAGTCTGCGGGATTGAAGTTGGAGCTGGCGCAGCTTGCGTTTCGCCGCCAGTCCTGGCGGGGAGTCGACATCGTGCTCTCGCGCTTGGGCGACCACAGCGGCTACGAAATCTGGTGTGCGCCGGATGATGCTCTCGTCGTGTGGGATCGCGTGGCGGCCGCGGGACAGGCATTCGGGATGGCGCCGATCGGAGCGGCGTCGCTCGATATCCTCGATTTGGAAGCGGGGATTCCTCGAGCTGGGCGGGACTTCCTGCCGGCGGAGGACGCGGCTGCGATCGAACCTGCGCCGCGCACGCTCGGTCTGGACGGAGTTGTGGACCCCAAGCACGTCCTGTTCAACGGACGGACGGGCTGGCTAAAATCGGTCGACACCAGGAGGCTCGTCGGCATCGAGATCGATTCGGAGACCGCGGCGCCGCATGTGCAGTTGCGGCAGGACCGCCGCGCCGTCGGACGTACGCTCAGTTCCGTGTATTCGCCCGCACTGCGGCGCGCCATCGCGCTTGCCCAGGTCGAGGAGGAGGCAGGCCGTCCGGGCACGGCTCTAAGCCTGACCTTGCCGACCTCGTTGACCGCGCCCATGCCGCGCGAGGCATCGGCGCAGGTTGCCGCCCTGCCGTTTCTTGGCAGCCTTTCTTGATTCCCGGTCAGCCGGTAGAATTCGGCGCATGAAAAAGCCCGCGGCGATTCCACACTTCACACCGCCTGAATTCGTCCCCCTGGCGCGCATCGAATTCGACGAGCTTCTTCTCTCCGAGCCGTCGATCGAATTCGTCGACGCGATGCTTGCCGACATCTGCGGCACCTTGCGCGGCAAGCGTCTTGCCGTGCGGGAAGCCGGCCGCCTCTTCGAGGCAGGCATGCAAATTCCCCAGTCCATCTACCTGATGGATGCCCACGGCGAAATGACCAATCCCTTCGGGCGTGGGTTCGGTGACGGCGATCCGGACGGGACTGCGTGGCCAATTCCCGGCACCCTTTCCCGCGTCTGGGGCGGCAGTCCTCGCGCCCAGATTCTGATGACCTTGCGCGATGCGAAAGGCCGCATCGATCCGGCAGAGCCGCGCGCAGCGCTCGAGCGCACGTTGCAGCGCTTCGAGGAGTTGGATTTGACGCCCGTAGCCGCGCTCGAACTCGAGTTCTACCTGATAGACCGCGCGCGTGACGCGCACGGCGCTCCCCAGCCGCCGCTGTGCCCCCGCAGCGGCTTGCGCGAACGCAATGCATCGGTCTACGGCATCGAGGATCTGGAGCGATACAGCGCTTTTCTAGAAAGCCTGACGCGCGCCGCGTCGGTGCAGGGCATACCGCTCAGTGCTACCAGCAAGGAATATGCGCCCGGCCAGTTCGAGGCCAATCTCAAGCATCAGTCCGATGCGCTCAAGGCTGCCGATCACGCGGTGTTTCTCAAGCAGATCGTCAAGAGCGCCGCCCTCGCACAAGGCTTGGATGCGACGTTCATGGCCAAACCCTACCCTGACCGGTCCGGCAGCGGCCTCCACATTCATTTGAGCGTCGTCGATGCGCAGGGGCGAAACATTTTCGATAGCGGCAACGTCGAAGCTTCCGATTCGCTGCGCCATGCGATCGGTGGACTGCAAGCCTTGATGCCCGAGTCGATGGCGATCTTTGCACCCAATGTGAATTCCTATCGCCGCTTCCAGCCCGACATGTTCGCCCCGGTGAATCGTCGCTGGGGCGTCAACAACCGCTCAGCAGGCTTGCGCATACCTGTCGGCCCCTCGGAAGCGCGGCGAATCGAGCACCGCGTTGCCGGCGCCGATGCCAATCCCTATCTGGCGCTCGCCGCCGTGCTGGCCGGATGTCACTACGGGCTCGTGCATAAGCCCGACCCGGGTTTGCCTGCGACGGGAAACGTGTCGCGCGAACCGGATCATGCGCTGGCGTTCACGATCGACGACGCGCTCGCAAAGCTGCAGACCGCAGATGTACTGAAGACCTATCTCGGCGAAGATACGCTTGCGCTCTACGGCGAAACCAAGCGAATCGAGACCACGCGTCTGCGCCGCATCATCACCGCGCCGGAGTATGAATGGTATGTGTGAGACTGGGAGCGCGCCCGTCCCCGGGCGTCGTGGGATCGTGACGCCCAAGGATGGGCGCACACCCAGTGAATTACGCGCTTGGTAGCTTCAGCTCCACCGTCGTGCCTTCGCCCTGCCTGCTGTCGATGCGCAAGCTGCCGCCCATGCGGCGCGCAAGCGTCGTGGCGATGGTGAGCCCAAGTCCGAGGCCGGTCGCGTGGCCGGGACGATCGAAGCGTTGAAATGCGTCGCCGGCGCGTTGCCTCTCTGCGTCGGAGAAGCCCAAGCCCGTATCCGTGATTTGTGCCACCAGTACATCATCCGTGATCCGCACGCTCATGCGGATTTCTCCACCGCTTGGCGTGAATTGAACTGCATTGGCGAGGGTGCGATCGAAAATCTGCCGTACGGCGCACGGGTCGCCGACGGCGTGGCAGGCCGGCGGCAGTGAGACGAGCAGCGCGATGCTTTTCGCGCGCGTCTCGGTGCGAACGCCTTCCACTGCCTCGCGCGCGGCCTGGCCGACATCGACAGTCTCGCTCTGGAGCGGCTTGCGGCGCGCATCCATATCGGCGAAATCCAGAATGTCGCGAATGCGTGCATGCAGCTGGCGGCCGGCGGTGCCGATGTCGCGCGCATACTCGGCATGCTTCGGGTTGCTCAAGGCCCCCAGTGCGCCCGCTTGCATCGCCTCGGCAAATCCGATGATGGCGTTGAGCGGCGTGCGCAGCTCATGGCTCATGTGCGACATGAATTCGGCCTTGACGCGTTCGGCCTGGACGGCACGACGTTCCGCGTCGGCGAGGCGAACCAGCAGCCGCGCTTCGTCCGGCTTCTTCGACCGCAACGCGCGAGCCGCCTGTGCAGTTCGGATGCGGCGTTCGAATTCGTGCACGAACACCGCAGCGAGCCCGGCGCCCGCCAGTGCAGGACCCAGGATGATGAAAAGATAGAGGGGCAAGGCGCCGCGCCAGGATAGGAGCGCGTCGTCCGTTGCGACCGATGCACCGGCAACGATCGGCCAATCCGACAGCCGTCTCAATGCCAGGATTCGCGAGCCTTGCGAAAGCTGTACGATGCGCGTCGCGTGGCCGTCCTCGAGTGCGGCGTCGTCAAGGTCCGGCAGCGATCGCCATTGTGTGCCGGCGGCGAGTATCTGCCCCGACGGCAAGGCAATCATGCCGTCGGTGCGGCGCGCAACGAGCAGAGCGGCGTCGAGTTGAATGGCTGCGAGGCGTCCGTTGGCCGGCAGAACCAATACGACGCTGCGTCCATCCTCGGCCGGAACCAGCACGCGCCCGGTGCGCGCCCGTGCGAGGACCTGCGGCGACAACGGCAAAAGGCCGCGTGGCGAGCCTTTGAGCTCCGAGATCAGGCGGCCGTCGTTGTCGAGCACCACTGCGTTGCTGAGCGCTGCACCGCCGGCTTCCGCGAGCGCCGCCGCCGATTCAGCATCGAGCGACGCAGACGCAAACCCGCTGCCGATGGCGGCATATCGGTCCAAATTGTCGCTGAGCGCCGCTGCCAGATCCTGCGCGCGCTGCTCCTGGTTATCGGCAGCGGCGGATAGCGCATGCAACCGGTCCAGGCGCATCTGGATCAGTGCCGCGCTTGCGAAGCAACCGGAAATCAGGAGCAGCGATCCGATGACGATTACGCGGACATTGCCCAGCGCACGACCGAGCATGCGATTGGCGCTTAGGCCCAGCCCCTCGGTCAGCCCGAAGGCGGCATGCGTTTCAGCCATGGATCTCCGTGGCCACGAGCCACTGATTCGCGAATCACCAATTATGCGGATTGGTGAGCGATTGGCGAGCGGGAATGCCTTGGCCTGTGCGTGCAATTCGCGCTCCCGCAGCGGTCGGGCGGCCACATGCGCGGATTGGAGAGCGCATGCAGGACCGTATCGGCGTGCAGCACGCCGTCGGTGCCGACGGTCCCACGCGCCAACAAGGCACGGCCGCGCGACGGCTCCGCAATCCGATGTGCCGTCAGCGCAGGCAATGTATCGACGAACAAGTTTGCCCCGTCGCGAGTTCTGACGGTGACGAGATTGCCTGTCATGGCAACGACTATGCCGTAAATCTCGTGCTCGTCGGCCGCCAGCTGGCTGTGCATGTCGGGTGCGGGAATTTTCGGCAGCGCGGCGGGCGGCGCCGTGCTCAGGCCGAAGATCGACAGCGTCCGGTAGCTTGCGACGTAGACCCTGCCGTTGGCCACTGTGGGCACGATATTGGCGTCGCCGCCGATGTGGCTCGTCTGTCGGCCGCGTTCCGGTCGTGACCGAGATCGGCAGCGTCCAGCAGGTAGAGAATGCCCGATTTCCCTGCTGTCTCCGCGAAACTGGATAACGATCCACGTTGTTTCGGCAACAGCATTACGCCGCCCGCTCCCAGATCGCCGTCCCAGCGATCCATCTCGCCGACGCCAGGCGGTGAGAAATAGCTTTTCACCGCCCTCAAATCGGAAGACAGCTCCACGACGCTTTCGGACAGATTGGTCACGGCGCTGTAGCTGGTGCCGCTGTAGTCGGAATTGCTGGTCGCGAAGTACACGTCACCGCCATCATCCGCGGCGAGACTGTAGCCCGACATCCAGACACCGGTGAGAAAAGCGTCGTTGGAGGAGTGTGCGAGCGCATTATTGAGATGATTGCCGGGAAGCGGCGAAAGCGAGTTGGCCTGCCAGCCGAGCACCCAGCCCCGTGCCGTGCTTTGGCTCTGGTCGCAGAAGCTGCCAAATCCCGCGTAGACGTTGCCGTGCGACAAAAGCAGTGCGGAGCGCTGACGGTCGGATGCAGCACTGAACTCATACGTGGCCCCGTCGTTGAGCACGGCTGAGGCGGCAACGGCGGTCGGCTGTACCTTGTCGGCCAGCGTGGACAGATCAAGGGCGTGAATGCGGAAAGTCGGCACGCCGCTCTCCATCGCATAAGCCACCGCATACATCGTGTTCGACGACGGATCGATCACCGGCGTGGAGTCTATCCCGACATTGGGGCCGTTGTTGTCGCATTGACCGGGCAGCGATCTGAAACCGACCGGGGCCCCGAGCCTTTTGTGCAGCAATTCCTCGCCCGTTGCGGCATCGATCGCATAGACGCTGTTGCCTTCCGTGGCGAGATAGATCACGTCGTGCACCCCGCGGCCCGCGATGGATACATGGCTTACGGGCAGCGGCTGCGCGTCCACTTGGTCGTCGACAGTCGCCGCGGAGATAAGCTTGAAATCTCCGCCGCGCACGGCCGAGGGCGTCAAGGCGGTTTCCCTGCCGTTCCAACCCGTGCGCAGATTGTCGTCGTGGTATGTCGTGACGCTGATTTTTTCGCCCGCGGTTTCTGGCTGGAACGGGCTCTGCGGGCATGCCTCGTCTCCGGGCATCTCTCGTCTTTGCGTGCTCGCATGAGGATACGGAGCCTGAAATCATTCGGCCGACTCAGCCGGCGCGATCGTCGCCGGGCATAAGCAGTCGCGTGCTTTTCGCGGGACTCTTTCTCGCCATTTGGCCGCACACTGCAAACGTCGGCAGCACGCGGGCCATTCAATAAAAAATTATCCGGGAACCGGACACCGACGCAGCGTCTTTGCGTTCAGGTAGCGCTCGATGCCCCGGCTATGAGTGGGTGCTTACAGACCCGGCGACGCAATGCCGGGTCTGCTACCCGTTGGACTTGATCCGCACGGGGTGAAGGCTTTGCCGATGAGCTACGAAGAACTGGCGGCCGCGCGATATCGCGCCTACGCCGAGGAACTGCGCACGATTGCCGACTGGGACAGGCTTGAGGAGAATCGCCGCAGATTGCTGGCGATCGCCGAAAGCTACGAACAGATGGCTTTGACGATGGCGGCCATCGACGAGACCAACAAACGTACCGGTCGGTGGCAATGGCCGGAGCCTTCGAGCTGAGCCGGCTAAGGCAGGTCGCGGGCTGGCAATATTGAGGCCCCCGGCGCGTGCACGAACGCAACTTCTTTGGCCGACCGAAATAAAACTCTATCGTCTCAAAGACTTAAGGCCGTTCTTGCAGACTTGACCGCGCAGTAGTCCGCAAGGGTCGGCGTCTCTCGGCGACGCTTTTGTAAGCTAAAGTCCTACAAATCGTGGTAAATATTTTCTGTGTACAAACCGTCTCAGAATAATTCCGAGCTGGTCTAAAGTCAGCAAAGGCGTATTCTTCCTGCATTCCTCCCTGCTGGGGGTGGTTCGGTGTCTCAATGTGCCTGCGCGGACCAGTTTCCACGCAGGCACAACTTTCTTGTCGGCGGGCGCTCAAATCTTCTGATCGTATTCGCCCACTTCCGGATGTGCCGACAGCCGTGTGTCGATGTCGCGGAACATGGCGCGCATATTTGCCTCCGATACCGGGCTTTCGGCCACCACGACCAGCGACGGCTTGTTCGACGACGCGCGAACGAGTCCCCACGTCCCGTCTTCGAGCACGACGCGCACGCCGTTGACGGTAATGATCCGCGCGATCTTCTGGTCGAGAACCGTGCCGCCGCGCGCTTTCACCGCCTCGTATTCCTTGGTCAGCGCCTCGACCACGTCATATTTCTTGTCGTCGGGACAATAGGGCGCCATGGTGGGCGTGCCCCAGGTTTTGGGCAGGCTTTCCACCAGCGCCGACATCTTCTTGGCTCCGGCGCGGTCGAGCATCTCGAGTACCGCGATCGCTGCCACGATACCGTCGTCATAGCCGCGACCGATCGGCGGATTGAAGAAGTAATGGCCGCTCTTCTCGAAGCCGGCGAGCGCGCCGAGCTCGGCCGTGCGGCGCTTGATATAGGAATGGCCGGTTTTCCAGTAGTCCGTCACGACGCCGCGCGCCTTCAGCACCGGATCGGTTTCGAACAGGCCCGTCGATTTCACATCGACCACGAATTTCGGGTGAGGGATGCGTTCGGAGAGATCGCGCGCCAGCAGCACGCCCACCTTGTCGGCGAAGATCTCTTCGCCCTTGTCGTCCACTACGCCGCAGCGATCGCCGTCGCCATCGAAGCCGATGGAGAGCTCGGCATCGTATTTGCGCACCGCATCGGCCATCGCGTGCAGCATCTGCATGTCTTCGGTGTTGGGATTGTAGTGTGGAAACGTGTAGTCGAGATTGCAATCGACCTCGATCACATCGGCGCCGATCCGGCGCAGCGCTTCGGGGCCGAAAACGCCGGCCGTGCCGTTGCCGCATGCGACGGCCACCCTGATGGGCCGCGACAGTTTGTGGCCCTTGGTGATTGCGTCCAGATAACGTTCGCGAATGTCGACGACGCGCTCGAAGCTGCCGCCGGGGCGCGGTTCTCCCTTGCCGCCGAGCACGATCTCTTTCAGCCGCAGCATCTCGTCGGGACCAAAGGTCAGGGGACGCTGGGCGCCCATCTTGACGCCGGTCCAGCCGTTCTCGTTATGACTCGCAGTCACCATCGCCACGGCCGGGGCGTCGAGGGCGAACTGCGCAAAATAGGAAACCGGCGTCGTGACCATGCCGATATCGATTACGCGGCAGCCCGCGCCCATCAGTCCGATCGTCAGCGCCTGCTTGATGGAGAGCGAATAGGAGCGGAAGTCGTGTCCTACCGCGACCTTCGGCGCGATTCCGCGCTCGTGAAAATATGTACCCAGGCCCAGGCCCAGAAGCTGGACGCCCAGAAGATTGATCTCCTTGCCGAACAGCCAGCGCGCATCGTATTCGCGAAAGCCGTTGGGCGTGATCAGCGCCTGGGTTTCGTATTCATAGGTGTTGGGCTTCAAATCACTGCGCGGAATCATCTCTCGCTCGCCTGGTTTCTGCGGGCCGGCAGATTGTCATACGCCGTGCGCGGGGGCTACCCATTGTCGAACGGACGAATGGGGCAACGGGACGCATTTGACAATCCGTCCCGTGCTGCATCTCTCGCGCAGTAAATAAAGGTGCATCTGCTTGCGGGCGAGAATGGAGCGTCCATCTGCCGTGCCCGATGTGATAGAGAGATTTTTTCGGACTTGGGTGTTGAATGTCAGCGGAGTTATCAGAGCTGGAACGTTTGCTCGACCTGCCGGCGTTCGAGCCGGGGTGGGTGTGGCTTGCCGGCGCCGGCCCGGGCGATCCGGGGCTGCTCACGCTGCTCGGCGCCCATGCCATCGCCCGGGCCGATGTGATTCTTTACGACGCGCTCGTCAATGTCGGCTTGCTCAAGCTTGCCCGCCCGGGCACCGAACTCATCTACGCCGGCAAGCGCCGCGGGGGCGCGTCGGTCAGCCAGACCGAAATCTCGCACGAGCTGAGAACATTCGCTGGCGAGGGCCGGCGCGTGCTGCGGCTAAAGGGCGGCGATCCGTTCGTATTCGGCCGCGGCGGCGAGGAGGCATTGGCGCTGGCTGAGGCGGGCGTGCCCTTTCGCATCATTCCTGGCGTCACGGCCGGCATCGGCGGACTCGCCTATGCGGGCATTCCCGTCACCCATCGCGACACCAATCATGCGCTCACCTTCGTCACGGGCCACGGCACCGACGGCAAGCTTCCGGCCTTTGACTGGCAGGCGATCTCGAAAGGCTCGCCGACCATCGTAATCTACATGGCGCTGGCGCACGCCGAAGAGATCGCGAGCGCGCTGCTTGCGGCGGGCCGGCCCGGGAACGATCCGGTTGCGATTGTGAGCGATGCGACACTTGCCGATCAAAGTGTTGTCGTAACGACTCTGTCCGAGCTTGGCGAGCGGGCGAAGCAGTGTGCTGCGCCGGCGGTGATCATTGTCGGCGAGAACGTTCTCCTACGCGAAAAGCTCGACTGGTTTCGTCCGGTTTCGACGGCATGAGTTTCCTCCGTCGGCAGACGTTGATTCATGATCCTGTTCAACACAAAGCACACGAAGAACACGAAGACTCGACGGGCGATCTTCGATCGGTCGGATTCCGCGCGAAGCGCAGATGAAATCTAGAAACTCTCTCACGCGGAGAGAGTGAGGCGCGGAGGTTCCGTGGCGTCATCAAGCGCCGAATGGTTCCACGCACAGATGTCGATTGAGAGCGGCAATTTCTTTGCGCTTCGTGCCGGGGCCACGTGTAGCCTCGACTCAGCCCAAATTGCCTCCGCGTCTCCACATCTCCGCGTGAGAATTTTTTCCGGCAAAAGTTCGAACATCGAAAGGGGCCAACCGAGTTCGGTCGCCTTCGTATTCTTCCTGCCGCCATGGGGCAATAGATATTTGCACATTCGACGACGAGGAGCTGTTCAATGAATTATAGACATGCACCAACCCTATTGCCGTAACACATAGAATTGAGTGCACTCAATATAATAAGAGTGTACTCAATTTAATTCTCTGAAATGTGTCACATATTCTTCAAACTGCAGGCATACTGTGGTTAACAAATGTTTTGACTTGCGTACGAGCGGGCGATCTTCACCGAGGGGGAAATTCTATGCAACGATTACTGACGGTTGGCTTCAATGCACGCAGCTCTGCGTGGCTTTTCGCGGCAGTTTCTCTACTGGCACTATCCGCTACCACGACTCCTGCCGCCGCGACGACGTGGTGCGTGAGCCAGAACCCGAGTGCCAGCAACTGCCAACCCACAAATCAAAATCCCAATCCCTCATTCTACGCGCTGCCCAGCCAGGTCGCATTGACCGCTGGCAAGCCGAATGGGTTGGCGGATGGTGACATGGTCATCATAGACCCCGGTCCCAATCCCTACGTCGACTGTTCGCTATGGAATAGAAATATTACGATCACGGCGAATCCCTACATGAGCGGACAAGTAATTATCCAGTACGACCCCAGCACGAACAAAACCAACAACTGTTACGAAGGAACCACTCACGCGAAAGGGATATTCGTCATTGCTGACGAGGGCGGCCAACATGTTACGGTGACCGTCAACTATATCGAATTCGAAAATGCAGACAATAGGCTGCAGAGTGGTGGATACGATGCGGCGGGCCTTCGTATCTCAGCCGGGGAGACCGTGTATGTCACACACGACGAATTTTTCGAAGATCAAAACGGCATTAAGGCAGATGACGACCCCGGCGGTTCCGGCACGGTTTCGGTAACCAACAGCACATTCCTTTTGAATGGCACGTGTCTGGCGGGGCAAACTGCGTGCGCCCACGGCATCTACGCCGGTGAAATCAACCAGCTTTTTGTCGACCAATCGTACTTCGCCGGCACGGGGGCTTACCCCCCCTTCGCCAGCTCGGCTGCCCCCAACGTCATCCAGTCGCGCGCTCAAAATACGGGTATCTACAGGAGCTTTATCGTCGACGGAGTGGTGAACGGTTGGCCAGGGAGATCAAGCTACCTGATCAGTGTTAACAACGGCGGCAATGTTCTGATCGAGCGTAACGGTATGGAAAAAGGGGCGCAGTCGACTCAGCCAACTGCAATCGGAATCGCCACCTGTGCCGTCGGATCCAATCCTGCCTGCGGGCCTAATTGTACTACCAACTGTCAGCCTTTGTATAACACGACCGGGCTAGGCATCGGTAGTAATTCCTTCACCAATGATGATGCCAACTCGAGTAATATTTACTTTGTGAACAATTACTATCCAACCTCGTACTCGAACTGGTCGGCAAACGTCTGCAGCAACACGCTTACCAACAATACCGCCAAAACAGTATATGGGCGGTATCAAAATCAAACCGCTGATTATCCAGGGTTTGACAACATGCCGTCGTGCTGACCTTCGGGCCAGACTAACAGGGCCGTGATGGTCAGCGGCGCCGCACGTAAGGTGAGGAGCTATGTTTGGCGAGTCGACGGCTCGGTGGCTTTCATCGCGCCCCGGCACCACCGTGTCTCAGGGATGTGCGTTTCACCTGCAGGCTGGTACGCAGAGACGCAGAGGCGCAGGGAAATCGCGGAACACCTCTCCGCGTCTCTGCGCTTCCGCAGTTCTAATTTGCCCCCGGCACACGAAGGCACGATAGGAATTCTTCAACCGGCCGGCTCGCGCTGCGAAGCGCAAGAAAAAAGAGATTTCACCGGTGAGGCAGTGAGACAATGAGAACACGATCGCCCACCGCCTCTTCGTGTTAGACAGGATCGTTTCGCACCGGCGATTGCACGGGGATGCTCAGTAGCGGAATGAAAATCAGATGGCCGTCGGCGAGACACGCCACGTTCGCGGCATTGGCGCTTGTGCTCGCGCTCATTTGCGTGGACCGTCTCAACCCGCCCGACCTGTCGCGCTACGAAAACGCCTCGCCGGAAGTCGTCGCACGTGACGGCACCCTGTTGCGCCCGTTCCTGTCCAAGGACGGGTATTGGCGGCTCAAGACCACCCCGCGCGACGTAAACCCGCGCTATCTCGTGCTGCTCAAGGCCTACGAGGACCGCCGCTTCGACAGCCATTTCGGGGTCGATCCGCTGGCGATGGTGCGCGCCGCGTACCAGTTCGCGCATGCGGGGCACATCGTCTCCGGCGGCTCGACGCTCACCATGCAGGCGGCACGCCTGCTCGAGCCGCGCCCGCGCGGCATCGCCTCGAAGCTCATTCAAATGGTGCGCGCGATCCAGCTCGAGGAGCGCTACTCGAAAGATCAGATTCTTTCCATCTACCTCACGCTGGCGCCGTTCGGGGGCAATCTCGAAGGCGTACGCGCGGCGTCGCTCGCTTATTTCGGCAAGGAACCGCGCGCCCTCGATCTGTCGCAGGCGGCACTGCTGGTGGCGTTGCCGCAATCGCCTGCGAAAAAGCGTCCGGATCGGCATATGCTTGCTGCCAAAGCCGCGCGCGACAAGGTGCTGGCGCGCATGGTGGCGGACGGCGAAATCACTGCTGGCGACGCGCGACTGGCGGAATTGGAAGGCGTTGCGTCGCTCAGGCTCGCCATGCCGCTGAGCGCGCCGCATCTGGCCGAGGAGGCCACTAGGAGCGCTGGCTTCGAGCCGGCATGCGATAGTGATGCATTCTCAGTGCCGGCAAGATGCCAGCGCTCCCAGTGGCCGGCAAGGATCGTCACCACCATCGACGCTCCGCTGCAGTCGGCGGTAGAGCGCATGGTGGCGCGCGAGAAGAATTATCTCGAGGATGGCGGCAGCCTTGCCGTCGTCGTCGTCGAGAACGCGACACGCAATGTGCTCGCCTATGTCGGCGGTACGGGCTACTGGGGCCGCTCCGGCCAGGTCGATCTTGCGCGGCGAGCGCGTTCTCCCGGTTCGGCTCTCAAGCCGTTCGTCTATGGTCTCGCGTTCGACGACCTCATCCTGCACCCGGCCACGATGATGCAGGACGCGCCGACGACATTCGGCGACTATGCGCCGCGCGATTTCGAAGGTGTGTTCCAGGGCTCGGTGACGGCATCGGATGCGCTGCGCATGTCGCTCAACGTGCCGGCGGTCATGGTTCTGGATCGCATAGGTCCGTTGCGGTTCTCGCTGGCGCTCAGCAATGCGGGCGCTCACCTTGCTTACCCCAGCCGCGATGCGGCGCCGAGCCTGCCTATTGCGCTGGGTGGGCTCGGTATCAACCTTGCCGATATGACGATGCTTTATGCCGGGATCGCGGAAGGCGGCGTCGTGAAGCCGCTGCGACTCCTGGCTGGTGCGCCCGACGGACAGCCGCACCGGCTGTTCGGTCCAGTTGCTGCCTATTACCTGCGGCAAATTCTGGCCGGCGTTGCGTTACCGGACGGCTGGGCCATGGGGCAGGGGCTGGCACGCGCGCGCAGCATTGCCTTCAAGACCGGCACGTCCTACGGATTCCGGGACGCGTGGAGCGTCGGCTTTTCCAACGACTACACGGTCGGCGTTTGGGTGGGCCGTGCCGATGGGGCGCCGAGCGCCGGTCGCATCGGACGCCAGGCGGCGGCACCCATCCTTCTGGAAACCTTCGAGCTTCTGCCGCCCGACCGCCGCTCACAGCCCATCGCTCCAGCGGGCGCGCTGCTTGTCTCCTCCACCGATCAGCTACCCGAAGGCTTGCGCGTATTCACCCGCGAGACTGAGCCCGCGCAAAGGGCCGAGATGACGAACATCCCGGCACCGTCGATCGCATTTCCGCCGAACGGCGCGGTGGTCCCGCTGCCGTCCTCCAGGGAAGGCACGGTCGTGTTCAAGGCCGAAGGCGGACGCGAGCCGCTGACCTGGCTCGTCAACGGCGCGCTGCTGGGCAGCTATGGACGCTTCGATGCCGTCGTGTTCAAGCCGCAGAGCGAGGGCATGGCGCGCGTCACCGTCGTCGATGCACAGGGCCGCAGCGACACGTCTAAAATCCGCTTCAGGCGGCTGAAATAACCGCCTGGAACACTTAAGCACATCATCCATTTAGAAAGCGCAGCGCGATCACCGACCCTGGGCTGCAAGTGATTGCTCGATACGCATCAGTATCTGTTCGGTGGCAAATCCGTCCGGGACAAGCCCGTTGGCCTTCTGCCACGCGCGTAAAGCCGCCCGGGCTTTGCGGCCCAGCACGCCATCGGCATCGCCGGGATCATAGCCCAGTCGCTTGAGATCGCTCTGGAACGCCACGATTTCGTTGCGGTCGAGAATGGTTTCGTCTCGCGGCCAGCCGTGGGCGACGGGCGGCGTGCCCTTCAGGCGATCGGCAAGCAGACACACTGCAAGCGCATAGGATACCGCGTTGTTGTATTTCAGCACGACTCGGAAATTGTCGAACACGAGAAGAGCTGGTCCGCGCGCGCCGGCCGGTACGATAATGGAAGCTTGCGCTTCGCTGCGCGGCAATGCTGCGCCATTGGCGGCGATGACGCCAAGTGCCGACCAATCGGAAAGCGATTTGGTCTTGTCGATGTCGGCCTGGTCGAAGCCGAAGCTCTGCGGGAGCGTAACCTCGTAACCCCACACGCCCCCCCTCTGCCAGCCTGCGCTCGCAAGCAGATTCGCGCTGGAGGCGAGCGCATCGGCTGCCGAGTGCCAAAGATCGGGCTTGCCGTCGCCGTCTTCGTCGACGGCGTATTGCAGGAACGCTGACGGCACGAACTGCGTCTGCCCGAAGGCGCCGGCCCATGACGAGGTCATGTCTTGCGGCCGATAGCTTTCCTGCTGTTCCATCTTCAGCGCGGCGACCAGCTCGCGGCGGCCGAAGTCGGCGCGAGGCCCGTCGTAGGCAAGCGTCGCAAGCGCGTCGAACATGTTGAAGCCGCCCATGGCAACGCCGTAATTGCTCTCGATGCCCCAGATGGCCGTGAGAATTTCCCTGGGCACGCCGAAGCGCTGCTCGATGTTCGCAAGCACGGTGCCGTAGGTGGCAAGCATTGCCTGCCCCTTGGCTACGCGCTGCGGGGAGACCGCGCCATCGAGATATTCCCAGATCGGGCGCACAAACTCGGGCTGCTGCAGATTGAGCTGTTCGACTCGCGGGTCGAGGGACAGCTCCGACATGGACTGATCGTAGATCGCAGGGGCAACGCCGGCCTTGAGCGCGGTGTCGCGGAAATCCTGTACGAAGGCCGCGAATTTGGCCGTTTCTTGGGGGTCTGCGGGTAGGGGGGCCGCCATGGCCGGGGCGGACCACACCGCCAGCGTACCGGAAAGTCCTAGAAATACCGCCAGAATCACACGCATCGCAGCCGCTCCCAGACCGATTCCCCTTATAGCAGGCGGAGTGGTTGACAGGGATAAGGGCTGCCACTAGGTTCCGCGCTCTTTTTTGCGGCCCCCGGACCTTTCAGCAGACGTGCCATGAAGATTCGCAATTCCCTTCGCTCCCTCAAGAAGCGTGACAAGGACTGTCGCGTCATCCGTCGCCGCGGCCGCACCTATGTCATCAATAAGAAGAACCCGCGCTTCAAAGCCCGCCAGGGTTGATCACACCGGGACCGCGCACTTCCGAGCGCACACCGCGTCAAGGCGACCAGCCCGTTCGCATGAGCCGCGTTGCGCTGAGCAACCCGCGCGCAGCGCGGACCCGTTTGTTGCCCATTTCAACACGAAGGCCACGAAGAAATCTTAGTGCCTTCGTGGCCTTCGTGTTGAACCAGGATCGGAACGAAGCACGACAGCTTGGCGCTGATCCCCGGCCCCGATATCATCCCGGCCATGCGTCACGTATCTGCACTCGCTGCTGCGCTCGTCTTCTGCGGAGCCGCTCTTGCGTCTCCGGCTGCAAAGACATCAGCCCCCGACCGCGAGCTCGACACGCTGTTCGCCGCACTTGCACACACCCATTCGACCGAGGACGCCAAACCGATCGAGGAACAGATCCTCGCGAAGTTCGTCGTATCGGGTAGTCCGAGCATCGATCTGCTGATGACGCGCGCGGCGGCGGCGCTGACCGGCGGCGACAAGAAAGATGCGCGCAGGATCATCAACGACGTGACCATCGTGGCGCCCGATTACGCCGAAGGCTGGCACATGAAAGCCAGGATGCAGGCTGCGGAAGACGACGACGTCGGTGCGATCGCCAGTTTGAACAAGACCGTCACGCTCAATCCGCGACAGTTCGAAGCCCTCGCCGAGCTCGGCAGCGTTCTGCTCGCCAATGGCGACAAGAAGGATGCCCTCGCTACGCTGCGCAAGGCACTTGCGCTCGATCCGCATCTGGGCGGCATCGACCGTGAAGTCGAACGGCTGGCGCGCGACGTGGAAGGCGAGAAGATTTAGGGTTCTTGCTGCCCGGTGTCCTCATCCTTTCGCGGCTGGTTTTCAGGCGGTCTTGGCTTGCCAGGACTTTTTTTGGCTGTGCTACCCCGATAAATTACATAGTAGGGCGAATAGGATTCCTCTTCGTTGAGATACTGGACTGCGGACTCGACGTCTGAAGTATTGGCACCCGTCCATGGTCCGAGCGCATCAAGCAAAACCTGTTGGTCCAATCTGAACAATCGGTTGTCTGCAACAGCGATTGCGCGTGTGCCTCGCGTCGCAATGCGAATTGGCGAAAGCGTATCACCGTCCGGTCTGTGCAATTGGACTAGCCGCAGTCGCTGTGATGCTCTATGCATCACGGCGACCATGGAAGATTTTTGGTATCCCCCGAAGAACGCAATGTAATCCCGGCTGACGCTGATGGCTTCGGCCATGGCCACTGGCGCCTTGGGCAAAGCATAGTCAACGTGGTCGCCTGAAACCGACGCCAGAAAGTCTGTGTCTGGGCAGAACCAAGCAGTACCAGTTTCGTCCAAGGTCAACGCACCAATGTCACCAATCGGTTTGCTGGGGTGTTGCGTATTGTAGGAGAATTCTATCTTGCCGTTGTCGTCACATCGCAACAAACCGCTCGGGCCGTAGCGATAACTCATGTGACCTTTTGGGGGCTGGGGATTGAACGCCCCGAATATCCCCTCGTCAAAATAGCCGACCCAAATCCTGTTGTTCTGGCCAACCAGGACTGCCTGGATTCCGTCACCCAAATAGAAGGCGCGCAGTAGCCGAAAATCGGCGTCGAAGACGAATGCATTTGGCGTCACCGGGTCGGTTCTTGCCTCGATGACCAACCACCGGCCGTCGCGAAACTGTTGCACGAGCGGAAATGAAATTCCGATTTTCTCCGACGGATGCAAAGGGATCACTGTCCCATCCTCGGCAAAAATCAGTGAGGGCCGATCAGATCGATGAGCTGTCCAGGTCGCTTTGCCGCTTGGGCTGATCGAAATGGTGCCGACGGTGGCCTCGTCCGGCACCGGAAGATTTGCGTAGGCATTGGGCGTGAAGTGAACAGCAGGCAAGTCCCGATAGCGCATATCTCCTCCGGCAATGACGGTAGCGAGCGGTCCTCTACCGCCCGCCCACGAAGGCCACGCGCAAAAGATTGGTGGCGCCGGGTGTGCCGAGCGGCACGCCGGCGGTGACGACGATACGTTCGCTCGGCTTCGCGAAGCCTTCCTGGTAGGCGATGTGCGCGGCGCGATCGACCACGTCGTCGAGATCGTGGGCATCGTCGGTCAGCACGCAATGCAATCCCCAGGCGATGCACAGCCGCCGTGCTGTCTCGACGCTCGGCGTCAGCGCGATGATCGGCGCCTCGGGGCGCTCGCGGGCGGCGCGCAATCCCGTCGAGCCGGAGCCGGTCCAGCTGACGATGGCCCGGGCATGGATCGTGTGCGTCACCTGATGGACGGCGGCCATCAGGGCGTCGGGTGTGGTCTCTTCCGGCGGACAGCGTTGCGAATCGAGCATGGGCTGGTAAAGCGGCCCGCTCTCGACGGCGATGGCGATCCTGTCCATCATGGCCACCGCCTCGACAGGGTGCTTGCCGGCAGCGGTCTCCGCGGACAGCATCACGGCGTCGGCGCCGTCAAAGACCGCCGTGGCGACATCGGATACTTCCGCGCGCGTGGGCACGGCGGCCTCGATCATCGACTCGAGCATCTGTGTGGCCACCACGACCGGCTTGCCGGCAATGCGCGCAGCGCGGGTGATCTCTTTCTGACGCCCGGGAACCGCCTCGAGCGGCAGCTCCACGCCGAGATCGCCCCGCGCCACCATGAGCGCGTCCGTGAGTTCGAGCAGGTCGGGCAGGGCCTCCAGCGCCTTGGGCTTTTCGATCTTGGCCAAGACACCGGCCTTGCCGCGCACCAGCTTCTTGAGTTCGGCCACGTCTTCCGCGCGCTGCACGAAAGAAAGCGCGATCCAATCGACACCGAGATCGAGCGCAGCATCGAGGTCGCTGCGATCCTTGGCTGTCAGCGCCGGAATGGGAAGGATCGTGTCGGGAAGATTGACCCCCTTCCGGTCCTTGATTTCTCCGCCAATGACGACGCGGGCTTCGCCGCCATCGGCGCGAATGCTTTCGATCTTCAAGCGCACCCGGCCGTCGTCGACCAGAACGGCCTCGCCCGGCTTGAGAGCTGCGAACACTTCGGGGTGCGGAATGGGAATGACGTCGGAGCGATCGGATGTCTCGGCGCGGATCAGGCTCACACGGGCGCCTTCGGCAAGCATCATATGCCCGCCGGGGATTTGGCCCAGCCGGATCTTGGGTCCCTGCAGATCGACCAGCAAACCGATCGGCCGGCCGGTTTCGAGTTCCAGTGCGCGCACGCGGGCGTGCAGCTCGCGCAGAAGATCGTGCGGCGTGTGACTCATGTTGATGCGGAATACGTCGGCGCCCGCCTGGAACAAGGACCGGATGATTTCCGGGGATGACGATGCCGGACCAAGGGTCGCGACGATTTTGGTTTTGCGGGCGCGGCGCATGATCAGTCGGACAGGGATTGCATGTAGTCGGCGTGGCGCCCGGTATCGACCTCGAAGAAACCTTTGCGATCGAAGCCACGCGCTTGGCAATTCGCCCGCCCCACGATTTCAAACTTGTCGCCTTGGGCGGTGCAAAATGCGCGCGGGCCGCTCCAGCTTCCAGATCCGCCGTCTGTCGCGTAGAGATAATAAAACCGCGCATTGAGGACACCGGCAACAACCGGCGCGCAGGTCTTCGGTGCCAGCGCCCACCAACCTGCACTTATCCAGTTTGCGCCATTGAAGCGGCCGACGGCGACCTTCACGCCGTGCGCCGATTTGTTGCAGACGGTAAGCGCAGCGTGTGCAGGCACGAGAGAGGCCATCAGGAGGGCGACTGCAAAGCGCATCGATCCTCGCAGGGTGTCGCCCATGGCGCAGCCTCTGTCAATGCAGGATTGCGCCGGAACGCCGGCGCTCTGCTATGTTGGAATCATGCCGGAGCTTCCCTACGAAACGCTCGACGCGCCCGCAGGGCCGCTCGTCCTCGTCTGCGACCATGCGTCCAACACGCTCCCGCAATCCTATGGAACTTTGGGCCTCGAAGAAGCCGCTCTTGCGACACATATCGCATATGATATCGGCGCGGCGGAAGTGACCCGCATGCTCGCGCAGAGGCTTGCGGCACCCGCGATTCTGGCGCGGTGGTCGCGCCTTCTCATCGATCTCAATCGCGGGGCCGATGATCCCACCCTCGTCATGCAGTTGTCAGACGGCCGCATCATACCCGGAAATCGCGATATTTCCCCTGCTGATTCGAGTCGACGGCTTCACCGATTTCACGCACCGTATCACGCGGCGATCGAGGCCGAGATCGCGCGCGCGCGTGCTGGCCGGGCCGTGCCCGCCCTTGTCTCCATTCACAGTTTTACGCCGGTTTGGAAAGGCAGGCCTCGGCCCTGGGAAATTGGGGTCCTATGGGACCGCGATCCGCGCCTGGCCAAGCCGCTGCTGTCCGGCTTTGCGCGCGCCGGCTTTGTCGTAGGCGACAACAAGCCCTATTCCGGCGAGCTCGAGAACGATTGCCTTTACGTACACGGCACCATGAATGGCCTGCCTCATGCGCTCATCGAGATCCGGCAGGATCTGATTGCAACCGACGCGGCGCAGGTCGCGTTGGCCTTGCGCCTTGAGCCGATCATCGCGAATGCTATGGCGGAAATGGGCGCGCCGGCGATCCGCTTTACTCGCCCGCCGGCACCATGCAAGGGAGCACCAACAATGGACGAGCGCTTGCGGATCGAGCTCGAAGCAGCCGTGTTCGAGAGATTGGTGGCGCATTTGCGCACGCGTACCGATGTACAAAACATCGATATGATGGTGACGGCTGGATTCTGCCGCAATTGCCTTGGCGATTGGTATCGCGAGGCCGCTGCCGAAAAGGGTATCACCCTCGGCAAGGACGAGGCGCGCGAGATCGTTTATGGCATGGCGCCTCAGGAATGGAAGCGGCGCTTTCAGAAGGACGCATCGCCCGAGCAATTGGCGGCGTTCGAGCGCACGCAGAAAAGTCAGGGTTGACAGCAAAAGGTGGCAGGCGGCGGCTACCCCGGGGGCGCGTGCTTGTGAATTTCTCTGATCAAGTCGTTGCGCGGCGGATGGCGTGGCTCTAACACTCTGCGCCCCGATCGGGTGTGTTGGGAGATGGAAATGGCCAAATCGGGCTTCGCCAAGGATCAATTACGGTCGCTCATCGAGCGGGTCGAGCGACTGGCGGAGGAGAAGGCTGCGCTGACGGCCGATATCCGCGAGGTCTATTCCGAAGCCAAGGGGCACGGGTTTGATACGAAGATCATGCGACAGGTCGTGCGCCTTCGAAAGCTCGACCGCGCCGATCGCCAGGAGCAGGAAGCGATCCTCGATCTTTACATGAGCGCACTCGGAATGCGGGCATAGAGTCCCAGGATTCAAACGGACGCGCGACGTGTCAAACGGACCGCGCGCCTGCCAGCCCACATGCGGACCTAGTAACTCGCGCTTCGGATGATTGGTGGGACTAAGATGCTGCGCGCTGCGGTTCGGGCTCGGCTTCGGCGGGCATCTCCGATTCGAGTCCGAGTTCTTTGAGTTTTCGGTAAAGCGTCGAGCGTCCGATGCCCAGGCGCCGGGCGACTTCGGACATGTGGCCGTCGTAATGGGAGATCGCCATGCGGATCACTTCCAGCTCGATCTGTTCGAGAGGACGCATGTGGCCTGCGAGGTCCGTGATCGGCTCGCTGTGCCCGGTAATCGGTGCCACGACCGGCTCCACGGCGTGCATGACGCCAACAGTGGCCCTGCGCGGATGCGCCTCTACGCCCATGGCGGCTGCGATCTGCGGGAAATCGCACACGTCGAGCACCGTGCCGTCGCAAAGAACCACGGCGCGGAAGATCGTGTTCTCCAGCTGTCGCACGTTGCCCGGCCAGTCGTACGCTTCGATAAGATCGGATGCCTCCGGAGTAAGCCCGGCGACCGCCTTGTGCTCCTCGGCCGCAAACCGCGTGATGAAGTGGCGCGCCAGCGGCAGGATGTCCTGTCTGCGTTCCCGCAATGGCGGGACGAAGATGGGAAACACGTTGAGGCGATAATAGAGGTCTTCGCGAAATTGTCCGTCGCGCGTGAGCTCGGCGAGATCGCGGTTGGTGGCGGAGATGATGCGCGCGTCCACCTTGACCGGCCGCTTGGAGCCGATGGGATCGATCTCGCCCTGCTGCAGCGCGCGCAACAGCTTCACCTGCATGTCGAGCTTCAGTTCGCCCACTTCGTCCAGAAACAACGTGCCGCTGTCGGCCTCCTGGAATTTTCCAAGATGCTTGTCGACGGCACCGGTGAACGATCCTTTTTCGTGGCCGAACAGGATGGATTCGACGAGGTTATCCGGAATGGCGCCGCAATTGACGGTGACGAAGGGCCGTCCGGCGCGTTCCGACGAACCTTGGATGGCGCGTGCAATCAGCTCCTTGCCGACGCCCGATTCGCCTTCGATGAGAATGGGAATGTTGGACTGCGCGGCGCGCTGGCCCAGACGGATCACCTGGCGCATCTCCGCGCTCTTGGCGATCAGATCTTCGAAGGCAAGCCTGTTGTCGTTTTTCTTCTTGAGGCGCGTCACCTCGCCTGCAAGGGTGCCGATCTTGAGTGCATTGCGAATGGAAACCGTGATGCGCTCGGGACTGGCGGGCTTCACGAGGAAATCGCTGGCGCCGGCCCGCATGGCTTCGACCGCGGAATCGATGCCGCCTTTTGCCGTGAGCACGATGACCGGCAGCGAGGGATGCGTGGCGCAAAGCTTCGCCATGACGGCAAGGCCGTCCATGTCCGGCATGATGAGATCGAGCAGGACAAGCGTGATTTGATCGCCGCGCGGTCCGTTGAGCAGCTCCAGCGCAGGCACGCCGCCCGGCGCAGTCACGACGGTCATGCCCGCGCGCGTAATCGCCGCCTCGAGCAGGCGGCGCTGCACGGGATCGTCGTCAACGATCAGGATAGTCTGCGCCATTCGCACTTTCCTTCGGGAGTGCAATGGTGGCTCGACAACGGTAAAGGTGGGCTTAAGGACACGTTGCCCAGGTGTTTTGACACCTGTGACGCATTCGCCGTCGCTGAGCCGATAGGGTGAAGAGGTAATGAAGATGGACGCGG
>Ga0335085_10003032_pt1 | contig 30005 bp, 30 predicted proteins | sample Lox_Sample_45_FD_206712 | JGI IMG/M metagenome (GOLD analysis project Ga0335085, IMG submission 206712) | Soil microbial communities from Loxahatchee National Wildlife Refuge, Florida, United States - Lox_Sample_4.5 | ecosystem: Environmental > Terrestrial > Soil > Wetlands | place: USA... | reverse complement strand
GACAGCGGCCATGGTGGCATGATGCAGATGGACAGCGGCCACGGCGGCATGATGCAGATGGACAAGCACTGAGCCGGCGCCCCCGCCGATCGCGGCAAACCTATCGCAGACATCATGGGTTGGCGTTTAAGCGCCCGAATGGATCGCTTGATATCTAAGCGCCTTACCTTTGGTTAATACTCGTTGACGTATACCTGCGCGATGAAACCGCACGCCAGTCTGCGCGCATGAACGATTCCCATCATAAGGATGTCCACAACTGGTCGGGACCGATCACGAACCTCGCCGGCGACGAGCGGGGTTCGCAACCCGATTCCATGGACGCGGCGGCACGGCCGCGCATCGCGATTGCGGAAGCATTGCGCAACAATTGGTTTGAGATCTGGTATCAGCCCAAGATCGATCTCAAGCGCAAATGCCTTGCCGGCGCCGAAGCGTTGGCGCGGATTCGCCACCCAGAGTTTGGCGTCTTGCAGCCGGGCAACTTCCTTCCTGAAGTTGACGAGAATAGCGTTGCCGAGCTCGCGCAGCAGGCGCTGCTGGCAACGCTCCTCGATTGGACCATGTTCGAGGAGGCCGGTTTTAATCTTCATCTGGCCGTCAATGTTCCGGTCAACGTTCTGTTCAAGCTGCCGATCCCGCGGCTGGTCACCGAATATCGGCCGAAATCCGAACGTTGGCCCGGATTGATCCTCGAAGTGACCGAGGACCGGATCGTTCGCGATGCCGCGCTCGCCGATGAGATCGCTACGCAACTGCGGGTGAGCGGCATCACCATCGCGCTCGACGAGTTCGGCGCCGGCTATTCATCGTTTTCAAGCCTGCGGGCGCTGCCGTTTGCAGAGCTCAAGATCGACGAGTCGTTCGTGACCGGCTGCGCTACCGATGCGGCAAATGCGGCCATCTGCCAGACCGCCATCGACCTGGCGCACCGCTTTGGCAGCGCTGCAGTGGCGGAGGGCGTCGAGAGCTCAGCCGACCTGCAGACTTTGATGGTGATGGGGTGCGATTTCGGGCAGGGACCGCTGATCGCGCCGCCGATGCCGAAGCAGCGCTTCCTCGAGCTTCTGCGCCAGCGCGTAAACAAGCCGCGCGGGGCAACGCCCAGAGAGGCGATGCACGTTTCGCAGAAGGCCGCCGGCCGCGTCGCCTGAAATTTATTTGCTCGCCGGTTCGGGGAACGGCAGCGGCGTGTCGTCCGGCAGCGGCATGCGAAAGACGTTGAGCGTCATCGATATCAGAACATAATAACCGAGGATGCCGACCAGTTCGACTACGCCGGCATCGCCGAGCAACTTCTGCACCCGCGCGTAGGTGGCGTTGCTCACGCGCCTTGTCGCATAGAGCTCCTTCACGAAGGCGTAGATCGCCATTTCGTCGCGCGGGGCCGATTTGGGCGCGCGGCCGGCATGCAAGTCGCGGATCGTGGTTTCCTTCACGCCCTGCTTGGCGGCGATCTTGGCATGCGCATGCCATTCAAACTGCGCTTTCCAGTATCGCCCGGTGCAGAGGATCGCGAACTCTGAGAGCCGCGGCGGCACACTGGTGTTAAAACGCAGATGCCCGCCGAGCTGTTGCGCCAACATGCCATAGGTGGGTGCATGCAAAAAGACCGCGAACGGACCCGCATTCATAAAGCGGCCACGCGGGCCGTTATTGATCGCATCCACGATCGCCTGTTGCTCGGATTTGAGACCGTCCATTGCGACGGCGGGCAGGCGAGGCGAGGGCTGCTTGCGCGACTGTTTTGACGGCTTTTTGGGCATATAGTCCTGCTTTGGTTGATTTCATTTCTTGTTGATTTCATTTCTTGGCGATGAGGTCGATTAGCGCCGACATGCCGACATGCCCGGTGCCCTCATTGATCGCGCTGTCGTGCTCGCGGATTTCAAGCTCAGCCATGTCGCCAAAGGCTTCCTCCAGCAAGGCACGTGTGTACAGACGCTCCGGCTCCGGCGGCCCCCCGGTACGATAAGTAAGCTGCTCCACGCGATAGCCCTGCATGAGCAGAAGCCCGCCGGGCTTAAGCGCGCGCTTGAGATTGGTGAAAAGCGCGGCTCGCTCTGCGGGAAAGACGATCTGCATGAAAATGGCGGCAATCACGTCGAAGGCGGCTTCGGGCCACCGCCAGTTGGTCAAGTCGGCGATTTCGGTCCGTAGCTTGACCCCGCGTTTTTGCGCCAGCGCTTGTGCTTTGGCGAGTGCGGCCGGAGAAAAATCAACTGCGAGTACGTCGAGGCCCTGTTCAGCAAGCCAGACGCCGTTGCGGCCTTCGCCGTCGGCCACCGAAAGCGCGGTTTGGCCGGGGTGCAGACGATGCGCCTGTGCTTTGAGAAACGCATTCGGCGCCGTGCCGAAAACATAGTCAGGAGAGCGAAACCGCGTCTCCCACCGTTCTAGTTCCGACATCCAGCCGCCTCAAACGTTTCCCGCCCGCGCTATTGCGGGTCGCGCCATTGCGCTAAGTGTAGCGAATGCTGCCTGCGGTGAAAGCCCTGTTGTTCGATGTTTTCGGCACGCTGGTCGACTGGCGCACGAGCATCGCACGAGAGAGTGAGGCGATACTGGCGCCGCTAGGCTACGCGGCCGATTGGTTTGCCTTCGCCGACGCCTGGCGCGGCGAATACCAGGGGGCCATGGAAGAGGTACGGAGCGGGCGGCTGCCGTTCTGCAAGCTCGACGTCCTGCATCGGCGCAATCTGGATCGTATCCTGCCGCGCTTTGGTGCCGGCGGGCTCGGCGAGGAGGATCGTCGCCGCCTTAACATGGCATGGCACCGGCTCGATGCCTGGCCCGATGTGCCGTCAGGACTTGCCCGTCTTAAGCACCGTTATCTTCTGGCGCCATTGTCGAACGGCAATATCTCGCTGATGGTCGATTTGGCGCGGCGCAATGATTTCCCGTGGGATGCGATTTTGGGCGCCGAGTTTGCCGGCGACTACAAGCCGAAGCCGCGCGTCTATCTCGCTGCCGCGGAGGCTTTCGATCTTGCTCCGCAGGAGTGCATGATGGTCGCCGCGCATAGCTCGGATCTTGCCGCTACTGCGGCGCTCGGCTTTTGCACTGCGCACATTGCGCGTCCGCACGAAGCAGGGCGGGGACGCGGCGAATCTGCTCCAAACGTACCGGTCGATTTGGCAGTAAAAGATCTGCAGAGTTTATCCGATCAGCTGGCGGCCTGAAGGGGCTGCGCTTCAGCTACCATGATGAGGGAACAGATGTTGGCGCGCGCTGATCCTGATCGCCGCACGGCGCATCTGCCACTCGAACAGCTGCTCGGTTACCAGACCCAAGTACTTCAGCGCCGTGATCATCGGGGTGCTCCCTCGTCAGCTACCGCCCAACACCAAAGTATGTCGTTGGGTTCCGCGCCGAAGTGACCGGGGTCACAACACGACGCTTTCCACCCAAGCTGTTGAAAAAATGCTATTATTCAGTGAAACAGCCTCGGACGTTGGTGGCCGGCCTCGGCTTTTGGCCGATCACGGAATCGCGAGTCCTCGGTTCGGCAGTGCCGGGTAGTCGGCGCAGCCGTCAGCCGATCCACCGTAGAACATCGGGATCGGGTGGATTGGAGCCTGACTAATTCGACCCGGACGGATTTGGCGGCTCAACACGGAATCCGCCGCCGGCCTCGAGGGTGATTAGACCGTCGGCGACGGCGCGGGCCCAGCGGCTGGTCGCGGCGATGCCGCCGAATGAAAAGAAATGCGGCACCACATTAACGGGCGCTGCTTGGGCAAGCGCGCGCACCAGATCGTCGGGAGTGTTCATGGCGAACATTTGCCTCATCAGACCGGCGCGCCGCGCGAGACCTTGCGCGGAGGCGCGCACGCCGCAGCGACTTGCGTAACGCATCAGCGACGTAAGACTGGTCGGTCCGGCAAGCCCGATGCGCAGCCGATGTTCGAAGCCGAAAGCGCGCAAGCGGGCGACAAAGTTTTGGATCGCGCCTGCATCAAAGCAGAACTGAGTGACGATCTCGACCGTCAACCCGACCGCTTCGGCCGCCGCGATTTTTTCTGCCATCGAGCGGTCGAGTTCGTCGGCGCCAATGCGCGGATGGCCGTCCGGGTAGCCGGCGATACCGATGGTGCGGATTCCGCGCCCCTGCAGCACGCCTGAATCTATGGCGTCAAGTGCCCGTCGGAACGGTCCGTGCTCCGCGCGGTCGCCGGCGATGACGAGTACCGATTTCACCGCAGCCTCGCCATTGAGCCGCGCCAGGAAATCGTCTAGCACCTCGGCATTGGCGAAATTGCGTACTGCCACGTGCGGCACTGGCTCAAAGCCGGCGGCGCGCACCCGCACAGCGGCGGCGATCGCTTCCGCGGCCGGCCGGTTAGGCACCGCGCTGAGGTAGATGGATGTGCCGCGCTTAAGTACCGAGAGCGCGGCGATGTCGGCGTCAGAAGGCCGCGTCGCCTCAATCGAAAATCCGGCCATCAACGCCGCGATACCGGCCACCGGATCGGCGGCGGCCTGATCTGGAACTGGGAGTGCGGTTATCATGCCCTCACCATTCCACGTTCATCTTCCTCGCTCCGGAGGAGGAGGCTCTACGCGCGCCGGCGTGAGATCACGTAGGATTCATCGAAGAACCACAGCCCGCCGCGTTCGCGCAGCACTGCGCGCGTGGCGTCGATATAGCGCCCGTCGGCAACGGCGCTGCCGAGCCGGTCATCTTCCACCTGTGCCACGTAGATCGCAGCGTTCCATGCCGCAAACAGTGTCGAGGTGCCGATAGATTCCGAGATTTCCGACGGCAACGTGTGCATCACGTAGCGGAACAGCGACCTGTTATCGGCATAAGCGTTGAAGTTGAGATCGCGGCCGGCGGGTCCAAGCTCATGCTTGGCCGCCTTCAGGATTTGATGGCGGTCGTGGATGAACGGATGATCGTCCGGCCAGACTTTCTGGATGATTTCCATGCCGGGGTCGTGGCCGTGCGACTGAATACCGATCAGCCGTCCGCCAGGTCCGAGTGCGCGTGCCAGCGGCGCAACGACACGGGATGCTTTGAATTCAAGCGAGGCCCGCGCCCGATAGGGCTGAGAGGCAATGACGAGATCGTAATTCGCGCTGGTACCGCCGGCTCTGGGAATGATCGGATCGAGCACGAAGCGGTGATCTTCGCGGTAGAGCACGAGCACGACGGGCCGCTCGTAAACCGGATTACCGGTTCGCGCACTCACGCCGGCCTTCCAGTTCTGAGCCAGGAACGGCTCGAGGTCCATAATTTGCTCTTCGAAGCGATGAGCGGAATTACCGACCAGCGGCAGTTCATGCCAAACCAGGCTGGACGCGGCATTAAGCGATTTCACGTGCAGCCACGGCGCGTCCGCGTAGGCGAGGTTGGTGAGTACCAACACGGTAGACGGGTGTTCGAAAAAGCGGTCGGACATTTTTTGCAGCGTCAGCCGCACGTCTTCGAGGCTGATTTCCTTGCCGACGACGTAAAACGGCATGTGGGTGAAGCGGTCGTGCATGGCGCGCATCACCCGCGTGAGCACGGACCCGTCGCCGACGCCGGCATCGAAGACGCGCACGGCCGGGGGGCGTGGATGAATATGAGCGAGCTCTTCGGAGACCCGGTGAGCGACCTCCCATTTCTCGCTGCAGGTATTGACGAACAGCAGATACTTCTGCCGGTTATCGAAGAAGCGGAAGTTGCGCTGCGGGTCTTCGGCGGGTTCACCGGCTTTGGCCTGAGCAACAGGTGCCGGCGCCGGAGGCAGTGCAGTCGTTGGGCGGTGTTCGCGAGATCGTTCAATCACGATAGGACGAGGCCCCTGAGGTGGGTGGGCGGCCATGAAGCCGTGGATGCGGTCAAGCGTGTCGGTGGTAATGCGGCCCCCGTTGCGCAACCGCGCGGCAAGTTTGCCGTCGTTGACTGCGCGGCGGCCGAAAGTCGATTCGGCGAGCCCTGATTGCCGACAATAATCCGATATTTCCTGAAGTAATTGCTGGGCGTTCATGATACGCCGTCCTGCGGTTTCCTCGACCTGTGTGCCAATTTCAAAATTCTTGTTTGCGCACGGTTTCTGCTTATCAGGGAACCAACCGGCTGGATTTTGGTCAACCACAAAATCGCCCACTACCGTAGTGGGTAATATGATGGGCGAAATCCCCAGCGCAAGGTCGTCGTCGTGGTCACTCAGTGGCGCGGCCATAGGGTGGCGCGAGCTGGATGAAAACATTGACGATTGCGGTTGAACACGAAACAGAAACCGCATGCCCCGCTTCGCCGCCAACCTCGGGTATTTATTCGCTGAGCGCCCTTTGATCGAGCGCTTTGGCGCGGCAGCTGCGGCCGGGTTCAACGCCGTCGAGTTGTTGTTTCCTTATGAGGTCGCGGCTTCGGCCGTGAAGTCTGAGCTGGCTCGGCATGGCCTGACGCCGCTTGGCGTCAATACGCCGTTCGGCCGTGAGGGTGAGGCCGGTCTCGCCGCTGTTCCAGGCCGCGAGCGCGAATGGGAGACAGCATTTGCGCGCGCCCTTGATTATGCGGTGGCGATCGGCGGCCGCAGCGTTCATTGCATGGCCGGCTGTATCCCGCCCGAGCTGCGCCCGGCGGCCGAGACGGTCTTCATCAGGAATCTTGCACAGGCAGCAGCGGAAGCGGCAAGCGCCGGGATCACGCTCCTGATCGAGCCGCTTAACCCGCGCGACCGGCCGGGCTATTTCCTCAATCGCGTCGAGCAGGCTGCCGATATCGTCGCCAAGGTTGGCAGTGCCAATCTGCGCATTCAGTTCGATTTCTATCACGCACAAATCTTCGGCGGCGATCTCATCCGGCGCTTCGAAGCACACCTGCCGCTCATCGGCCATGTTCAGATCGCCGGCGTTCCGGCGCGCCAGGAGCCGGACAAGGGCGAGATCAATTACCCGGAAATTTTCGCTGCCCTCGACGGACTCAGCTACGCAGGCTTCGTCGGCTGCGAGTACCGGCCACGCGGCCGCACCGAGGACGGCCTGGGTTGGGCGCGGCCTTACGGCATCGTTCCGCGCGGCTAATGATAGGGAAGAGGGGCGGCCCAAACTAGGCCAATCGCTCCCGAATCGGCCACAGTTTCATAGCTTTTGGTAACTCCAGGGGCGGCCGGCACTGTTGTTGGGTTGGCCCAGAGAGTATCGTTGGTTGGCGGATGATACGGTGTGGGTGATGTGGGGTCGAAAGCGCAAAGCGGCTGCTGCCTTGGCTGATACGCAACTGAGTTCACCGCTCAAACAGGCGGTGCATGAGGCGCGCGTTGAAGCGGCCGAGCGATCAAGCGTCGTGGTCGATTTGCGCGACGCCGAGGTGGCACGTCTGGAGCTCCTCAACGAGGCGCTCGATCCGCTGTTCGCCGAGATACCCGCCGAAATCGAATTGTTTGATCGAGGCTTGAGCCGTGGCGAGACGCCGCGACTGTGGGTCGACGCGGTCGCACATGTCGCCATGGGCCGCGACAAGCGCGTCTATCGTTTGCTGCAGGACACGCGCGTCGGCCGCCGCGTGCTCGCTGAGTCGCATGAAATTCCCGCTATGGTGAAGGCGGTCACCGACTACGTGGCGCGCCGACTGGTCGAGCGTGAACGGGCGCTCGAAGAGGATCCCGATTTCACCGGACGCATCGCGCGGCGGGAGGTGATGCGCGAGCGTAGACGCCGCCACCGCCGCATGTTTGGCGCGCTGCTGTTCGGCTTTTTCCTCGGCCTCGTCACGCTGGTGCTGATTGTCTTGCTGGTGGCCGGTCGCTCCTAAGAAAGCTTTTGCCGCTTGAGTTCGCGGACGCTGCCGTCCGTGCTCCGTTGCCGCTCGATCATCTCGCAGCGCCAGGCTCCTGGTTCGCCATCAATGTGAAAGAGATTGTAGCCGGCGATGTCCTCGTGACCGTGCGGGGCGCGCGCCGAGGCCGACGGCGCACCGATTGCGGGAATGTTCTTGCTTGGCCCGTCGAGCCAGATCAGTGAGAAACAATGATCATGACCGTGGAGAACAAGTTCGGCGCCTTTTTCCGCCAGTACGCGACGAAACGCGGCGGCGTCGGTGAGACGCCGCATGTGCCGGCTCGGCGGGCTCAGCGGTGGGTGATGGACGAGGATGACCCGGTACCGGTCGCAGTTTTGGTCGAGTGCTTCGGCCAAACGCGAAAGCTGCTTGTCGCCAAGCTGGCCGGCCGCCGAAAACGGCGCGGTTGGCAGCGCTGACGACAGCGCGATCAGCACAATATCGCCGCGCCGGCGTAAGAATGGAAAAGTGCCGGGCGACGCGCCGTCGTCGCCCTGCATATAGGGGCCCCAGAATTCGGCCGGCCAGTGCCGCGCCTGCGGTACGTAAATATCGTGATTGCCGGGGATGACGGTGACGTCGGTCGGTGGCCCGAGCGTTTCGAGCCAGGCACGGGCACGCACGTATTCGGCGGTCACCGAGAAATTGACCAGATCGCCGGTGACTGCGGTGTGGTCGACGTCGAAGCTTTTCAGGTCGCGCGTCAACGCATCGAGCACCTCGCTGCGGAACACGTGTTTCCGCCCGCGATGCCAGTTGATGAAACCGAGGCCGCGTTTGCCGAAAAGATCGAGCGGCCGCGGCCGCGCCGAAAGATGCAGATCGGAGAGGTGCGCGAGCGCGAACATCGCCGCATCATGGGTGCGAATCGGTCTTGTACCAAAGATTTTATGATGAGCGCCTCGCGGCGGTCACGAACTGCCGATGAGAATGCCGGCGGCGAACACCAGCACGCCGCCGACGACGACCTGGAAGGCGGCTTGCAGAAACGGCGTATCCATATAATGGGTGCGGATCCAAGAGATGGCGGCAAGTTCGATTGCGACGACCGCAAACGCAAGCACGGTCGCTACGTAAAAATGCGGAATGATGTAGGGCAGGGTATGGCCGAGCCCACCAACCGCCGTCATGACGCCGCACACCACACCGCGCACCAGCGGCGCGCCGCGGCCGGTGAGCGAGCCGTCATCCGATAGCGCCTCGGCAAAGCCCATGGAGATTCCGGCGCCGACCGCGGCCGCGAGACCGACCAGAAACGTCGCCCAGGTATTGTGGGTGGCGAACGCGGCAGCGAACAACGGCGCGAGCGTGGAAACCGAACCATCCATGAGGCCTGCCAGACCCGGTTGGACATATTGCAGCACGAACATGCGCCGCGCGGTTTCGTCCTCGGCCTTGCGCGCAGTCGGCGAAATTCCCTCGCCGAGTTCCTGGGCAAGCTTCTCATGTTTGTCTTCGGCAGCGGCAAGCTGGGTGAGCAAATCGCGGGTGGCGTTGTCACGCGCCGTTTCGGCCGCGCGCCGGTAAAAGCGCGCGGTCTCGAATTCCATCTCCTCTGCGAATTTGCGCACCGCGTCGAGGCCGAGCGGCCGGCTAAGCCAGATCGGGCGACGTGCGACGAAGCCCTTGACGTCCTGTCGCCGGATCAGCGGAAGAAAGTCGCCGAATTTCTTGCGGTAGAGTTCGAGTAGCATGTCATGATGGTCGATCTCTTCGTCCGCCATCGTGTCGTACATCGCCGCCGTGTCGGGGTAAGAACCGCGCAGGGCGCCGGCGAAAGAGCGGTAGATGCGGTTGTCTTCGTCTTCGTTGGAAATAGCGAGCGCCAGAACTTCCTGTTCACTCAAATCGGAAAAGCGCTTCACGGGGGATCGCCTCAGTGCCGGATTACCATATTAGAACGCCTCTAAAGTTTAAAGCCAGAGCGGGCGCGGGTGGAAGCTGAATCGAAAGCTCCATGGGGGAGGGGCGCTTGAAGGCGGCGGGTCGGGGAATGCGAAGATGCGAGATTTGCCAACGCGGTGCCGGAGTTCGTTCACATGCAGCTTGATTCCATGCGCCGGGCGTTTGAGCCGATGCTGCGGCGCTTTTTCCATTTCTATTGGCGTTTCGCCCGCGGGCTGACGGTCGGCGTACGTGCCTTGGTCATCGACGGTGCGGGACGGGTCTTTCTGGTCAAGCACAGCTACATCGCCGGCTGGCATTTGCCGGGCGGCGGCGTCGAGGTCGGTGAAACGCTTGCGAAAGCCCTTGAGCGCGAATTGCGTGAGGAAGGCAACATCGAACTCACCGGGCCCGCGCCTCTCTTTGCCATCTATTACAATCGGCGTGTGTCGCGCCGCGATCACGTCGCGCTCTATGTGGTTCGCTTTTTCCGTCAGAGTGGTCCGCCGCAGCCGAACCATGAAATCGCGGCACACGGGTTTTTCCCACCCGATGCTCTTCCGGCAGATACAACGCGCGCAACGCGGGCGCGGATCGCCGAAGTGCTCGACCCAATCACGGCTGCGGAGGTTTGGTGAATTTCGGAAACGCCGACGACATTACGATCTTGTAATTCAATCTGCGTCATTCGGTCATTTGTTTCGCCGGCCGGGAACCACCACGTTCAGATGTAAGTTGTTTGGTGGGTTGTCGGCAGCGATTTGAAGTCGCAGAAGGAGAGACTCTGATGCGAAAGAAGATACTGGCGCTCGCCGCGGCCGTGGCGCTTGGCACCGCGACGATGAGCACGGGCGCGTTTGCAATGGGACACGGAGGCGGAGGTGGCGGCCACGTTGGCGGCGGGGCTCACTTCGGCGGAGCGCACTTCGGCGGCGGGACTCACTTCGGTGGAGCGCACTTTGCCGGCGGAGCGCATTTCGGCGGAACCCGTTTCGCCGGCGGCCATTGGGCCGGCGGCTGGCACGGCAACGGTTGGCGCGGCGGTTGGGGTCGCGGCTATGGGTACCGCGGCTGGGGATGGGGCCCTGGCATAGGCCTTGGCTTGGGCCTGGGTGGCCTCTACGCGTATGGCGGTTACCCGGGCTATTGCGGTTATCCCTACTACGATTGCCGCCCCTATTATCCTTGGTAATCCGTGTGCGGAGCTACGGCTGTCGCGCCCTTGCGGGCGCGCCAGCCGCCTTCCTTATGTTGAGCCAAACCGACCGCGGTCGTGCGGCAGGGTGAAGTCGATGAGCGGCCCGATCGGCACGATGCCGGTCGGGTTTACGTTGCGATGGCTGCCGTAATAGTGCCGTTTGATGTGATCCATGCTGACGGTCTCGGCGACGCCGGACACTTGATAAAGGTCGCGCAGGTAATTCCACAAATTCGGATAGTCGATGATGCGCCGCAAATTGCATTTGAAGTGGCCGTAATAGACCGCATCGAAACGGACCAGCGTCGTAAATAATCGCCAATCGGCTTCGGTGATCTGACGCCCGACCAGATAACGTTGCCGCGACAGCCGCTCTTCAAGTTGATCGAGCGTGGCGAACACGGCGCGCACGGCCTCTTCATAGGCAGCCTGCGTGGTGGCAAAGCCCGAGCGATAGACGCCGTTGTTGACGGTGTCGTACACGAGGTCGTTGATGCGGTCGATTTCGCCGCGCAATTCCGCCGGGTAATAGTCGGTGCGTACATCGGTGAATGCATCGAATGCGGAATTGAGCATCCGGATGATTTCGGAGGATTCGTTGTTGACGATAGTGCGCTGCTTTTTGTCCCAAAGCACCGGCACACTGGCGCGGCCGCTGTAGCGCGGATCGGCGAGCACGTAGATGTCGGCAAGCACGGCTTTGCCGTTGATGGTGTCCAGCGTCGCGCCCGGCTCAGTGCCGAATTCCCAGCCCTTTTTGCCGAGCAGCGCAACCGTTACCGAGACCGAAATCACACTCTCGAGTTTTTTCAGTTTGCGGAAAATCAGAGTGCGATGCGCCCACGGACAGGCAAGTGAAACATACAGATGATAGCGGTCTTTTTCAGCCGCAAACCCGCCTATGCCGGTTGATCCGGGACTGCCATTCGCCGTGATATAATTGTGGAATGCCGTAGGTTTCCGGACAAAACGACCGTCCTGGACCCGCATATCTACATCTTGCCAAGCACCGTCGACGAGCAGGCCCATCGTTGTCTCCGTTGAATTGCTGAGGTGGATGTAGGCATTCCCTCGGCGATCGTTAGTGTTCGGCTGGACCCGGACTTGCGCAGGTGCTACGCGGCGGCGCCATGACCGACATCTCGTTGACCATTTTGCCGGAGACGGCGCACGACGCGCCGGCGATCGAGCGCCTGCATGAGCGCACGTTCGGCCCGGGGCGTTACGCCAAGACCGCGTACCGTCTGCGAGAGCAGGTGTCACACCGCCTCGATCTGTCATTCACCGCGCGCATCGGCACGTTGTTGGTCGGTTCGGTGCGGCTCTCACCGGTGCGCATTGGTGAAGCCAAGGCATTGCTGCTTGGCCCGCTCACTGTGGAGCCGCCGTTTCGCGAACGGGGCGTTGGTCAGGCTCTGATCGCACGCGCGCTGGAAGCGGCACGCGCGAACAGCCATCGGCTGGTGCTCCTGGTGGGCGACGAGCCGTACTATGGAAAATGCGGTTTCAAACCCGTCCCGCCGGGCCGCGCAATCATGCCTGGTCCGGTCGATCCCAACAGGCTGCTGGTCGCCGAATTGACCGAAGGCGCGTTTGAAGGCGTGTTCGGCCCGGTGCGGCCCGAGTGGGAGCAATGATGGTCCGAATTTCGGCGTCGCTTTACGCGCTCTCACGCGGCGCAGAAGCTTCATTGCGATGGCAGTGGAACCAAAACCCGGCCTTTCGGTTACCAAACGCGAAAGGAACCGGCCATGTCTTTGCTGAAATGGGCGTTGATTTTCTTGTTGATTTCGCTTGTCGCGGCGTTGTTCGGATTCACCGGCATATCGGCTGCGACCGCCGATATCGCGCGCATCCTGTTCTTTATTTTCGTCGTGATTTTTCTGGTGCTGCTGGTCCTGGGGCTTACCGTCTTTCGAGTTTGACGCGTCCGCGCGGAGCGCGAGGTTGCGGTAGCGCTCAGCGACCTTCTCGCGCCCAGGTGCCGGCCAGACTGCCGAGTAAAAGCAGAAGACCGAGTAGACCGGCAAACACGGGCAGCACGCCGATACCACGGATGATGCTAGAATCGCGCATCTTCAGGCCAATCCAGTCGTCGCCCTTATAGGTGTCGCCGGAGTGCACGGCGAGCACGCGCGGCACGCTTTCGCCGCTTCCGTTGTTAAGCCTGCGTGAATCGCCGCCGGTCGCAGTGGCGATCGGCGACAGCACCTCGGTCGTCGAGGTCACTTCGGCGAATTCGCGCGGGTTGGCAGGACCGATGTTGACCAGCGCGTTGAGCTTGCCGTCCGTCGCGCGCCAAAGCCCAAGCTCCTTCGTCGTCACGCTTGCTGACCACGCGCCAGGTTTAACCGCTGTCAATTTGAGCGTTGAGGTCGCACCCGAAGGTGAAGTCACGGTCACCGGGGCAACGTCATCGGCCATGGTCTGCCGCTGTATCAGAAGTTCGTGCCCGCGGACCACGAGCCGAAGCGCCTCCTCCTCAAGATCCGGCTCTTTCATCAGCCAGTGCGACAGCCTGCGCAGCAGATCGAGATGCGGGCCGCCGCCCTGGAAGCCGCGCGCCCACAGCCAGATGTGATCGGACAGGAGCAGCGCAACGCGGCCCTCGCCTTCGCGCGACAATACGAGAAGCGGCTTGTTGTCGGGTCCTTCCAGGACCGCCGTGCCGGTCGGCTTTCTGGTATCGACAACGCGAAACCATTGGCTCCAGTGCGGTGGGTCGCTGTCCGATCCTTCGAGATCGCGCGTTACCGGATGGCGCTTGCCAAGCTCGGTGAGGCGGGCGCGGAAGCCGCGCTCGGTGACGTTGCCGTCGGGCTCGGCGGGGAGGATGGCGTCCAGCGGCGTGCGCCAAATACTGGTCTGGCTCGCATAATCCGGACCCGCGGCGACCAGTACTGCGCCGCCTTCGCGGACAAAGCGGGTGATGTTGTCGAAATAGATCAGCGGCAGCACACCCTGACGCGCGTAGCGGTCAAAGATGATGAGCTGGAATTCGCCGATTTTCTGCTGGAACAATTCGCGGGTCGGAAAGGCGATCAAAGAAAGCTCGTTGATCGGCGTGCCATCCTGCTTCTCTGGCGGGCGCAAAATGGTGAAATGAACGAGATCGACCGAAGCGTCCGACTTGAGCAGGTTGCGCCAGGTACGCTCGCCGGCGTGCGGTTCGCCCGACACTAGCAGCACGCGCAGCTTGTCGCGCACGCCATCGATCGTGACCACGGCGCGGTTGTTGACCGTTGTCAGTTCGCCGGCGAGCGGCGCCGCTTCGATCTCAACAATATTCTGCCCGCCATGCGGGATCGGGATATCGACCCGCTGTGGCGCTCCGACCTGGACAGTTCGCGTCTCCACGACGTCGCCGTCGCGACGCACGGTAACCGAGGCGGTGCGCTCTTGGGCGCCGTGATCCTCGACCTGATAGGTCACGGTCTGTGACTGGCCGACGATGCCAAAGCGGGGCGCGGCAAGGAGCGCCACGCGCCGGTCGCGCTCATTCTTGTTGCCGGTAATGAGCGCGTGAAGCGGCGCAGCAAAACCGAGCGCGCCGATGTCGGTCGGTACATCGTGGACGCGGCCATCGGTGATCATAATGGCGCCGGCGATGCGATCGGCCGGGACGTCGGCAACCGCTGCACCCAACGCTGTGAACAATCGCGTGCCGTCGGTCTCACCGTCCGATTGCCCGGCTTCCACCACACGGACATCAAGGCCGGGAATGCGGCCCAGCCGGCCGACGATTGCGGCGCGCGCCGCTTCGGTCTGCCGCGCCCGCTCGCCGAAATTCTGGCTCGGACTTTTATCGACCACGACGACGGCGACCGACGATAGCGGCTCGCGGTCCTCCCGGGTCAGCGAGGGATTGGCGAGGGCGAGCACGATAAACGCCAGCGCCAGCGATCGCACAACGGCACCATGGCTGCGAGATACGAACAACAGCAGCGACAGGACGATAGCCGCAGCGACCGCAGCCCACAGCACCGGCATTCCAACGAGCGGAGCGAACGCGACCCCAAAGTTCAATGCGTCCTCCTACTGCCCCAATCGCTCAAGCAGCGCCGGTACGTGAACCTGGTCCGCCTTGTAATTGCCGGTGAGCGTGTACATCACGATGTTGACGCCGGCGCGGAACGCAAGCTCGCGTTGGCGCGGCTCGCCTTCGACCATCGGCAGCATCGGTTGACCGTCGGACTGAATAGCCCAGGCCCCGGCTAGGTCGTTCGAGGTGATGATGATCGACGACACGCCGTCGCCGCCGCGCGCCGGCCGGGCTGACGCCTGGTCCTCGCTTACCGCCGGCAAAGCCTCGACCCAGAGCTGACCGGAATTGAAGCGGCCAGGGAAGTCGCGCAGCAGATAAAACGTCTTCGTCAGCACGTGATCGCGCGGTACTGGTTCGAGTTCGGGAATATCGAGCGATGACAGGATTTTGCGGAGTTCAAGCATGCCGGCGCTGCGCGTCTCCCCGCCGGGGCCCGGCGGAGCCGTAACCGCGTCGCGGGTGTCGAACAGGACTGTGCCGCCCTGTTTCATGTAGGTATCGATGCGCTTGAGCGTTTCATCGGACGGGCGGGCGGCGCCGGGGACGATCGGCCAATAGATCAGCGGATAAAACGCAAGTTCGTCGCGGGTAATGTCGAGGCCGGCGGGTTCTCCCGCTTCAAGCGCGGTGCGCTGCGCGAGAAACAGCGTCAGTCCGCCAAGGCCCGCTTTGCTGATCAAGTCGACATCGCGATTGCCGGTGACGACGTAAGCGAGCTTGGTTTCGAGCGCGGCGCGGGGCACATCGTCATTCGGTAAATCGTTGGCGCCGGCGCGCGGTACGCTAAGCGCCAGCGCCGAAAGGATCAGCACAGTCACAGCGGTCGCGCGAGAAATGCGCGGAATGAGCCGGCCGATGCCGCCGCCAAGATAAAGCACAAGGAGCGTGTCGAGCAGCAACAGGCCGAGCGCGGCGAGCAGTATGGGTCCGCGCAGATCTTGCGGCTCGGTCTTGCGGTAGATGTCGTGGCTTGCGTTGGCAAGCGCCGAGAAATCAAGTGGCGTCAGCCGATCGGTGGCGGTGAGTGTGTTAACGGCCAGAAGATTCTCCGGCGGTCCATAAAAGCCCGGCGGATGATCGGCGGTGGCGCTCCCGGAAAAATCCGTCGGCACCGGGCGCGCCGTCGCGGGCGGCGAGACGAAGAAGCCGAAGCCGTCGAGCACGCGGTTCGGTGCAACCGCTTCGTGTACATTCTTGGTCTTGCCGTTCTCGGCCTGCGCAACGTGCGCCGTCCCGGCAAGCGCGACAATGCGCTTGAGCATTTCCACGAAGGTGCCGGAAAGCGGCAAGTCCGACCAGCGGGTATCGCCGGTGACGTGGAACAGTACAATCATCCCTTTGCCGCGGCGTGCCGCAGTGACCAGCGGCGTGCCGTCGGCGAGCGTCACCCAGGTGTTCTCGGTCACGGTTGCATCCGGTTCTGCCAGTACCTGGCGGCTGACCGTCACGTCGTTGGGCACCGCCATGCCATTGAAAGGCGACTCCCGTGAAAAGGCGGCGAGCGGTTGCGGCTTGTCCCAGCTCAAGCTGCCGCCGAGGATTCGGCCGCCGCGCCGCAGCCGGACCGGAACGAGATCGTCGTCGGAGGCAGCGAGCCGTGGACCGGCGAAACGCACCAGCACGCCGCCGTCTTCAATCCACCGCGCCAGGCGATCATGGGCTTCGCCCGCAACATTGCCGACATCGGCGAGAATAAGCATCGGCAGGTGCTGATCGAGGAAGTGCGTCACCGCTTCCGCCGGCGACTCGCCTTGAGCTAGTCGAACGTCAGCGAACGGTCCGAGCGCGCGAGCGATGTAGTAGCTCGACGAAAGCAGCGGTTGCGAAGTGTCGGCGGTCGCGCCAGAAACCACACCGACCGTACGACGGCTCCAGCGCTTATCAAGCAATTGCACCGCACCGGCGGAATGCTCGCCGGCGATCTCAATTCGGGCGATGTCGTTGCGGATTTCGACCGGCAGATCGAACTGCGCCTCGGTCTCGCTATCCGCGGCTTTGAAGGCAAACGGCGCTTCGCCGAGCGTCAACCCCTTGAGGTCAAGCGCCCGCACCTTCCCGGTTGCTGCCACGCCGGGGGAGGCCCGAGCCACCTTGACGCTGAGCGCGCCGGCAGCATTGTCGGCAGAAGTGAGCGCGAGCGGTTGCGGAATGCCGCCGGAAACGATCGTGACCGGACGCGCTTCAATCAGCTGCGCTAGGTTTTTCACGAACTCGGCGCCGTGACCGACATCGGTTGCGTCGGACAGCCAAACTATCTCGACGTCGCGCGCATCGGCAAGGAAACGCCTGATGGCTGGCAATGCCTCGGAGCGATCAACGGTGTTCGGCACCGGCTTGATCTGCTGCAGCCGCACCCGCGCCGAACCGGCTGTGCCGAAGGAAATGTCACGCGGCCCCTCGGAGAGCGGGATCAGCGCTATCGCACGATGATCGTTCTCGGCGCGCGAAATAATGTCCTCGGCGGTGCGAAGCCGCGCCTCCCAGGCGGCGGCCGCCGTCCAGCCGTCGTCAATCAGGATCGCGATCGGCGCCTTTGTTTTCACTGTCGCGAGCGGCGGGTTCCACAATGGACCGGCTGCGGCGATGATGACGAGGGCCGCAAGCGCAAGCCGCATTACGGTGAGCCACCACGGCGCGCGCGCAGGAGTTTCCTCTTTCGGCGCGATCTCGAGCAGGAGCCGTGTCGGCGGGAAGTCGATGCGGCGCGGGCGTGGCGGAATCAATCGCAGCAGCCACCACAATACCGGCAGCGTGAGCAGCCCAATCAGCACCAGCGGTTCGGCAAAGCCGAGTGGAAGTCCGGCAATCATGCCGAAACCCTCGGCGCGGCCCCGGCGTGCGAATGCATGCCATCGGCAAGCGCCGCGCCGATGCGGGCGTGCAACGCCAGCAAAAGCTCGCTAGCCGGGCGATCGGTGCGGTGGATGATGAAGCTCCAGGCTAGCCGGTCGGTCTCGCTGCGGATTTCGGCGCGGTGCCGCGCCACCCGCGCCGTGTAATCAGTGCGCCAGATTTGCGCGCGGCCCGCGGTGATCCGGCCACCGCCCTCGGGCTCGACAAATTCGATGCGGCCCCAATAGGGGAAGGTCTCCTCGGCCGGATCCACAATCTGCACAACGTGACCGCGGGCGCCGTTGCCGGCGAGCTGTGTGATCATGCGGCGCACGTCGCCGATATCGCTCCATAGATCAGAGAGCAGCACGACCTCGGCGAGCGGCGAGGCGGAAAAGTTTGACGGCAAGCTGGTGCGCTCGCTGCGATCGTGCACGATCGCTTGCGCCATGCGTTCGACGACATTGCGGCTGCCAGTCGGATGCATCAAGCCGGGTATGCCGATACGCTCACCGCCTTCAACCAGAACTTCCGCGAGCGCCAACGCGACGACAAGGGCCCGGTAAAGTTTGGTATCGCGCACCAGCGGCGAAGCGAACACCATCGATGGCGAACGATCGGGCCAGATCCACACCGTGTGCGCCGCTTCCCATTCCTGTTCGCGCACATACAGATGATCGTCACGCGCCGAGCGCCGCCAATCGACGCGGGAAGCGGGTTCGCCGGATACGAAGCGGCGGTACTGCCAAAAATTTTCCCCGGATCCGGCGCGGCGCCGTCCGTGTAGACCATGGAGAACGGTCGCTGCCACCTGTCGCGCTTCCAGGATCAATCGCGGCATGGCCGCCGCGAGCGTCCGTCCTTCGCCTACCGCACGCTGTACTGCCGGCCGGTCGTGATTGACTGAGCGCCTTCCTTCGAGCGCCATCCGGTTATCCGATCCGCGCTTTCAAGCGGGCAATCACTGCTTCGATACTCTCGCCTTCGGCGCGTGCGGTGAACGTGAGCGCCATGCGGTGCTTGAGCACGGGCTCGGCGAGATCGAGCACGTCGTCGATCGAAGGCGCGAGGCGTCGGTCGAGCAGCGCGCGCGCGCGCACCGCCAGCATGAGCGCTTGGCTTGCGCGCGGTGAGGGACCCCAAGCGATCAGCTTGGCGGCTTCGCCGCCTTCCGGCCCGGGCCGCGCCGAACGCACCAGTGCGAGGATTGCCTCGACCACCGATTCACTGACCGGCAACCGCCGCACCAGGCGCTGAGCGGTCATCAGATCTTCCGCAGTCATCGCCGGCTTTGCCCGCGCTTCTTCCGCACCGGTCGTTTCAAACAAAATTCTTCGCTCAGCCGCGCGATCGGGATAGTCGACGTCGATCTCCATGAGGAAGCGGTCGAGCTGGGCTTCGGGAAGCGGATAGGTGCCTTCCTGCTCCAGCGGGTTCTGAGTAGCGAGCACGTGGAACGGACGCGGCAAATCGTGACGCGTCCCAGCAACGGTGACATGCTGTTCCTGCATGGCTTGTAGCAGCGCCGACTGAGTACGAGGGCTGGCGCGGTTGATTTCGTCGGCCATCAGGAGCTGGGCAAACACCGGGCCCGACAGAAAGCGGAAACTGCGTTTGCCGCTTTGATTTTCCTCGAGCACTTCGGTGCCGAGGATGTCAGAGGGCATCAAATCGGGTGTGAACTGGATGCGCCGCGCGTCGAGCCCAAGTACGATGCCCATGGTTTCGACGAGCTTGGTCTTGGCGAGGCCCGGGACGCCGAGCAGGAGCGCGTGTCCGCCCGACAGAATAGTGACGAGAGCCTGCTCGATGACCTTGTCCTGGCCAAAGATGACCGTACCGATCGCTTCCTTGGCAGCGCGCACATGATCGGCGCTCGATTCGGCGGCGCGGACGATCATGTCTTCGAGCTTTTCGAGGCCCTCTCCGCTGACAGCGGCCATGCTTAACTCCTTGTCTTGCGCCGCACCGAATATCGAATCAGATTCGCGGCATCGGTACGAATCAAAGCGTCCGGCTTTGCACCGCTATTGCAATGCAATATACGCGCCAGCGTCATGTGAACGGACTTGCGGCAATTCTTCCATCCACAGGGAACACAGCCTAACTTCGGCGCGGAAGTAATTGCATCACGGCGATCACCATTCCGCGAGGATGCTGCCCCCCGGACGTAAGCTCCAAGCGTGGAAGTTCAAGGCAAACAATGGCGAAGGAAGGGCAATCGGGCCTGGAAGCGATCACTGGCGCGTTAGGTCGCGCCAGCAAGGGGAAAGGGCCGCCTCCAGTCGAGCGCTGGAATCCGCCCTACTGCGGCGATCTCGACATGCGCATCGCAGCCGATGGCACGTGGTTCTACCTAAACACCCCCATCGGTCGCCCGGCGCTGGTTAAGCTGTTCGCGTCCGTGCTCAAGCGCGAAGGCGACAAATATTTTCTGGTTACGCCAGTGGAAAAGTGCGGGATTGAGGTGGCTGACGCGCCCTTTCTCGCCGTCGAGCTCGACATCCAAGAATCACCCGACGGGCGGGTGTTAAACTTTCGCACCAATGTGGACGACTGGGTCTGCTGCGGGCCAGAGCATGGGTTGCGTTTCGAGCCGGAAACCGGGACCGGGGGCTTAAAGCCGTATCTTCACGTTCGCCGCGACCTTTGGGCGAAAGTGACGCGCACGCTGTTCTTAGACCTTGTCGAGCTCGGCGAGGAGCGCGAGGTCGAGGGCGAGGCTATGTTCGGAGTGATGTCGATGGGCGTTTTCTTTCCCATGGCGCCAGCCGACCAGGTGAGGGATTTTGCGTGAACCAGCAATTTGCGTCGCTGCCCCAGGGGGCTGCGGAAGATTTTTTTGATCGCGCGCGGGCGCGGCTCACGCTCGAAGTGCCGCCCGCGCTCACAGATCCGATGGCGGAAGGCGCCCGCGGTGATCTCGACCTCAATCCATCGATGTGGGAGCGGGCCGGTGTTGCAGCGACCAAGCCCGCGGCCGTGCTCATCCCGGTCATCGAACGCAGCGAACCGATGGTGCTGTTCACGATCCGCACGCAGCAACTCGCCAGTCACGCCGGGCAGGTCGCTTTTCCGGGCGGCAAGATCGATCCCGGCGATGAGACTCCGGTCGCTGCGGCGCTGCGCGAAGCAAGCGAAGAGATTGGCCTCGCGCCGTCGCTGATCGAGCCGCTCGGCTATCTCGATCTTTATCTCACCTTTTCCGGCTTTCGCATTCTGCCGACGGTCGCCCGCGTCAAGCCGGACTTTGCCCTGATGCTCAATCCACGTGAGGTGACCGAGACATTCGAAGTTCCGCTCGCCTTCCTGATGACGCCGGACAATCTGCAGCGCCGCAGCCGCGAGTGGAAAGGCATTATGCGCGAATATTACGCGATACCGTTCGGCGATCGCTACATTTGGGGCATCACCGCGGGCATCGTGCGCAACCTCTACGACCGGGTCTGGGCATGATTCGTCCAATCGCCACCGAGTTCGGGCTCTTCCTCATTCCGTTTGTCCTCTATGCCGCATTTCTCTTGGCGACGCGTGCGGGCGTCCTGCAGCCCGATGCGTGGACGTTGCGGCGTGTCGCCGGACTCGTCATCGTTTCGCTTGCTCTGATGGGAGGAAGCTTCGTCGTGCTTGCGCAGTTCTCGGGCGCGCCGCCGGGCTCGACTTATGTGCCGGCGCATGTTGAGGGCGGCAAGTTCGTCCCGGGGACCACGCGGTGACGGACGCGCCGCATCTGGGCGATGCCGCCTGGCTTCGACAAGGCGAAGTCGCCGATTTGCTGAAGCTGCTCAATCGCGACGGCGAAGAAGCGCGCGTCGTCGGCGGCGCCGTGCGCAACACCTTGCTCGGGCTTCCAGTGGCTGAAATCGATGTGGCCACGACCGCGCTGCCGGAAGAGGTCATGCGGCGCGTGGCGGCGGCGGGCGGCAAAGCGATCCCAACCGGCATCGAACACGGCACTATTACCGCACTGATCGATCATCATCCCGTTGAGGTGACGACGCTGCGTCAGGATGTCGAGACGTTCGGCCGCAAGGCGCGGGTGGCGTTCGGACGCGATTGGAAGATGGATGCCGAGCGGCGCGATTTCACCATCAATGCGCTGTCAGTCGCATCCGATGGCACGGTGTACGATTATGTCGGAGGCTTTGACGACATCGCTGCGCAGCGCGTCCGCTTCATCGGCGAGCCGCAGCGGCGGATCGAAGAAGACTATCTGCGCATTCTGCGGTTCTTTCGCTTTCACGCGCTGTTCGGCGCGGGAGCGCCCGATGGAGCCGGAGTGGCCGCCTGCATCAGGGCGCGCGGTGGCCTTGAGACACTTTCGCGCGAGCGCGTGCGGGCCGAAATGCTCAAGCTGCTGGTCGCCCGCCGAGCGACGCCCGCGCTGGTGGTGATGGCCGAAGGCGGCCTTCTCGGCCTGGTACTTGGCGGCGTGGCTTTCCTCGCCAGCTTCGAGAATATGGTCAAAGCTGAAGCGGCACTCGGCCTCGAGCCGGATGCGGTCCGCCGCCTGGGTGCGCTTGGCGTTTGGGTCGCCGAGGATGCCGACCGGCTCACGCAGCGGCTGCGGCTCGCCAATGCCGAGTCGGAGCGGCTGTTGGCGCTCGAATATTGGTGGCGCGTGGCGCCGCAGCACGATGCGCAAGCCGCCCGTGCGCTTCTTTATGATCTCGGCCCGCAATCATTTGCTGATCGCGTGCTGATCGCGTGGTCGCGCTCGGAGGCCGGTGCCGCAGATCATATCTGGCGCGAGCTCGCGACTTTGCCGCAACGCTGGACGGCACCCGTGTTCCAGCTGAGAGCCGCCGACTTCACCCGCCGTGGCGTTCCCACGGGGCCGGCTTTGGGCGTCGCCTTGCGTGCAGCCGAGAAAGCCTGGATTGCGGCAGACTTTCCGTCTGATCGCGCAGCGCTGGAGGCAATTGCCGACCAGGCCGCGCAGAATGTGTTGGTATCCAATTAGGCGCGCGCGAAAAATGCTGACCCGCGGATGATCGAATTACGACATTCGCTCGCGCAGTGACCGCAGCCGTCGGCGCGCGACCGGCGCAAACTCCGCGAACCGCGGCCGCATCTGCGCCATGACGCGGCGCGGACGCATGCGCCCGACCTGCATCTCATTGCCGCGCCAAACAAAGTCATCACCGCGCAATGCCTTGACGAACAGCACCGGCAGCGTCAGGTCACGGGCCAGACAATAAAGCGGATAGAATGCCGACAGATGCCAGCCGGCAATGGCGGCCAGCAAGGTTTCGCTCCCATACCAAAGCGCGCCAAGCGCGGTAACACTGAGCGCTGGCGGCAACCCATAATGTGGTGCGGCGACGGCAAGCGCGCTCATCGGCAGCAAGCCGCCCGATAGGGCTTCCGGCAGGAAGTAGACCAAAAAGCTGGCCCGGCGCAGCCGCGCCCAGCGCAGTTGACGGTTCCAGACCTCAGCAGCGGTGCGATAGCCGAGCGGCTGGGGGAATGGCTGATCGACAAGCCGCACCTTGAGACCGGCGTTGCGCACGATCTTCGTTGAGGCCGCATCTTCGGCGACCTCTTTGGCGAGGGTTTCGATGCCGCCGGCGCGTTCAAGATCGGCGCGGCGCCACAGCATGGTCTTGCCCTGGGCGAAGCCAAAACCCAACGCATCGGCAACGTATTGCCACCTTGCCTGATAGGTATTGAGAAACGCGCATTCGAGTTCGGCCCAGACTCCTCGCGGCTTCGAACCGATCGGCGGTGATGCGACGAGGCCGGTGTCGGTCCGCCAACTCGCCATCAGGCGCTCAATGTAATCTGCCGGCATCAGCACGTTTGAGTCGGCAAGTACGATCCAATCGTGTTGTGCCGTCCGCCAGCCCTTGAGCACGTTGTTGAGCTTGGGGTTGTCGCTGACCTTGTCGTCGCCGATCAGCAGTTTTGCTCCGGTGCCGGGGTGCTCGGCCATCAGCGCTGAAATGAGCGGCATGACCGAATCCTTGGCGGACGCGACGCAGAACAGGATTTCGCAATGCGGATAGTCAAGTTCGAACGTCGTTCGCAATGTCTCGGCGGCATAATTGTCCACGCCGCATAGCGGACGCACGAGGCTGACCGGAGGAAATTCTTGACGCAACGGCGGTTCGGTCGACGTTCTCCTGCGCAAGCGGAGGCCCGCAATCCCGATACTTACAAAATGAATGGCGGTGGAAGCCAAACAGAAAGAAGCGGCGGCGAGAATCGGCGCTGTCATCACGGCGACACTTAGCCAACCGTCGTGACAACGCTGTGACTCCCTTGGAAAACAGCCTTAAACGCCGCGTTAACTTTTGCCGCAATGGGCGCCGTTAACGTTTGCTGTCATTTAGCTGCAATCGAATCAACCTATACGCCGAGCCATGTCGAATGACCGAGAGATTAAACATCGTGACACTTGAGCACGGCACGCGTCTGTTCCGTACTCTGTTCATTTCGGATGTTCATCTCGGCGCGCGCGGCTGCCAGGCAGAACGTCTTCTTGACTTCCTGCGGTATCACGACGCCGACACGATTTATCTGGTCGGCGATATCGTCGATGGCTGGCAATTGCGCCAGGGCTGGTATTGGCCGCAGCCGCACAATGACGTGGTGCAGAAGCTGCTGCGCAAAGCCCGCAAGGGCGCTCGCTTCGTCTATGTGCCCGGCAACCACGACGAGTTCCTGCGTGATTATTACGGCACGCATTTCGGTGGCATCGAGGTGGTGGAGACGGCGATCCACGAGGGCGCCGACGGCCGCCGTTATCTGGTCGTGCACGGCGACGTGTTCGACATGGTGGTCAAACACGCACGCTGGCTCGCGCTTCTCGGCGACACCGCATACGATCTTGCCATCCTGATCAATCGCTATTTCAACGCGATTCGCCGCCGACTGGGCTTTTCCTATTGGTCGCTGTCGCAATGGGCCAAGCGCAAGGTCAAGAACGCCGTGAACTATATCGGCGCATTTGAAGAGACGCTGGCCGATGAAGCGCAACGCCGCAACGTCGACGGCGTCATTTGCGGCCACATCCATCACGCCGTGATCCACGACAATTTCGGCATCCGCTACATGAACTGCGGCGACTGGGTCGAGAGCTGCACGGCGCTGGTCGAGCATCGCGACGGGCGCTTTGAGATCCTCACCTGGTTCGAGACCGACGCGGCGCAGGCTACGCCCGGTCGGACCTTGGTCGATCCGGACGAAGAGACGGAAATCGCCGCTTGAACCTCACGCGCCCGTTGTAACCGGCGCGCCGGCCGCAGCGCGACGCCGGTAGATCAAGCCCATAGCGGCTATCGAAATCGCCGCAAGCAACATCGGTATTGACGCGGCCAAGAACAAATTCGCCGCTGCGAAGTGCCGCTGGATCAACATGCCCATTAGCACCGGTCCGGCGATGCCGCCGAGGCGCCCGACCCCGAGCGCCCAGCCGATACCAGTTGAACGGATTTGCGCTGGATAAAACAAGGCTGAGAGCGCGATCACGCTTTTCTGTCCGCCGCTGACGCAGAAGCCGGCGAAGAATGCAGTCGCCAGCAGAATCCACTCGGGGCGATCGAGCGTGACGCCAATCAGCGCCACGAGCACGACACCGGCAAGATAAAGACACAACAGCGATCCGTACGCTCCGACCCGATCCATCGCCGGGCCGACGATGAACGCGGCGATAATGCCGCCCGTTGTTGTCAGGCTCGTTGCCGTGGCGACCGCCGTGAGTGAATAATAGTGGTCGGTCAGAATGGTGGGCAGCCAAGTCTGCAACGCATAGAACTCGGCAAGGTTGAGGGCAAAAACAAACCACAGCAACAGCGTCCCGGCAATTCGGCCGGCCTTGAAAACGCTCCAGACCGCGCTGAGCTTTTCCTCCTGATCCGTTGTGAATCCGCTGGGCATCGGGGTGCGGGCAAGATTCGCGTCAATGCGTTGCAGAATGATCCAGATTTGATCCGGTTTCGCGCCGGCGCGTACCAGCTGATCGAGCGAGTCCGGCAACAGCAATAAGAGGACGACTGAGAGGGCGAGGGGAAATCCGGCGCCGATCCACAGCAACGATCGCCAGCCGAACGGGATAAGCAGCCAGGCGGCGGCGACGCCGGCAACGACGAAGCCTAATGAAAACCCGCAATAGATCGCCAGCACGAAAGTCGCCCGCAGGCGCTTTGGGGTGTATTCGCTGGTCAGCGCGACCGCACTTGGTATTGCCGCGCCGAGGCCGGCGCCGGTCAGGAAGCGCAACACGATCAGTTCGGTGACGTTGGTCGCAAATATCGTCGCGCCGGTGAACAGGGCAAAGAAAATTGTGCTGATAATCAGCATGCGCCGATGACCGAAGCGGTCTGACAACGGCGCAAGCGCGAGGTAGCCGACCATGAGGCCCACAAGAGCCGAAGCAAAGATCGGCCCAAACAACACCCGGGAGATGCCCCATTCCTTGGCCATCAGCGGAGCCATATAGCTGATCGCCTGGGTATCGAAGCCGTCGATAAGCATGACGAGCCCGCACAGCAGCACGATCATGTACTGAAACGCGCTGATCCGGCCTTCATTGACGATGTCCGGTACATGCATCGTTGCTGCTGCCACCGATCTCTCCCTTCAATTGTGTGCCCTTGTTGATCGGGCGATTAGCTGCCCGCTTCCTGATCGCCGGAAGGAACAAACGGATCGGCGTAAAATTGCTCGGTCGGCAGTCCGCCGGTCCGGGTGAAGTCACGGCGCGCCGCCTCGATCATAAGCGGATTGCCACACGCATAGACCCAACACCGTGAGAGGTCGGGCAAATCTTGCAGGACGGCGGAATGTACGAAGCCGCGGCGTCCCTGCCAATCTGCGCCCGGCTCGGAGAGCACCGGCACTATTTTGAGCCAGTCGGCCTGCGCCTGCCATGTCGCGAGCAGCGCCGGCAAATAAATGTCTGCCTTGCCACGTGCTCCCCAATAGAGTCTGGCCGGCCCGCGAACGCCGCGCTTAATCAAGTCCTGAACGATCGATTTGATTGGGGCGAACCCGGTTCCGGTGGCAACAAACACGGCGGTCCTGGCAAAGTCTTCGCGGAGGAAAAATTCGCCGTAGGGAATCTCAACATCGAGTTTGTCGCCTTTGGTCAGCGCCGCCAGCACTTTCTCAGAGAAAATGCCGCCCGGCACGTGGCGAATATGCAGCTCGGCGCCATCACTCTCCTGCGGCGGATTGGCCATGGAGAAATTGCGACTGTCGCCGTCGGCCATGATCACGCGCAAATACTGACCGGCGCGAAATTTCGTCCGCACGCCCGCCGGAAAGCGCAATTGCAGGATGACGACGTCCGGCGTCGGCCGCTGCAGTCGAAAGACGTTGGCTTTAATGCGCTTGCGAGCGAGCGGATCGCGTTTTTCGATACGGCCCGGTTTGATCGTCAGCGCGCTGAGTGGTTTTGCCTGGCACAGCAACACCCCTTCGCGCGGGCCGCTGACGCGCTGATGACGGATCGTGGTAGTACCTTCAGACAAAACGCCGGCGCAGGTCGAGCAGACGCCTTTGCGGCATGAATAGGGGATCGAGTAGCCGGCGCGCTCAGCGGCATCGAGCACCGTCTCGTCGGCCGCGCAGGCGAACGCGATGTCAGTTCCGGCGATGCGAATGTCGAACGTCATTGAGCGTCTCGCCGCCTGTGCCGACCCCGGCAACAAGATGGATGGCGCGCAGGATGCCTGTGGGGTCGGCGATGCCGCGTCCGGCAATATCGAAGGCGCTGCCGTGTCCGACCGAAGAGAACACGATGCCGGCGCCCACCGTCAGAGCTGACGCGGTGCGGCCGGCGATGAGCTTGATCGGGATGTGACCCTGATCGTGGTACATGGCTACAAACCCATCCAGGTCGGTGCGGCCGAGCAACAGGTCCGCGCCGGTCGGGCCTTCAACTGCGATGCTGGCGCGGCGCAGCCGCTCCGCCGCCGGCGTGGTGATACGGTCGTCATCATCGCCGAACAGTCCGCCCTCGCCGGCATGAGGATTAATGGCGCACAGCCCGATGCGCGGCTGCGCTATCCCAAGCGAGGCAAGCGCACTCGCGCAAATTTGTCCCGCAGCTTCAACGAGGTCGGGCGTCAGGCGCAGCAACGCATTCTGCAACCGCTCGTGCAGAGTTGCGTGAAGGATCCGCAGACGATCGCCGACCAGCATCAGAAAAACACGGTCTTCCGGCATTCCGCTTAAGCGGGCGATGAGACTTGGGTAGCCGCTAAACCGAACTCCGGCGGCGTTGACGGCAGCCTCGTTGTGCGGGCAACCGACGATCGCGCGCGCATGGTTCGCGCCTACCAAGCCGAGCGCGGCCTCGACATAGGCGACTGTGGCGCGGCCGGCTGCAGCTTCGATGCGCCCGGGGACGAAAGCGCCGCGCGGCATCGTGCCTACGGGAAGAACATCGATTGTTCGTGCGACGGGCGTAGCGCCGGCGGCAAATTCACGAACAGCGTAACCGCTCGCTGCCTGCGCTGCGTAGTGTCTGACGATGAATGGATCGCCGACGAGAACGATTCGGAGCCGGCCGCCATCGAGCGCTGCGGCGGCTTTGACGGCGATTTCCGGGCCGATGCCGTTAGGGTCGCCGATGGCGAGCGCGATCGTAGGAGGCGATGCGCTCAAAGTGGCAAGGCCAGCAAAGTGTCGATCCGCGAACTGTCGCAGACGACGATACGCTCCACGAGTTTGGCGCTCTCGCCATTCAGGAGATAAAGATCGAGATAACGGCCGGTAGCGAAGATGTCGGTCTCGCCGCCGCGCATGATGCGCGCAACCAGAAACGGCGTCTCGCTGCGCACGCCGCCGTCGCTCTGTGACAGAATCGACGGCATGCCGAGAATATGACGGTAGCTCTGTCGCTCGTACACATTCGCCTCGCGCAGCGCCGATACCCGGTCGATCAACATGCCACGCGAATTGGCAAAGACGATTCCGGCTTGCAGGCCCTCGCGATGATTGGCGGCGGTCGTGATCTTGTAGGTGCAGGGATCGCTGAAATAATCCGGCCAGCTTTCAAGGCGGTCGTCGTCAATGCAGCGTGCATAGTCTGCCTGCATGCGCAATATGATCTGAAAAGCGTCCGGGAGCGTCATCGAGGTTCTTTGCTCACAGGTCCATATGGGCGCGATAGGCCTTCCAGAAGCCCCGGACCGACGCTTCGGTGACGCGGCTTTCGCTGCTTGCGGCGCCGCTGCCGCCCATTTCCAGGACGGCTTGCTCGTTCGGCGAGCCGGCAATGCCGCGCTGAACGAAGCCGCCGACGCAGCCGTCCTCCATCGAGACGTAGCCTGCCGGACCCACGAGGTTGGCCTGCTTGAGACGCGCCAGCCGTTGTTCCGGCGTGTCGTCGGCGAAGCCGAGTATGGTCCAATTCAGATCGGCGCTGCCGACCCCGCGCGGCACGATCTGCCGCACCGCGATGGCGTTCTGGATCTGCTGCAAGACGAAGGTCGGGAACACCGAAAGAATCTGCAGCGTGATGCCATCGGGGAATTCGTCAAAGCCCTGGAGCAATGAAGGATCGGCGAGGCGATACTGGCTGTCGGAACGAAGTTGCTGGCTCGCATATTCCTGATCGCGCCCGGCGGCGCGATCGATCTGCGAATAGCTCACGTGATTGCCGCCGCTTTCATCAACGATGATCGCTCCGGTTTGCGAAAGCCGGTTGATTTCGAAAGTGGTGAAGAACAGGTGCAGGATGCTTGCGTGGTACGAGTCCTTCACGTTCTCCATGTAGAGTTTCCAGTTGTTCGGCAGCACTTGGGTGTAGCGCCCGATCACCACCGGCTGGCGGCCTGCAAGCACACGCTCGATCCGCGCCATAATGATATCGCCGATGTATTCTTCGATTGGCGGTACTTCTTCCGAGAAGCTCCCGAACACCAGCCCATGCACCAGCGCAATTCGCAGCTTGCGCGGTGAATGGTCTTCCATGTGGAAGCTCGGCGGCATTCCGCCCTTGCCCTTGACGCCGTCCTTGAATGCGACGCCGATCAAATTGCCCTTCAGGTCGTAAGTCCAGGCGTGATAGACGCAGCTAAAGTCCTTTTTGTTGGCGCCGTAACTGTCGAGACAAATCAGCGCGCCGCGATGCGCGCAGCGATTTTCGAACGCGTAGATTTCGCCATCGCTGTCGCGCGCGACGATCACCGGAGCGTCACCGACGAAACTGGTGCGAAAATCGCCGGGCTTTGCCACCTCGGCCTCGAGGCAAAGATAATTCCATGAGTTTCCCTGGAATATTTGCCTTTGTTCGGCCCGATAGACGTCCTCGTTCTGGA
>Ga0335085_10003031_pt1 | contig 30009 bp, 30 predicted proteins | sample Lox_Sample_45_FD_206712 | JGI IMG/M metagenome (GOLD analysis project Ga0335085, IMG submission 206712) | Soil microbial communities from Loxahatchee National Wildlife Refuge, Florida, United States - Lox_Sample_4.5 | ecosystem: Environmental > Terrestrial > Soil > Wetlands | place: USA... | reverse complement strand
CGATAAAAAAGGTGCTGTAGACCACCAGAACTCCCGCGACGATCCCGATGATTGAGGCTCCGATAGGAGTCACGAACGCGCACGGTGCGGTAATAGCGACAAGTCCCGCCAAAAAGCCGTTGCACATCATTCCAGTGTCCCAAGTCCCGGCCTTCAGTTTGAAAACGATCATTGAGACAATGGATGCGATGCACGAGGCGACGACCGTGTTTACGTAGATGAAGGTAATCCGTAAGTCCGTGCCAGCCAGAGTCGAGCCAGGATTAAATCCGAGCCAGCCGAATCCGAGAATGAGCGATCCTGCTACTACCCAGGGAATGTTGTGGCCCGGAATGGAGACGGCTTTCCCATTGACGTATTTTCCAATGCGCGGGCCCATGACAATCGCGCCAGCGAGAGCCATGACACCGCCCACGCAGTGGACCACTCCTGAGCCGGCAAAGTCGCAAGCACCATTCCCCAAGTGCCAATTCACTCCGCCTTGCGCCAGCCAGCCGCCTCCCCATACCCAACCGGCGAATACGCAGTAGATAAAGGGGGCGAAAGCCGAATACAAACAGAAATTCCCCCAATTCCATCGCTCTAGCATGGCACCAGTCGGGATGGTGATGCCAGTTTCCATAAAAACTGACATGAAGAAAAAGAGCGCCAAGACTCCAACATCGTGGAAACCTTTGGTGAGGAAAAAGCCGCCGGTCCCGAGCAATCCGTACTTGAACGTGCCATCGCCATGGCCGCCGAGCCCAATGCCATGCCCGAGCGCCGACAAGCCGGGACCGAGGCTCGGGTACCACCCTGGGGCGGCAGGACCGTTGAACCAGTTACCCCAACCCAGCGCGAATCCGTAGACCCAATACGCCGCTGTGCCGATGAGAAACACCATCAATAGCATCGCCATCGTGTGGTTGGCGTTCTTGGCTCTTGCAAAACCCGCCTCCAGAAACGCGAAGCCAAGCTGCATGAAATAGACAAGGGCACCGGAAAGCAAGGTCCAAATAATATTGATCGAATACTGATTATGGACGACTCGATCATAGAGATCAGCAATTCCAAGCTTACTTGGGACGTCTCCAGCCGGGCTGCCGTCGGCATTTGGTGTGCCCGAGGGAGTTGACCATACCCCGTAGTTCGTTCCCGTGGGATCTGCTGCTTTCAATCCTGAGAAATAAGACGGAAGAGCGGGCTGACTAGGCGCAGCGGTCGGCGACTGAGCTGGCGTCGCACTCTGTTGGGGAGCAGCCTTTGCAGTTGTCCAGATTAGTACGGTCGAGACCATCGCGAGTAAGAGAGTGGCGCAAGCAGTGATTTTCAGCCTGAGTTTCAGACTCGATGTCAGCGCCGATCCGCCGCGTTTTGAAGGGACGTTCTTCACGAGAAACCTCCGTCGAGAGATGGTGATTCGTGTTGAGAGGTCGCAGTCTACTTTTCGAGCTGAGTACGGTTCTATCCGGTTCTACTGCTCAAACTCGAAAGTTTGGCCGGTACAAACGGATAGATACGGAAAACATGCGCGTGTTTAACTCTGGGTGCGCAATCTTAGGAGAGCGCTGCATCGGCTGCGAACAGGGATGGCGATGGTTGCAAAGAAGCGACAATTGAAACAGCGAATACGGGCCATCGTCAGTGTGGCAGCTTCCTTCGCTCTTGTGGCGATACTCGTTCATAACTACCGGCATGAGCGCGAAATCGAGCAACGCCTGGCGGACATGCAAAAGTTGCTGCAGGCCTCACCTCCAATGAATACGCCGATTCGCGGTGCTCCGATTTCCCAGGTAATTCTTGACAGTGGGGATGTTGGCTCTGAGGAGGTTCGTAGGCAGCACAATCTGGAAGAAATTGAAAGTGCAGGTTGGAAGCTGGTCAACCAGCGCTCGCCAGAACAGGCCGCTATTGCGGTTCGTATATTTAGCGACGGAATCGCAAACGTCGATGCACACAATCCGCAACTGTACAACGGGCTGGGCCGTGCCCTGTTGGTTGCTGGAAAGCCTCGCGAAGCTATCGCGGCATGGCGAAAGGGTCTCGGACTCGATCCGCACTTCTCTGACATGCAAAGCGGAATCGGCTGGGCATATTGGTGGCTGAATGATCCAAGCAGGGCAAAGGATGCCTGGCAGCGGGCGCTGGATATGAACGCCCATTCGATTGACGCTTGGTCAGCGATGGCTTGGATTGATCTTGCGCTCGGTAAGAGCACAGAGGCCATGAACGGTTTTCAAGAACTCGTGAAGTTTGACTCTGGGGAGAAGGCATGGGTGATGGGCCTTTCAATGGCACGAGGAAACAACACTGATATCGTAGAAATCTCAACGTTTTTTCCACTTCCGCCGCTGTCGGTGTTTGAGCGGCCCTTATCAAGCGATCCGGCTTCATAGGAAAGACACCTGTGATGGCGGTTGTTAAGAAGTTTCGTCAGAGGAGGGAAAATGGGCATCGCTTCATATGTTGCGCTCGTCGCTCTTATCGTTATGGTGGCCTTATATGCGATTGAGAATCGGTGGTCTCTTGCGCCGTTCGGTTTTTCGATGGCCGTTACGGTTGCGGCTTTGAGTGAGTTTGCTCTTGGTCGCTGGGCTCTGGGAATAGCCGGCTTTGGGTTTGCTGTGGTCGCGTTGCATCGGTGGCACGTGGGAAGGCATCGAGAGGATCAAGCCTAGATTTCGAATGTATTGTGGATGCACAAGGCGTTTTGCTTTCTCTCTGGATTGTCAGACTTCAAGAGGGAGGTCATCACAATGTGGCAGCCGTTGAGATCGATTTGTAGAAATTTAAATCTCCGACTCTTTCACCGTCGTATTCGACGGGCGCTGGCGCTCAATTTGCGCGGCGAGGCCCGGAAAGATGGACTCGCCGTGGACAACGTGTCCAGCCATCTAGAAATACGTTGGCGAGCGAGAGACATCCACCCGTGGGACCGCCACCGCCCCAGGTACGAAAGAGAAGTAATGTTTGCTGAACAAGCCATGGCCGACACCGAAGCGGCAGTTCTGAGGCTCTTTGAAAGATTGCCGGAGGTCGATGTCATCGCTCTTAGCGTAGTGGAACCTGCGTCAGAGGTTCTGATCGCGGCCGGAACCGTGCATCGATCAGATCTGAATGCACCTCGACCTCGGTTATCCTCGGTCGGGATGCGGCTCAGGGAGGTGGGTATTAGATATTGCTTTGCACTGCCGGGGAACAGTGATTTCCTCGAACATGCGCCCACATGTGACCTATGTACGAGGGGACAGGTCGCCTCATGATGAGTTCTCTAGGATATGGTACAGCACCGATCTTTGCTCGGCGAAAGTTCAAACACCAGTGCAGGATTCTACGGAACGTAGCACCGACGAGCCAGCGGTCCGGTGTTTCGAGTTGCCTAAGCGGAGGAAAATAGGATGGCTTACGTAATTGCAGAGCCCTGTATCGGCACGAAAGACACCGCTTGCGTGGACGTATGTCCGGTTGATTGTATCCACCCGAGGAAGGACGAGGCGGGGTTCGCGGAAGCCGAGCAACTATACATCCATCCGGCCGAATGTATCGATTGTGGCGCTTGCGTGCCTGTGTGTCCGGTTACCGCGATCTTCGCTCTGGAAGATTTACCTGAAAAGTGGGCCTCCTTCACTCAGAAGAATGCGGAGTATTACGAAAAGAAGTAGCCTCAGGTCACCATTCGAGTTGGATTCAAGAAAGACCTTCAACAGTTCCAGATGATCGCCCACACTATATGATCACGGGCATGGCTTTGATCCACGTCATTCGCGATCACGCGGACTTACACAGTTCCTTACACAGTTTCACATCTGATGAAACTAACTAGCTGTGGTATCACCTATATAGAGACAGACGTGTTGCACTCAAAATCCGCTGGGCGCAAGGACGTGTGGGTTCGACTCCTTTCTCCGGCACCAAAAGTTTTCTTTCGAGTATGATTGCGTTGCCCAGATCCGAGAAACCCGCGACGACCGATTCCAAAAGATTCCCGAAAGCTTTCTCTGTTTTTTTTGTGGCACTCCTGGCGGTTGTTGCTGCCGCGGTTTCGGCGCGGGCGCAACAACATCACCCCCAGGCGCCAAAGGAGCTGCGGCTGTACGTTTTCGATTGTGGAGTTGTCAACGGTCTCGATCCAGCGGGGTTCAATTTCAAGAAAGGAGAACTGGCAAATACGGAGTTGGCCGTTCCTTGCTACTTGATCGTGGACCCAATGGGCACGCTCATGTGGGACGTCGGAGCGATACCGGACAGGGCCTTCAAGGAAGATCACGCGCCTGTGAACCTGGCGTTCTTCTATTCGACCAAAACGCTTAAGTCCCAACTCGCCGAGATCGGCTACGCTCCCTCCGACATCACCTACCTCGCTCTTTCGCACTACCACGGTGACCATGTGGCCAATTCCAACGAGTTCGCGAGCGCCACGTGGCTCGTGCGAGCCGCCGAGCGGGACGCGTTGTTCGCGCAAAAACCCTCACGAATACCATCGGAGTACACCGACCCCACCGAATATAGCGAGCTGAGGAAGAGCAAGACCATCCTGATCGCCACGGACGAATACGACGTCTTCGGCGACGGAAAAGCGATCATCAAGTTCGCGCCGGGCCACACGCCAGGACATCAGGTACTGGTCCTGAAACTCGCCAAGACTGGAAACGTCATGCTATCCGGCGATCTCTATCATTACCCCGAGGAGCTAAAACTGGATCGCACGCCGACGCCCGAGTTCAGCAGGGACGAGTCGCTTGCGAGCCGCGCGATGATTCAGGATTACCTTAAGAGAACAAATACACAGTTGTGGATCGAACACGATTTCGTGGCTAACGCCAAACTCAAGAAATCTCCGAAGTACTACGATTAGTCTGCACCAGGGCAACGGTTCAGCCGGCACGTTACGGAAAGCTGCCGGCCACGCGGGCATCTGCCCGCACCTTCGAGACTGGATATATTTCTTTTTTTGAGTATCATTGCGTTACTCAATCCAAGGAGCGCTCCATGACTGATTCGGGAGGGTTCTCGAAAGCGTTCGCTGTTTTTGTCGTGGGAGTCCTGGCCATTGTCGCCGCCGCGGCTTCGGCGGGGGCGCAACGGCATCACGCTCAGGCGCCGAAGGAACTACGCCTGTATGTTTTCAACTGCGGGATCATTCAGAGTCTCGATCCGGCCATGTTCAATTTCAAAAAGGAAGAAGTCGCCGAGACGAAGATGGCCGTTCCTTGCTACCTGGTCGCGGATCCCAAAGGCACGCTCATGTGGGATGTCGGAGCGATACCGGACGGGGAATTCAAGACCGATACTACGCCGACGACTTGGAAATTCTTCTACTCGACAAGAACGCTGAAGTCTCAGCTCGCTGAGGTCGGCTACGCCCCGTCCGACATCACCTACCTCAGCATGTCGCACTATCACGGCGATCACGTCGCTAACGCCAATGAGTTCGCGGGCTCGACGTGGCTCGTGCGGCCGGAGGAGCGCGACGCCCTTTTTGCTCAAAAAGCGTCGCAGTTCGCCGAGCCAACGGAATATAGCGAATTGAAGAACAGCAAAACGACTCTGATCACAACCGACGAATACGACGTGTTCGGCGATGGAAAAGCGATCATTAAATTCGCGCCGGGTCATACGCCGGGACATTCCGTGCTTGTTCTGAAACTCGCCAAGACCGGAAACATCATGCTGGCCGGCGATCTCTATCACTATCCCGAAGAACTTAAGCTAGATCGCACTCCCACGATGGAGTACAGCAGGGAGCAGACGCTTGCCAGCCGGAAAATGGTCCAGGACTACCTCAAAACGACAAACACGCAGCTGTGGATCGAACACGATTTCGCAGCCAACGCCAAGCTGAAGAAGGCTCCGAAATACTACGACTAGTTTTACTAAGCTGCGATCCGAGTTGCCCCAGGTTTTGCAGAACAGGCTTCAGCCTTTCGATTTTCTAAAGCGGCGAATCCAAACCGGCAGGCTGAAGCCTGTTCTACTCGAGTCTAGAGAACGCATTCCATTGATTGTCGTGAGGAATCCGGGCTAGAGGCTCGCGGCGACACGGAAACCGTAATCCGCGTATTTGAATTCCGGAGGGATGCTCGATCGCGCCGCCGTGCGGGTCACTTTGATCTGATGGCGCCAGGAGCCGCCGCGCGAGGCGCGCCGAACACCCGATAGCGGCCCTTGCGGATTGCGCTCGGGGGAGGCGGCATAGTAGCCCGCGTCATACCAATCGGCACACCATTCGTGGACATTGTCGCCGAGATTGTAGAGACCGTACGCGTTTGGCGAATAGAGTCCTACGGGCTCAGGGCCTGTCTTCCACCGGTTTGAGTAATTCGGAATCTCCTCCGGCTCCGCGTTGCCCCAGGGATACAGTTCATCTTCCACGCCACCGCGTGCGGCGCGTTCCCATTCGGCTTCGGTTGGAAGCCTGTAGCGCTTGCCGAATGTGCGGCTAAGCCATTCGCAATACGCGACCGCGTCGAGCCACGACACCGCCACGACGGGCTGTTCGAGATGACTAAAATTGGAGTCTTCCCAAAGCAAAGGGAGCGGGTGGCGCGTCGCTTCCAAAAAGCCGGCGTAGTCGGCGTTTCTAGTTTGGAACACTGCAAGGTCAAACGCGTCGACCCACACGCGATGCGCCGGCTTTTCGTCGTCGCGGCCCGAATCGAAGCCCATGTGGAACCAGCCGTCGGGAATCCGCCGCATGGCAGGTTCCGTGAGCGGGGCGCGATGAAGATTCGCGGTTGCCATCCGTGGTCTGCCTCAGCGATAGCCGGCCGTCGACCGCCGCTCGTAAGCAATTTCCTCGAGCAGTTTTTCGGGCGAAGGTTTTTCAAGGGGCAGCGTCAGCTTCGGCTCGATGCGCCTCATGATCCCGTAGGCCGTCTCGTATCGTACGCCCGCGTCCAGCGCGTTGCGCCGGCTGAGAAACGTTTCGATGAGCGCGAATTCATCGAGCGTCAAGCGGTTCGCCCCGTATTGATGCGTTGTCGCGCGCGCCGGGTCGTCCCACCGCGGAGCGACCGCTTCGAACGGCTTCTCGTGTACCACGACCGTGCCCGCCACGTAATCGCCGAGCCGCTTGCTCCGCGGGCTCACCCAGGCGCACAGCACGCCGATTCCGTAAGCGAACGGGAGTTGATCGACCAGGCGCAGGAGATTGCGGCCGACGGCGTCAATTGCAGTGATGGGTTGGCCGGAATCCTTGATCACGCGAATGTGCGTCAGGCGCTTGCCCGGCGTCTGTCCGTTCCACATTGCTTCGAACAAGATGAAATAGCCGTAGGTGAGAAGAAAAACGCCGAAAATCAGCAGCGCGACTCCCCAAACGGCGGCGGTCGTGAATCTGGCTGGTGCAACGCCCGGCGCTCCCAGACTGATCGTGAAGAACATCAGGGCCAGCACAATTCCGATTCCGATCTGGATCAACGTGTCGATCAGAACAGCCAGGAAACGGCTTCCGATACCGGCGAGAGGAAACTCGATGGAGGTCTGCTCGGGCGTTTCGATGATAAGCTTTTCGCCGGCGGTAGGATCGTAAGCAGCTGGGCCCGTTGGGCTCGAGGGCATCAATGATCTCCACTCGATGGCTCGCGAAACGCAGATCGCACTGGCAGCGCCTCGAGCAGCTTGTCGACCTCTCGGGACGGCGCGGCGTGGCGGCCCTGGCGCACGAGGAATTGCAGGAACTGGGTCTATTGTATCGCCAAACGGCCTCGGACCTCGCGACGGTTCGCGAGGATATCACGAGCCGTGCGCTCACAGCCTACCTCAATCAGCTTCTCGCGCGGGCGCATAATCTGATCTATATGGGCAGGCGTCCGCGCCTGGACGGTTTGGTCCGCTTCTATGTGGACACCTACCCGCGGATTTTCCGGCAAACCTTCCCGCTTGTGCTGTTGGCGGCTCTCGTGTTTGTGGCGGGTGGAATCGCGGGCGCGGTGGTCACGTTGCGCGATCCCGGCTTTGCGCACCAGATCCTGGGGCCGCAAATGATGGAAACCATCGAAAAACACGAGATGTGGACGCACTCTATCGTGGCCATCAAACCGATGGCGGCGTCGGGAATCATGACGAACAACCTCACAGTGGGATTCGCAATGTTTGCCGCCGGGATCACGGCTGGGCTCGGCACTGTGTGGATGCTGATTACGAACGGTCTGCTCATGGGGGTGCTCGGCGTTGCCACCGCGCGCGCGGGTATGGCAATGCAACTTTGGGATTTCGTCGCGGCGCACGGGGCGCTCGAACTGCCGGCGATTTTCATTGCCGCCGGGGCTGGATTCGAAATCGCCCGCGGCTTGCTCTTCCCGGGAATTCTGCCGCGCACGGAATCGTTGCGGATCGCGGGCGAGCGGGGAGCGAAACTTCTGCTCGGAACGATCCCGCTTCTGGTGGCAGCCGGCGTGATCGAAGCGTTCATTTCGCCGGTAAACATCGGGACGGCGCTGAAATTTTTGCTTTCGGCCGCTCTCTTCACGGCGCTGGTGTTGTACCTGTCGCTGGGAGGCAGAAAGCAGCCCCAAGCCAATTCGCAAGCCAATCCTTAGCGAACGCCGGCTAATTGTCAGGGTTGGGGTTCTGAGCGGGAACTAAATACGTGTTGTTCTCTTCGCAGATCTCTTCCCCAACCTCCCAGCCCGGCTTGAGATCGAAGCGTCGCTGCGCCGTCCACGACTTCGTATACGCTTTTGGGTCGTCCACCAAGATGTCAACCTGCAACACGGCGTGGCTCACCCGCCGGATTCTCTCGACCACGTGAAGCTTGTCGGAGTGCGGCAGTCCCCAGAGATCGGTCCAGGTGAGATCATTGAATCCCGTTGTGTCTATAACAAGAGTGTCACCGTCCCACTTGCCGATCGAATCCCCCATCCATAACGGGATCGAGTCTTTGGGGTGCTCGCTCCGATTCAAATGGATTTGCCGGACGATGTGTTGATTCTCATAGAAAATAATCAGCCGCCCTCGAGCGGGAATAATCTCAAACGGCGCCGGAAGCAGCCAGACTTTCGGCACCCCTGGGGGAAGGCAAATCGCATCTCGATTGACTTGATGCTGATTCACCTTGAATTGCGCCACTCCCCAAGGCGTCAAGGGCGCCGTTTCCGGCGGGATCAGGTTCGGCTGGACTTTGCCCTCCATGAACCACACTCCCGCGAGGTCTGGATGCTTGCCCCTGTTCGCGCCTTCCGTTCCTTGCAAGGTGCGCGCTGCGCTTCCGGAGGCCGCTGCCGCAGCCGCTACGGCGAAAGAGAGTGCCAGGAGCCCCAAAAGAAAATGTCTCATTGCCGAGCCTCCTGTTCGTTTTTGATTCGAACGCTGAAGCGAGAGGCGAAACCGAATCGCGACCGGTTTGGATGCGCGTAACGCCAGATTATATACACAACGTCGTGTCGTTCGAAGCTCTCGCTCCGGAGCCGCGCGGCGCCGGTCAAATCAGGCTGCGGTCTTTGATGTCGAGATATTGATTGACGAGCGAAGTCGCCAGCGCTCCCGGCATGAGTTCCATTGCGAGCACTCCTTGCTGCCGAAGCCGCCGGAGCAGCAGCTCGCGCCGTTGGACGATCTCAATTGCCGCCACGTAGCGGAACATGTCCTGTTCGGATTCGGGGCGCCGCGCGACGCGCTCATTCAAATCCGGTTGGCCTACGGCGGCAAACAAGACCAGGTGCCGCCGCGTCATCTGAAGCGCATACTCCACCACATCGGGCGTGCCTGCGGTTTCGGCGAGGTCGGTAATCCACACCATGAGGCACCGTCGGTGCTGTTCGGCGAGCAAGGCATGGACGGCGCGGCCATGATCCGCTTCATATGGCTCCGGCCGAACCAGCGCCAGCGACTCGACGATCGAGCGCAAGTGCGCCGCCCCGCGTCCCGCGTTGCGATTTTGCTGAATCTCGCGTGCGTACGCGAGGAGGCCCACGCGGTCGCCCGTATGCATGGCGACCTGAGCGAGCGCGAGTGCGGCGTCCACGGCGTAATCCAGTTTTGACAGCCGCAGCGACGTTTCCCCGCGGACAATTTGCTCGCGCAGAAGGCGCCCCGCGTCGAGCACGATCCACACGGTTTGGCTGCGTTCCACCTGATAGACGCGCGTGATGAGCTTCGACCGGCGCGCCGTGGCCGTCCAGCAGATATTGCGGACCTCGTCGCCCGTCCGGTATTCGCGCAGGCTCTCGAATTCGCGGCCCACCCCGCGCAGACGTTTGCGGCGGCGCTCCATTTCAACTTGGCGCGTCCGGATGAGGAAGAGCGTTTGTTGCTTTGCTTGCTCAAGATTCGGCAAGACGCGCACGTTTGCCAGCGCGTCCGCCACGGCCCAGCGCTCGGCAAGCCGCAGGGCCCCCTGGTAGCGCAAATAGAATCTTCCCATCGGGAGATCGCCGCGCCGCGCGGGCAGAACGTCGTAGTCCGAACTTGCGACGGCGCCCGCGGCAGCAGCCAGGTCGACAACGGGAGGTTCTAGCCGCAGCGCGCGAGGCGTCTCGTCCGTTACCCGCGCGAAAACGGCTCGACGGCCGAAATTCCGCAGCTCGATGGACACTTTCGAACGAGCGCCGAGCGAAGGATGAGAATGCCAAACGCGTCGCAACTCGAGCTCTCCGGGCCTCGGAAGACGAATGAAGTCCTGGAGCCAAAGCAGCAAAAACACGCCGTCCCACACAAACATGCCGGCAATCAGCCGGGGCGACCATGCGGCGGGGACAACCCAGGCCAGGCCAAGCAGCAACACGATGAAAAACCTTCTGCCGAAGCCAATCCCGAAGCGTCCCATGGAATGCGCCCGTGCCGAGACGACGGGAGGAACAAACGTGGCCGTCGAATTCATTTGGGAATCTCAACCGCGGCGAGGACTTCCGCAATCACCGAATCTGCGGTGAGGCCTTCCAGATCGGCTTCCGGCCTCAGGAGCAGACGATGGCGCAATACAGCGGGAGCGGCTTCCTTAATATCGTCGGGAATGAGAAAATCGCGGCCCTCCATTGCCGCCAGTGCGCGCGCCACGAAAAAAAGCCCAATCGCCGCGCGCGGGCTCGCGCCCAGAGAAAGCGCGGGCCAATCCCGCGTGCGGCGGATCACGGAGACGATGTATTGATACAGCGACGGCTCGACGCGCACCTGCGCCAACTCCGACCGCGCGGCCGCGAGCAACGCAGGGTCCAATGGCTGCAAAGGAACCTGCTCCAGCAGATGCGGGTCCGCGAGCGTTTCGTAGCGCCTTAGAATTGCGGCTTCGTCTTCCGCGCTCGGATAATCCATTCGGATCTTCAAAAGAAAGCGATCGAGTTGCGCCTCGGGCAGCGGATATGTGCCTTCAAACTCCAGCGGATTTTGGGTTGCGAACACGGTGAAATGCGGCCCGAGCGGATGGCGAACCCCATCGATCGTGGCCTGCCGCTCTTCCATGGCTTCGAGGAGGGCGGCCTGCGTTCGAGCCGTGGTGCGATTGATTTCGTCGACGAGCAGCAAGTCCGTGAAGATCGGTCCGCGGTGCAAAGTAAATCCGGTGGTGGCGAGGTTGAAGACGTTCGTTCCAATCACGTCGGCAGGCATCAAGTCCGCCGTACACTGGATGCGCTGGAATCCGAGGCCGCAAATTCGCGCGAGCGTCTTCACCGTGAGCGTCTTCGCAAGGCCCGGAACGCCTTCGAGCAGCGCGTGGCCGCCGCAGGCAAGCACGATCAAGAGCTGATCGATCACTTCCTCTTGGCCGATGATGACCTTGGAGAGCTCGGAGCGAATATGGGTTGTGAGGCGGGCCAGATTTTCCACTTAGCGTTTCTCCTCTTTTGGCCGTTTCTTGAACCCGAATAAAAGCTCGTAGTGTTCGAGTGCTTGAACAATATTCAACGCGTCGGCACTGGCAAGATCGCTCTCGCGGGTGGCCTTCTCCGCGCGCTGCAGAGTATCGAAAAGTCCCGGCTGCTTCCAGCCCAGTCGCTCGCGCGCCGCAGCATCAAGCCGGGTATTCGAAATAGAAGACGGAAGCGCAAGCCGCCGCGTCGCTTGCGCCCGGAAATGTTGGTACGCCACACGAACGGCCGCTGGTCCTGCCTTCGCGCGACGATACAAGTCGCCCAGCGTGTCGACGAATTCGAGGGGTGAAAGCCGCGATACGGTCACCGGCGCGTACTGCGGGCCGCTCCTCCGCCCGAACGCGAGGAAAACGAGCGCCGCGACCAGCGCCAGTTGAAAGATCGCCCATGGCACCGGCGTTTCCTCGAAATAATCCCACAGCGATCCGCGGTAGCCGTGGAAATATTCATCCCACAAGACCGTTGTTTCGCTGGGGCCCGCGCCCGGCCGGATCGCCCGAATGCAATCCAGGAAGAAATCCAGATTCCCGTTGCCTTTGATTCCTGAATTCGTGACCGGAGTGGGAGCGGCCCACCAAAGCACGCGGCCCCTTTCGAGCTTCCAGGTCACGACGACGGGTTCAACGGCGCTACCATAAAGCGGCACCTGCGTCCCGTCGGAAGCCTTCCAACGGCTGCTCGCAAGCATCGTGATTTGCGAAGCGTCGCGCGTGAACGGACTCGGGGCCAGCGCCGGAGAGCTCTCGGCGCTATCTCTCGACGTTATGGCTGAAGGAGGCGTAACGCCGCCGCTTTCCAGGAAAAGATAGGGGAAATTGCCGGCATAAATGATCCAGCCGCCCGAGCGCACGAACTGAAGCAGAGCGCCTCGCTCCGTCTCGTCCGGAAAATTAGAAGGAGCCGCGAGAATGAGAATCGTGCCTTCCGCATCGGACGGCAATTCGACAGGAGATTTTTCCCAGCGCTCGGACCGGTAGCCCAGGTCGCGAAGCAAAAGATAAGCTGCCTGTGCGCCGCCATTCGAGGTCGAGTATGTGGTCGGGGCTCCCTGGCCCTCCTCCTCATCGCGGGAGGGAGCTAGCAAAATCGCCGCGAAAATCAGGACCACCAGGATCGTTCCCGCGATGAGTACCAGTTTGCGATCGCCAGGATCTAGAGATTGCATCCCAGATCCTCCAATCGGCTGAGCGTGTCCTGGAAATCCGCCTCCGTCGCGCGCCGGTAACCGTACCACGTCGTTTCGAGTTGCGAGGTGAGCGTGGAAAGCGCCCGGCGCCGGTCGACGGCGGCTTCCGCCGCGATGGGCTTGGATTTCCCGAGTGCGCGAAGGTATTCGCGCGGAGTCTTCGAGCGGTCCGGGGACAAAGCGCCGAGTTCCTGGAGCCGCGCGATGCCGGCCCAATACGCACAGTGAATGGCCATGCGGTAGTCCCCCTGGCCTGCCGCTTCGCGTGCGGTAAAAACCCACTCCTGCCAGGAGCGCGCGGGAACCGCGGCGGATTCGAGCGCTATTTCTCCCATTCGGGCGGCTTGGAACCAGCGGCGAAAAATCCAATAAGCGATCAGAATTGCCGCCGCGCAAATGGCGATCCAGAGGAGCGCACTCGCGAGAGACCTTTGGCCGCCGACCTGCTGGAGAATGCGGACGAGCGCGTTAAAAAGCATTTGATTGAAACGCGCGCGGAGGCGGTCCCACCAGCTTTGGCGCTGGAGGTGCGCGTACTCGGACCCGGCCAGAATGGCGTCCAACTTGACGCGCGCGGATCCGGTGCTCTCCGGCGGCCCCGCTGGGAAAGAAGCAGCCTCCGCAGCCAAAGCGCTGAAATAGTCGCCCGCCTGTTTGAGTTGAGGGCCACGGTCCTCGATGTTTCTCTCCGCGTTGCGCAGTCGTGAGACGATCGGGTCGCTGGACACGTCGTAGCGCCGCCCGCCAGCCTGCACGGTCCAGGTTGCGGGAAGTGATTCGCGATACACGTGCAAAGCCTCCGGAGAATTGCGCGCTCTGTCGAGTTCCGTTCTTAGGCGACCCAGTTCTTTCGCGAAGGATGCGGGGTCATAAATCGGAGCTTGCGACGATGGCGATGGATTTTGGGAAACGCGGGCCATCCCGGCCGGTGAAACGGCGAGTGCGAATACCAATCCTGCGAGGATGACAGCCGGCCTCGCAGGAAGTGAATTGATCCGGAGGAATTTTTCAGGTCGCATCTCGTCCAAACATGGAGGGTACGCCGCCCGCACTCGGAGGAGGCAAAGGGTTGCCGCCAATGGCTTGCATCATCATTTGCAGGTCGAACGCTTCCTTGCGAACACGGAGGTCATAATAAAACAAAGCGAAGCCGAGGGTGCTGACCGGCGCAACGAGAACGCTGCCGATGAAGTTGCCTACCTGCATCAAAATTCTCCAAAGAATTGCAAGCTGGGTCTGTTTGGCGTTGATCACAAGAAGAAGCACAAATGGCATCTGGAACACGGCGGCGACACCCCAGACCATCGCAAAGTAAAGCAGATAAATCATAAAGGCGCGGCCCGCAAAATCCCTGGTCAGGTCAAAACTTCGCCGGATGGAATCGGACGGACCGATGTCCTCAAGCAGCGCCGCTGGCGTCGCCACGCAAACGCGGCACATCAGGTAGATGCCGGGAATGATCAGCGCGATGAAGCCGGCGCCCATGATCAGTCCGCTCAAGAATAGCACTCCGAAAATGGTCCCCGTTTTGCCACGAACACCGCGCAGCGAATCGCGGATGGAGGTGGGGCGCCCCATGTAGATCTCGGAAACAGCGAAAACGGTAGCGCCGACCGAAAACAGAAACGCGATGGCCCCTGCAAGCAGCGCCAAAAGACCAAGCAGCCCACCGCCAATCGAAGCGAATACCATTCCTGAGGGCGGCACATGCCCGGCTACCGACCGGACAAACAGGGGCAGGAGCGTGCTCGTCAAATTGACAGCGAGAAAAAGTGAATAGGGAATCGCGGCGATGCCGATGAACAGCAAAAAATGCCGCCGGTACAGGAAAAACGTGCGGTCGAGCAATTCGCCAAGGCTGAGGGGCCGAAGATCGAGCTGAACCATCGGGCCTCCTGGCGCCGGAGCGCGCAAAGCGTGTGTACTCTATCAAGAATTAATTGCAAATCAAACCATCGGTGAAACTGACGTCCGCCCGTGGTTGTTCGCATGCCGTCTGGAAGTCCCAGCCTGCTGGAACGCGCAATCGTGCCGGTGAAATCAGGATCGGGGCGCGGCCCTGTGCTGCCCGCGCCCACTTTGCATCCTGGCGCGTGGGGTGTAATCTGAAGATCCAGCCGGAGCGGACGGGTTTGCGGCCCGGAAAACCTTGGTCCGCGATCCCAACGATTTGAGGAGGAATTTATGAAAGCATCTGCGAGGCTGATGACCGTGCTCGCCTGTGCCGGACTTAGTTGGACGGCGGCGCCCGCGTCGGCTGATACGCTACAAACGAAAGACGGCCGCGTGATCCAGGGCAAATTCCTCGGTGGGACGCAGGCGAGCGTTCAATTTCAACGGAACGACAACAGGATCGAGCTGTACGACGTCGATAACATCATTTCGGTGACGTTCACGGGCGCGCCGGTGGTCTCGTCCGCTCCGCCCGCTGTATCCGCGCCGCTGGCCGCCCAGCCTCCCGCCCCGGTTACGGTTCAGGCGCCACCTCCGGCTGCAACGGCAGCGAACGCAAGCAGGATGACCGTCCCTGCTGGAACCGATTTGCTGGTTCGGATGATCGACAACGTCGATTCGGACAAGAACCACGTCGGCGACCGGTTTCGGGCCAGCCTCGAACAGGACATGGTCGTCGATGGCGTGGTAATCGCCCGGAAGGGAACGGATGTCTACGGCAGGCTGTCCGAGGCGAATGAAGCGGGTCACCTCCAAGGCAAATCGCAACTCAAGCTGGAACTCACGGACATGCTGATCCATACCCGACTACAGCCGATCATGACGGGCGACTACGAAGTATCCGGCTCATCGCGCGGTACAGACACCGCCAAAAAGGTAGGGGTCGGCGCGGTGGCCGGAACGATCATTGGAGCCATCGCGGGAGGAGGTAGGGGCGCTGCGATCGGTGCAGGCGTCGGGGCGGGAGCGGGCGCCGCCGTGCAAGTTGTGACCAAAGGCGAACAGGTGCACGTCCCGAGCGAGACGCTGCTCGATTTTCGAATCGCGCAACCGTTCTCAATTTCCATGCCGGGAGAGTGAGAGCGATCGTTGAAGGGAATTCGCGCGCAACTTTGTTCGGATAGCACAACAACTGCTCGAAAACTGAAGAAACCCCTTGCGCGCTTTTGCTCCACTGCGTAATATACCGCGGGGTTCGGAAGGTGGTGTGGAGTCCGTGCCAAAAGAAAAGCCAAAGGTGAACATCGGGGAAGTCATTCGCAGTTACCGTGGACAACGCGGGCTTTCGCAGGGCGATATTGAGCGAAGGACGGGATTGCTCCGCTGCTATCTTTCCCGTGTAGAGAACGGCCATACCGTGCCTTCTCTCGAAACCCTCGCCAAGATTGCCGAGGCCATGGAAATCGCTCTGGCGGATTTCTTTCCCGGCGCCGAGACGCCGCGCGATCGAGACACGCAGAAAATGCTGGGCGAACTTTCCGAAGACGAAATCCGGTTCCTCTCTGAAATCAAGAAGTACAGCACCACTCTTTCCGACGGCGATAAGCGCTTGGTTCTGGCCATGATTCGCAAAATGGCCACGGTGATTCCGCCTCCTCCCCGGAAAGCCGCGCCGCGGCGCTCCGCTTACTGACGATTCCGGAATACAACACCTGCTGTTGGCAGACCAAAAGCCTGAACGGCGAAGCGCGCGTCCAGCCGCTTGCTTTTCGTCGATGCCTTGACCCGCTGGACCTGCGGGCGTATGGTCTCCGGAAAGTTTCCATGGAGGGAGTCTTCCGATGTCCGATAGGTTGCGATCTTTCATCTGGCGACGCCCCGGCCTGCACGTTTCGATTGCCGCCGTCGGCTGCGCGCTCGCGGTCGCGCTGTTTCCATTTGCCGGCAGATTTTTTGCTCAGCAGCCTCCGCCGATCCATCTGAATCCTGCCATCGAAAAACTCGCGCAAGGGCAACCTATGATTGGGGGCCAGACCGACGACATGTCCCTGCAGAATTGCCGCGCCATCGCGCGCTTCGACTTCGATTATGAATATGTGGACATGGAGCACGGAGCGCTCAATCTGGATGCCTTGGCGTACTGCATCGCCGCCACGGTTGATAAGGCCGCAGCGCTGCAGAAGGGCAATCCGCAACCCAAGGTGGCCCTGTTCGCGCGCTTCCCGCCTTACGGGCGCGATCTCCAGGCCAATGATTGGATCGTCAAGCAGGCGCTGGACATGGGACTGATGGGTGTCATTTTCAACGGTGTCGACAACAAAGAGCAGATGACGCAACTCGTTCGCTATATGCGCTATCCCCAGGCGGAGAATTCCAAGTTCCCGCAGCCCGCCGGATTACGCGGGTATTCGCCCGCCAATGCCGCCTTCGTTTGGGGTGTGACGCCCGCCGAGTACCTACGGCACGCCGATCTCTGGCCTCTGAACCCGGATGGCGATCTTCTCGCCATCGCCATGATCGAAACCGCCGAAGGCTTGAAGAACGTTGACGAGATCGCGTCCGTCCCGGGCGTCGGCGCGATTTTCCTCGGTGCGGGTGGAGATTTGCACCAATATCTCGGCGTCGCGCAGGATTCCGCCGAATTGGAAGCGGCCCGGCAGACGGTTCTCACCGCGTGCAAGGCTCACAATGTACCGTGCGGGATCACCACCGCCAACAAGGCGGAAACCGATAGGCGTCTCAAAGAAGGTTGGAGGATGATCCGCACCGGCCGGGATTGATTCCGGAGGGAAGTTCAGCGCGAGCCGGGCTTTCCAGCCGCGATATCGAGGAATCGAGAGCGGTCGACAAGGGCTCGATGCACGCGTCCTCGTCCGATGATGTCGCCATCGCTTCTCGCTTCCACATCGAAGATCAAGCGCCGCCCATTGATCTCCGCGAGCTTCGCGGTAGCCACTACGGTCACTCCCGCGGGCACGGCCTTCAAATGATCGACTTCGATGCGCACACCTACCGTCAATGCGCCCTCCGGCAGGGCGGGGCGAATGGCGTGCGAGGTTGCCATCTCCATCAACCCGATCATGGACGGCGTGGAAAAAACGGCCGGCAAATTGGGATCGTAGTGGGCAAGCGTCCACTCGCGAGGCACTACCCGTTCGCAGACGGCTTCTAGACCGACCTCCATTTTTGCGGAATGGCCGTGCGTCATGGCAGGTTCTCTGTGCCGGCCGCCGACGGCGTTTTTGCGAGAGAAGGCTGGCTCTTCATGAGGCTCCCCACAACCTCGGTAAGCGTCGTGCCGCACTGCGCCCACAAGCGGCGCTTCAGGCTGCAATAGTGCTGCGAACCGGCGAACACATCTGCCATCAACGCTCGAAATGTCGGACTGCGCTCGATGAACTGGATCATGCGTGTGGCGACGGTTCCCCCAAGGAAACGTCCGCGGTAGAAGCGGCGGGCGATCCGGGTCGCAAATTCAAGGTCGGCGGAAAACGCATTGCGGATTCGCGCGGGATACTCCGCCGGCTTCCGCGCGATGAGGCTTTGGGCCAGCAAGTCGCCCGAGCGCATCGCGTAATATAGCCCCTCACCGGTAATCGGATCGACCCAGGCGGCCGCATCACCCACGAGCGCCCAGTTTCGCCCCACCACGCGGCGAGCCGAAAGGGTCTGCTTCTGCGGCGACGGCAGGACGTGGCTGTAGAAGCGCGCACCCTCACGCGAAATCTGTTCACTTTGCATGAAGAGGTGAAGATGGCGCCGAAGTTCCTGGCTTGTGTGTTTCGCCATGCTTCCGCAAATTCCGACCGAAAGGTGATCGCAGCGAGGGAAGGACCAGAGGTAGCCCTCAAAGTGATGAAGAAATTTCACGCAAATTCCTTCGGCTTGCGCCGGCACAAAGTAGCCGAGCGTCATCTCGAGGTCGTTGCGTGCGAGCGGGCGCGTGCCAGGCAGCAGAGAATTCCTAGCACCGGCGGCGACGACAACGAAATCCGCCTCGACGCGAGATTCGCCGACGGTCAGCTTGGCGCGTTCACCCTCGGTGTCCAACTGGCTCACGCGGGAACGAATCACCCGGCAGCCGGCGGCCTCTGCTCGATCGAGAAGGAGCCCATTGAGGACAGTCCTTGAATAGATGACGATCGGCCGGTCGAGCGCCAGGACAGCGCGGTGTCCCTGGCTGGAAATGAGCTCGACGGTGTGAATGAGTTTTTTGGGATGCGGGCCGTTCAGCAGGAAGGGATAAGCTTGAAGCGCCTTGTGCGTCAGGCCGCCGCCGCAAGGTTTTTCCCAGGCCAGATGTTCGTCGTAGACGGTGACGTTGTAGCCGGACCGAGCCAGCCGCTCTCCGCACATGGCTCCTGCTGGCCCGCCACCTACGATTGCGATATCACGCATTCCAGAGCCTCAATCAGAAGGGCAGAGCCCGGCACGGAACCCGGCGCTGAAGGAAATGAGGTCAGACCCAGCAAGAAACCTTGCCCGGCTGTGAACCTCTGCAGGAGTATAGCAGAAAATAGAAGTAGGGCTGCGCCCGATCCCGGCGAAGGTGTCTACAAATCGTGCGGCAAACCGCTTCGCTGCGGCAAATTCTGGTGCCGCGACAGTTTGCGGTCTAGTGGTTTGGAATTTCGACGGCCGCAGTGATAACGCAAATCCAAAGCAGAATTTCCGCCAACCCCGAAATCTTGGCGATGGCCGGGGTATCCTGCGTGGCGCCCCAATCGTGCGCTTTCCGCTGCACAATGATGTGCCAGATCAAAGCCACCGGAACGAAAAAGCCCAGCTTCCACTCGAACGCGATGTTGACCAGGAACGTGGTCGCGGTCGAGCAAAACAGGAGGAAGCCGCCCAGAACCACAATGCAAAAGCCGGCCCAATTCCAAGCGAACAAATCGTCGGCAAGTTGAGCGGCTGTTTCGCGGCGCTTTCCAAAACCCAGGAGCCGCAAATCGAGCGCCAGGTTTGTTCCGATCCAAATGGACAGTCCGGTGAAGTGGATCAATTGCGTGAACGGGTAGGCCCACAATGACGTGCGAACCCCCACGCCCCACGGAGTTCCTTCCAGCCACTTTGCGAAACCCTCAAGTAATTCGTGCATTTCGCGCTGTCCTTTCTTCGGTTCGGTCGCGCGTCTCGATGTGACTGATTCTTGGATGGCGTTCGAGCAGCGCGCCGCCTAGGTTTAGCCCAGACCTTCCAAGGCGGGAATTTCCGACGCGCTCAAAATGGTGGCGATCCACAGCAAAAGCGCAATCGTCGCGATGACTTTTGCCGAGGTCGGTATCTCCGGCGCCGCGCCCCATCTTGGCGCGCCGCGCTGTACGAGGATCGCAAACACAATCGAAATGACGATCATTCCGAGCTTCACGTGGAACACCGGGTCGGGCGCCCAATCCCCCGCGGCTGTCGCAAACATGAAAAATCCCGACACAATTGCCAAAACGAGGCCCGTCCACGCCCACGGAAAAACCTGCGCGGCGAGCTCTGTGAGATTTCTTTTGCGTGCCGCGACACCCATTACGCGCAGGTCTACGACCGCCATCGAGCCAATGAACCAAAACATCGTCAGGTAGTGAATGACGGAAACGGTTGCATACATCCAGGCCGTTCCGCCGAAAGTTTTCACCCATTCCGCCTGTTCCAATGCTTCCCACATCGTGCCGCCTCCCGATTGCAAAGCTGCTTGGAAACCAGCCACACTCTTACATCTTTGCTCTCTTCCGGCGCAACAATTTCTGCCGGAACATACCTCTTCTGCCGGAACATACCTCGCCTTCCGACATAAACGAACCAAACCCAGCGAAAGAATTAGGCCGAGCATCGACGAGCCGGGGCGCAAAAGCAAGTTAAATCGATGTAAACCAATTTGCTCGGCCGGTTCTGGCAACGGAATGTTCATTGCCAAGCCGCATCGCGGATGTCCTAATGCCAATGGCATGTCACCTCGCGAAACGCTTGCGCCTCTCGCGTGATAAGATGACTGGGATTTCGCGTAGGAACTGCCACTTGGGGCGTCACGCACGCTGCGCTCTCGATGGGAAAAATCGTCTCGGAAGAAGAGCTGATTCGGGTCACGGCGCGCGAAAAACGCGACGGGCGCCGCGTTGTCTTCACCAACGGCTGCTTCGATCTGCTGCATCCCGGCCACGTGCGCTGCCTCGCGGAGGCGCGCGCCCTGGGTGATATCCTGATCGTAGCGGTCAACAGCGACCGAAGCGTGCGCGCAAACAAGGGGTCGGATCGGCCGCTCGTGCCCGAGATGGACCGCGCGGAGGTCCTGGCGGCTCTCGCGTCGGTGAACTACGTTACGATCTTCGACGAACCGACGCCGCGCGAATTAATTTCCCGGGTGCTTCCAAGTATTCTCGTTAAGGGAGCCGATTGGCCCCCGGACCAGGTCGCGGGCCGCGAGGAAGTTGAAGCCGCCGGTGGACGCGTTGTTTCCATTCCCTTGGCGCCCGGATACTCGACGACGAATCTCGTGCGAAGAATCCGCAACGCGGGCGACGCCGTCCCGGCCGCGCCGCGCGACACCAACAGCAAGCCATGATCCTTCCGTCGGTTTCGGAAACCCTCGCACCGCTAACCCGGCATCCGGCACTCGAGTCCGCCATCGCCGCGTTGCGTCACGGAGCCGCGCTCGAACGGCTCGCGGGGCTGACGGAAACGGCGAAAACGTTGATTGCGGCAAGCGTCGCGGCCGAGCTCCGCCGCCCGACAGTCGTCCTGGTCGAGTCCGGAGGGCGTGCCGAATCCTTCGCTGCGTCGTTGCAATTCTTCTATCGGGCGCTCGCGGGCCAGGAAGCAACCGAGGTGTGCATTTTGCCCGCGATGGACACCTTGCCCTGGCAGGACGTCGCGCCCCACGCGGAAATTCTGGAGACACGCGCCGTAACCCTTTGGAGATATGCGACGGGACAATCGCGCGTCGTGGTTGCGCCAGTGGCCGCGGCCCGTATGCGGTTGGCGGACGCGGCTTCCTACGCCGGCCAGGCGCGCACGCTGGCGCGAGACGAAGAAGTCTCGCTCGATGACGTGGTTTCGCATCTTCGGCGCGTGGGCTACGAATCGCATGACACGGTTGAAATGCCCGGCCAATTCGCCGTGCGCGGAGGAATCGTCGACGTCTTCCCGGCCGAGGCCGAGCGGCCCGTGCGCCTCGAAATGTTCGGCGATTCTCTCGAATCCCTGCGGGAATTTGATCCCGATACGCAGCGTTCGGTTCGCCCCATCGACCGCGTGACGCTTCCGCCGCTCGTGGAACACGCCGCGAACGGCTTCGGCGCGGGGAACGGCAGCTCGACCGGAGAGGAAAAGATCTCTCCGGCGTACTCACTGTTCGACTTGCATGAGGACACGGTCATTCTTTTCGACGAACCGATCTCCATAGAGGAAGCCTCGCGCACGTTTTTGGAAGGCGCGCTCGAAAGTCTTGAATCGACGGGGCGCAATTCGTCGGGCCTGATGTCCGCGTATTTTTTCACCGATGATTGGGGCGCCCAGCTTTCGGGGCATGCCCGGCTAGAACTGGAGCACCTCGCGATCACGCGTGGGGAATCCGAGAGCCGCGCCATGCATACGCAGCCCACGGCGCGATTCCACGGCAACGTCTCCGGGTTCATGGCCGAAGCGCGCGGGCGAATTGCGGCGGGTGAGCGCGTCCTGCTGGCCACGGGAAATCTCGGCGAGCTCGAGCGTTACGTCGACCTGTGCCGCGAATACGAGATTCCTTACCGCGTTGGCGAAATTGAGGAGAACGCCACAAGCGCGCGCCTTGCCGAAGAATCTTCCGCCGGAAGCGTCCCGGCGGTGGTCCTGTGCCGCGCTCCGTTCGCCGATGGGGTCGTATTCGTAGACGCAGGTGTCGCGATCTATGGGACCGGGGATCTGTTTGAGACCATGCCGTCGGCCGCGGCGAAACGCCGTCCCAAAACAGCAAGTTTTTTCAGCGATTTTTCCGAGCTGAAGGCCGGAGACTACGTCGTGCACGTCGACCACGGCATCGGCCAGTTTGAAGGACTGCAGCAAATCGAAAACGGAGGCGCGCGCGGTGAATTCATGCGCCTGCGCTACGCGGACGACGCGCGGCTCTACGTGCCGCTCGAGCGCCTCGATCTCGTGCAGAGCTATCGCGCGGTCGAGGGCGCCAAGCCCGTCCTAGACAAATTGGGCGGCAGCACGTGGACGGCGCGCAAGGCGCGGGTCAAGAAATCGGTCGAAGACATGGCCGGCAAACTGTTGAAGCTGTACGCCGAGCGAAAGGCCGGAGAGGGCTTCGCGTTTTCGCCGGACGGCGCGTTCCAAGGCGAATTCGAAGACGCCTTCGAATTCGAGGAAACGCCGGACCAGGCCATTGCGATCGGCGACGTCAAACGCGATATGGAGCGTTCTCAGCCCATGGACCGCCTGCTTTGCGGCGACGTGGGCTACGGCAAGACCGAAGTCGCGATGCGCGCCGCTTTCAAAACAGTGGCCGACTCAAAGCAAGTGGCCGTGCTCGCTCCTACGACGGTGCTCGCGTTCCAACACTATGAAACCTTTCGCCGGCGATTCGCGGCGTTTCCGGTCGCGATCGAGTTGCTCAGCCGGTTTCGGAGTCCGCGCGAGCAAAAGGTTGTGCTGGCCGGCGTCGAATCCGGCAAAGCCGACATCGTGATCGGCACACATCGCTTGCTGTCCAAGGACGTAAAGTTTCACGACCTCGGCCTTCTGGTCGTGGACGAAGAGCAGCGCTTCGGCGTCTCGCACAAGGAGCGCCTCAAGGAACTGAAGCGCAATGTCGACGTCTTAACGCTCTCTGCAACGCCGATTCCGCGCACACTCAATATGTCGCTCGTCGGCTTGCGCGACATGAGCGTGATCGAGACGCCCCCGAAGGACCGCCTTGCCATTCAGACAGTCGTCGCTCCGTTTTCGGAGTCTCTGATCCGGCGCGCGATCGACGAAGAGCTCGGCCGGCACGGACAAGTGTTCTTCGTGCACAATCGCGTCGAATCCATTTACACGGTCGCCGACCTCGTCGGAAAACTCGTTCCGAAGGCGCGCGTTGTGGTCGGGCACGGGCAAATGGCCGAGAAGGAACTCGAATCGGTGATGCTGAAATTCGTGCGTGGAGAGGCGGACGTGCTGGTCTGCACGACGATCGTTGAAAACGGCCTCGATATCCCGCACGCAAACACGATCCTTATTAATCGTGCCGACCGGTTTGGCCTTTCCGAACTGTACCAACTCCGCGGGCGCGTCGGGCGGTCGAACCAGCGCGCTTATGCCTACTTGCTCGTTCCCCAGGATCTTTCGCTCACGCCGCTCGCCACCCGGCGTCTCGCCGCACTCAAGGAGTTCAGCACGCTCGGCGCTGGGTTCCGCGTTGCGGCACTGGATCTGGAACTGCGCGGCGCCGGAAATCTGCTCGGCGGCCAGCAACACGGGCACATCAATGCGATTGGATTCGACTTGTACGTCCAGATGCTCGAGCGCGCGGTCTCGACGCTCAAGGGTGAGGAGGCCAAGCCGGAAATGCGCGCGACGATCAACCTGGGTCTCGATATCCGCATCCCGGAAACGTACATCCCGAACGAGAATCTTCGCTTGCGCACGTACAAACGGATAGCCAGTATCACGAGCGAATCCGAAAGGGAAGAAGTGAGCCAAGAACTCGCCGACCGGTTTGGCGCCTCGCCTCCCGCGGTGGGAAACCTTCTGGACTATGCGCTGCTGAAGGGTCTGGCCGAGGGGTTGCTTATCTCGTCTATCGAGAGACGGACAAACGAAGTGGCCGTCAAATTCCATCCCGAGACGCCCCTGTCGCCGGAGAAACTCGTGAAGTATATCCGGTCGCAAAAGGAAGGATTGCGGCTGGACCCCGGCGGCACGCTCTGGATGCGGCTGGACCGCCGGGGGCGCGTCGCGGAGAGCGTCAGAAACGTGTTGCTTCCGCTGGAAACGAAGCGATAAACTGGAAAATGAGTGATTTTATGAAACGAAACAAATGGCTGGTTCTTGCTGTTCTGTTCGGCTGTGGCGTTTCCGTGGGTGCGCAGACCAAGAGCGCAGTGGTCGAAGAAATCGTCGCCCGCGTGAACAACGAGATCATCACGCGGGAGGACCTGGAGCACGCGCGGGCGTCTCTGGAAGGCGAAGTGCGCGACGAGTGCGCGAAATGTACGCCGGAGCAATTTCGGGCGAGGCTTGCGGCAAAGGACAAGGATCTGCTTCGCGATTTGATCGATCAGTCGCTGCTCGTGCAGCGCGCCAAGGACGACGGCATCAACGTGGATACCGACGTGATCAAGCGGCTGGACGCAATCCGCCAACAATACAAGTTGCCCACCATGGAAGCGCTCGAGAGCGAAGTCGCGAAGACCGGCCAGGATTTCGAGGACTTCAAGGGCCAGCTCCGCGACCAGCTTCTGACGCAGGAAATCATTCGCAAGGAAGTGGGCTCCAAGATCATCATCAGCCACGAAGACATCGTCAAGTACTACAACGAGCACAAGGCGGAGTTGGTGCGTCCGGAAACTGTTTTTCTACGGGAAATTTTTGTGTCCACCGAGGGCAAGCCTGCCGCCGACCTCCCCGCGTTGCGCAAAAAAGCCGAAACTCTCCGCGACCGCGTTTTGAACAACGGCGACGATTTTGGCGAGTTGGCCAAGCGTTATTCGGATAGCCCCACGGCGCAGCAATCGGGCGAACTCGGTTCCTTCCAGCGCTCCCAGCTCGATCCAAAGATCGCCGACAAAGCGTTCGCTCTGAATCGCGGGCAGATGACGGACGTCATGGAGACGAAGACGGGTTTCGAGATTCTGCAAGTTCGCGAGCGCTACGAGGCGGGCGAGCAGCCGCTCGACAAAGTCGAGCCCGAAATTTCGAATCGCCTGTACGAACAGAAAATGGAGCCGGGTCTGCGGGCCTATCTGGCAACGCTGCGGGAAGACAGCTACGTGCAGATCAAGCCCGGCTATGTCGACACGGCTGCCGTGAATTCGGACCCGATTCAAGAAGTCGCCGCGACACCTGATAAGGACGATTCTCAGAAAAAGGGTCACAAGTGGCTCCCTTTTTCTAAGAAGAAATCCGGCACATGAAACAGTGCTTTGTCTCAAGCCTCCAAGACGGCCAGACCGTCACCACCCACTTTCTCGTCTGTGAAAAGGAGATTCGCTCCACTCGCGAAGGAAGAGCCTATTTGCGTCTAGAATTGGGGGATTCCACCGGCCGGGTCGAAGCCCGGATGTGGGACGGCTTTGACCGAAGCGCCACGACGTTTGAACGCGACGACTTCGTAAAAGTGCAGGCGCGCGTCGAAAACTACCGCAATAAACTTCAGCTTGCCATCGAGAAGATTCGCCGGGCTGAGGAAAATGAAATTGACGCCGCGGATTTCTTCCCGCACACGAAGGAAAACGTCGAGGAGCTGTACGCGCAGCTCCTCGAAGTTGCCGCCTCGGTCGGGAATCCGTGGCTGCGCCTGCTTCTCGAAAGGGTCGTCCGCGATCCGGAGATTGTCCCGCGATTGAAGCGGGCGCCTGCGGCGAAAGTCATGCACCACGCCTATTCCGGCGGGTTGCTCGAGCACGTCTTGAGCTTGTGCAAGCTCTGCCGACTGGTTCTCGACCAGTATCCCGAAGTGAATGCGGACCTGCTGTTGGCAGGCGCGGTGCTCCATGACGTCGGAAAAGTGAAGGAACTCAGCTACGAGCGCTCGCTGGGCTACACCGATGAAGGTCAGCTTCTCGGTCACATCTTGATCGAGTACGAGTTGGTCACGAAAAAGATCGATGCGATCGAGGGATTCCCTCCCGCTTTGAAGACGCTCGTGCAGCACCTGCTGATTTCCCATCATGGACAATACGAATTCGGCTCGCCGAAGCTTCCGATGTTCCGCGAAGCGTTGCTGCTCCATTATCTGGACGACCTCGATTCCAAGATGGCGGCGATGCGTTCCGCGCTCGATTCGGACCAGGGAGAAGGGAATTGGACCACATTCAGTGGAGCCCTTGAACGCCGTCTCTTGCGTGCCGATCGCTTTCTCTCCGCTCCGGAACCAGCCAAGGCAAAAGGCTTCGCGGCCGAAGCTACGACGGGTGGCGGGGGCCCCCCGAATGGAAAGCCATAACAATGTGGAACGCGCCGGCCAGGCCCGCGGGACGTCCCGGCGCCATTCGATTCTCGACCTCGCGCCGCTCGAACTCGAATGCATGAGCGCCCTCTGGCCCATGGGCGAAGGCACGGTGCGAGAAATCCACGGCCGGCTGGCAACAACCCGCCCGCGCGCCTACACCACCGTTCTGACCATTATGGATCGCCTCGCGCAGAAGGGAATTGTGACTCGCCGCAAGGTGGGCCGGGCATATTACTACTCTCCGCGACTGAGCGCCGAAGAGGCTCGCCTCAAGGCCGTAGATAAGATCGTGGAAGGATTCTTTCACGGATCGCGAGAGGCGCTGGCGGCGCATCTTTCGTTGCCTGGGGTGCCCGGGCGCGGCTTGCGCGCCGCCGAGCCCGTGGCCGTTGACGCGCCCGGCACAACCGTTAGAGAATCCCAATCTCAAAATCTCGACGAAACGCTACTGTAAGAAAAATGCTGCCCTTTCCTTTTTCGATTCGGGACCAGCGTATCGCGCCGGGCACCGTTTTGGCGCCCATGGCCGGCGTGACGGATACCGTTTTTCGGCGAATGATTCGCGGGCTTGGCGGTTGCGGCCTGATCATGACCGAGTTCACCAGCGCCGAATGCATCACGCGCAATTCCGCGCGCACCTCGCGGTACCTTTTCTTTGAGCCGGACGAACATCCGATCACGGGCCAGCTGTTTGGTGCCGAACCCGACGTGATGGCCCGCGCCGCCGGGATGGTCGAGCAGCTGGGCTTTGACATCGTCGACGTGAATCTTGGCTGCCCCGCGAGAAAAGTCGTCAAGTGCGGCGGCTCGGGGCTTCTGCGGGATTTGAAGTCGCTCGAACAGGTGCTGCGCGCCGTGCGCGCCGCCGTGCGAATTCCGATGACCATCAAGATTCGCTCGGGATGGGACGAAAACAGCATTGTGGCCGTGGAGGTTGCGCGGCTCGCCGAGCAGATCGGCATCGAAGGCATCGCCGTTCATCCGCGCACGCGCGCCCAGGGATACGCGGGGCACGCCGATTGGAACGTCATTCGCGCCGTGAAGCGGGCCGTGCGCATACCCGTGACTGGCAACGGAGACATCCATTCGCCCGGGGACGCCATGCGCATGTTGCGCGAGACCGGTTGCGACGCGGTGATGATCGGCCGCGCGGCGTCCCACAACCCGTGGATTTTCCGCCAAATCGCGCAATACGCCGAGACGGGATCCTACGATGAACCGAGTGAGTGGGACCGCTACCAACTGCTTTCTTCTTATTTCCGGAACTTAGTGGATACCGAATGGCCCGACGCGATCGGGAAAATGAAGCAGTTCGCCTGCTATTTCACGCACGGCGTGCGAAACGGCAGTGAACTGCGCAGGAACGTGCATACGTCCCGCACCCCGAGCGAAATCCTCGATCGTGTCGATGCATTTTTTGCCCAGGCTGCGACCGCAGGAGGTAGCGCCTGACCGGAGGAGGAACTGAATGAGTCTTGCCAGCGCTTCGACCCCCGCCCTCGAGCGCCGCAGGGAACGAAGAGTCCCTGTGAATCTTCCGATCCTGGTTCGTGGAATCGATCGCACGGGATCGCCGTTCGAGGAACACACTTCCAGCGTAAATCTTTGTCGTGGAGGCGCAGCCTTTTCGACGCGCTATCCGCTCGAACTCGGCAGCGAGCTCGAAATTCGCATTCCTGTTGTGCCGACGCCGGCCAGCGAAGACACCGAATTCCTTACCCAGGGACGTATCGTCCACATGAAGCCCGGGAAAAGCGAACGGGAGTTGATCGTGGGTGTCGAGTTCACGGGCCCACGCTTCAACCGCGTGTTTGTGTCGGAGGAGACGTAGCGCGGCGCGCAAGTCAAGCTCACCGGTCCATCAGAAGCTGTTTGTATGCCTCGCGCTTGCCCAGGCCGCGTTCGCGCGCGGCCTGTTTGAGCGCCGCTTTGCGGTCCATTCCAGACTCCGCTTCGAGCTGCTCGACGCGTTGCTTGAGCGTCACCGCCGGCGCTGCGTGCGGTTCCTCTCCCGTTGCGGGCCCGATGAGGAGCGTAATTTCTCCTCGTGGAGCCCGCTGGCGCGCCGCGTCTCGCAGCTCGGCAAGCGAACCGCGGAGGAACTCCTCGTGAATCTTGGTAACTTCGCGCGCCACGACGGCGAAGCGCGATCCAAGAATATCCGCCGCGTCGGAAAGCGTCTCGGCTAGACGATGCGGGGCTTCGTACAGCACGAGCGCCCGAGGCTCGGATTTTAGCGCGTCGAGTTTCTTTCGCCGCGCACCCGCGCGGGAAGGCAGAAACCCGACAAACAGGAATTCCTCTGTCGCGAGGCCCGATGCCGCGAGCGCGGCCACGAAGGCCGACGGCCCGGGAATCGGAATCACCGGGATGTGGTGGCGCAAGCACAAAACCACCAGCCGATGCCCGGGATCAGACACGACTGGCGTACCCGCGTCGCTCACCAGGGCAACCTGCGCGCCGTCTTCCAGTTGAATGACAAGTTCCGGAGCCCGGGTCAATTCGTTGTGCGCGTGGTAGCTGACCATCTCCTTATGAATCCCGTAGTGTTGCAACAATTTCCGGGTCTGCCGCGTGTCCTCGCACGCAATGAGGTCGGCTTCCTTGAGGACGCGCAATGCCCGCAGCGTAATGTCTTCGAGATTTCCGATGGGCGTGGCGACGAGATACAGGCAGCCGGCCGGCGAATCGTCTTGGAGATCGGTCGTCATCGGTCTTCAATCAAAAGGGGAGTTTAACACGCGCGAGAAGTTCTCAGCCTTCGAGGTTCCCGAGGGCAGCGTTGCCATTGGATTCCTGCCGCGTCGCGAGAGATTCTTCTGGATGGTCATTCCGAGGCGCGCCCCGCGCCGAGGAATCTGTCTTTCAGCGATTTCCGATCACGGAGAGATTCCTCACCCGCCGCGGCGGGCGAGGAATGAGAGATCGCTTGATCATGCCTGCCCGGAACCATCAGGACACCACTACCTGCCCGAGCGCCGGCACTTCTACCTGCTCCCCTTCGTGTTAAGATATGGGAC
>Ga0335085_10003030_pt1 | contig 30012 bp, 28 predicted proteins | sample Lox_Sample_45_FD_206712 | JGI IMG/M metagenome (GOLD analysis project Ga0335085, IMG submission 206712) | Soil microbial communities from Loxahatchee National Wildlife Refuge, Florida, United States - Lox_Sample_4.5 | ecosystem: Environmental > Terrestrial > Soil > Wetlands | place: USA... | reverse complement strand
TGAAAAGTTCATACCACTTGGGGTCGTAGTTAAGATGGTTATAACGCCGGCCTGTCACGCCGGAGGCCGCGGGTTCGAGCCCCGTCGACCCCGCCATCTGCAAAGGCCATGAGCAATCATGGCCTTTGCCTTTTTCATCTTCCCGTCTGCAATATCGAAATAATGCGCATCGAAGCCATTCCTGGGATTGGCGTGGCTTGTGTCAGGATATCTCCAAGGGGGGATGCCTGTCAGTGCTTGGGATTGGTGCTTCCGTGAAGGGGGGAGAGGATTTGCCCGGCTCCCGTCTTTGGCTATCTGAAGGCATAACAAGCCGAACTGCTGGACGAGAACTGGTAGTTCAAATCTACAGCGGTGTGCTGAGGCTTTCCATCATCGGAAGCGCCCCTTTTTAATGTCTTGTATAACATCGCCCGTAGCCAATGAAAAAAGAAGCGGTTACTTGGCGACTGCTTTTTCGGACCTGCTCATAATGGTATCCTTACGATAAAACGAGCCCCTTCTCCCTCTTTACTCTCGACCGTGATATCGCCGCCATGCTGTTCGACCACCATTTTGACAAGGTGAAGGCCTACCCCGGTCCCCGCGATGGTGGAAACATTGCTGCCGCGGAAATAACGCTCGAACACTCTTTTCAGGTCCTGTTCGGGTATACCGATACCCTGGTCTTGCACGGAAACAATGGCCTCTCCCGCCTCGACGTGTGCAGCGACTCTGATGAGGCCGCCACCAGAGGTATATTTGATGGCGTTGGACAGAATGTTGCTGAACACAAGATAGAGCAGCTTTGGATCGCCGACTATCTGCAAAGGCTGCGTACCAAAGTCCTCCAGGAACTGTGCTCCGGACGTGATTTCCCGGTGGGAATGGCAGACCTCATGCAGCAGGGCCGCCAAATCTATCCCGGTCGGTTGAAAGTTGATTCCGGCATCGCCGTCGAGCAGGCGGGATGAGTTGAGCAGGTGGTCGATCAGATTGGTCATTTGCAGGACTGCGCCGCGAATCTTGCCGGCGCGTTGGGCGATATCGTCGGCTCCCAACCGGGCCTTCATTTTGATCATGCGTTGGGCGTGGCCGTCGATGATGGTCAACGGCGTGCGGAACTCATGCGAGGCCATCGATACGAAGTTGCGCTGCAGGGCTGTCAGCCGTCGCTCGTCCTCCAGCATCTTTTCCAGCATGGAGGCCTGCAATGCCAACTCCTTTTGACTGAGGGCCAAATCCACGGCGTTGTTGCGAAACACGACGACGGTGCGCGCCATCTCGCCAATCTCGTCCTGTCGCTCCGTGCCCTTTATGTCCACATCCGTTTCGTTGTCTGCGAGGCGACGCATACATGCGGCAAGAGAAAGCAAAGGGACAGATACGGAGCGCCTAATATAGAGAACTGCGGCCGCAACCATCAGTCCACCCACAACTATCGCAACACCCATCAGCAGGAGTGCCGTCCGGTAATTTGCATCGGCGCGCCTGCTGGACTCATGTGCGTTCGCGATGTTCAGATTCACCAGGTCATCGAGCGCTTTGTCTACCGCCATAAAGGCCGACCGTGAAGAAGTCAAATACATGGTGGCCGCCTCGGATTTCCGCTTCGCGCGCGACAACTCCAGAACCCGGTTGGCGACGCTCCTGTATTCGTCCCAGCTTGTCAAGAACCGGGAATAACGATCAGTCTCTTCAAAACTATGACGGATTTGCCCGTAGTCGTACTGTGCCTGCAGAATTAAGTTGTCGAGATCCTGCAACTCCTTTTCCCTCGCCATGGTCTCGGCTGCCCCGCGGGAAAGAACATGGCTTCCCTCGGCAGCACGGAAGTCTGAGGTCTTGTCATGGAGGGCACCCAGAATGCGTGTGTCTTGCAACCAGTGATCCCGAATTTCCGTGGATACGAGGTTGAAACCTCTGAGACGTTCAATGCTCAACAAGCCGAGGACTATTACCAGCAAGAGAAAAATGAAGAAAACTAATGACAGGCGTGATTTGATCGAATGCAGTTGCATAATGAACCACCATGGGCACAAGGGTACTATAACGTAGCTTTTTCAGGCGCGAGCCGGAAACTGGGATAAATCACAGTTTCTCTTCATGGCGCGAGGTGTTAGGATTAAAATCCTGGAGGAAAGTCGTATCCACCGCAGCCTGGTTTGACGGACAACCCCACGCTGCGCATTACGTTCAAGCCTTAGCCAGTTCGGCTGAAGACGGCACCAAGGGGAAGGGCCATGACCGCTGTGCCCAAGAAGATCTTATGCATTGAGGACGATCATGAGACGGCGGCGCTGATTGCCGAGGAACTCGAAGAACGCGGCTTCGAGGTCAGCGTCGCTTACAACGGTCAAGTAGGCTTTGCCGCCATATTGAAGACCTATCCCGATCTAGTACTGTGTGACATCAACATGCCGGGTATGTCCGGTTTCGAGGTTCTGGAACGTCTGTCGGCGCTTTCTCCCCACTTCGAGAGTATGCCTTTCGTGTTTCTGACTGCATTGGCTGATCGCAACAACGAACTCAAGGGGAGAAGGCTCGGGGCCGACGACTACGTGACGAAACCGATCGATTTTGATGTGCTTGGCGAAATTATCAATGCCCGGCTGAAACGCATTGCCCGCAGCGAAGTTTGGACGAAACATGCAAATCTCACCGATCGCGAGATTGAAGCGCTGACATGGTCTGCCCGAGGCAAAACTTCAAATGAAATAGCCCAGATCCTTGGCTTGAGTAAGCGTACTGTCGATTTCCATATCGAGAGCGCGGTGCGCAAGCTCGGTGTGGCGACCCGGATAGAAGCCGCCGTAAAGGCCGCTTCTGGGCGGATCATCAAACCTTGAACTTTTTTCTTTTGGCGACCCATCGTTGTACGTACCAGAAGGCTAATATGCTCCCGGCGAGGCGTCTTACCACGCTCCGTCTTCGTGAGCGTATTGTAGAGGTTGTCATGTATGGTTGCAACGGTTTTGACGTGACCCCAGCTCCTTTGTGACCGGGTGACCCTCCGGCAATACTTCGATAGACCTGATCCAGCCGGTCGTTCCAAGTGCGTTGCATGTTGTATTCTTTGCTCCCCTGAAAAGATTTTTTGGATTTTTTACAAGGAACGGTTTTTCCCATTGCAAGTGTGTGCAGTTTTACAAAAATGAAAACCACTTTCATCTTCAATAGTTCGCAGCATAATCTCCTAACTGGGAGCATGAAGCAGCGACCCGACCTTATCCGCGTACCACGGAAAATGTAAAGGAGCAACCGTATGTCCGACTTGAAACGCCATCCTCAGAGAAAACACCTCGCCTTGACAGGGGGGATGATACTATTTTTTGCACTGGTTGTCGGGCTGGGCACCCGCTTGTCCGGCACTTCCGGCCATGCTGCTGAACAGGGTGTTCCGGATACAGCACCGTCCCCGTTCGTCCATCAGGGTGACAGAATCGTCATCCCTCCGGGCTCTGGACTACGCTCGCGTTTGGTCGTTGAGCCGGTTGCCGCGAAAAATGACCCTCACATTCTTTCTTTGCCGGCTTCCGTAGAGGCCGATCCGGCACACACGGTGAATATCCTGCCGCCGGTGGCGGGAAAGGTGGTCAAACTGCTGGTGCGGCTGGGCGACCATGTTGCGAAAGGCCAGCCGCTCGCCGTGATTGACTCGGGGGACCTCGCGCAGGCGTATGCCGACGACGACAAGGCTCGCGACGCTTTGCAACGTGCTGAACATACCCTGGCGCGTGTCCGCGGCCTGAATAAAGCCGGTGCCGGGGCAATCAAGGACCTGGAGCAGGCGGAGAGCGATCACGCCCAAGCCAAGGCGGAATTCACCCGTGCCGAAGCGCGGCTCAAACAGATCGGCGTTCCGTCCCATCCTAAAGGCACATCGCGCCTCCTGACGATTACCGCACCGATGACCGGCAGCGTCACCGCCCTCGCAACCGCAACAGGGGCTTTTGCCAACGATCCGAATGCCACGCTCATGACCGTTGCCAACCTCGCCTCGGTCTGGGTCACTGCAAATGTGCCTGAAAGCGATATGACGAACATTTCAAAAGGCCAGTCGGTGGACGTCTCCTTTCAGGCATACCCAGGTGAGATCTTTCACGGGACCGTCGCTTTCGTAAGCGATGTGCTGGAGCCGGATACACGGCGCAACAAAGTGCGGATTTCCTTTGCCAATCCGGCCGGCAGGTTCAAACCGAACATGTTTGCCACTGCGAGTTTCAACGTACCGCAGAAATCGGGGCTGTACGTACCGAATTCCGCCCTGCTCATGAATAACGACAGTACCATTGTTTTCGTCGAGGTTGCACCGTGGACCTTTGTCAAACGGACAGTCGTTCCCGGATACGGAGCGGGTGACGGCGCCCGCATCGACCAGGGGTTGAAACCTGATGACCGGATCATTGTCAAAGGGGGGGTACTCCTCAATGATTGACCGCATCATCACCATCTGCCTGTGCAAACGCATCGTTGTAGTTGTTGTGGCAATTCTGCTTGCTGTTTTCGGCTATTACTCCTGGACTAAAATGGCCGTGGAAGCTTATCCCGACATCAGCGACGTCACAGCGCAGGTCGTCACCCAGGCGCCGGGACTGGCTGCCGAGGAAGTGGAACAGCAAATCACCATTCCCTTGGAGCGCGCGCTGGCCAGCACGCCCGGCTTGGTTTCGATGCGTTCGAGCAGCACCTTCGGTCTGTCCATCATCCCGATCGTCTTCCGTGACGGCATCGAAGACTACTGGGCGCGCCAGCGCGTCCAGGATAACATCGGCCAAGTGAGCCTGCCGACAGGTGTCCAGCCGACCCTTCTTCCGTTGACGGGACCTACCGGTGAAATTTACCGCTATACGCTGGAATCCGACACCAAGAACCTGATGGAGCTTTCGGAGATACAGCGCTGGATCGTCATGCCCGAGCTGGAGCAAGTGCCCGGCGTGGCCAGCGTCGCCAATTTCGGCGGCTTTACCATGCAATATCAGCTGGAGCTCGATCCGGTCCAGCTTCAGCGCTACGGCATCGGCCTCAACGACGTAACGACGGCGATCAGCAATAACAGCTCGAACGCCGGCGGGAGCCGCATCTCGCGGGGCGAGCAGGGCTATGTCATCCGCGGCATCGGCATGGTGCGCACGCTAGGGGATCTCGGCAATATCGTCGTTACCCAGCGAAACGGCGTACCGATCCTGGTGCATGACATGGGGAAACTCACCTACAGCCACCAGGAGCGCGAGGGCATTCTCGGCAAGGACGCCAATCCGGATACGGTTGAAGGCATCGTGCAGATGCTCAGGTATCAAAATGCCTCGGAAGTTCTGAAGAGTGTTCACGCCAAGGTGGCGGAACTGGGGAAAAAACTCGGTCCCATGGGGGTACGCATCGCCCCCTACATCGACCGGGACGAACTGGTCCAGAACACGGTGCACAAGGTCTCCCATGCCGTGCTGGAGGGGATCGGGCTCGTATGCATCGTGCTGATCCTGTTCCTCGGCAGCCCGCGCAGCGCCCTGGTCGCCGCAGTGACCATACCTTTCGCCCTGGTTGCCGTCTTCATCCTGATGCACTTTACCAAGATGCCGGCGAATCTCTTCTCTCTCGGCGCGATCGACTTCGGTATTATCGTCGATGGTGCAATCGTGGTGACCGAGGCGATCCTTAGGAGGCGAGAAGCGAATCCCGACGCCGCTCTGAGCGAGCATGATGTGTATGGAGCAGCGAAACAGGTAACGCGGCCGATTTTTTTCGCCACCCTCATCATCATCACCGCCTACCTCCCCCTGTTCGCATTCGAGCGGGCCGAGGCAAGGCTCTTCCTGCCGATGGCCTATACCGTAAGTTATGCCCTGTTCGGCGCGCTCCTCTGCACCTTTACCCTGATTCCCTGCCTTGCCTACATGGCCTTGCGCAAACCCAGGCATGTCTTCCGCAACCGCCCGCTGGAAGGGGTGCAGAACTGCTTCCGCAGATCATTGGAGCGTCTTCTGGCCGCACCGAAAATCACCTATGTGATCGGCTGCGCGGCTTTCATAGCTGTTATTGTCCTGGGGGCAACGATCGGCCGGGAATTCCTTCCCGAGTTGGACGAAGGTGCTTTGTGGCTGCAAGTGCAGTTGCCGTCAGGCATCTCCCTTGACAAAGCGAGCGAAATGGCGGGTGAACTGCGGCGGACGCTGCGCGAATTCCCCGAGGTATCCTACGCCGTCACCCAGCTTGGCCGCAGCGACGACGGCACCGATGCATGGACCCCCTCACACATCGAAGCACCGGTTGGGCTCAAACCTTACAATACCTGGCCAAGAGGCGAGACGAAGACCATGTTCCTGCGTAAGCTCAACGCCCGCCTGCAGCAGTTGCCCGGCTTCTCGATCGGCGTCAGCCAACCGATCATCGATATGGTTGACGATGCAATCGGAGGCGCACACAGCCCGCTGGTCATCCGCGTTGTCGGCGACGACTTCAAGGAACTGCGCCGCATCGGCGGGGAGATCGTCAACGTGCTGCACGGCATGAAGGGCACGGCAGAGGCATCGATTTTTCAGGAGCCGCCGATTCCCCAGATCGCTGTCGACATCGACAGGCAGTCAACCGCCCGCTACGGCATTAACGTGGCTGATATCACCAATCTGATCCAGACTGGAATCGGCGGCACCTCCGTCTGTTCGGTCTATGTAGCCGACCGGAAGTACGATGTTACAGCCAGGTTCCCGCAAAATGCCCGCAACAATCCGGAGGCTATCGGCAAACTGCTGTTGACCGCCGGAGGGGCACAGGTACCTCTTTCCCAGCTTGCCCGCATCAAGCTTCAGTCAGGCGAAAGTACCATTACGCACGAGAACGGGCATCGCGAATTGCTCGTCCGCATTGACCTCAGGGACCGCGCCCTCTCCGATTACCTGGTGGAAGCAAAGCGCAAGATCGGCCAATCGGTGCGCTTCGACCAGAATAAGTACCGTCTCGAATGGGGGGGGCAGTTCGAAAACCAGCAACGCGCCCAGGCCCGGCTGACGGTGATCATGGGCCTAGTGCTTGCACTGATGGCCACGTTCCTGTTCGCCGAGTTCGGCAAAATGCGCCAGGCGGTGCTGATCCTCGGGGTCGTTCCGCTGGCGGCCCTCGGTGGTCTGATTGCGCTCCACCTCACGGGAGGGACACTGAATGTCGCCAGCGCCGTCGGCTTCATCGCTCTGTTCGGCGTAGCAGTACAAAACGGCATCATCATGGTTTCCAATTTTAACCGGGTACGAGAGCAAAATGTTGAGTTGCGCGAGGCGGTCCTGTCCGGAGCTGTCGAGCGATTCCGGCCGGTTCTGATGACGGCCACCGTCGCCACCGTGGGGATGCTCCCCGCAGCGTTGGCCACAGGTGTTGGCACCGACGTGCAGCGGGCGCTCGCCACCGTGGTGGTGGGAGGATTGGTGGTCGCAACTCTCCTCACGCTGTTCATTCTACCTGCCGGCTACTTCGTGTTGGAGCGCTGGGTGGAACTTCGGACGGCCGCAGCAGAACAAGCGCCGGAAGAGGAGATATGATCATGCTACGATTTTCGTTTCTTTCGAGTTCTGCCTCCCTTGCCCCAGTATTCATTATTGCAGCGCTCATAGCCGGTTGCGCAGTCGGCCCCGATTTCCGGCGACCGGCTGCGCCAGGTGTCGAGCGGTACACTCCGCAACCCCCGCCTGGTCAAACGTCATCGGTCGAGATAAAGGGAGGCGAGACGCAACGGTTCGTCCAGGGTATGGACATCCCCGGTCAATGGTGGACCCTATTCCGGTCGCAACCGCTCAACGACCTGATCGAGCAAGCGCTCAAGGCCAACCCGGATATAGAAGCTGCTCAGGCCGCGTTACGCGGCGCCTGGGAGAACGTCTATGCCCAGCAGGGGGCCTTCTTCCCCAGCGTTGAAGCCAACTTCAATCCTACACGCCAGAAAATAGCCAGCGTGATATCCAGTCCTTTGAACAGCGACGATGATTTGTTCAGTCTCCACACCGCACAGGTTGCCGTGGCCTATACCCCGGATGTGTTTGGCGGCAACAGACGGCAGGTGGAATCGCTTAAGGCACAGGCCGACTGTCAACGCTATCAGGTCGAAGCAACGTACCTGACGTTGACATCGAATGTCGTCGCCGCTGCCATACAAGAAGCAGGGTTACGCGGGCAGATTGAGGCAACCAGACGCATTATCGAAATACAGGGTCAATTCCTCGAACTGTTACAACGCCAATACGCGCTGGGGCAAATCGCCGTTGCCGATGTAACTGCACAGGAAGCAGCGTTGGCTCAATCCCTGGCAATGCTGCCACCGCTGGAAAAACAGCTGGCACAGCAACGGGACTTGCTGGCGCGCCTCATAGGCCGTTTCCCGAGCGAAACGATCGTCGAGAGGTTCGAGCTTTCCGCGCTGCAACTGCCACAGGAACTCCCGGTAAGCCTTCCCGCCGAACTCGTGGAGCAGCGGCCCGACGTTCGCTCTGCCGAAGAGCAGCTTCACGCCGCCAGCGCTGAAATCGGCGTCAATGTTGCCAACCGGTTACCGAATATTACGCTGAGCGCAAATCTGGGCTCCGCCGCCACGGCGTTCAGCCAGCTCTTCTCAGCCGGAACCGGCTTCTGGTCCCTGGCCGCCAACGTGACGCAGCCGATTTTCCAGGGCGGCACATTGCTCCATCGACAGCGCGCCGCCGAAGCGGCCTACGACCAGGCAGCGGCCCAGTATCGCGGTACTGTCCTCACCGCTTTCCAGAACGTGGCAGACACGCTGCACGCCATCCGGTCAGATGCCGACGCCCTGAAAGCGTTCGTCGCCGCCGAGCGCGCCGCCGCCAAGAGCCTCGCCATTGTGCGCCGTCAGTTGGAATTGGGAGACGTGAGCTATCTTGCCATACTCAACGCCGAACAAACGTATCAGCAGGCGCAGATCAATCTCGTGCAAGCGCTCGGCAACCGGTACGCCGATACGGCGGCATTGTTCCAGGCGCTCGGTGGCGGCTGGTGGAACAGATCCGATGTACCGGTTGCTTATCGGGAGTAATGTTTGCTATCGGTGACTATAATTGCGACGAACGCATTTCGGGGACGATCGTATCAGTAATTCGAGATACTGGCATTATTCACCCCTGTTGGTTTTCATTGAAACCATTGTGTTGGAACTTGTCAAGCCGTTCAACTTGCAAAGGTAACAATAAATTTAAGGCTGTTATTATAAAAATGAGAGGTCAGATTTATGAGAATGAATTGTTTGCTAATTTTACTCATTTCAACAGCCATTCTAAGCGGATGCTCACATGCCTCTGTGAGCACTTGTTTCGATGTGCTCCGGGAAGTTTCACCTGGGGATCAAATCCCTCAAGGCTTTTCAGAATTAAGTATTTTTTCTTCTCTGAAAACCTATATCCAAGGGGAATATCTTTTGGATGAATTTCTTGAAAACAAGAAAAGGACCTCTGATTATACTCTGTTGATAAACATTGATGGACAGGTCACAAATATCAAAGGAACATTGAAAGAAGAAAACATAAATACAACTTTCCCGCATGACTCAGAAGCCAGAAAAGAGATCAGGTATGTTTTCAGCAGTAAATTTAGGCTAAGAGCAGGTAAGCATCATCTTGTAATCATGATGCCTGAGGACTGCATTAATATTGAAAAAGAGATGATTTTGGTGGGAGGAGCAAACACAATACAACTTGTGCCAATCTATAAAATCGAATCTGTTCAAAGAACCAAACCAACATTGATTTCCAGTTGTTTTTCCAAGCCTCTTAAAGGATTTGATGTGTTATTGAATGGAAAATCCTTACAAGAATAATTCTTGAAAACCTATGTCGATGGAGGATGGTGAAATTCAATCGCCACTCCGAAACTGTTTCCCCACTATAAACATACTGTATGAATGGATGCCAAACGTGAACCGACTCACCGCAGATAATGCTCGGTAATATCGCCCCGTTCGTGCGTCGGTAGGCGTCCGCCGTCGAATAGGGATAGACCCCCAGTTCTTTCCGACCTGGTGCCAGGTCTTGGCCCCCTCGGCACGGGCCTCCGCCTTCGCCGCATGCTTCGAGGAGCCGATCTCATTGACCGCCTGAAAAACCAGCTGCACTTTGATAACGGAGAAAATGAAAGTGGTTACTGCACAATGAGCATGAAAAAAGGGTTAGCCTTGTGAGCTAACCCTCTGATTTTTCTGGTGGAGCTGATCAGGATCGAACTGACGACCTCTTGAATGCCATTCAAGCGCTCTCCCAACTGAGCTACAGCCCCATTCAAGAACCCTTTTTATAGCAGACCATGTTTCCGGTGTCAATAACTTTTTGCCCATGCCAGAAATTTCTCCCTTGACGCTCACTGAGGCTTTGACTATAATCCCTCCAATCGCCGGAGTGGTGAAATTGGTAGACGCACTGGACTCAAAATCCAGCAGGGGCAACCCTATGCCGGTTCGACCCCGGCCTCCGGCACCATCTAACAATCCAAAGCAGTCCAACATGATGCAGAAGGCCTTGAGAAATCAGGGCCTTTTGTGTTTTTATGGTCCTATCAAGGCCAAACATGTCCCTTGACATCCGGAGGTATCCCAGGTCACAAAATGAAGATGAAGGAACCACACCTTGTCCCCCTACCCCATCAAGCTGTAGAAATATTGAAAGCATTACAGCCTTTGACCGGCAGCGGCCGGTATGTGTTCCCCTCTCACCGCTCACCTTTGCGTTGCATGTCAGAGAATGCAATCAATGCCGGACTCAGGCGCATGGGATTTGATAAATCCGAGATCATCGGCCACGGCTTCCGGGCTATGGCAAGAACAATACTCCATGAGATTCTGCAATTCACGCCTGATGCAATCGAGGCGCAACTTGCACACGCCGTTCCTGATAGACTTGGCAGGGCATACAACAGGACTACACACCTTGCCGAACGGCGCAAGATGATGCAAACATGGGCTAATTACCTTGATGGACTAAAGAGCGGTGCGAAAGTGCTACCTCTCAAACGCCAGACGGCGGAATAGCAGTAAGAAGATCGAAAATCATTAGGCTCTCTATTTCATGTACTACAACTTCGGCAGGATTCACAAGACATTACGGGTAACACCGGCTGTGGAGGCGGGAATCATTGGCCATGTTTGGACGTTGGAAGAAATAGCCGCTCTTGCTAACCTTTAAATTTTCTGTTCTAGTGGTATTCTTTTCCTTAGCACCAATAACGAAAAAAAGGAGGTTTCAAATGAAGGTTAAAGAGGGTGATGTTTTGGTATGTGCGTGTGGCGACTGCAAAATTGAAATGACCATAACAAAAGCATGTAATGACCAAGTATGTGGTTGCGAAGTTGACTGTGATATTGATGCAAAATGCTGTGGCGAACCTATGACGCTAAAGATGAAGTAAGCATCACGCACGTGGTAAATAGGAAAGGGAGTGCTTAGGGCAGCACTCCTTTTTTCTTTTTATTAATGCTATAGTTTAAACAAGTTACACTATCTGTGTGACCCCGGCCTCCGCAATATTTTGCAAAAATGCAAATATTAGTGGAAATTTTCATCGTGTTTCCTTAGTATCGATTATCATTCAGAGATGAAGGTATGCGATGCACCGGTATCTCTTGGGCTTCATGAACAACTTGCGCCTCCGCTGGAAAATGCTGCTGGTGGTGATGCCGCTGGTCGCCATCCCCATTTTCCTTGTCGGCGGGGTCATCGGCTATATCTCCACGCGCCAGGCGTACCTCGGCATCACCGAGACCTGCAAGGACGACCTGGAGCACATGACGACATTCACCATCGATCTCCTCAAGTCCCACCACCAGCAATTTCAGGTCTACAAACAGGACAAGCAGAGAAGCTTCCGGCTGGAACTCGCGACACTCACGAACCTCGCCTACAACCTGGTGGAGTCACAGCATCGACAGTACCTCAGCGGCAGAATCGATATGGGAACTGCCCGGCAGGAGGCACGCAAGGCCCTCAAAAAGGTGAACGTCGGGGAGACCGGTTATATCTATGCCATGAACACGAAAGGAGACCTGACGGTTCACGTGGCGCGGGAGGGAGACAATATCATCGATGAGGCGGACGAAAACGGCCGCCACTTCATCAGGGAGATGTGCGAAACCGCCCGCAGGGCCAAGCCCGGCGAGATACTCTACATCACCTATCCCTGGCGCAACGCCGTCCTCGGGGACAAGTATCCCCGCAAGAAAATGGTCGCCTATCGCTACTTCAAGGAATGGGACTGGATTATCGCCACCGGGGGCTATCTCGAGGAAACCTCCGATGATGATGCGTTCGAGCGCCGCTCCTTTGCGGAGCTGAAGGAAAAGATCAAGAGCAAGAAGGTCGGCAAGACCGGCTACATTTTTTGCATGGACACCCGGGGCAATTTTACCGTCCATCCTCAGGGGGAGGGGAAGAACTTCTACGACGCCCGGGATTCCGCAGGATTTCCCTTCATCAAGGAGATGTGCGACAACAGGCGAGGCTGGATCCGGTATCCTTGGAAGAATGCCGGTGAGCGTGAGCCGCGGATGAAGATCGTCCGGTACGATTATTTTGAGCCATGGGGTTGGATCGTGGCTGTCGGCTCCTATGAGGACGAGTTCTACCACGAGGCGAACGAGATCAAGGGGCGGATTGTGGAGAGCATGGTGGTCCTCACGATTCTGGTCTGCATCATCGCCGGAGGATTCGTGTTCCTCGCTTCTAAGGTCCTGACCGATCCGATCAACCACATGATGGAGGTGATCCGGAAGGTGAAAAAGGGGCGCCTCGACGAAAAAATGGAGGTCGACAGCGGCGATGAACTCGGTGAACTCGCCGCGGCCTTCAACAGGATGACCCAGATCATCAAGAACAACCGGGAGATGGAGGCGACGCTGGCGCAGCAGGGGAAAATGGCGTCCCTCGGCATTCTCTCGTCGGGAGTGGCCCATGAGATCAACAACCCACTCGGCGTGATCCTCGGCTACGCCAGCTACTTGGAGGGAAAACTCGCACCGGACGACCCGAATTATCATTACATTCATGACATCAAACGGGAGAGCAAGAGGTGCAAGAAGATCGTCCAGGACCTGCTTTCCTATGCCCGGACCCCGAAACCGACTCTCGAAGAGATCGACATCAATCACCTCCTCGACCAGATTGTCGATTTCGCCGCAAATCACACCGACATGCACCATGTTGCCGTGGTAAAGGACTTTGCTCCGGGGCTTCCCAAAATCATGGCGGACGGCGATCAGATGCGCCAGGTGGCGATCAACCTGATTCTCAATGCCGGCTCTGCCATGGCGCGAGGCGGGAGACTCGTCGTCGGCACTTTCCTTGACGGTATCGGGAACGTCTGTGTCAGATTCGCCGACGACGGAGCAGGAATTCCCGCCGAGAACCTTGAGAAGATTTTCGAGCCCTTCTTTACCACCAAGACCAAGGGGACCGGCCTCGGCCTCGCCATCAGCAAGCAGATCATCGAACAGCACCAGGGAAAGATCACTATCGAGAGTGAAGTGGGGAAGGGGACGACGGTGACCGTCAAGCTCCCCATTGAAAGGGAAGAACTCTAAACGCGGGAAAGGGTGGTCAGGTGTCCGACAAGAAGCGCATCATGCTCATCGATAACGAAGAGGGGCTCTGCCGGATGATGGAGGCGGTGCTGCGGGATAACGGCTATGCCGTCAAGGGGTACACTCGCTCCTACGAGGCGGTTGACGCTTTCAAACCCGGTGAATGGGATCTGGTCATCACCGACATCAAGATGCCGGGGATGGACGGACTCGAGGTCCTGCAAAAGGTGAAGGCCAAAGAGCCGTCCATTCCGGTGGTGATGATCACCGCTTACGCTACGGTGGAGATGTCGATCCAGGCCCTGCGCCGCGGTGCGTACGACATGCTGACCAAGCCCTTCGAGCCGGAGGAGCTTCTCTACCGGGTCAAGAATGCCCTCCAGCACACCAAGTTGCTGGAGGAGAACCGGGAACTCCGGGAGGAACTGGTCGGCAAGTTCCGCTTCGACAATATCATCGGCGCGTCGGAGGAACTGAAGAAAGTACTGGACCGGGTGGCCAAGGTGGCGGTCCGCGACACATCGGTCCTCATCACCGGCGAATCGGGAACCGGCAAGGAGTTGATCGCCCAGGCGATTCATTATAATTCTCTGCGCAAGGAAAAGCGTTTCGTTGCCATCAACTGCGGGGCGCTTCCCGAATCTCTCCTGGAGAGCGAACTTTTCGGGTACCGCAAGGGGGCCTTCACCGGCGCCAAGGAAAATCGCCAGGGGCTAATCGAGGCGGCGGACGGAGGGACCCTCTTCCTCGACGAGGTTGGCAACCTTCCGATGAACGTCCAGAAGACTCTGCTTCGCTTTCTGCAGGAACAGGAGTTTCACAGGATTGGAGATACGATGCCGACAAAAGTCGACGTGCGGGTCCTCTCCGCCACCAACAGCGACTTGAAAGAGGCCGTCAGGAACGGTTCTTTCCGGGAGGACCTCTATTACCGGCTCAATGTGGTGAATCTCCATCTTCCTCCACTGCGGGAGAGGAACGCGGACATCCCTCTCCTTGCCGCCCATTTCATCTCACTGCAGAACCAGAAGTTCGGCATCCAGGTGAAGGGATTGTCACCCGAAGCTCTGGATGCCTTCTGCGCATTTTCCTGGCCGGGAAATATCCGCCAGATGAGAAATGTCGTCGAGGCTTCCATGGCCATGGAGAGCGGAGATTACCTGAGTCTTCCTGTCGTTTCCCAGTTCATCGACGTCCCTGCCGCAGACGCGGAAAGCTATGCCATCGCCGACGAGGGTGAGTATGCCAAGGCGCTCTCCCGCTTCGAGTCGGAGTACCTCAGGGGGCTTCTCCGCAAAAACCGCGGGAATGTCGAGGCGGCGGCCCGCGACGCAGGCATGAACATGGCGACGATTTACCGGAAACTGAAAAAATATACCATCCGTCGGGAAGATTATACGTAGGGCCTGTTCCTCTCACTGCTTCAAGAACGGGCGGTCGTCCAGTATCGCCGTCCCCGGCAGATAGTCGTCTCCCCGGTTGTTTGCAATTCTGCAAATCATTCCCTTCCTGTTTGCACCCCTGCAAAATGGCGATCCTTCGTCGGTTGAGTCTTGTAACTATTTGATTAATAACATGGAAAAAATGATGATGTCGCCGGTGCCCTCTCCGCTGTCACTTTGTCTCTCCGAAGTGCCTGCCCGACTGGTTTTGCAGTTCTGCAAAAGATACTGCATCCCATCCCATGGTGGTATAGTGTGGTGTGGTGTAACTATTTGACATTATAATGATATTTAGAAAGTTGCCCGCGTCGCCTCCACTTGGTATACACGTTGCTTTAATAAAAATCAGTTACTCCTTGTTGCATGGGAAGAAGTCGGGGGAGTTGGTGACGATCAATTGCCGGGATGGCTTCTCCCCCATGCGCGAACTTTCACCTTTTCGGTTTGACATACGAGGCATCTATGGCGGACAGAACTATCTGCCCCTTCTATGGAAAAAGCGATGACTTGTGCGATGTGGGATGCGGGTATATTTCTCCGTACGACGTCAACTTGATCATCAGGTACTGCAGTTGCCGGTACCGGGAATGTCTCAAGTTCCAGGAACTGGCCGATCGGTATCCCGCCGAGCGGATGGATTTGGTAAATTGTTAAAAGGAGGAAGCCATGCTCTATAATCTTTGTCTCCATTTGAAAGGCATTTATGTGCCGTCAGCATTCTCGTTGACTATGGCTTTCGTACTAATTTCCCTGGTAAAGGAGAAGAGAGATGAGCGAAAAAGAGCTTGAGCTGCTGGCGAGGATAGAAGAGCTGGAGCGGCATACCTGGCGCAACAGCGCCATACTGCGGTCGGTTGCAATGGTGGCGTTCACCGCCCTGATCGGCATCGTGATTGCTTCGGGGGTCGTCGGCGGCGGGAGAGGAAGCCACTGGTCGGGACCGGCCTGGAACACGATGTGGCTCTACGGACTGTTTGCAGCCAATGCGGTGTCCATGTTCTGGACAACCCACAAAGAATAGGGTTTTTCTTATATTCAGGAGGATACGACAATGCCAATGAGTATAAAAAACTGCATATTGCTACTGATGGTAGTGACCGTATGCGCCGCGTTCAGCATGCAGCTTTTCCGGGGGCTCGACGAGATGATGGGTGATCAGTACTGGGTGGTGGATACGACCCAGGGTGACCACGGCTGGTACTTCATGGGGATGCTCCCCCACGTCAAGAAGGTGTCAAAGGACGTGGTGAAGGCGGTCAACACCGACCCGAACGCCAAGGAGAAATACACCATTTACGCCCAGGCCGGTGACTTTGCCGGTGATTCGGTGTACGGCATCTGCTTCGGAATTCCCCTCATCATGTACCTGATCTGGTTTGCCTTCATTCTCGGCTTTCCCGACCGGGTCGATCCCTATCTCCTGCCACGAAGGATCTTCACCGTCACCGTGATCATTGCCTGCTCCGTCATCGCCAATCTGTTCCTCATGCGGATAGCCGCTGACTTCGCCCGCGATCCGATGTCCCGGATCGCCAATGTGGCGGGGAATCATGCGTCGCTCCTCTTCCACAACGCCGGCATCTGGTTCGCGATCCTCTTTTCCGCCCTCGGCACCCATAATCACTCCTTCAAGGAGATGGCGGCTCCCGACAGCCGCAACTGGCAGTCCCAGGCAAACGAAAAGTTCTCCTGGATGTTCACCCTGCTGGCTGCCGTCACCGTCCTCGAGGTGGTGCTCGTGCAGAACAAGCTGGCTCTTCCCGATGCGGCGGTCGACTACTCCGTCTGGATCATCTGGGTCGTGATCTTCATGCGGATGTTCGGCTTCTCTCCCAAATACTGGGTCAAGAGAGGCCGGGGAATCGCAATCATGGTGGTGGGGACCCTCCTGACCCTCCCGGTCTTCTACCTCCTGGAGCGGGCGACCGGCACGCTCGGAGCGGGCTTTGCGTCGCCCATCCTGGCAAAGGCTCTGGGGCCCGATCACCAGAACATCGGTCTCTCCCTGATGATTTCCATTTACCTCATCTTCTGGATGGAATTCGCCGCAGCCATACGGATGAACGGTCCGACCAAGGTTGCAGCAGGGAAGCACTGACGGGATACAGACCTAAAACTCCTTCTGATGATATGGTGCGGGCAGCCGGAAACGGCTGCCCTTTTTTTGTCGGGAGGGAGTGGCGCTGTGCTGGTAAACTACGGAGGGGCGATGCATACGTGACACGGTCAGTGCGGGTGCCGGGGGCGGCAGGATGAAAACAGAAACGGCGACCCCGTTTCCGGGGCCGCCGCTGCGAATGCATATCCGGCTGAGATGTCTTACCGTTCAGATGATCTTGGTAAGGGGATACTCGATGATCCCTTCCGCCCCGAGTTTGATGAGTTCGGGGACGATCCGCCGCACTTCCTTCTCATTGAGGACGGTTTCGATAGAGACCCAGTCCGAGTTGTAGAGGTGGGAAACGGTGGGGGATTTCTGACTGGGGAGGACCTTGGTGAGTGCTTCCATCCGATCGCCGGGGGCATTCATCTTGAGGCCGACCATCCCCTCGGCGGCCAGGGCCGATTTGAGCAGGGTAGCGATGGTTTCGATCTTTTCCCGTTTCCACGGATCGTCCCACGACTTTCTGTTGGCCACCATGACCGGCACCGATTCCATCAGGTCGCAGACGATCCGGAGATTATTGGCGCGGATGGTGGAGCCGGTCTCGGTCACCTCGACGATGGCGTCGCAGAGGCCGTCCACCACTTTTGCTTCCGTTGCTCCCCAGGAGAACTCGACCTGCACCGGGATGTTCCGTTCGGCAAAGTAGCGTTTGGTGAAACCCACCAGTTCCGTGGAGATGGTGGCGCCTGCCAGATCTTCCGGTGAGCGGACCGGCGAGTCCTGGGCCACGACGAGCACCCAGCGGACGGGGCGGCGGGAAACCTTGGAGTAGACCATTTCACAGATCTCCACGACATCGGAATCGTTCTCCCGGACCCAGTCGCGACCGGCGATGCCGACGTCGATGGTGCCGCGCTCCACGTATTTTCCCATTTCCTGGGGGCGGATCAGTTTGCAGTTCAACTCGGGGTCGTCGACCCCGGGGAAGTAGCTGCGGGACGAAACGGAAATCTTCCACCCGGCCTTGGCGAACAGCTCGACGGTGGCATCTTCAAGGCTCCCCTTGGGGATGCCGAATTGCAGCAGATTGCTCATGTCACTATCCTCGTAGAATGGAATCTATTTCTTGTATACCTGGGCCGGGTCGAAGAGGGGATTGGAGTGCTCGACCCACTGGCCGTTTTCCCACCGCACGTAGAAGCAGCTCCGGTTGCCGGTGTGACAGGCGGCGGGGCCGTTCTGCTTCACCTTGATGACCACGCTGTCGGCATCGCAATCGGTGAGGACTTCCACAACTTCCTGGGTATTCCCCGATTCTTCGCCTTTCATCCAGTACTTGTTCCGGGTGCGGCTGAAAAACCAGGTCTTGCCGGTTTCCAGGGTAAGGTTCAGGGTCTTCTCGTCCATGAATGCGACCATAAGGACCTCACCCGAGGTATGGTCCTGAATGATGGCGGGGACAAGCCCCCCCATTTTCTGAAAATCGATGGTAATCATGCATTTCCTCCGGTGCAGTGAGTCAAGATATCCCCCTTTAATACACCCTACCTTGCAACAGTGTCAACCTTTATGAGGAACATATCCTTGATTTTGACGGACGAATGCTCTAGACTCCGGGAAACAGCGGCCGCTGTCGAATCACCCGGCGAGATGAACGTGGGGACCATATCAGATAACGGACGATCAGAGGGAGACCGATGGCAACGAAACAGGTAGTACTCGGGAAAACGGGGCTGGCAATTACTCCTCTCGTCTTTGGCACTCTTCCTCTCGGGCCTCTGCAGGCAGGGCTTTCACCCGGGGAAGGAGGCCGGCTCATCCGCCATGCCCTTGAATTGGGGGTGAACATGCTGGACACGGCCGCCCTGTACGATACGTATCCCCACGTGCGTTCCGGTCTGCAAGGCTTCAGGGGGGATGTCCGCATCGTCACCAAGACCCATGCTGCCGACGGGGTCACGGCACGGGGGCATGTGGAAAAGGCCCTGCGGGAGCTGGGGCGGGAGCGGCTCGATATCGTCCATATTCACGGCGCCCGCATCGCCGATCCCTTTACAGAACGCCGAGAGGTGCTCGATGTGCTCCTGGAGATGAAGGCCGAGGGGAAGATCAGCCACGTGGGCCTTTCTTCCCATTATATTTCGGCGATCCGCACGGCAGCCGACCATCCTGAGATCGAGGTGATCCATCCCCTCATCAACAGGACGGGGATGGGGATCCTCGACGGCACGGCAGCGGAAATGGCCGGGGCGATTGCAGCGTGCGCCGAGGCCGGCAAGGGGGTCTATGCCATGAAGGCCCTTGCTGGCGGCAATCTTATCTCCTCCGCCCGGCAGAGCATCCGGTATGTTCTGGGGCTTCCCGGCGTCCACGCCCTGGCGGTCGGCATGCTGTCGATGCCGGAGATAGTGGCGAATCTGGCTCTGGTGACTGGTGGCATAGAGGACGACGAGGCGTGGCAGGCGCTGGAGAAGGGACGGCGAAGGTTGCGGGTCATGGAGGCCTTTTGCAAGGGGTGCGGCGATTGTGTCCCCGCCTGCACCGCAGAGGCGCTGGCGCTGCAGGACGGGAAGGCGCGGGTCGATGAGGAGAAATGCATCCTCTGCGGGTACTGTGCCGCGGCCTGTCCCGATTTCATCATCCGGGTGGTGTAGGCTTCCGCCTGCCTGAAACCGGCAGGACGACCGTCCGGCCGGATCAGTCCCGATACCGTTTAACCAGGTCGCTGTACGAATCGATGCGCCGGTCACGAAGAAACGGCCAGATACGGCGGACCTGCTCGCTCCTCGCCACATCTATCTCCACGACCAGCACTTCTTCCCCGTCGTTCCCCGCCAGGGCGAGAAATTCTCCCTGCGGCCCAGCAGCGAAGCTCCCCCCCCAGAACGCAATTCCCCTGCCGATCCCTGACGGATCGGGCTCGTACCCGACCCGGTTGACGCTGACCACGGGAATGCCGTTGGCAATGGCGTGAGCGCGCTGAACGGTTGTCCAGGCGTCCTGCTGGCGGCTTTTTTCCCCATCGTCATCGGCGGGATCCCAGCCGATGGCGGTAGGGTAGATGAGGACGTCGGCGCCGGCGAGAGCCATGAGCCGGGCCGCTTCGGGGTACCACTGGTCCCAGCAGATGAGCACCCCCAACCTTCCGACCGATGTGGCAATGGGAGTGAATCCGAGGTCTCCCGGCGTGAAGTAGAATTTCTCGTAGAATGCGGGATCGTCGGGGATATGCATTTTGCGGTATTTCCCGGCGATCGAGCCATCCTTCTCGAAGACTACCGCTGTGTTGTGGTAGAGTCCCGCCGCCCGCCGCTCGAACAGGGAGGCAACGAGCACCACCCCGCATTCTTTGGCAACCCCTGCAAGGAGTTCGGAGGCGGGGCCGGGAATCGGCTCCGCCATGTCGAAATGGGCGGTGTCCTCGCACTGGCAGAAATAGATGCCTGCATGCAACTCCTGGAGCACCACAAGCCGGGCGCCGCGGGCGCTGGCGTTGCGGATCCCCTCGATACTCTTGGCAAGATTTTCATCCCTCCGAGCTCCGCATGTCTGCTGCACTATGCCGACGGTCAATGTTTTCATGGAAGAGCTCCCTTGGGAATCTGCATGGTCACGCAGTGGAGAGAACCATGCTGAATGATGAGGGGAAGGCAATCGATGCCGACGATTTCCCTGTCGGGAAACGCCGTGCCGACCGCTGTCAATGCTGCCCGGTCATGCTCATCCCGGTAGGTCGGGACCAGCACTGCGCCGTTGATGACGAGGAAATTCGCGTAGGTGGCTGGCAGCCGCTGGCCATCCTCGTCGTAGCGGGGGGAGGGCCAGGGGAGGGGGATGAGCCGATACGGCTTGCCATCCAAGGTGCTCAGCCGCTGCAGCTCCTCGACCATGGCGGCGAGGGCCGGGTAGTGCTCGTCGCTTTCTTTGTCACAGGTGACATGGGCGATCGTGTCACCGGGACAGAGCCGGGCCAGGGTGTCCACATGGGAATCGGTGTCGTCGCCGGCGAGAAAGCCGTGCTCCAACCAGAGGACATGTTTGGACCCGAGGAGCCGTGAAAGCTCTCTCTCGATCGCCTGGCGGCTGAGGTGGGGATTGCGGTTCGGGCTGAGCAGGCATTCCGACGTGGTCAGGATGGCTCCCTTCCCGTCGCTCTCGATGCTCCCCCCCTCCAGCGAGAGGCCGACTGTGTCCAGGGGGGTGGTGCCGAACGCCCCGTGGTGATGGAGCCGTCGGGTGACGAGGTTGTCGAGATCTGCGGGAAACTTGAGTCCCCAGCCGTTGAAGCAGAAATCGAGAAGGCGGGGGAGGCCGTTGTCGTACACGGTAATCGGGCCGAAATCCCTCGTCCAGGTGTCGTTGGTATCGATCCTGTATATCAGGACATTTTCCATGCGTGCGACGCTTGCCGCAAGCTGGTTCCGAACCCTCCGCTCGTCCCGTGCGACGATCATGACCCGTTGTCGAAGGCTCACCTGTCTGGCAATTTCACGAAATACCGGTTCCACTTCATCGAGGTTGGGGTGCCAGTCGCTCATTTCGTGGGGCCAGGCAAGGAGAACGGCATCCTGCTCTTCCCACTCTGCGGGGAGTCGTCGAATCATCGTCTTTCCAGTCGGAGGAGATTGTCAGCCGGTGCCCGCGACCACGTTCCTCGAAAAAAAATTCCCTCACTCGGGACAAAATCGAGAGGGGGCATGGGAGAGGTGGGAAGCGGTGCGTCTCGTGAGGGTCCTGGCACCAGATAAACACAAATCCTAAAGAAAACGCGGGGAAAATGCAATGATGTTTTCATGAGCAGAGGAAGAGTAGATAGAACAGTAGTTTATTAATTGCAATAAATCTTGCTTTTGAGCGACTGGCATCGTATACTGGCGCAGATCGAGAAGCAATACGGCAGGAATATGTTCAAACATTGGTATATGTAAAAGGGCTGCACCGGTGGTCCGGCTGGGGGTACCCATGGCAAAAGTTCTGGTTGTAGATGATTCCCTGTTCACTCGCCTCAACATCTGCAAGATGCTGCACGAGGCCGGCCACGAGACGATTGAGGCCGCAAACGGCCAGGAGGGACTGATCAAGGTCTCTTCCGACAAACCCGATGTCATCCTGTCCGACCTGCTCATGCCGGAGCTTGATGGGATCGGTTTCCTCAATGCCTTGAGGGAGAACAATGTCGATCTTCCCGTTGTCATCATCTCCGCCGATATTCAGGCCACGAAACGCCAGCAGTGCCTGACCCTGGGCACTGCCGCGTTCGTCAACAAGCCCCCCCGCAAACAGGAAATCCAGGCGGTCATCGCGCAGATTCTTACCTCCGGAACCTCCTGACATGACTCTTCTCACCCCCTACCATCTTGATGCACTGAAGGAACTGGTGAATATCGGCGTGGGGAAGGCCGCCGATTCCCTCAACATTCTTCTCGATTCCCATATCCAGCTTGAAGTCCCTTCAATCAGCGTGTTTCAGGGGGAAGACATCGCGGAAGGAGAAGACAGCATATGGGGCAGCGAACTGGCGTGCGTGCAACTCGGGTTCCGTGGGCACTTCAACGGTTCCGCCATTCTGGTGTTTCCCCCGGCGAGTGCCGTCAAGCTGGTGGCCAGCCTGACGGGAGAAGACCCCGCGGCCCCGTTCCTCAATGCCGTGATGGCCGGCACCCTGAACGAAGTCGGCAACATCGTCATCAACAGCGTGATCGGAACCATCGGCAACATCCTGGTGAAGCCCTTCGATTTCTCCCTGCCGGATTACATGGAGGGGAGACTCGTCGACCTCCTCACAACGAAGAACTCCGCCGAAACCCTCACCGTTTTGCTGGTGAAAACCCATTTCCGCATCCATGATCGCCAGGTGGAAGGAAGCATCATCCTCCTTTTCGAACTCGGCTCTTTCGATGCCCTTCTCACGGCCATCGACACCATTGCCGTGTCGGCCTGAACCAATGGAAACAGTTACGAAAACAGTAGCTGCCGCCGACTTTTCCATTCTCGATCATTCCCCCATCGGCCATTTCGTCGTGCGAAGTGATTTCGTCGTCATTTTCTGGAACAGGTGCCTCGAAGCATGGACCGGTCTCCCGCGGGAACGGATCATCGGCGACAGCATCATCAACCATTTTCCCCATCTCGGCACCTCCAAATATGCAAGCCGTATCCGGAGCATGTTCGACGGCGGTCCGCCGACGATCTTCTCGTCCCAGCTCCACCGTCACCTTATTCCTGCTCCCCTGCCCGGCGGCAAATTCCGGGTTCAGTACACCGTGGTTACCGGCATGCCGGCGCCGGACGGGGAAGGGGTGCACGCCCTGTTTTCCATCCAGGACGTGACGAGCCTGTCGGAGGCCATCGAGAATCACAACACGGCCCTGAAGCGGGCCCTGGAGGCGATGGAGGAACGAAAAATTGTCGAGGAGGAACTCGTCCGGTACTCCCGGGAGCTGAAAAGATTGAACGAAATCCTCAAGGAGCGCTCCATCCGGGATGGCCTGACCGGTCTCTACAACCACCGCTATTTCTATCAAACCCTGCGCCGCGATTTTCTCCTGGCACTTCGCCATGACACGGACCTTGCCTGCCTTCTTCTCGACCTCGACTACTTCAAGAACGTCAACGATCTCCATGGCCATCCCTTCGGCGATACGGTCCTCAAGGGGGCTGCCGAGCTGATTCAGGGATCGGTCAGGGAAACGGACGTGGTAAGCCGTTACGGCGGGGAGGAATTTGCCGTTCTTCTCCCCAGTACCGATCTTGACGGTGCCATGCAGGCTGCCGAGCAAATCCGCTTCCGGATCGAGACCCACGTTTTCCACCTCGGGTCCCGTTCGGCCCGGGTGACGGTCAGCATCGGAGTCGCCAGCCTTCAATCCCACAACCCCGGGCTCCCCCAGGAATTGATAGCCTTTGCCGACAAGGCGCTCTACCGTGCCAAAGATGGCGGGAGAAACCGGATTGTCGGCTATGCCCGGGACATGGATCATGTTTCGCCGTAATCCAGCGAATCATCCCCTGTCTCCTGTCTGTATTCCGCCAACTTCCCCATTGTAATTTCCGGGCGAACCCCGTATTATTTCTCCTGTAGGCCTCGCGCGGCGCTTGTGGTGACTGCCGGACCTTCTCCACCGGAACGTGGCATTCCGACGGGAACTGCCGTTTCCTTCCACGTCGCGGGAACTCGTCGCGGGCATCCCGGGAAAGCACGGTCATGAGATATCCTGCAGCAGTCAACCTTCCCTTCAATGGGGAGATCATCAGGGACCGGTTCACCCCTCTTCTTCCCGGCGAGCCGGCTGCAGCAGGGGCGGGCAGCTGGCTGATTCTCCAGGGGAATTCGCTGGTGGTGGAGAAAAGGGCCGAAGGTCTGGTGATGCCCGAGGGGGAGCGTCCCGCTTGGATCGGGGGGAATGCTCGACAGGTGTGCATCGGCACCTGGGATGGGAAACCCCTCTGGGCGGTCTCTCTCGGCAGGGAGTGCGCGGTGCCGCCCCCTTTTGTCGCCGAGCCGTTCAATGCGGTGGAGGAACGGCTTGACGACCGGTATCTCACCCTCGGCGGGCTGGCCCAGCAGATTCTTTACTGGGAACGGATGAGCGCGGTCTGCTCCCGTTGCGGTGGTGTGCCGGTGCCGCTGCCGGGGAGCCGGGGAAAGCGCTGCCCCACGTGCGGGCATGAGCACTTTCCCCATATTCACCCCTGCGTCATCGTCCTCGTCAAGAAGGGGGATGAGTTCCTCCTCACCCGCAAGGAAATTTGGCCAAAGGGTCGTTACAGTCTCGTGGCGGGCTTTCTCGATATGGGCGAATCCCTTGAAGAATGCGTCCTGCGGGAGGTGAAAGAGGAAACGGGCATTCTCGTGAAGAACCTGCAGTACGTGGGGAGCCAGAACTGGCCCTTCCCGAGCCAGCTCATGGCCGGATTCGTCGCCGACTATGCCTCCGGGGAGATCAAGGTGGATGAAGCCGAGCTCGAGGACGCCCGCTGGTTCTGTCGGGAAATGATGCCCGAGGCGTTGCCGCCCCTGCGCAGCATTGCCCGCTGGATCATCGACACCTACGCACTGGGAACCAGCTAGGCCCAGATGCGACCGGGGCTCCGGCACCGGTCGACCCCTTTGGAGAAAGGTGGATACCGTCATGCAGATCCTTGTCATACTCGGCCGCCTGGCAACGTCCCTGTGGGTTGGCGGTGCTGCCCTCTTCACCTTCGTTCTAACCCCGATCATTTTCAAGGCATACAACAGGGATGTAGCCGGCCAGATAGTCGGCCATCTCTTTCCCGCCTACTTCCGCTGGGGGCTTGTCTGCGGCGCCACGGTTCTCCTTTCCCTTATCACTGTCCGGGGAAGGAATTTCGTGCCGGCCGTTGCCCTCGTCGTGGTGATGCTGGCCCTCACCTCGTTCCAGGCCTTTTCCATCGAGCCGAGGGCTGCACTTCTCAAACGCCAGATCCCCTCCTTTGAAACGACCCCCAAGGACCATCCCCTGCGCAGGGAATTCTCCCGACTTCATGGCATCTCCGCTGTATGCAACCTCCTGGTGATCGGGGGCGGGGTGGTGCTGATCGTCTTGCTGTAGCCCACAACAATTCTAATGTCATTCTTGAAGTACTATTGGTAATATATTGAGTTTTAACAGTAATTATTCTCTTGGTTTCTGTATAATAAAGTAAACGGGTAATTATAAATTCTGGTAAGTCTGTACACATGTAATGGTTGAATGCTTGCCATTTCGCCCCGGGATGCTACCATAAATGCCAAAGGAGAATCCCATGGCGCTTCCCGCCTATCCCGACAGCCGCCCGCTTTCGCTGCACGACAAACCGCTCCTCGACGGGATCTTCCGTCAACTCCAGCCGCGCATTTCGGAATTCACCTTTGCCAATCTCTTTCTTTTTCGCACCGTCCATGACTACCGCCTCACGAACGCGGCAGATTCCCTCGTCATCCTCGGGAAAGGATACGGAGGGGAAGAGTATTTTCTCCCCCCCCTCGGGGGAGATGCGGGGAGGGCGCTGGCGCCTCTTTTCCAGGACCGGCGCTCGCTATACGGTGCAGATGAGCGGTTTGCGGCGACCTTCCTGGGCGATGAACTCGTGCTCACCGAAGACCGCGACAACTTCGATTACCTCCACCTGCGCCGGGAGCTGGCGGAGCTTCCGGGTAACCGCTACCATAAGAAGAAGAACCGGATCAACTACTTTGCCAGCCGGCATCTCTTCATGACCGAGCTGTATAGCGAGAAATTCCGCGAGGGATGTCTGCGCTTTCTCGATGAATGGGAACGGGTCCACGTGCTCGGCGAGGGGGAGTCCCTCGGCAGTGAGGTCGAAGCGGACCGGGAGGCCCTCGGGATGGCTGTTCTTCTCGGGCTGGCGGGGATCGTTGTGCTCGTTGACGGAGAGGTCCGGGGGTTCGCCCTGGGAGAAAAGCTGAACGACGACACGTCCGTCTGCCACTTCGAAAAGGCGGATCCGTTTCTGGAGGGAATCTACCAACTCCTCGACCGGGAATTCAACCGGCAGCTCTTTACGGAATGCACCTACGTGAACAGGGAGCAGGACCTCGGCGTCCCGAATCTCAGGAAATCCAAGCTCTCCTACCATCCCGTGGCCCTGGTGAAGAAATTCCGCGCCGTCGTGAAATAGGGGATGTCCGCCGCTGGAGTGGTATCGGGATATTTTTCGCCGCTTTCGATCGGCGGATATTTCTTTGCCCTTCCATTTTTGCCGATTCCCCGGTATGGTAATGCAGTAGCCTGCGCAGGGTGCCGCGGGTGGCCGATCTGCCGGCCGGGGGGAGCTGTCGATGACCAACAAGAGAATTTTCCGCGTAGCGTTCACCAGCCAGGGGAAAGTCTACGAGATTTACGCCCGCCAGGTGAGTCAGGGGGAATTGTACGGCTTCGTAGAAGTGGAAGGGATTCTCTTCGGCGAGAAGACGACCCTGGTACTTGATCCGTCCGAAGAGCAGCTCAAACATGAATTCAGCGGCGTGAGGAAAATGCACATCCCGTTTCATGCCGTTATCAGAATCGACGAAGTGGAGAAGGAAGGGACCGGCAAGGTCCTGCACCTTCCCTGCCAGGGGGGTGCCGTCACCCCGCTGGTGCAGCCACCCCTGCCACCCGGCAAGGGACCGGAAAAAGCGTAGGAGAAGAAAATGCCCTGGGATCCCGCACAGTACCACAAGTTCTCCTCGGAGCGCTTTGCCCCCTTTGAGGACCTCACTGCCCTGATCGTTCCCCGCCAGGAAATGGCGGTTATCGACCTTGGTTGCGGCACCGGTGAGCTGACCCGGCGCCTGGCCGACCGGCTTCCCGGTGCGACCGTGCTCGGTATCGACAGCTCGCCGGCCATGCTGGAGCAGGCGCGGGAGCAGGAACGGCACGGCCTCGTCTTTGCGTCGGGGACCATCGAGGAGGTGGCGGGAGAGTGGGACCTGGTATTTTCCCACGCGGCGCTGCACTGGGTCGGGGACCACCGGACGCTCATTCCCCATCTCATGGGGCTCGTGCGTCCCGGCGGTCAGCTGGCTGTCCAGATACCCGCCAATCACCGCCATCCCGCCCACACCGCCATCACCGACACCGCCCTGGAAAAGCCGTTCGTCGATGCCCTGGGGGGATGGGTCCGCCTCTCGCCGGTACTGGAGATCGACGACTACGCCTCGCTCCTTTACAGCTACGGGGGTGAGGGGATCACCGCCATGGAAAAGGTCTATCCGTCAATCCTGGCGGATGCCGCGGCGGTCGGTGAATGGACGCGGGGCACGACCCTCGTTCCCTACTTCGAGCGGCTTCCGGAAAAACTGCACGACCCCTTCATGGACCGGTACCGGGCGCGGCTTCGGGCGCTCTGGCCGGCCGGACCGGTCTTCTATACGTTCCGCCGCATCATCTTCGTCGCCACGAAAGGGGCGGGATGAACTTCCTCGCCCACCTCCGCCTCTCCGGCGACGATGCGGAAAGCCTCGTCGGAAATCTCATGGGGGATTTCGTGAAGGGGCGGCTCGAGGAGAGGTTCCCTCCCCCCATCCGCCGGGGGGTGGAGCTGCATCGCCGGATCGACTCTTTTGCCGCCCGCAACGAACATTTCCTCCGGAGCAAACGTCGGCTCGATCCCGCCCTCGGCCTGTACCGCGGGGTGATGGTCGATCTCTTCTACGACCATTTCCTCGCGCTCCACTGGGACGATCATTCCGCCATTCCCTTCGACCGGTTCGTGGCCGATGCCTGGAGAACGATGATTGCCCACGAGGCGGTACTCCCCCGGGAACTGGTGCGGGTCCTGCCGGTGATTTTTTCTGACCTGATCCCCTCCTACCGGGAAACCGGCGGGATCGAGCGGGCTCTGCAACGGATGGCGGCGCGTCTCGGCAGGCCTACCCCCCTCGGTGAAGGGGGGAGGGAACTGCGGCGCCATTACGGGGAGTTAGAAGGGGATTTCCGCGGCTTCTTCCCCGAGGCCCTCGCCTTCGTGCGAGGAGTGACGGGTGCCGCAAGGGAGTAGGGGGAATCGCCTGTCAAGGAAGGCGACCAGTTCCTGCTCCGCCGCCGCGAAATCCTCAAGGGAAATGACGACATCTTCCCGCCAGGCCCTCTCCTTGTAGTAGACCTTGTCGTAGTAGTTGCGCATCAGCTCGGCCATGAACGGCTCCAGTTCCCACCTCACCAGGTAGCCGGCGATCTCCGCGAACGTGTCGCCGCCGAGCCGCTTCTTGATCCGCAGCAGCGCCTCCGCCATCCCCTCCCGATACTCCGGCTTCCCATATTCGGCGATGAGCCTTTCCACCCTCGTTTCCAGAGACGCCTCGCACCAGACCTTGGCGCTTTCCTGCATCACCTCGTACATGTTTCCCGGGAGCGATATCCTGCCGATCCGCCTGCTTTCTCCTTCCACGATGATGGGCAGCCGCGGCGAAAGCCTGCGGAAGGCATCCCAGAGGAGGCTTTCGAAGCGTTTCTGGGAGAGGTCCTGGGTGAGCCCCACCCCGCCGAAGGCCGAGCCCCGGTGGCAGGCAAGTCCCTCCAGGTCGATGACCGAGCAGCGGCTGAGGTCAAGGCCGAGGATGAAGGGGGTCTTGCCGATGCCGGTCATGCCGTGGAGCACCACGAGGGGGGCGGGCGGACGGAAATCCTCGAAGAAGGCGACGACCCGGTTGCGGTATGCCTTGTAGCCCCCTGTCATCTGGGTTGCTCGGAAGCCGGTGAGGTCGAGGATGCTGGTCACGGTCTTGCTGCGCAATCCTCCCCGCCAGCAGTAGACGAGGATCGGCCTGCCGGCGGCGGTAGCGGCAATCTCGGCCACCATGGCCGGGAAACGGGCGGCGGTCAGCTCCAGCCCCCGGATTCTCGCCTCATGGGGCCCGGTCTGCTTGTAGAGGGTGCCGATCTCCACCCGTTCGTCATTGGTGAGGAGCGGGACATTGACCGCCCCGGGGATATGGTCTTCCTCGAATTCCAGAGGGGTGCGGACGTCCACGAGGCAGTGGGTGTCGAGGAAGGATTCCTGGAAGGGGATCGTATCGGGCAAGGGCGTTTCTCCTGTGAAGTTGTCCCATTATAGAGGAGATGGGAGGGGGATTGCAAGGGGAGGGTTGGAAAGCCGGCGGCTTCGCAATTTTGTTGTCAGCTGTGGCGGAATGCGAAAAGGTTGATTGTGGTTGTCGTGTAATGGTTATTTCTTGGCCTTTGACAAGGATACGTACTGGCTATACAGTGCGGTCTTATCGATAATTTTTTGCCGTGACTTCCGGGAACGCGACCAGGCGGCAGTGTCAAGAAATGAAGTGGAAGCAGGGAGGGTGGCCGGTTTCCTGATATTACCGCGGCAAATAAATAGAGTAATTTTTGCCAGTTCATGATATAGTCCGTGCATGGAAAAGATCGATGCACGAACCTTAACCCAAGATGCCCAGGAAGCGCAGCGCAGGC